>Ga0326727_10011436_pt1 | contig 20657 bp, 17 predicted proteins | sample MB2enrmetagenome_FD_207643 | JGI IMG/M metagenome (GOLD analysis project Ga0326727, IMG submission 207643) | Lab enriched peat soil microbial communities from McLean, Ithaca, NY, United States - MB29MY | ecosystem: Environmental > Terrestrial > Soil > Wetlands > Peat | place: USA: New York...
GGTCGCGGCGTCTCCGGTTGGCGCGTCGGCGACGCGATATTCGCGCGCCCGGGCCTGGATCGAGGATGCTATGCGGAATTCGTCATCCTCAAGCCTGATGAGATCGCGCCGGCTCCGAAAAACATCTCTCTCGCCGACGCAGGCGCCATTCCCCTTGCGGCGATGACGGCATGGCAGGGGCTGATGAAGCACGGTAAGCTCGAATCCGGCCAGAGGGCGCTCATACATGGCGGGGCCGGCGGGGTCGGACACTTCGCCGTCCAGTTCGCCAAAGGAATCGGGGCGACCGTCTTTGCAACCTGCTCCGGACGAGACAAGGCGTTTGTCGAAGGTTTGGGGGCTGACGTCGCCATCGACTACAGGGCGCAGCAGTTCGAGCGCATCGCAACCGACATCGACCTCGTCCTTGACCTCGTCGGCGGCGAGACTCAGCGTCGGTCATGGGCGGTCCTGAGATCGGACGGCCTCCTTCTGTCTCCGGTACAGAAGCCTGACGACGATCTTGCTCGCGCCGCTGGAGTTCAGCCGGGGCGTTTCTATAGGGTGGAGGCGAGTTCATCCGATCTCGCCGAGATCGGCAGGCTCTGCGAATCCTCGGCCGTCAAGGTCGTCATATCCGAACGCTACGCCTTGGAGAGGGTGGGCGAAGCTCAGGCGGCTCTGGAGAGAGGCGGCGTCAGAGGTAAGCTTCTCGTCCTGGTCGCGGCGGAGACGCCGTAGGGAGGCTTTCCGCGGAGTTTTCGAGCGCATGGCGACGAGGGGGTCTGGAGCCGTCGCGCCCCTCGGGGTTGCGCGGACATGACGCGCAATTGCCGATCTCGTTCGCCGCGAAGATCGTGCACTGCGTGTCATGTCCGCGTAAGTCCGTGGCGCGCCGCCGCCCATCCCTGTTCGTCTCGCCAAGGAGCGACGTCATGGTCAAGAAACTGCCGCCGATCGCGATGGCCTGTCTCGCGCTCTCCATCGCCGCCGGCGCGCAAGCCGCCAATGCTGTGCCTGACCAGGCGGGGCCCTTTGTGACCTACTGCGCTGCGCATTTCGCCGATTGCAATGACAAGATCGTGGAAATCGACGCGGGCATAATGGCCAGCGCGGCGTTCGCCAATAAGGGCGCGCAGGCTTGCGCGATCCCCGAGGGCGTCGACGAAACGGCCCCGACGAAAGAAATTCTGGCCTGGTTGAGCACGCATCATAATGTCGACGCGATGAAAACCGCGGATGGCGTTCGCCTTGCCGTGAAGGATTTGTGGCATTGCCAAGCGAAAATCGGCGACGGCTCCGTGCCGCAAGGTCCGCCGGCGAAGACGGGCGCCTTCGTGGCCTATTGCGCCGATCATGTTGTGGATTGCGAAAATGAGATGGTCGCCGTCAGCGTCGCCGTCATGGTCCCGGACCCGCCCAAACATTGCTCGCCGCCTGACTCGGTCGAGACCGAGGAAATGTCGACGGCGGTGCTGGGCTGGCTGGGGCAGCACAAGGAGACCTACAATTTGCCCAGGGATGACGGCATCGCCGCTGCGTTCGATCAGCTTTGGCCGTGCCGCTAGGGGATCGAGAGGTCCGCTCAAGAACCTTTGGCATAGGTAGAATTAGTGAGGACTGATTAATCCAGCTTCCATCATGCGGCGATTAAGCTGCGCGGCGATCTTTCCATCGTCGTCCGCGAAGAACAGCCGTCCCGTGTAGCGGATCATCAAATCGCGACGCACGGCGTGCACGGCGTCGAGCGGAATGCCGGCCGCGCCGAGTATAACAGTGCTGAGATAAGCGGTCTCAATTGTGTCTGGAAGATTGTCGTCGATGATTGGATCGAAGTTGACCCCGTCGACAGCGAAGTAGGTACGATAAAGGATCTCGTAGCTGGGAACCCGTTCGGGCGTTCCTTTCCATGCGATCTTTCTGCCGAGCAGATCCAAAGTAAACGGCGGCTGGTGATCGCCAAAATGGACAATGACGAACTCGCGATCGGCAAAGCGTCTCGCGAGATTAGCGCGGAAATTCGCGTAATCACCGCATGTGCGGCGGAGCCGTCGCATATATTCGTCAAATTCAGGTCCAGCAATCATACTTGTCGTTGGCGCGCCGCGATCGTCGATAATTTGAACGTCGTGCGGATGATGGTTCGACATCGTTTGAACGTAGAGAAAGACCGGTCTGTCGCTCACTGAAAAATGGCGGCCCAACCAATCCAGGGCGCGATCGAAATAGAATTCGTCGCGTTCGCGGTCGCTGGTCGCTTCGAGGATGGTTCGATCGAGAATTTCCGCGATGCCGATCGAATTGTAGAACTTGTCCGACCCAATGAACTCCTTCACAAGTGGATAGACCATTGCGGTGCGATAGGCGAACAGCGTGAGATATTGTGGGAGACAGCGGTGGAATTTATTTGTAGTCCAGTGGAATACATGTCCGCCGAACGAGCCGTAACAGCTTGCCGGGATGCCCGTCAGCACGGAGAACTCCGTTTTCCAGGTCGCCCCGCCAAATGTCTCAACGCGGAGTCCGTGCGTTCGACCGTTAGCCGACTGAAAGAAGGCGGCGACGGCGGGATCTGGCGGACTCGGCGAATAGAGCGACGGCGGGAAGGTGGACTCGTTGAGAATGAGAATGATGGAAGGGGGAAGCCGGTCGAGCCTTGGCGCGGGGATCGGCGGCAATTCCGGGACTTCCGCCGTGGCGGGTTCAGTGACGAGGACGCCGCCGTGGCGCCACGCATTGAACGCCTCAAAAATCGAATCGACAAAATAGCCGATGTGAATTGGCCGATCGAAGTAACCCCAATGGTCGCTCCAATGGCGTGGCGAAGCGAAATACCGTCTGTCGACGGCGAACGCCATCACCGCGATCAGAAATATCACCGCAGCCGCCAGTCGATCGATCGCTGGGGGTTCGATGAAAAAGATAAGAATCCGATAGCGGCACGATTATGAAGAAAATAAATGAAGTCATAAGCATGAAGATTCATTCTAACGTTTCGGAATTTAAGTTCCGAAAGACGATGCAAACAATATACCATCGCAAAGGTTGCAAATGCGGCAAAGCCCGGTCGTAGTGAGAGCAGCAGGAGGCCACAGAAAACAGTAGCCGCAAAGCATCCGGCGTGGCGGAGGTCCGCCATCGTCGGCTTGGTTCTGACGAAAAGCGTCGCAACCATATAGGCGAAGATTGCCGTCGCGATCCACCCCGCAAACGGAAGCAAGCTCTTCACGACCTCCCCTGAGAAGCGCCAATGAATGAACTCCTGAGGATTGCGCCAATCGATGACCGTTGGATCAAACTGAAGGGCGAACACATTCATGACCAGACCCAATTACGATTTCTTGGCCGACACGGCGTCCCGGCTGCTGCCGATCGTGTCCCGCGGCGCGGCGTAGCTCTCCGGGCGCCGCCATTCCTCGGCCGAGCCGGGTTACGGGGTTATGGGGTTGGGTGATGCGGTGGTGGACGGCGCCCCTCATGTGAGACACGCTAATTCGGCGACAAGGCGGTTAGGGGTTGACGGTTCGGGTCGGCAGTCTTTCCGATCGCGGCCTCCAAGGCGATGGGGGATGGGCGGCCGAGCGCGGCGTGGAGGCGAGTCACGTTGACAGGGCGCCGGATTGACGCTTGACCGAGTTCAACCATTATGTTGCGTGGCTGAAGCCGTGGGAAAGACGATAGGCGCACTGTCGCCGTAACGCATAACGGCAGGCGCCGCAATCTCCTTTGTGCGACATACGCATTCGGGGCATTCCATGTCGAACGAAATCAGAACCGCAATCGTAACGGGCGCCTCCAAGGGCATCGGGGCCGCCGTCGCCAAGCGGCTCGCGGCGGACGGCTTCCGGACGGTCGTCAACTTCGCCTCCAGCGCGGCGGAAGCGGAGGAAGTCGTCGCCGTCATCAAGGCGGCTGGCGGTCGCGCGAGGGCGATCGGCGGCGACGTCGCCGACGCATCGGCGGTGAGGCGGCTGTTCGACCAGGCGGAGGCCGAGTTCGGACCCGTCGACGTGCTGGTGAACAACGCCGGGATCCTCAAGCTCTCGCCGTTGGCGGAGGTCGCCGACGCGGATTACCAGCGCCAGGTCGCCGTCAATCTCACCGGGACTTTCAACGGGATGCGCGAGGGCGCGAGGCGGGTGCGCGACGGCGGCCGCATCATCAACCTCTCGACGAGCATCATCGGCGCCTTCCTTCCCAACTACGGCGTCTACGCGGCGACCAAGGCGGCGGTGGAGGCGATGACCCATGTCCTCGCCAAGGAGCTCGGCGCCCGCGGCGTCACCGTCAACGCGGTCGCGCCCGGGCCGGTGGCGACGGAGCTGTTCCTGACCGGCAGGTCTGAAGAGCTCATCCGGCGCATGACCAACGACATTCCGCTCGGCCGTCTCGGCCAGCCCGACGACATCGCCCGCGTCGTCTCCTTCCTGGCGAGCCCCGAGAGCGGCTGGATCAACGGTCAGGTCGTCAAGGCGAACGGCGGCCGGAACTGATCGACGGCGGGGATGGCGCCTGAGTGGAGTTGCGGCGACGGGGCCAGGGGGAAAGGCGATAAGCGCGCGGTCACTGTAACTGCAGCAGAGAAAGTTTGGCGCCAACCGCGAAGGGAATTGGACAATTCGCCCCGGTAAAGCGGTCAGGCCGCCTCAATTCGGGCCGGCGATGGGCGTCGGCGTCGCGCCCGGCGAGGCGGCGGACGCGGGCTCGATGGGATAAGCGAGCTTGGCCGCCGACGGGTCGTCGGCGACGAACAGCTGCTGGTGGAAATAAGAAATCCAAATCTTGCGGCTCGACCAATAATCGAGCCCCAGATTGGCCGAGGCGAGCGGCATGTCGACGTCGACGACGCTCATCGTCTTGTCGCGGAGGACATCGTCGCCGATCTTCACTTGCGCGAAGGGGTAAGCGCTCACCGGCATGGGCGCGCCGTTGTTGAGCGGGCTCCTGATTTGCGTTCGGGTGGACGCCAGATCGTCGGTCGCCGCGCCCCACATCGCCGAAGCGTCGAGCGAGACGAAGGACAGATTGTTACCGGTGTCGATGATGGCGCGCGTGCGCTCGGCATTGAGCCGGACGTCGATCGTCACCTTGGCGCCGCGGTGATCGAAGGGAATCGTCGAAAAGGCGCCGGTCCAGGGCAGGAACGTGGTGTAGCAACCGGCCTCGCGATAGAGGGTGAGCTTGCGGCCGGGAAAGTCGAATTCGACGTCGAACTGCGACAAGATATCGTCGCCGAGCAGGCCGATCGAGTCCTTCTCGGGCGTCCGGCCGTCGTCCATGGTGGCGACAACGGTGCTGCGATCGTGCAGCACGAGGGCGCCGAAAGCGAGCCGCGAGGGAATGACGTTGGCGTGAGAATCGCCCGTCGTCTGACCGACGCCGAGCGACCGATGCGCCTGGCCTGGATCTTCCTTCAGCGCGAGCTCCTTCGCGACGTCGGCCTTGAGCAGGGTGGTCGCCGCCCCGGTGTCGACTTCGATCGGCCGCGCGACGTCGTCGATCTCGGCCATCACCGCGTAATGCGCGCCGAGCGGCAGAAGCGGCATCGCGCTCACCTGCTCGAGCCGGCAGTCCGCCCAAGCGCCGCCGCTGGCGGCGATTCCCAGGCAGACGAGGGGAAGAAGCAATCGCATCGATTCTTGGTTCGCAAGCGGCGTCGGGGCGCGAAGCTAGGGATGGCGCTTCAAGCTGTTTCGAGGCTGATCGCCGCTCCCTGATTGCGCCGCACGGATCGGCTGAACGAAGTCATGCGGCGACGAGGTCGGCGAGGGCGTCAAAAACCCGCGGCGACGATGGCGTGCAGCAGTCTAGCGACGCTGTAACCAATATCTTCCCGCGTCAAACCCATGCGCAGGATCACCAGTTTTTGCGAGGGGATGATCGCGATCACCTGGCGGAGGTGCCCTTCCAGCATGAAAGTGTCAGCGGGGAGGTCGAATCCTTGGCCTCGGGCCAACCAAACCTGACCACGACCGTAGACCGGGCCGTGGCCCTCATCAGACGCCGGCGCAGGCGAGCGCATGTAATCGACAAAACCCGCCGGCAAGAGCTGTTGGCCGTTCCATTCTCCGCCCAACCTCAAAAATTCGCCGAAACGCGCCCAGTCATGTGCGTTTGCGTAGAGAAACCCCTCACCGAGGAAGGTGCCGGTCTCGTCGGATTCGAGAACAGCGCTGTTCATGCCCAAAGGCATGAACAGCCTCTCCCTGGGATATGACCGAGCCGCCTCGCCGATCGCGTTCTGCCAGGACCGCGTCAGCAAGACTGACTCGCCGGACGAATAGTGGAATTTCGTTCCCGGTGGGGCGGCGAGCCTCCGGTCTCTCGCGAAAGCCGCCGCATCGCCGACAAGATACTCCATGCGCGCTGGGTCGGTGACAATTCCTTGATCTTCGTTCCATTCCAATCCGCCGGACATGGCCATCAGATCGGCTATCGACATTTCCGCGCGCGCGTCGCCGGCCCATTGTGGAAACAGATGCCTCTGATCGAGCGACAGCTTGCCGTCCTTGACGGCCATGCCAACCAGGGCGGCATTCACCGTCTTCGTCATCGACCAACCCTGCAAGGGCGTCGAAGCGGTGAAACCCTGGCCATAGGTTTCGCCGACAATGCGCCCGTCGTGAACGACAACGATGGCGCGCATGCCCGGTCCTTGCAGGACCGGATCGTTCAGCGCCGCTTGCAGGCTAATGTTGTCGATCAATTGCGTCTTCTCGCCGGTCGGCCAAAGCGCATCGGGTTCTGTCGCTGGCGGCGGGGGCGGCGGCGGAGCGGCGGGGAGGTCCATGACCTTGTCTTTTGAAACGTTGGTGCACCCACGTCCCTCGGCATATTGAGCCTGCCGCTCAGCAAAAAGGCCTAAAAGCCCGGCCTGCACACGGTGATCGACGGTGTCGACGTCGATTTTCATGAGGTTGAAGATGGGATGTCCGAGCGCCAGCAAGTCGGTTCGCCGGATCACTTCCACGTCGCGTTTGGCGATGAACACCTGCGAGCAGACGATCCTGGCCGTATAGGTGGAGGCGAGCGGCAGCAATTCGGGACGCGCGAAGGTGAGCCAACCGCTCAACCCCAATATCCCCAAGGCCAGAATTGCGACGAGAAGAGCGAAAGACCTAAGCGCCCACCGCATGATTTCCTGCCTCGTCCATTAAACGCCGGAGGCGTTCCAATCGTTGAAATCGACGCGAAATTGCGGCGACGCCACTTAGCGAGCGCGCGCATCCAACCGCTCGTTTCGTCCCACGCCGCGCCTGCTTAATGCGCATAGCAAGAAACGCACTATAGCGCGCTCAATCCGCGCCCGCTGGCGGCATTTGCGGACGACGTGGAACCCTGCGGCCTACGCCGGAGGGCCACCCTCATCCGTCATCGCTGACGCGATGGCGCCTTGCCCCGCAAGGGGAAAGGAGCGCGCCGCGGATTTCATCCACGAGCAGGTTTGCGCCGCGCGGGCTCCGGCTCGATGCGAACCGAACCCTTGGCGCTGCAGCGCAGCCGCGCGCCGGCGACATTGGCGCTGAAGCGTTTGCCGGCGCCATGCGCCTCGCGCAAGGCGAGCGCCAGCGCCTCGATCTTCTCCAGGCCGACGCGGCTCGGCGCCCTGCCGCCGACGCGCGCGATCGCCGCCGTCAGCAGCCGCTGCGCGATCTCGGTCGGCTCGGCGAGCAACGGGCTCGCTTCGCAGGCGCCGGTCGCGATCAGGCCGAGACGCGCTTCGGCGGCGGCGGTCTGGCTGACGAGCGCGTCCTCGACTTGCGCCGCGCGGCGCGCGAGGCGGGCGAGGGCGGGGGCGTCGAGGCCTTCGGCGGCGAGCGCCTGCGCGAGCGCGCGCAGCCGGGTGCGGGCGTAGCGCGGATCGTCGTTGGAGGGATCGCGCGCGAAGGCGACGCCTTGCGTCTCGCAGAAGGCGATCAACTCGGGCTTGGCAAGACCGAGCAGCGGCCGCGCGATCGTCGTTCCCTCTCGCTCGACGCGCGCCGCCATCGCGCGCAGGCCGCCGATCCCGGAGCCGCGCAACAGACGGAACAGCGTCGTCTCCGCCTGGTCGTCGAGGTGGTGGGCGGTGACGACGAAGTCCGCGCCGATCGTCTTGGCGCATTGTCCCAGCAGCGCGTAGCGCGCCTCGCGCGCGCGCTCCTGGATGCGGCTCTTCGGCTTGGCGCCGCGCCAGTCGAGAATGCGGTGGGGCACGCCGAGCTTTCGGCAGAGTTCGCCGACGGCGCGCGCCTCCTCGGCGCTTCCCTCGCGCAATCCATGGTCGACGGTCGCCGCGGCGAGGCGCGGCCGGCCGCCGCATCGACGCGCCCAAGCGGCGGCCATCAGCAGCAGCGCGGTGGAATCGGGGCCGCCGGAGACGGCGAGAAGCAGATGCTCCGCCTCGGCCAGCGGGGCGAAGAGCGCGTCGATCGTCCGGTCCGACGGGGGCGCCGGCGGACTTGGCCTCCGCGTCAACAATGGGCCTTTTGCATCTCGCGCTCCGCCGATTTCTTCACCGCCGGCGCGGCGGTCGGATAGCGCTTGCCGACTTCGGCGAAGGTCGCGCAGGCCTGCTCGTTGCTGCCGAGCGCGGCGAGCGACTGGCCGAGCCGCAACATGCCCTCCGGCGCGCGCGCCGACTTGGCGAAGTCGGTCGACAGCTTCAAATATTGCTCGGCGGCCTCGCGCGGCCGCGAGCGCTGAAAATAGGTCTCGCCGAGATAGAAGATCGCGTCGGGCGCCAAGCGGTGCGTGCCGTTGGCGGCCAAAAACGCCTTCAATTGCTCCTCCGCCTCAGCGTATTTGCCGTTGCGATAGGCCTCGAGCGCCGCGTTGTATTGCTCGTGCGGAGCGTCGGCGAAGTCGAGGCCGACGCCGGAGACCGTCGGCCCGACGCCGGCGATGACCGTCGGCGCGGCGGCGGGAAGCGGTCCGCCGGGCAGGGACGTGGGCGCGGGCGCTGGCGGGGGATTGTTGGGGCGGCCGGAAAGGTCGAGCGGCGCGCCGACTGGCGCTGGCGGATTGGCGAGCGGCGCGCTCGGCGGCGTCGTTCCCAGCGGCCGCGGCGCGCCGATCGCGTTGGGTTCGGCGGCCGGATCGAAGGCGTCGGCCTTGCGCGCCGTCTTGACCGGGCCCAACGCGTCCGCCGCGGCGATCGGCGGGGCCGCGGCGGCGACAGGCGGGGCCGCGGCGGCGATAGGCGGAGCCGCAGCCGCGCCGGGCGGGACCGCGGCGGCGGGGCCGGCCCCGCCGAGACGGAACTCGACGTCCTGTTGGAACCGCTTCAGTTGATCCTCGAGTCGACGCTGCTGATTCTCCAGTTCCTCGATGCGGCCATTGGCCTGCCGCAATGCGTCCTCCAGACGGTCGACGCGCACGTCGAGGGCGGCGGGGTCGGCCGAATCGGCCGGCGCGCCGGGAATGGCGGCGGGGGGAAGCGTCGCCTGCGCGCTCTGCTGCGGCGGGTCGGCGTGAAAGGGGTTGAGATCGAAAGCGCGCGCGCTGGTCGCGCCGATGAACCCCAGGCAAACAAGCGCCGCGCCGGCGCGGCAAAGGCGAGAAAGCGGCGTCAAGACCTCAAACCCCCATCGGCGGCGCGCCGGCGTTCGACCGGTCGCGCCCGATCTCCGATAGCATAACGAGGGCGGACGACCAAAGGCGAGGCGAAGCTTTGACGCTTGCGCGGCGCGGCCGCATTTCCCGTCAGCTTCCCGCCGCGCCCGCGAGCACGGTGACGGCGCGGCGGTTCTGCGACCAGCACGAGATGTCGTTGCAGACCGCCACCGGGCGCTCCTTGCCGTAGCTGATCGTCTTGATGCGGTCGGCCGAGACCCCCTTGGCGATAAGGTAGTTCTTGGCGGTCTCGGCGCGCCGGGCGCCCAGGGCGAAGTTGTATTCGCGCGTGCCGCGCTCGTCGGCGTGACCCTCGATGGTGAAGGCGTAGCGGGTGTATTGATTGAGCCAGGCGGCCTGCTTGTCCAGCGTCCCCTGTCCGGTAGCAGTGAGCTCGGTGGAGTCGGTGTCGAAGAACACGCGATCGCCGACGCTGGCCGTGAACTCCTGCACGCTGCCGGGAGCGCCCGCCGCGCCATAGGCGCCGTTCAGGGCGTCGGAATCGGCGTTGTTGCGAGCGCAGGCGCCGAGGGCGAGGCCGAGGGCGAGCGCCGCCATGAGCGGAAAGGTGCGCGCAAAGGTCGCAGCGAACATCGCAAACTCCAATTCCAGTCACGCGGCCGAGCGCCGCCTCGATCGAGCCTTAGGGGCCACATTATTAACGAAAGGTTGAATGAATCTTACCGGGTCGTTGCCGCATCGCATCGTCTTGTCGCAAGCGCGCGTCACGGTTAACCAACGCTTAATGGCCAAAAAGGGGCGGAGAACGCCGAATCCGGCGCAAAATGCCGCGTTGTGGCATTTAGGTCTCGCGGTCGCGGGCGCCTTCGGCGCCGGGCATGCGCAGACAGGCCGGCGCCGCGCCGCGAACGGACGCCGCGAACCGGACGAGGGCGGGCCGGCGCGCCGTGTCGCGGCGGAAGACGAGATCGACCCGCCGCGTCATGCCCTCGCCTCGCAACGGCACCGCGGCCAAGGCGTCGCCGGCGGCGCCCCGGCCTTCGAGCGCCAGGCGCGGCGCGAGGGTGACGCCATAGCCGGCCGCGGTCAGGCGCAGCAGCGTTTCCAGGCTCGCCGCGCGGGTGTCCGAGTTCGCCGCGCGGCTCGCCGCGCTGCGCTTGCACAGATCGAGCGCTTGGTCGCGCAGACAATGGCCGTCCGCCAACAGCAGCAGGGTCTGCGGGTCGATGTCGCGCGCCGCCACGGATTTGCGCCGCGCCAGCGGGTGGCCGCGCGCCGTCACCAGCAGGAAAGGCTCCTCGTAGAGCGTGAGGCGGGCGAGCTTGTCGTTGGCGGGATCGGTCGCGATCACGGCGGCGTCGATCGCGCCGCCGATCAGCATCGGCAACAGGCGGTCGGTCAGGTCCTCGACGATCTTGATCGGCGCCTGGGGCAGCTCGCGAACGGCGGCGGGCAGCGCGTAGGGCAGGAGGTAAGGCGCGATCGTCGGGATGACGCCGAGCCTGAGCGCGCCGACCAGCGGATCGCGGGCGCCGCGCGCGGCGACGACGACGTCGGCGGCGGCGGCGATGGCGCGCCGGGCGTGTTCGACGATCGAGGCCGCGCGGCTGGCGACCCGAACGACGCGGCCCTGGCGTTCGAACACCCTGACGCCCAGTTCCTCCTCGAGCTTGAGGATCTGGCCGCTGAGGGTCGGTTGACTGACGTTGCAGGCCGCGGCGGCGCGCCCGAAATGGCCGTGATCCGCGACGGCGGCGAGGTATTGCAGGTCTCGCAAGTTCATGGCGCGCTTATACGATAGGCGTCGACGATCGCAAAGCGCGGAACAATCGATTGGAACGATCGTCCGGATTGGGCTACCAGTCGGCTCCAGGCCGCGCCAGGGCCGGCGACGATGGAGACTTTCATGACCGCTCGCCCAACGACGTTCGCCGGCTCGCCAACCGCCGACAACCAGAAATCGGTTGCCGCGGGTCCGCGCGGTCCGGCGCCGATGCGGGACTGGCGATCGGTCATCGCGCCGGCCATCAAGCCGGATCGCCTTGCCAGCAATTCATAGTCTTTGTTCACGGACCAGTTCAATCAACGCAGCCACGATCGGAGGGAGAGATGAACGGAAATGATGCGGGTGACGTCGGCAAGTGCCCGGTGACGCATGGGGTTCGACCCAACGCGACTTTTGCCGGCAGGTCGAACCGGGACTGGTGGCCGAAGCAGTTGAACCTCAACATTCTGCATCAGCGCTCGTCCCTGTCCAATCCCATGGGCGAGGGCTTCGACTACGCCAAGGCGTTCAAGACGCTCGACTTCAAGGCCGTGAAGAAGGACCTCTACGCGCTGATGACCGAGTCGCAGGACTGGTGGCCGGCGGATTACGGTCATTACGGGCCGCTCTTCATCCGCATGGCGTGGCACAGCGCGGGCACCTACCGCACCGGCGACGGCCGCGGCGGCGCCGGCTCGGGCGCGCAACGGTTCGCGCCGCTGAACAGCTGGCCGGACAACGTGAACCTCGACAAGGCGCGCCGGCTGCTCTGGCCGATCAAGCGGAAGTACGGCGACAAGATCTCCTGGGCCGACCTGATGATCCTCGCCGGCAATTGCGCGCTGGAGTCGATGGGGTTGAAGACCTTCGGCTTCGGCGGCGGACGCGCCGACGTCTGGGAGCCCGAAGAGGACGTCTATTGGGGCGCCGAGGAAACCTGGCTCGGCGACAAACGCTACAGCGGCGATCGGAATCTCGAGAATCCCCTCGCCGCCGTTCAGATGGGCTTGATCTACGTGAACCCGGAAGGCCCTAACGGCAAGCCGGATCCGCTCGCCGCGGCGATCGACATTCGCGAGACATTCAAGCGGATGGCCATGAACGATGAAGAGACCGTTGCGCTGATCGCCGGCGGGCACACGTTCGGCAAGACCCACGGCGCGGGCGATGCGAAGTTTGTCGGTCCGCCGCCCGAAGGCGCCAGCATCGAGGAGCAGGGCCTCGGCTGGAGGAACAGCTTTGGCGGCGGCAAAGGCGTCGACACCATCTCGAGCGGCTTGGAAGGCGCCTGGACGCCCGACCCGGTGAAGTGGGACAACGGCTACTTCGACACGCTGTTCGGCTACGAGTGGGAGCTGACGAAGAGCCCCGCGGGGGCCTGGCAGTGGACGCCGAAGGACGCCTCCGCGAAGACCGCCGTCCCGGACGCCCACGATCCCAAGAAACGGCATGCGCCGATGATGCTGACGACCGACCTCGCCCTGCGGGTCGATCCAATCTATTTGCCGAATTCGAAACGTTTCCATGAGCGCCCGGAACTGCTCGCCGACGCGTTCGCCCGGGCGTGGTTCAAGCTGACCCACCGCGACATGGGCCCGCGCGCGCGCTATCTCGGCCCGGAGGTCCCCGCGGAGGAGTTGCTGTGGCAAGACCCCGTCCCGAAAGTCACGCATAAGCTGATCGACGCGGAAGACATCCGCGCGCTCAAGGGCAAAATCCTGGCGTCGGGACTTTCGATCTCCCAATTGGTTTCGACCGCATGGGCGTCGGCGGCGACCTTCCGCGGCTCCGATAAGCGCGGCGGGGCCAACGGCGCGCGCATTCGCCTTGCGCCGCAGAAGGATTGGGAGGTCAACCAGCCGGCCCAACTCGCGAAAGCGCTCGAAACCCTCGCAGGCGTCCAGAAGGCGTTCAACGCGGCGCAGTCCGGGGGCAAGCGGGTTTCGCTCGCCGACCTGATCGTTCTCGGCGGCTCGGCCGCCGTCGAGCAAGCGGCGAAGAAGGCCGGGCATGACGGGGAAGTTCCCTTCACGCCGGGGCGCACGGACGCGACGCAAGCGCAAACCGATGTGGAAAGCTTCGCCGTGCTTGAACCGATTGCGGACGGGTTCCGCAACTACCTCAAGGCCGGATGCGCCGCCTCTGCGGAGGAAATGCTGATCGACAAGGCGCAACTGCTGAGGCTGACCGCGCCCGAGATGACGGTTCTCGTCGGCGGCATGCGCGCGCTGAACGCCAACTTCGGACAGTCGCAGCACGGCGTCTTCACCAAGCGCCCGGGGACGCTCACCAACGACTTCTTCGTCAACCTGCTCGACATGGGCACGGCGTGGAAGGCGGTCTCGAAAGCCGAAGACGTGTTCGAAGGACGCGATCGCGCGACAGGCGCATTGAAGTGGACCGGGACGCGCGTCGACCTCGTCTTCGGCTCGAACTCGCAGCTTCGGGCCGTCGCCGAGGTTTACGCAACCGACGGCTCGCAAAAGAAGTTCGTGCATGACTTCGTGGCGGCGTGGAACAAGGTGATGAACGCGGATCGCTTCGACCTTGCCTGAACCCTTAGGGAAAGGCGTTCGGGCGCGGCTGGGCGTCAGCCGCGTCCGAACGTCGCGTTCCTGGCGGGTCACGGCCATGCGCGCCTGCGGCCGCCGCCGCGACGGGCGGCTTCGGTCGCCTGTTCTTCAAATGCGTCGGTTTCGGGCTTGATGTCGCCACGAAATCGGTTCACCTTCGCCTCGTCGTGAAAAGGCGGAGGCGGCGCGCGTGCATAATCGGCCGAAAGTTCCGCGGGCGCTGGTGTTCGTGTTCGCGCTCGCGTTTCTGTTCGAGACGTGGATTTGGGACCGCTTCGTCGCCGTGGGCCGGCGGCTGTTGGCGCTGGTCCCATGGGTTGCGTTGAGAGCCGCTCTGGCGCGGCTCGTCGCGCCTTTGCCGGTATGGGCGGCGCTGCTGTTGTTCGGCGTCCCGTTCGTCGTCACCGAAGTCGGCGCCCTCGCCAGCGTGGCGATCACCGCGACCGGGCACGTCGTCGCCGGCGCCGTCGGCTATGCCGTGACGAAGGTCGTGGGCTTCAGTCTCGTCGTGCCGATTTTCGATCTGACGCGCGAAAAGCTGCTGGCGATGCGGTGGTTCGCCTTCGTCTACGAAAAGTGTCTCGCCTTTCATAAATTCGCCGAGCGGCTGGTCGCGCCCTACCGGGCGGCGGCGGCGGCTTGGGTGAGGGACCTTCGCGCGCGCGCGCGCGCCCATCGGGCGCGGCGTCCCGCCGGCGCCGAGGAGGAGATCGGCTGAACCGGGCCGATGGCGCCGTTACCCTTTCTGCCCTATAGCTTGCCCTAGAAATCGCGGTCGGCGGGACGGCTCCCGAGTGCGATTCCGTCGCCGATTTTCAAACCGGGTTCGCCCTTGACGCTCCTTCTGCCGCACGGCAAATCGTTGACGCTCGGCTCGCCGATCCCGGTCATGGGCATCGTCAACGCGACGCCCGATTCCTTTTCGGACGGCGGCGCCTTCGCCAGCGCCGACGAGGCCGCCGCGCACGGCGAGCGCCTCGCCGCCGAAGGCGCGGCGATCGTCGACGTCGGCGGCGAGTCGACCCGGCCCGGCGCGACGGCGGCGGCGGCGGACGAGGAAATGTCGCGCGTCGTTCCCGTCATCGCCGCGATGCGCAGTCGCGTCGCCCCGCCCATCTCCGTCGACACCAGCAAAGCGCGCGTCGCGGCGGCCGCCATTGAGGCGGGGGCCTCGATCGTCAACGACGTCTGGGGGTTCCAGCGCGACGGCGAAATGGCCCGCGTCGTCGCCGACAGCGGCGCGGCTGCGGTGCTCATGCACAATCGCGCCGACGCCGACCCGGAACTCGACATCGTCGCGGACATCCTCGCCTTTCTCACGCGCTCGATCGACATCGCGCTCGCCGCCGGCGTCGCCGAGGAGCGGCTGCTCGTCGATCCTGGCTTCGGCTTCGGCAAGACGCCGGCGCAGAACCTTCAACTGATCCGACGCCTGCGCGAGCTGGCTCCGCTCGGCCGTCCGGTGTTGCTCGGCGTTTCGCGCAAGTCGACCATCGGCGTCATCACCGGTCAGAAGGCGCCCGCCGAGCGCCTCGCCGGCTCGATCGCGGCCGGGTTGATGGGCGTAGCCAACGGCGCGGCGATCTTGAGGGTCCACGATGTCGCGCCGCACGTGCAGGCGCTGCAGGTCTGGAGCGCCATAGGGGAAAGCCGACGATGACCAGCCCAGAGTCTCCGGTCGCGATCGGCCGCGGCAGGATCTTCGTCCAGGGTTTGCGGCTCCACGCCTTTCACGGGCATTTCGCCCACGAGCGCAAGCACGGCCAGATATTCGAGATCGACGTCGACCTCGTCGCCGATCTCGCCGCGGCGGCGGCGGGCGACGATCTCAAGGCGACCGTCGACTACGGCAAGGTCGTTGCGACGACGCGCCAGGTTTTTTGCGGCGAGCCGCGCGTTCTCGTCGAGGCCGCTGCGTTGGATGTCGCGCGCGCGCTGCTGGAGAAATTTCCGCGCATCCAATCGGCCGTGGTGCGGGTCGGCAAGGTCGCGCCGCCGATCGCTGCGACGCTGCGGGCGGTCGGCGTCGAGATCGAGGTGAAGCGTGGGGGATGAGCGGACGCAAGAGGCCGCGCTTGGCCTCGGCGGCAACCTCGGCGACGTGGCGGGGTCTTTCGTCGAGGCGCTGCGCCGCCTCGCCGCGGCGCCGGGGGCAAGGCTCGCGCGCGTCTCCTCGGTCTACCGCACGCCGCCCTGGGGCAAGCTCGATCAGCCGTCGTGTCTCAACATGGCGGCGCTGATCGAAACGAAGGCGCCGGCGCGCGCGCTGCTGGCGCTCTGTCTCGATATCGAGCGCGCGATGGGGCGCCGGCGCCTCGAGCGCTGGGGACCGCGCACGATCGACATCGACATCCTGACCTACGGCGATAAGCGGATCGACGAGCCCGATCTCAAGGTTCCCCATCCGCGTCTCTGCGAGCGCGCGTTCGCGTTGGCGCCGTTGGCGGAAATTGCGCCGCGCTTGCGGGTCGGCGGCCGCGAGATCGCGCAGTGGCTGGCGCTCAGCGATCGCGCAGGCGTCGAGATCGACAGCCAAGCGAGCGCCGCGGTGCGCGGGGCGATCGACGCCGGCCAACGCTCGGCGTAGCGCCGCGGCAAGCCGCGCGAAGCGCCGCGAGTTGACGGCGACGGGCCGACGAGGCCGGTCGAAATGGCGCGCCGACGCGCGCCGCGCGGCCGTTCGCGATCAAGGCGAAACAACCGCCGAATTGATGGGTCGCAATGAAACATGGGACCAATCGAGGCAGGAAAAGAGCCGCGATTTCGTCCTGGGAGGCCGTGTTTCCAACATCGGGGCGAAGTCGAGTTCGTTTGAGGCGCCGCCGATCCCGGCCGCAACCCTCGATCGGCGTCGACAGCGCGTCAATGCGGAGCGGGACTTCGGTGAAGCACAGGACGTCGACGCTCCGCTGACAGGAGAGGGCAAGTCAAATGAGCGTCACGGGTTCAAGTCTCAGCGATATGCAGCGCGCGGTCCGCAAAGCGATCGGACTCCACTGGCGCATCTTTCTGTTCCACGGCGTCGCGTTGATCGTGCTCGGCGTCCTCGCCGTCGTTTCGCCGGTGCTGGCCACCATCGCGGTCGAAATCTTCATCGGCTGGTTGCTCGTGATCGGCGGCGTCGTCGGGCTCGTGGCGATGTTCTCCGCTCATGACGTTCCGGCCTTCCTGTGGAATCTGCTGACCGCGGCGTTGTCGGTCGTGGTCGGCGCGTTGCTGATCTGCAAGCCGGTGACCGGCGTAATCTCCCTGACGATCGCGTTGACGGCGTTTTTCGTCGTGGAGGGACTGTTCCAAACCGTGACGTCGATCGCCTACCGCGGCTCGATGCCCGGCGCCTGGGGCTGGATGCTCGCCAGCGGCCTCGCGGACCTCGTCCTTGCAGGACTGATCATCTGGGGATTGCCGTTCAGCGCCGCCTGGGTCCTCGGTCTGCTCGCCGGCGTCAATCTGCTCACCTCCGGCGTCGCGATCACCATGATGGCGTTCGAAGGGCGCGATCTGTCCAAGTCGATCGGCGCCGTCTAAAATCGCGGCGAGCCGTCGATCGCATGAGCGGTCCGGTCGAGGCCGGATCGCATCTTGCCCCTGGAGCGCGCATTCCTCATCGGCGTCGCGCGCCGCCAAGCCGATGCCTTGCATTCGCCTCGCGAAGGCGGTCCGAGGCCGGATGAGGGCTTGCCCGGCGGACGGGTAAGCCGCCCGCCCGCAGGCCGCATCAATGACGGAGCAGCAGCGACGCCAGGAGCGCGATCGCGAGCAGCGCGGCGACGATCTGCCAAAAGCGCAACGGGTTGCGTTCGTAGAAGGTGCGCGGCCGGCGGACGGCGACCGGCGGGCGCTCCGGTCCGGTCTCCATCTCCATGGCGAACTCGATCATGTCGTGGAAGCGCTCGGCCGGATCGACCGCGAACGCGCGCGCCAGCGCGGCCTCGAGCCAGGCGGGCAGGTCTGGGCGCAGGGCGGAGAGCGGCGTCGGCCGGCTTCGCCGCGGCGGGCTGACGCCGTCGACATTGCCGTAGGGGAACTCGCCGGTGAAGGCGCGAAACAGCGTCACGCCGAGGGCGTAGATGTCGGTGGCCTGGTTCCCCGCTTCCCCGGCGAACATCTCCGGCGCCATGTAGCCGGGGGCGCCGGGAATGTCTTCGGGTGGAAAATCCTCCAGTCCGGGAATGCGCACCACGCCGAGATCGATCAGTTTGAGCGAGCCGCCGGCCTCGAGGATCACGTTGTCCGGCTTGATGTCGCGGTGGATGACCCCGGCGCGGTGCAGCGCCGCCGCGCCCCGCGCCAACTTGACCGCGATGGCGCGGCCTTCCTCCAGCCCGAGCGAGGGGCGACGCCGAAGCCGGGTCTCGAGAAGCTCCCCTTGGTGGAGCGGCATCGCCGTATAGAGGCAGGTCTGCCGCCCGGGGGGCAGTTCGACGGCGGCGCCGACCCACGGGCTGCGCACGCGCGCGCCCACCCACGCCTCGCGGACGAACGCCGCGCGATAGGCGGCGACCGTGCCGACTTGGGGCTTGGGGAACTTCAACGCCGCCTCTTCGCCTTCCACCTCGTCGACGGCGGCGAACAGGCGGGCGTATCGCCCGTCGGACAGCAGCGCCTTGAGCACGAAACCGTCGACCGTCTCGCCCTCGATCGGCGTTGGGATCAGCGGCAGCTGCATGGCGGCGGCGCCGATGTCGGCCGATTCGGCGGTCGGCAGATCGACGACGTCGATGACCAGCGCCGTGCAATTGTCGGCGCTGCCCGCCAGCAGGGCGGCGGCGACCAGCGCGCGCGCGCAATCCTGGGAAGCGGATCGCTCGCGCAGGATGTCGGCGATGGCGTCGAACCGCAAGTACCGGTGCACGCCGTCGCTGCACAGGAGGAAGCGGTCGTGTCGCCCTACCGGCTGGACGGCGTAGTCCAGCCGCACCTCCGTTTCGACGCCCAGGGCGCGGGTGAGGAGGTTCGAGCGGCCGGCGTCGTCCCCGCGCACATGGTCGGAGGTCAGGCAGGCGAGGCGCTCGCCGCCCAGCCGATAGGCGCGCGTGTCGCCGACGTGGAGCACGTGCGCCGATCGTCCGCGCAGCACCAGCGCGGTGAAGGTGCATCCCAGCCCCGCCAGCTCGGCGTCGCGCCGGCCTTGGGAGTGAATCCAGGAGTTGAGCGCGTCGATGACTTGGGCTGCGGCGCGGCGCACTTCCATGGTTTCGGGCAAGTCGCAGAAGCCGTCGAGAAAGCCGCGCACGGCCGTCTCGGCGGCGACGCGGCCGCCCTTGGCGCCGCCGATTCCGTCGGCGATCGCCGCCACGACGTCGCGACGCGGCTGCGGCAGCTCCCAGCCGAAAACCGCGCCGGCGAAATCCTCGTTGCGCTCGCGCGGTCCGGTCTCGGACGCGAAGCCCACGCTCGCCTTGACGCCGGACGGACGTTCAGCCATCGCCGTGGCTCCATCGTTAAGCGCCGCGCGGCGCGGGCCGCCGGCTTTGCGCGGTTAGTCGCTCAGCGCGCAACGATCGAAAAGGAAATTGCCGCCGGTGGCCGACGCAAGCGTCACCGTGAGAGCGCCGGACTTGCGATCGAGTCGATAATTCCAGCCGTTGGCGGCGTCGCGCCACGAGATTTCGGCGGCGTCGATGCGGGCCGGATTGGAATCCACCGCGCCGCGGTCGTAGTCGATCTTGATCTGCCAGCTCGCGCCGCTGGCCGGGTTGACGCAGGTGACCGCGCTCACGCCGTGCGGCGCTTCGCCTTCGCCGGCCGCGAGCGCAAACCCGCCCGCCAGCGCGACGGCCGTCGTCGCCACAGCCCCGATAAAAGTTAACGATTGCGCCATTTTCCTGCTGCTTTCTTCATCATCTGCTCAATTTTTCTCCAATACGCCAAAGCGGCCGATCGACCAAGCAACGCACGCCCTTGTTGCTAATTCAAGCTGACCGCGCGTCGATTTTCGTATGTTTCGCCAACAAGCGAGCTTTTCAACGCCCTGCTGGGCGTCGCGATGCGCTGCTTGTCGCCGTCGCTGGCCAGTTCGTAGCGAGCGATTACGCCGTCTCTCGCCTATTTTAACGTCAGATGCAGATTTCTTGACCATCAGACGCAAAATTCGCGCCCGGCGTTCGAGGGGAAGCCCGTCGTCGCCGGGCTCGATGAGTTGGCATGATTGTTGCCGGAACAGGGTTCGCTCGCGATCTGGCGATGGCGGGCAAATGGCGATTTTGGGGGTATCACATGGCGCTCATACCATCACCACAATGGTTAGACACCGGCGATAACGCTTGGCAATTGGCGGCCGCAACGTTCGTCGGATTGCAAAGCATCCCGGGGCTGACCGTCCTCTACGGCGGCATCGTCAAGAAGAAGTGGGCGATCAACTCCGCCTTCATGTCGATCTACGCTTTCGCGTCGGTCCTCGTGGTCTGGATCCTGTTCGATTACAACATGGCGTTCGGGCCACAATTATGGCCCTTCCTCGGCATGCCGGGGCTAGCGACCTCGGCGCTGTTCACCACCGGCCAAGCGACCATTCCAGCCGCCGCGTCGGGCATGCCGCCGCTCGCGTTTCCGATGGCGACGCTGATCTTCTTCCAGTTCGTGTTCGCCGCCATCACCGTCATCATTCTCGCCGGTTCGTTGCTCGGCCGCATGAACTTCTCGGCGTGGATGATCTTCTGCCCGGTGTGGATGACGCTCGTCTACACCGTGGGGGCGTTCAGTCTGTGGGGCGGCGGCTGGCTCGCGCAATTGGGCGTGGCGGACTTCTCGGGCGGCTATGTCATCCATCTCGCCGCGGGAAC
>Ga0326727_10011439_pt1 | contig 20654 bp, 16 predicted proteins | sample MB2enrmetagenome_FD_207643 | JGI IMG/M metagenome (GOLD analysis project Ga0326727, IMG submission 207643) | Lab enriched peat soil microbial communities from McLean, Ithaca, NY, United States - MB29MY | ecosystem: Environmental > Terrestrial > Soil > Wetlands > Peat | place: USA: New York...
CACCAAGTGTGTCAAATGAAATCGCCGACGACGTGGCACTACATTTTTGCGAAACCCGCCCCTCGATTCAACAATATCAATGCCTTACGACCCGCATCCAGGTCGCAAGTGTTGAAGATCAGTATGACTTTTGACAGCCGACGCGGAAGGCGTGGGAGAGAATTTAAATGAATTCCTCGCCGCCATACGCCTGGTAAATCCTTCGACGCGCGCGCCCGCTCTTAACGGTCGCTGAAAACGCTTCGATCTCCTTGAAGTGTGTTGTCCACTGGCATACATTCCTCCACACAAATGGCGCGTCGAAGAAATCGCCATCGCGATCGTCGACGAGGCGAGCGAGGGCGAGGTTGTGACGATCAGCGTCGCCGTGAGCGGCGTGACGCCGTTCATCATGGGCGAAATCGTCGAAGACGGCGAACGGCTCGCCGTGCGCGGCGCCCATGTCTCTTCTCGCGACGTAAATCCGAATGGCGTCGGCGCCGCGAACCTGCGCCAGATCGCGAGAGCCGTGATGGAGGTCGGCGGCTATGACCAAATTACCGTTGAAGGAGCGCCTCGCACGACTGGGGCGCGTCCGCGGCATCGACCCCGTCCCCTCCGGTTCGCCCGAAATCCTGTCGCTGCGGCTGATCGGGGCGCTGGCGCAGACGAACGCGGTTGAAGCGATCAACGCGTTGCGTCGCCGCGGCGCGCCGACGCTGAAGGCAAAACGCGCGGTCGAAGCGGCCATCGAGGGTCGGTCGAACGTCCTCGAGGCGCCGACCGTCGAAAACCTTCGAGCGCTCGCCGACGATTTGAGGCGATGCGGTTTCGGCGTTTCCGTGGTCGCGCCGCAGGCGGTCGACGTCAAGCAACTGCGCGAGCGCCTGAGCTTGACCCAAGAGCAGTTCGCCCGCCGCTTCGGCCTCGAACTCGACGCCGTGCGCAATTGGGAATATGGGCGGCGCGTGCCCGACGCCGCGGCGCGCAGCTACCTGACCGTGATCGAAAAGGCCCCCGACGCGGTCCAGCAGGCGCTCGCCGTTCCCATCACGTGACGGACAAGCGCTGCGCCGCGGGGTTTCGCCGCCGTCCCGTTCCGATCGAAAAAATCCCGCCATGCCCCAAGACTTTTCCTCCCTCTTCGGCGTCACGCGGATCGAAGCGGAAATCGGCCCGATCGACATTCTCGTCGACAACGCCGGCGTCCAGCGCCGAGCGCCGCTGGAGGATTTCGCGGAGGGGACGCGGCGGGAACTGACGCGCGCTAATCTCGACAGCGTGTTCTTCGTCGGCCGGACCGTGGCGCAGACGATGATCCCCCGCCGGCGCGGTCGCATCGCCAACATCCGCTCGGGCGCTGGGGAGAGGTCGACGAACTCGTCGACGCCGCGATCTTCCTTTGCTGCGACGCGTCCACTTTCGTCAACGGACAAATCCTCTATGTCGACGGCGGCCTCGCAGCCTCGGTCTGAACCGCGCTTCGCCGTCGTCGTGATGGGCGTCGCCGGATGCGGCAAGACCACGTTCGGGCGCGCGCTGGCTGAGGCGCGCGGCGTCCCCTTCTTGGAGGGCGACGAATTCCATTCGCCAGAGGCGCGCGCGAAAATGAGCGCCGGGATCGCCTTGACCGATTCTGACCGGGCGCCGTGGATCGACCGCATCGGCGAAAGACTCGCCGACGCGCGCGCCCTTCCCGAAGGCGCGGTAGTGGCGTGTTCGGCGCTGCGGCGCGCCTATCGCGACCGCCTGCGCGCGCTGGTCGGCCCCGATCTTCGCTTCGTCTTTCTCGAAGGCGACAGGGCCCTCATGCTGCGGCGCGTCGCCGAGCGGCGCGGCCATTACATGCCGGCTTCGCTGGTCGACAGCCAATTCGCCGCGCTGGAGCCGCCGACGAGCGAAGACGACGTCGTCGCGCTGCCGGCGGACGCGAGCCTCGCGCAGGCCGTGCCGGAAGCGCTACGCCGGCTCGCCGCGATCGATGAAAGCCGAGGATCGCCGCGGCGCTAGTTGGAAACGTTGGGCGCGGGCGCGACGACGCCCGATAGAGCCATGGCGAGGACGGCGGCGAAGATCACCGCCCCGCCGACCAGCGTCGTCGCGGCCGGCGTTTCCCCGAACGCCAGCCAGACCCAGACCGGACCAAAAATCGTCTCGGTCTGCGCGAGCAAGGTTTGGCCGACCGCGGGCACGGTCGGCGCGCCGCGCAGGAACAGGGCGAAGCCCAGCCCGATAAGCACGAAGCCGGCGGCGAAGGCGCAGAGCGCCTCCATGAACGGCGGTGCCGGCGTCGCTCCCTCGCCGAACGCGACGCCGGCCGCGGCGAGCGCCGAAAACACGCCGTAGCCGACCATCGCCGGGCCGAAGTCGCGTTTGGGCGCGAGGCGCATGCATACGCTGACGACGGCGAAGCTCAGCGCGCAGAGCAGCGCCCAGGCGTCGCCGACGATATGACCGGCTTCGAACCCGCCGCCGACGATGATGACGAGACCGCAGAAGCCGAGCGCCGTCGCGCCGATCTGTCGGGCGCCGAGCCGCTCGCCCAGGATGAGAAAGCCGAGGATCGCCGAGAGCAGCGGCGCGCAGGAGGAAAGGAACAGCGCGTTGGCGACGCTGGTCAGTTTCAGCGCGACGATGAAGCCGATCGCCGCCAGACTCAGCGCGAGGGCGGCGACGACGCCCAGCTGCCCCAGCGCGAGGCAATCGGCGAGGATCGCGCCGCGCCCCTTCGAGCGCGCGAGCAGCGTGAAGGCGAGGGCGACGCCGAGCCCGCGATAGACGAGGAATTGCCAGGCGTCGAGATGCGGCGCCAGACGGATGAAAACGCCAGTGAAGCTCCAGCACAGTCCCCCCGCGAGCACGCTGAGCGCGCCGGCGAGGAGGCGGGACTGCGATTCGAACGTCGCCGCCTCGGCCATGCTACCGCCCCGTCCACGCCGGCGGGCGCTTCTCGGCGAAGGCGCGCGGAACCTCGCGCGCTTCCGGATCGTCCTGGAAAGCGCAAAACGCGACATCGAGCGCGCGGCTGGTCGCCGCGTCGATCGCGACGGCCTTGGGCCGATCGAGCGTCACTCGGCAAAGCGCGCCGCAGCGCGCGACGTGAACGGAGGCGGTCATCGGCATCTCTCTCGCACGGATACGAAGTCGGCGTCGACGGCGCGTGGGGTCGGCCGGCTGCGACGATCCGCCGCGACCCGGCGACGGGGCTTCACGGGGCCGAACTCGCCGCGCCCCGCTTCGCGCACAATGGCGGCGGCGCGTAAGAAGCGGCGACCGGCGTCGCAGGACAGGAAAAAGCTGCGGCGGCTTGCCAACGGGCCTCGCAATGCCCGACAGCAGGCCGCGCGTCGAATCGGGGCCGGGAGCCGAGGCCTCGTCGCGGCGGCCTGGAAAAGGGGAAGAACGTCCGCGTGAGCCTCCTCGCCGTCAAGCTGATCGTCACGCCGCTGATGATTCTGGCCGCCAGCCTGACGGGACGGCGCTGGGGCGGCGCCGTGGCCGGTTGGCTGGTCGGCCTGCCCCTCACCTCGGGGCCGGTCGCGGTGTTTCTGGCGATCGAACACGGCGCGGATTTCGCCGTCGAAGCGAGCGCCGGCTCGCTGGCCGGCGTCGTCGCGCAGGCCGGCTTCTGTCTGGGCTATGCGCTCGCGGCGCCCTGGGGCTGGCCGGCCGGCCTTATCGGCGGCGCCGGCGCCTTCGCGGCGAGCGCTGCCGCGTTGCAGGCTGGCGAGTTCGCGCCGACGACGCTGTTCGCGCTGGCGCTCGGCGCGCTCGTCGTCACGCTACGGCTGCTGCCGCGCGATTTTCGCCCGCCCGCGCCGATAAGGGCGCCGTGGTGGGAAATCCCCGCGCGCATGGCGTTGGTGACGGCGCTGGTGGTGGCGGTGACCTCGTTCGCCTCGCTGCTCGGCGCGCGGGCCAGCGGAATCGTCGCCTGCTTTCCGCTGATCGGCGCCGCGCTCGGCGTGTTCGCCCATCGCGCCTACGGACCCCGAGCCGGCGTCGCGGTCTTAAGGGGCATGGCGAGCGCCCTGTGCGCGTTCGCGTTCTTCTTTCTCGTCGTCGACTTGACGCTTGTCCGCGCCGGCGTCGTCCTCGGCTTCGCCGCCGCGACGCTCGCCGCGTTGCTGGTGCAATCGGCGACGCTGAGGCTGGCGCGCGGCGTGAAGCCGCGCTCCGTAGCGTGAACCGCAAAACCGAAATGGCCGGGACGAGCCCGGCCACCTCAAGCCATTCGATGGTTGCGCCGGCGTCACCTGCCCGCGTCGGGGCCGCGAGGGCGCCAATGACCCCACATGCCGCCCTCGTGGGGCCGATGCTCTCTCATGGTCATCAGCAGCGGGCCGAAATGACTTTTCTGCGTTTCGTCCAGGCTGTCGAACAGCGGCTTGGCCGCGGCGGAGATCGCCTTGAGGTCCGCCGAAGCCTTGGCCAGGCGATCGGCCATCATGTTCATGTGATCGATCGGGGAAGGGCGCTCGGCGCCGCGCATCGCCTCGCGCATGGCGCGCATCTCTTCCATCCGCGCCTTGGCGGCGTCGCGCACCGCCGCTTCGAACGGCGCCCAATTCTTCTCCTGCTCGGGCGTGAGCTTCAACGCCGCCTTCATGCCGGCCAGACGCGCGTCGAGCATAAACGCGCGCATTTCCATCCTGTGCTGCATTTGGTCCGACGACGGGGGCGCGTCCCCGGGCGCGGCGGCCGCGCCGAGCGCGAAAACCGAGCCCGCCAGCGCCGCGGCGGCGAGAGAAACGACAACCAGCTTTTTCATCGGAACGCCTTTCCGGTTGGAACCGACGGCGCGAGGCTGCACCGCAGCTGCATTACTTTCAAGTTACATCCGCGTAACGGCGCCCTGGGACGATGCGCGCCATTGACGCGGGCTCGCGCATCCCGCAATGCTCAGCCCGGGCGGAGGAATATCGATGGGCGAGGGCGGGGTGATCGGCAAATTGGCTCAGGGCCTGGCGGCCGGCGGCGGCGTCCTCAGCGCCTGGGTCGGCATCAACGACGCGGCGGTCGCCGACGCGCTGGCGCGCGAAGCCTTCGACGCCGTGACGCTCGACATGCAGCACGGCGGCGTCGATTTCGTCGGCGCGACGCGCGCGATCCTCGCCGTCGCGCTGGCCGGAAAGCCGACGATCGTGCGGATTCCGGTCGGCGACTTCGCCTCAGCGAGCCGTCTTGTCGACGCCGGCGCGGCGGCGATCATCGCCCCGATGATCGACGACGCGGACGACGCGCGCCGCTTCGTCGAATTCATGAAATTCCCGCCGCTGGGGCGACGCTCGTGGGGGCCGCGCGCGGCGCTTGCGCTCAGCGGCTTGATCGGCCCCGCCTATCTCCACAGCGCCAACGCGATGAGCCTGGCGATCGCGATGATCGAGACGCGCGAGGCGCTGAGCGCCCTCGACGAGATCCTGGGCGCGCCGGGGATCGACGGCGTGCTCATCGGGCCGTTCGATCTTTCGATCGCGCTCAGCAGCGGCTCGATCGTCGGTTCCGACGGCGCCGAGGTCGACGCCGCGTTGACGCGAATCGTCGAGCGCGCCCGCGCGCACGGCAAGTTCGCCGGGCTCTTCTGCACCGACGGCGCGCGCGCCAAGGCGGCGTTCGCGCGCGGCTTCGCCTTGTGCACCGCGTCGACCGACCTGATGTTGCTGCGCGCCGCCGCGCGCCTCGAACTCGCCGCGGCGCGCTGAATCGGCGCGGCGCGGGCGATCGGCCGGCTTTCGCGCCGAACCCGAGCGCAAACCGGCGAACGCGCTTGCCGAGCCGGCGGGCGCAGAGCATTATCGCCGCCTCGGCGGGCGAGGACGCCGCGTGCGACGGGCTCCAACGGGTCGCCGGCGCAAGCGAAAGACGCATGGGAGATTCAACGATGCGTATCGAGCCGGTGTTCTTGTTCGACCTCGACGGCACGCTGGTCGACAGCGTCTACCAACACGTTCTGGCGTGGAAGGAGGCGCTCGACGCGGAAGGCATCGATTTGTCGATCTGGCGCATTCATCGCAAGATCGGCATGAGCGGCGGCCTGTTCACCAACCAACTTCTCCGCGAAACCGGATATGAGATCAGCGCCGAACTCATCGAACGGCTCGGCCAGCTTCACGCGGCCGCCTACCAGCGGCTCGCCGACGGCGTTCGCCCGCTTCCGGGCGCGCGCGAGTTGCTGTCGTGGCTGACCGAGGCCGGCGTTCCCTGGGCGATCGCGACCAGCGGCCGCATGAAGACGGCCGCGTTGAATCTGGGCAGGCTCGGCGTCGATCCCGAGCGGACGCCGGTGGTGACGAGAGATCAGGTCAAATACGCCAAACCCGACCCGGATCTGTTTCTCGCCGCCGCGGAAAGGCTGAAAGCGCCGATCGAAACCGCAATCGTGGTCGGCGACAGCATCTGGGACATGCTGGCCGCGACGCGCTGCCGGGCGTTGGGGGTCGGCGTTCTCAGCGGCGGCTATGGTCCCGACGAACTTCAACAAGCCGGCGCCTTCCGGGTCTACGACGACCCGGCCGATCTGCTGTCGCATATCGACGAGGTCGGCGGCCGACGATGAGGCCCGATCGAGCCTCGTCAACGTCGTAGGGCGCGCGAGCGGCGAAGCGCGCGGCGCGGGAGGAAACAACGGCGGAATTTGGCGGAGCCACGCCGAAACCCTGCGCCCGAAACGCCTGCGCCGGCCCGCTTCGGACTTATCGCTCGAGAGAATCCATGCGCTGATTCTCGAGCCGAGCGCCCGCCTAGGGCGTCCCCTTCATCCCCCCGCCGCCAAGGACCAGGACGACGAATTCGGCTCGCGGGCCCCATGGGCGACTTCTCGTCCGCCGCCGCCTTCATGGCTCCCTTGGTCACGGCATGGTCTCCCGTCCGGGGCGCCAACGCCGGGATCATCCGGGTTTGGGCGCGCCGGAGGGGGCGCCGACCAAGTTCGGACCATTCTCGCGCCGGCGCGCGACCCAACGTCGGAATTGAGACCTGCATTGAGACACATCAAGGCGGCGGGACCCGCAACGGGTCTAGGAGCAGTGGCCAAGTTTAGGAAGATGCTAAACTATGAAGGGGACGTCAGGATGCTCCAACTTCGCATCCGCGGTCGCGGCGGCTAGCCTCGCTTCGCCCACGGCTATGCCGCTCGGCGATCGGGCGGAGGGCGCGCCGAGCCATCTCCGCAATGCCTGCCGCGAGGCGGTGGCAATACCCTAGACCAATTCTTATATGAAGAGAACCAATGAACATTCTCGCACGAAGAGAACAAATGAACACGCGCTATCCGGGAATCCCCAGCGTGATCCACGGCAATGGCGCCATCGCCGAGGTGATGGGCCACGTGTGCGGCGGGGTCATCGGTTATCCGATCACCCCATCGACGGAGATATCGGAAATCTACGAGGCGTTTCGGTCGATTGGCGGCCGCAACGTCTGGGGCAAGCATCCGTTCTTTTTCGAGCCGGAAGGCGAACATTCCGCGCAGAGCGGCGCGCTCGGCGCGGCGCTGACCGGCGGCAAATACATTTCCAACGCTTCATCCAGCCAAGGCATCCTGTACGGGCTGGAATCGCATTACGTCACCGTCGGCAAGAAGGTCGGCGGCTTCGTATTGCAGATCGCGGCCCGCGTCGTCTCCAAGCACTCGCTCAACGTGATGGCGGGCCATGACGACGTCTATGCTCTGCTGCAGTCCGGCTACACGATCCTATTCGGCAGCAATTCGCAGGAAGCCGCCGATCTCGCGGCGATCGCCTACAAGCTCAGCGCCCTCTCGCTGATTCCGGTCGCCAACGCCATGGACGGCTTCGTCACCAGCCACATGCTGTCCGAAACTTTGATGCCCGAACCCGAACTGCTGCGGGAATTCCTCGGCGATCCCTCCGGCCGGATCAAGTGCCCCACGGTGGCGCAGGAGATGCTGTTCGGCGCCAAGGGCCGCGTCTTTCAGCTGCAGCACTACCTCGCGCGGCGCCAAAACGATCTGGCGCCGAGCGACGTGAAGGAGCTGAGGGCCTTTCTGGCGGATAACGCCGACGCCGTCGAAAGCGACAACCGCGGCGCGCTGGTCGAACGAACGCTGGGGTGGATTCCCGACGAACTGCGCGAGCAATGGCGCCGGCAGTGGGTCAACGCCTACGAGAAGGGAACGCGCCAACTCGTTCCCGCGTTGGTCGATGTGCACAATCCCGGCCTGACCGGCCCGGTGCAGAACCAGCCCGACTTCCAGGCTGGCTCGGTCGACCACCGCACGCACTTCGCCAACGCGGTGCCGCGTTTCGCCCGTGAGGTGATGCAGGAATACGCCGCGTTGACCGGGCGCCAGTACGGCCCGATCAAGACCTTCATGTGCGACGACGCCGAAACCGTCATGGTCGGCCTCGGCTCGGTCACCGACGACGCCCAGGCGGTCGCGACCTATCTGCGCGGGCAGGGCAAGAAGGTCGGCGTCGTCTCCGTCAAGCTGCTGCAGCCGTTCCCGGAAGCCGAAGTCGCCGCGGCGCTACGCGGCAAGAAGGCGGTCACCGTGTTGGAGCGCTGCGACGTCACCGCTCTGACCAGCCTGGTGACAGGCGCGTTGTTCAAGGCGCGCGAGAACGCCGACGGCGTTCGTCATCCCGGCATTCCGCCGATCGACAAGCTGCCCAAGATCACCACCGCGATCTTCGGCCTGGGCGCGCATGACCTGCAACCGCGTCATCTGGTCGCCGCGTTCAAGAACATGGAGACCCGCAACGCTCCGTTCGTCTATCTCGGTTCCCAGTTCTTCGCCAAGAATCCCTCGCCGCGCGTCGGCGCGTTGCAGGAGAAACTGAAGGCGGCCTACCCCGAAACCGAGCTGATGGCGCTGGAAACGGAGCCGAACCCGAGCCTGCTTCCCAAGTCGGCGTTCCGCATCCGCTTCCATTCGGTGGGCGGTTATGGGACGATGGCGACGGGCAAGCTGTTGACCGACATTCTGGCCAGCGTGCTCAATCTCCATTCCAAGGCTTCGCCGAAATACGGCTCGGAGAAGAGCGGCGCGCCGACCAACTATTACATCACCCTCAGCCCCGAGCCGGTGCTGCTCAGCAACGCGGAACTGGAAGACGTCGAAATCGTCGTTTCGCCGGACCATAAGGTGTTCAGCCACACCAATCCGCTGCGCGGGCTGGCGGAAGGCGGCACCTTCATCCTCCAATCGCAACTTTCTCCCGTCGAGGTTTGGAAAGAGCTGCCGGCGCAGGCCCGCAAGACCATCCGCGACAAGAAAATCAAATTCTTTGTCCTCGATGGATTTGCCGTCGCCAAGCCGCACGCGCCGACGCCGGAACTCGAAACCAGGATGATGGGCGTCGCCTTCATCGGCGCGGTCTGTGGCCATGTCGACCGGATCGTGGCCGGCGTCTCGCCAGACGCGATGTTGAAGAAGATCGGCCAGGATCTCACCAAGAAATTCGGCGCCAAGGGCGGCGCGGTGGTCGAGGGCAACCTCACGGTTATCCGCGAGGCCTTTGAAGCGACGCAGAAGGTCAACTACGGCGATCTGGAATTCGCGGCGGCGGAGAAGACCCCTGCGCGCGCGAGCGGCCGCACCGTAGCGATTTCGGCGTCGATGTGCCGCGTCGACGGCGCGGCGTCGAGCGCCAGAGTCTTCGACCGTGAATACTATGACGACATGGTGGGCGCCCCATTCCGGGACGGCACCATCGCCGAGGCGCCGGTGCTGCCCGGCGCCGGTCTGTTCATGCCGTCGGGAAGCGCCGCGCTCAAGGACAAAGGGATGTTCCGGCGCGACGCGCCGGAGTTCATCGCCGATCTGTGCACCGGCTGCATGGAATGCGCGCTGGTGTGCCCGGATGCGGCGATCCCCAACGCCGTGCACGACATCCACGACCTTCTGCTCACCGGCATCGGCCAGCTCGACATCGCGGAGGCGCAACGCGAGGCGCTGCGCGGTCAAGTCCATGCGCTCGGCGACGCGGCGCGCGAGGTCTATCGGCGCGAAAAGGAGCCCAAGCCGTTCCACCAAATCGTGGCGGCGGCGGCGGACGAGCTCGACATCGACAACGCCGTGCTGCGCCGCAACCTCGGCAAACTGGCCGATGCGTTGTCGGTCTATCCGGTCGCCAAGACCCGACCGTTCTTCGACGCGATGGAGAAGGCGAAGCCCGGCAGCGGCGGCCTCTATTCGGTCGCCATCGATCCGTGGAAGTGCAGCGGCTGTCTCGAGTGCGTCGACGTCTGCGGGCCGCACGCGCTGGTGGAGCGCCAGCAGGACGCGGCATTGCTCGAAACGCTGCAAACCCGCTTCGAATTCCTCAGCCGCACGCCCAACACGCCGGCTCGTTTCTTCGACGAGGCGACCAAGCCCGACGGCGAGACGAAGCGGCTGATGCTCGATCGCAACAACTACTACGCGACCACCGGCGGACACGGCGCTTGCCGCGGCTGCGGCGAAGTCACGGCGATCCGGCTCGTCACTTCGACCAACCACGCCATCCACGACAAGCGGCGCAAGGAGCACGTCCGCGAGGTGGAGGGCCTGATCGAACGGTTGAACGCCAAGCTGCCGACCGTGCGGAACAGCGATAGCGATCCGAAGCGGCGCGAGCGCATCGCGCAGACCGTCAAGACGTTGGAAAAGCGGCTGTATATGCTCGAGAGCGGTCCCACAGGGGCCGGTCCGGCCAGCGCCGTGATCGCCAATGCGACCGGCTGCAGCAGCGTGTACGCCTCGACCTTCCCGTTCAACCCGTACAACGACCCGTGGGTCAACAGCCTGTTCCAGGACACCCCCTCGGTCGCCAAGGGCCTCTTCGAGGGTATCAGCGCAGAGGCGAGCGACGACATCCGCGCGTTGCGGATCGCCAAGCTGGAACTCGACGACGACTACGATCCGCAGGTCCATGACCGGTACTTCGAGCTGTTCGGCTGGGCCGAGTTCACCCCTGAGGAGCTGTCCCTGCTGCCGACCGTGATCAGCATGGGCGGCGACGGCGCGACCTACGATATCGGGTTCGGCGCGCTGTCGCGGATTTTGAGCACGACGACGCCGATCAAGGTCGTTGTGCTCAACAGCGGCGCGTACTCCAACACCGGCGGGCAGGCGTCGACCGCCAGCCTGACCGGTCAGGATTCCGATCTCAGCCGATTCGGCGCCGCGCACAAGGGCAAGCAGGAAGATCGCAAGGAACTGGGCCTCATCGCCGCGTTCCACCCGAGCGTGTTCGTGGTCCAGAGCTGCACCGCACTGCAAGGGCACTTCCTGAAGAGCGTCATGGAGTTCCTGAACCACAACGATTCGCCGGCGGTGCTGGACGTCTACACGCCCTGTCAGGCGGAGCACGGCATCGCCGACGCCGCGGCCAGCCATCACGCGCGCTTGGCGGTGGAGAGTCGCGTGAACCCCCTGTTCGTCCACGACCCGCGCCGCGCCAACGATCTGCGCGGGCGGTTCTCGCTCGACGGCAATCCGGACCCCGACAAGGACTGGACGACCAACACGATCGAGCACCTCGAGGACGGCGCGACCAAGCTCATGGAAACGCCGTTGACCCCGGCCGACTTTGCGCTGACCGAGGGGCGGTTCAAGAAGCAATTCCGTCCCCTCGCCGCCGACGCCGTCGGCGTGCCGGTGCACGAGTACATCGACCTCAGCGCGGCCGATCAGCGAGGCAAGACGCCGTTCGTCTGGTCGACCGACGACGACAAGAAGCTGATCAAACTGGAGGCGGGGCCGGCGATCATCCACTTGGTGCACAATCGGCGGAAATATTGGCGCACCCTGCAATATCTGAGCGGGCTCGAAGTCGCCAAGTTGGATGCGGACCATCGCGTCGAGTTGGAGGCGCTGCAACGCCAATACAAGGAAGCGCTGCAGGCGCGCGAATCCTCGATCGACTCGATCGCGCGCGCCATGTCCGAGCTGGCGGCGTCGTCCAGTGCGCCGCCCTCGGGCGGACTGGCGGCGGCGTTGACGCCGGCGGCGGGCGCGGCGGCCCCGTCGGCCGCAGCGGCGGCGCCCGCGGCGGCCAACGGCGCGTGGGTGACGCTCGCCGATGCGGACATCGTCAAGTGCAACAACTGCAAGACCTGCTATCAGGACATGCCCGAGCTGTTCGAAAAGACCAAGATCGTCGTCGACGGCGTCACCAAGGAAGTGGGCCACCTGATCCCGGGAGCGCTCGATCGCATCAAGGTCACGCCGGAGTTGAGGGCCAAAGCGGCTCGTGTCGCCGCCAACTGTGACGCGGAGATCATCCATGCGAATTGAAGCGTCAAGCCCAGGGGGCGCCAAACGCGACGATCTCGAGCGCTATCGCCAGGCGAGCCGAGAGCTCGCGACGACGCAGAGCGAGATCGAGGAACTCGAACGCAGCGAGGCGTTCGAAGTCTTCCAGAAGCAGCTCGGCCTCTTACGCAAGCGGCTGCTGAACAGCCCGCAATCGCTGCGGCAGGTGTTCATCGACGACGGCTCCCAGGCGATCGTCTGGGAGTTCAAGCAGGACCAACTCGGCGGCGAATTCACCAAGACGCTGTGGAGCCTGCTGCTGCGCGACGACGACATGAGCGCCATCCTGCAGCGTTTCATCTGGAACCTGCCGCTCAAGTTCAAACGGAAGTTCATCGCGGCGATCGACGCTCACCTGTCGGACCGCTATCCGATGTTCAAGGACCTGTCGAAGGGCTGGCCGGCGGCGAACTTCATTCCGCCCTACATCCGTCCGCCGGAGGTGCGCGCCAACGACTTCGAGCTCGTCAACCAGGGCTATCTCGGTTACGCGAGCCTCGGCTACAGCGCCCGCGAGGTCGATCTTTTCGTCTGGCTCGAAGTGCTGCGCGACAAGCAGTGCGACGACCGGCCATGCGAAGTCGGCGTATTGATGGGCAAGAGGACAAAAGGCGGCTGCCCGGTCAAGATCCACATTCCCGAAATGCTCCAGCTGATGGGAACGGGCAAGTTCAAGGAGGCCCTCGAACTGATCGAGGGCTGCAATCCGCTGCCGAACGTCACCGGCCGCGTCTGTCCGCAGGAACTGCAGTGCCAGGGTGTGTGCACCCTGACCGGCCGGCCGATCGAAATCGGCCAACTCGAATGGTTCCTGCCGGAGCGCGAGAGGCTGCTGCACGGGAAGGACGCGGCCGAGCGCCTGAAGGGCTACGTCAGTCCTTGGGCTAGGGGCGAAAAACCGCCGATCGCGGTGGTCGGCTCCGGCCCGGCCGGCCTGATCAACGCCTACCTCTTGGCGGCGGAGGGATATCCGGTCACGATCTTCGAGGCGTTCCACGAACTCGGCGGCGTGCTGCGCTACGGCATCCCCGAGTTCCGGCTACCGAATACGCTGATCGACGACGTGGTCGGCAAGATCAGGCTGCTCGGCGGCAAGTTCGTCACCAATTTCGTGGTCGGCAAGACGGCGACCATCGAGGACCTCAAGAAGGCCGGCTTCTGGAAGATCTTCGTCGGCACCGGCGCCGGCCTGCCGCGCTTCATGAACATACCGGGCGAGCACCTGCTGGGCGTGATGTCGGCCAACGAGTTTCTCACCCGCGTCAATCTGATGCAGGCGCGCCGCCAGGATTATGAAACGCCGCTGCCGGAAATCGCCGGCAAGCACGTCATCATCATCGGCGGCGGCAACACCGCCATGGACGCGGCGCGCACCTCCAAGCGGCTGGGCGGAATCGTGACCATCGTCTATCGCCGCACCCAGGCGGAGATGCCGGCCCGGGTCGAGGAGCTGCACCACGCCCTGGAAGAGGGCATCGAGCTCAAGGTGCTGCGGTCGCCGCGCGAGTTCGTCAGCGAGAAGTCCCATTCGGTCTGCCACGCCATCCTCGACGTCATGGAGCTCGGCCCGCCGGACGAGTCGCACCGGCGCGCGCCGGTCGTCACCGGCAAGACCGAGATGATGCAGGTCGACCTGGTGGTGATGGCGCTCGGCAATGCGTCGAACCCGATCATCAAGGACTCCGAACCCAACCTGCAAACCACCAAATGGGGGACGATCAACGTCGACGGCGGCTCGCAGAAGACCTCGCTGGAGGACGTCTATTCGGGCGGCGACGCCACCCGCGGCGGCTCGACCGCCATCAACGCCGCCGGCGACGGACAGGCGGCGGCGCGCGAGATCGTCGGCGACATTCCGTTCTCCAGCGCGGAAATCAAGGAACGCGTCGAGGGCGCCGCGCGCTACACGGATGAGGGCCAAGCGCCCCAGACCATTCTCAAGAAGGTCGAACTCGCCGGCGGCATCGTCGAGTTCACCGTGCACTCGCCGCTGATCGCCAAGACGGCGCAGGCCGGCCAGTTCGTGCGCGTGCTGCCGACGCCGAACGGCGAGTTCGTTCCGCTGACGCTGGCCGATTGGGACGCCAAGGCCGGAACCATCGATCTGGTCATCCAGGGAATGGGCGCGAGCACCGTCGGCATGAACAAAATGGAGGTCGGCGAAGCGTTCGCGGGGATCGCCGGCCCGCTCGGCCAGCCGAGCAAGCTGCACCGTTACGACGGCGACCAAACGGTGGTTTTCACCGCCGGCGGGGTCGGCCTGCCGCCGGTCTTCCCGATCATGCGGGCGCACCTGCGGATGGGCAACCACGTCACGCTGGTCGCCGGTTTCCGCACCGTCAGTTTGCTGTTCTGGACCGCCGAAGGGGAGCGCGTCGACCGGCTGCAAAAGGAATTTCCGCAGCTGTTGGACGTGATCTACGCCAGCAACGACGGCACGTTCGGCGTGAAGGGTTTCGTCACCGTGCCGCTGGAAGAGCTGCTGAAGCAGAACAAGGCCGGCAAAGGCCGCAGAATCGCCGAGGTGGTGACGATCGGACCGCCGTTGATGATGCGGGCCGTCAGCGAACTCACCAGGCCGTTCGGGACGCCGACCGTCGCCAGCCTGAACTCGATCATGGTCGACGCGACCGGCATGTGCGGCGCCTGCATGGTGCCGGTGACGCTGGACGGCAAGCTGGTGCGCAAGCACGCCTGCATCGACGGGCCCGAGATCGACGCGCACATCATCGACTGGGACAAGTACCTGCCGCGATTCAACCAGTTCAAGCCGCAGGAGCAGCAGAGCCGGGCTAGGCACGGCCTCGCTTGAAGCCGCGCGGGACGGGGGAGGGGACGAAGCCCTTCCCCCGAGGCGCGCGTGTTCGGCGATCCGAAGATCACGACCGCGCTGCTCGATCGCCTCAGCCGCCACGGCGGCGATGTCGAGGCGCGGTTCGGCGATCGCCGACTTCATCGCAAGTTCTCCCTCTCCCGCCTCGTTGCGCGGAGGCGAGGCGGATACGCCTTCCTCTCACCGTCCGGACGCGCCGAATTCGCCACTCACTGCGAACTTTCGAAGCCGCCCGGCGCGGCGAAGACCCCAAAACCGAGCGGCGAGACGCCGCTGCCGCGTGGCTTTTTCCATGCCATAATGAAACTCGTATTCTAATATGAAGTCATTAGGAATACACATTCCCTCGCCTCGCTCAGGGAGCCGGCCGCCTGAGAATTGCGGCGCTCGGCACCGGCCGCATCGGCAAGATCCATGGACTCAACCTCGCCGGCCGGCCCGGCGTGAAGCTGGTCGCCGTCGACGACTCGTATCGCGCCTCAGCCGAGGCGCTCGCGTCTGCGCGCCGGCGCCGTCCAGGGCCGGCGGTCTCGCCGCCCAGCGCCTCGCCGACGCGGCGACGGAATCGCGCTTCTCAGGCAAACCCATCGCGCCTTGATCGCGTTTCGAGGACGAGTCGTTCGACCCAGCCTCCGAACCCCCGGCCCCTGTCCCTCGCCCAAGCGAGGGCCGAACGACCTCTCAGCCGGGAGCCCCCTCGCGTTTTTCACCCACGGCGACGGCAAGGGTCATTGCTACGGCGAAGCTCGCCGATAGCGAACGGAAGGCGCCGTAATCGGCTTCCGCGACCTCGAGCCAAAGGGCTGACGACAGCACCAGCGGTGAAAACGCCGAGTCGGTGATCGACAGCACCGGCACTCCCGCCTTGGCGGCCGCCGCCGCCAAATCGACCGTCGACGGCGCATAAGGCGTGAAGCTGATCGCCAAGACCGCGTCGTTATGGCGGGCGCAGGCGATCTGCTCGGCGCCGAGCTGGCCGATATGGTCGATGAGCTGGCAACGGACGCCCATCTTCGCGAAGGCATAGGCGAGATAGGCGGTGAGCGGAAACACTCGCCGCGCCGCGACAAGATAAATCGTGTCGGCCTTGGCGAGAAGATCGACCGCCGCATCGAGCCGTTCGGGCTCGAGGGTCGTGCGCAGACGTTCGATCGAGACGATCGCGGCCTCGGTGAAACCCGAAAGAATGACGCTGGCGTGGGCGTTCGGCCCCGCCGCCTTGAGCGCTTCGAGCCGCTTGTGGTAGTCGGGCCAGCCTTCCTTCAATCGCGCACGGAACACCTGCTGCATCTCCGAGAACCCCGCATAGCCCACCGCCTGCGCCAGTCGCACGAGCGTCGAGGGCTGAACGCCGGCCCGTTCGGCGATGAGCGCAGCGGTTCCGAAAGCGACTTCATCGGGATGGTGGAACGCGAAGCCGGCGGCCTGCTTCAGGCGCTTGGGAAGATCTGGGTGTCGCTCGGTCAACAGCGATTTCAACCCTTCGAAATCCCGTGGAGCTTCCGACCCTGGGGTCATTCGGCTAACCTTTGCTCGTGTCGTTCGATCCGAATCTCGATCATATAGACTAGCATACGTCCGCCAAGACAGAACAGGGCTTCCAAAGGCGATGCAAGCAATACCGACATTCCGCCGCGATCCAAGCCGGCTCCGTCATTTGGTCGCCGTGGCTTCGATCGCGGACACCGCCAGGATCGGTTCCGGCTGGGCGCTCGGTCCGCTCGAAGGGAGGGTTTCGAGCGCCGGCGGCGTGCGGTTGTCCCCGTCGACCTCAGAGAAACGATTCGAAGACGCGGCGGCCGCCGTCGGCCAGGCGTCGTTCGCGGCCGAGGCGGCTGTCATCGGAACGGTCCGACGGCGGGGGCGCCTAGGCCGGACGCTCTCGGGTCCGTCGCGACCAGCCGGCCGGTGCGACCGCGCCGCCGAATGCCTGAGCGGGTCGTTCAGGCCCTCTCCGGGGGCGGCAGCATCACGTCGCGGACGATGGCAAGGAGATCGCGATAGGCCTCGATGAAGGACCGCAGGGTCCTCACCGTCGCGCCGTACCGGTCGAAGTCCGCCACGGAGATCCCGCCTTCTTCGTAAGCGCGGCGGAAGTCCGGGAACTTCGAGTAGAGTTCAGCGACAATTTCCGGCGCCACCGGATCGTCGATCCGGTTCTTGACTTCGATGTCCGACCGGTTGAACAGCACCTGCCAGGCGTATGGGATCGTCAGGATCAGGTCGCCGCCGATCAGTTCCGACCAGTGCATGTGGTGGCGATAGGCCGCCGCCAGCAGGCGGGCGCGATAGCCACGCGCCCGGAAGATGCCGTAGGCCTTCTTGATGATCGCAAGGCCGGCCCAATCGAGATGTCCCGGCGTGATGATGACGCCGTCGCGTTTGGCGACGCTCTTGAGCCAGTCGTCGGTTCGGCCGATCATGATCGTGCAGACGGGCTTCAGGCGATCGACGGCGAGACCTTCGCTGGCCCGGCGTTTCAAACCGCGTTCGACGGCTTCGGCGACGGCGACGGCCTGGGGAAGGGTGAAGCACACCGTGGCGTTGATCGTGACGCCGAGACGAGTGGCTTCTTCGATCGCCTCGACGCCGGCTGCCGTCACGGGGATTTTCACCTGAATGTTCGGCGCCAAGCCGCCGAAATGAAGCGCCTGCTCCACCAACTTCTTGGGGTTGCGATAATTGATGGGGTTCGTCTGCATCGACAGACGGCCCTTGCGGCCATTCTCGCGCTCGAAGACCGGCATCAGCAGCCGGGCGCCGCGCAGGCCCATCTCCTCGATCAGTTTCCAAGCGATCTCGTCTTCGTCGGCGCGCGGGTTGTTCGAGACGAGATCGAGAATGAACCCTTTCCAAGCCGCCAGTTCCTTCTGTAGGATGCCCAGCACGATCGACGGATTGGTGGTCGCGCCAACCGCACCGTAGGCCAGCGCATATTCCAATTCTTCGGCCGCACAGGAATCGTTCCAGACGTCCGTGGGCGACGTGGCCACCGTTCGGCCCAACGGCGAATCGGTCGGGGCAGTGGAGCTGGGTTTAGCCATGAACTGCGTCTCCTTCGAGTCTCCGCGCCGAAACCATCCGAGCGCCGGAACTGGCGACGCCCATGACGGAATATCTAAATTATGTTCTATGACGACGGAACGAAACATTCAATATGAAAACTGCGAGAGACGGTGCCTGCAATTCGTTTTCGTGGTCTGCGGCGATCGATGAACGGAATTCGTCGGGTCGGCGTCCGGGCATCGGACAGATATGGGCTTGCGCGCGGCGGACTCGGCAGGGCCGATCCTCGTCGCTCCGCTCGGTGCCTCCGGATGGCGCCCGCGCCGCCTCGCCACGGCGAGGCAGGCAGAAGTTCCGGTTTTTCTGGCAGGCGCCGCGAAGAAGGCGGACCCGTCGCAGCGAGAGGCAGAGGCCGGAAAGGGCGAGTTTGCGACTGGCGCCAGCCTTGCCGGCTCCTGCCCCGGGCGGGTGGTCGCCGCTCCGCGGCGGCGGCGCTATCGATGGGTTGCTTGTCCGCTAGCGGATCGGAAAGTCAGCCTCGGCAAAAAAATGCTTTGTCCATTTCAATGTATTCGTGATATGGAATTTTCGTGCTGTTTTTGATCTCGCATTCGCGGGACGGAGTCCCTTGGGGACGCGAGACAACAAAAGGGGAGCGCCCGATGAGCGTCGAGAGGCTGAGGTACGGCGTCCCTTGGGGACGCGAGACAACAAAAGGGGAGCGCCCGATGAGCGTCGAGAGGCTGAGGTATTGCGTCGACAACGAGTGGCGCGTGTCCGCGACGACGAAATACATGCCGGTGATGAACCCTTCGAGCGGCGAGCTGATCGCCGAGGCGGCATGTTGCACACAGAGCGAAGTCGATGAGGCGGTTGCGGCGGCGGTGCGCGCCTTCCCCGGCTGGTCGGAGACGCCGATCCCCACCCGCATTCAGTTGATGTTCCGTTTCAAGCAATTGCTCGACGCCCATCTGGACGAGCTGACGCTGCTGCTCGCCACCGAGAACGGCAAGGTGCTGAGCGAAGCGCGCGGCGACGTCCTAAAGGCGATCGAAGTGGTGGAGTGCGCCTGCTCCACGCCCTACTTGATGCAGGGCGATACCTGCATGAACGTCGCCAGCGGCTACGACACGGTTTCCTATCGCGAGCCGCTCGGCGTCTTTGCCGCCATCGCCCCCTTCAACTTCCCAGCGATGATCCCGATGGGCTGGATGATCCCCTTCGCCATCACCACCGGCAACACCGTGGTGCTGAAGGCGGCGTCGCTCGTCCCGCGGACGGCGATGCGCATGCTCGAGCTGTTGATCGAAGCCGGTCTGCCCAAGGGCGTCGTCAATCTGGTCACCTGCTCGCGGGTGGAGGCTGACAGTCTGCTCGTCCATCCGGCGATCAAGGGCGTCACCTTCGTCGGCTCGACTACGGTCGGGGCTCACATCTACAAGACCGCGGCCGGCGCCGGGAAGCGGGTCCAAGCCCTCACCGAGGCCAAGAACCATGCGTTGGCGCTTGAGGACTGCGTGCTCGAGCGCTCGGTGCGCGGCATCATAAACTCGACCTATGGCTGCGCCGGGCAACGCTGCATGGCCTTGCCGGTGGTCTGTGTGCAGGAGTCGATCGCCGATGATTTCGTCGCCCTGCTGAAGAAGTTCGCCCAAGAACTGAAGATCGGGCCGGCGCATCTCGCCTCCTCGCAGCTCGGTCCGGTGGTCTCCGCCGGCCAGAAGGAATCGATCGAAAAAGCCATCGCGCGCGGCGTCGCCGAAGGGGCCGAGCTGGTGCTCGACGGTCGAGGCGTCGTCGTGCCCGGCTATGAGAACGGCTACTATCTCGGCCCAACCATCTTCGACCGGGTCGGCCCCGGCCAATACGTCGGCGATGAGGAAATCTTCGGACCAGTCACCAGCATAAAACGGGTCAAAGGCTTCGAAGACGGCCTCGCAATCATGAACGCCAACCGCTTCGCCAACGGCTCCTGCATCTATACGACTTCCGGCCGGTACGCCCGCGAGTTCGTCCGGCGCACCGACGGCGGCATGGTCGGCATCAACGTCGGCATTCCGGTTCCCTACTCGATATTCCCCTTCAGCGGCCACAAGCAGTCGTTCTTCGGCGATTTGCACACGCTGGGCAAAGACGGCGTCGCCTTCTTCACTGAAACCAAGTCGGTGACCTCGGTCTGGTTCTCGGAAGAAGACGCCAAGAAGAAAGTCAGCACTTGGGACGGAACCCTGACTCGCAATTGAGCCGGGGTCGGCAAGTCGGTCCGAATCTTGCGACGATGATCGGAGCGCGCCTCCTTGTCCCGGGTCGGCCGGAGAGGGGGCGAATTCCGCCGATACGGCTCGATGGTCGGAACCAGCCGATCTGGGCGATCCGCGATCGGTCGGCTGAATGGCGGCTCTGACGAGCTTGGCCCTGCTGTTGAAAAAGGCGCTGGCCACGGGAATGGTGGTGTGATTCTTATGTCCGTAGTCAAGGGTGCCGGCCATGCGCGTTCGTTCCGCGGCGGCGGTTTGAAGAAGGTGGGCTGCGCATAGCCGGAGGCGGAGGCTTCGAGACGACGGTTGATCAGACTCT
>Ga0326727_10011440_pt1 | contig 20654 bp, 9 predicted proteins | sample MB2enrmetagenome_FD_207643 | JGI IMG/M metagenome (GOLD analysis project Ga0326727, IMG submission 207643) | Lab enriched peat soil microbial communities from McLean, Ithaca, NY, United States - MB29MY | ecosystem: Environmental > Terrestrial > Soil > Wetlands > Peat | place: USA: New York...
CGGTTTTCTAACTCATTCAACTCTTCATCAATATCGTGCCCATCACCACCGATGTCGGGTATTGTATAGTGATCGCCGGCGTTGATCGACGCAGCGAACTCGTTGGGGTCAAGGTTGAGGTCTGGCACGTAGTATTGAGGCATTCCGCTGGTCCCTTCTTGTTTCATTTAAGATAACCCACCCGGGGAACATTTGTAAGCCCAGAACGCGAGAGCACGATGGGAGCCGGTATGGACGCTCCGAAGTTGAAACGAGATCCGCAAACCATTTCGTGTGCATTCGTGGCCCAGTCTTTCTGCTACCCTCCTTCTCATGTCCCCCGATATCGCCCTGCTCCGCCACACCCTGGCGCCCCTCGCCTATCGCGCATGGGCGACCTTTTCGATTGGGCCCTCCATCTCGCCGACGGCCGTCACGAATGGCGCAACGCCACCCCGCTGCCCTGGGACCAGGAAGTCGCGCGTTTTTTCGCAGCCCTCACCGCTTTCGATCGCCGCCCCTCGACCGGCCTCGAACTGGCGCAGCCACCGGCCCGTCGCTTCCAGGGTCCCATCGCCGCTGCCCTCACCCATACGGGCTAGCTCGCCATGTTGCGCCGCCTAGCCGGCTGCCCCATGAAGGGCGAGAACTATTTCCGGTCGGGGACCCAACCCGGCGCGACCGGTATCGACCAACCCGCGCCGGCCGCTGATGCTGCACGGCTATGCAGAATCCACCCATCCACCCGTCTGCCGGGTTCTCGCACGGCCAGCTGTTCCACCCCGAAGAAGGCCAAACCTGCCAAATAATGTTGGCAGAACTATGCCATTTAATTTTGAAAGTAACATAAACGCCGTTGTGGAAACCCCCCGGCCCGCTCCCAGTGAATCGTCGGGCACTCGGAGAAAGGTCCATCCGGATTACTTCCGTGAGGCCCCGGTCACGTCAACTGGACGAGAACGGCTCCACTACCGTCAGCGGCCTGCGCGGTAACGCGGAAGCTGCGATTGTTGCGGTCGCGCGCTTGAGACCGGATTAGGGAACGATAAACGCGCTTCCCTCTGCCGAACGCCTCGGCATATCGCTAGAGTTGCGCCGTCGCGGCCCCGGCGAGTGATTGGTGGCGATAACAGCCCCGCGGACACAAGTGTCTGCGCCACGACGCGGGTCAAGTGGCGGCAAAGCCGCCGGGCAGGCCACAAAAAACGAGTGTCTGCCCCACCGGTGATGCCTTCACTGGGTCACATTGATGTTGGCCGCTACGCTGCTGTTATCTCCCACCGTCACAACTACCGGCTGTGAGCCCAATGGCGTGTTCTGTGGAATGGTGAAGTTAACTTGTGTCACTCCTACCAGGTAGTAGGGGATGCCGACGAAGTCCGGCGTTACCGATACACCTCCTACCGTCATGGAAAAAGACAAGGGAGTGGACGGCACGGTAGCCAGTTGCGATCTCAGCGAAGAGGATAGCGATCCTTTCGCCGGGATGGTTGCGCTGCCAAAAAACGAAACAATGCTGGACGAATAATCGGTACCCCCGATGGAGAAGCCGGTCAGCGTGGTGGCGACTCCGCCGATCTCGGTCAGTTTGACGGTGTAGAACCAGGAGTAACCGTCGGCATCGGGCTTCTGCTGGTACACCGGATTCGGCGTCACCGAGGGAATGACGGCGGAGGCTGTCGTCGGAACGGTCACCGCAACCGTGACGGACGCCGACGAAGGATTGAATCCGGTGTTCCCGCTATAGGAGGCGTTAATGGTGTTGTTTCCAGTCGCGAGTTGGTTTCCCGCAATGGTAATCGAAGCCGTCGCACTTCCCGCGGAGCCGGCGAGATTCGCACTCCCCAAGGTTGAGGAGCCGGTCGAGAAACTCACCGAACCGGTGGGCGTGGCCGTGCCGGTATTGGCCTTCACGGTTGCGGTGATGGTGGTCGATGCGGTGACGGCCATACTTGCAGGGTTGGCGGTGACCGTGGTGGTGGCGGCGGCTGGGGGATGCAGGTTCCATTGCGTCACCAGCTTGTAGATGTCGGCCGAGCCGAGTCCCGTTGCCAGATCATAACCCGGACCGGCGGAGTAACCGAGCGTCCCGTTGGGGCAGTCCTTGGTGCCCCCGACACAAGGGACAATGTTGCTGCCAACCGTGATGTCGTTGAAGATTCCAGGGGTGGTTTGGGCCAGCGTATACAGTATCGGATTGATATTGCCCAGTCCCGGCTTGGATTGCGCGCCGGTCGAGATGAGGTACTGGTTCAGCAGCGCCAGGATTCCGGCAAATACGGGCGTGGAAGCGGAGGTGCCTCCGATGCTATAGGTCACCTCACCGTTGGCCGCATACCAGTAGCCGTCGTGATCCCAGGAGGCCGTAAAGGAGATATCCGGGACGTCGCGATGCCCGTCGTTCGGGACGCTGGGACCCGTTTGCCACGCCGGCTTCGGATAATACATGCTGGCTCCGCCGGTGGTGGATGCGAGTTGGATGCTACCGGTAGCGCTGGAGTCGTTCCAGGCCTTCTCAGGGATGTAGCCCAAGGCCGAAGAGCGATCGGCGTTGTTGGATGACTGCCAGTAGGTTCCGGAGGCCTCGTTGAACTCCGTGCCGCCCACGGCGGTGACCTCCGGAATGGAGCTTGGCGAACCGACGGCGAGACCGTTTTGGGCCACGCTGCCCGTCTTGGGGTCGCAGAGCGCCGCGCCACTGTCTCCGGTACAGGCGACCCACGTGATACCTTCTGCGTTGGCTTTCTGGGCTTCTGCCTGATTGGCGCTCGCACCAGCGCTGCCGCTGGTTATCTTGGCCTCGCAGGTGTAGAAGCTGTAGGTGACGATGGGCGCCAGGTTCTGATCGATGGCGTAGGAAGCCGAAGTGAAGGCGTTGTGCGAGTAAACGAAAATCAAGGTCGCATTCGGGGCCATGGCGCCGGACCACTCGAGATCGAGATTGTTCTCGCAACACGCGACGGCGGGAGCGGCTGAGCCCGGGACCAGCAGCTTTTGCGGATCGTTCGCAGGCAATCCGTAGTGGCTGCGGAAGAGGGAAACATCCGACATATTGAGGTCGGCCTGGCCGGTTACGGCGATCTTGATTCCTGTACCGTTGATACCCTTGGCCCAAAGCGGCGCGATGTCATAGATAATGCCGAGATCCGCCGGTACCAAGAGGTGACCTCCGGCCGGGGTGGTTTCCAATGGATGGCTGGCCGGCTTGGGAAGGAAGTCGTCGAGCCCCAGGAGGGCCAGGGTGACGGGCTTCAGTGCAGCGGGAAGCGACGGATCGGTGGCATTGGCATAATGCATCTCGCCGTCGACGCGGTAGCTATGAATCTCGGTTTGGAAAGCCTTACGGACCTGGCCGGCCGTCCCGCTGAAGAGAATCCAATCGCGGCCCTGGGCAACGTAGTCGATACCGAAACCTTCGCTGGTCAACCAATCGGCGACCTTTGCCATATCCGCCCGGCTGAGGCCGAATCGATCGGCGTATTGTTGCGGCGTGAGCCACTGATGATACAGCGGCGACGACTGGTCCTGTTGGTCGGCAAGCAGATTCTGCAAAGCGGCCTGCTGCGCCGGGGACCGCTTCAGCACCAGCATCATTTCGGGAATCTGGCGGTCCGGATCCACCGCACCCTGATCATATTTCAACTGTGCCTGCGGGTTCACATTGCCTTTCAGCACAACCGTTTCATGCCGGTCGGTGCGGCCGGCGATGCGGCCCTGTTGCGCGCTGAGGGTGGAAACGAGAATTGCCAACCCGAGAAGTGCTGACGTGCGCATATACACCTCCTCTGCTCTACTGCGTTACATTGATTGCCGCGGCCTTGCTGCTGGTATCGCCGAGCTGTACGACTACGGATTGCGCGCCCAAAGGCGTGTTTTGCGGAACCGTGAAGTTGATCTGGGTTTCGCCCACGGCCCAGGTCGGGATGCCAACAAAATCGGGCTTGACCGTGATGCCTGCCACAGTCAATGTAAGAGACAATCTTGGCGCCGGCAAGGGGTTCATCGACGCAGACGGAGGCGTACCGCTGGCCAGGAACGGCAGGACATCACCGTCGCCGGTCAGGAACAACGTCAGCGATTGGCCGCGTTTGGCGGTCGCCACCGGAACCAGCGAATTGCCGGACCCGACGAAAATCCCAGGGGCGGAGGCCTGAATCGTGAAGGCATCCGAGACCCCTACCTGGCCATTATTGTTGACGGTGAGATACGCGTAGCCCTCCGGGGTCTCGTAGGGAACCTGGATGTTGAGCTGGGTCTTGGAGGCGTAATAAAGGCCGCAGGGAATGCCGTTGATCTGCGCCGAGACTCCGCCCATGGTGGTGGGAAGCGGCACCGAAGGCGCATAGAGAGCTGTCGAGGAGTTGCTCAGGTTGGTTCCGAAGACGCTCATGATCATCCCCGGCGCGTACACCTGCTGGAAGGATGCGCCGTTGGCGAGACCCGTGATGTTGACGTTTGCCGTCAGGCCGACGCCGAACAGCACCGGCACGTCGATGAATTGCGGATACGTGTTGACCGATTGGAAGACGAGCAGCGCCTGGTACGCTCCGCCGGCGAGTCCCGAAGCGTTGGCCGACAGGCTCACGGTCGCCGGTCCCGTACCGGACTGCGGAGAAGCAGTCAGCCAGCGAGTGCCTTGATTGGCGGGAAATACCGTGAGCGACCACTGCTGTCCCGCCGGGACGGTAACGTTGATGCTATCGGTCTTGGACCCGCCGGCGCTCACGCTCCACACCAGCGAATCGCGCGAAACCGATAGTGCGCCAGGACTCTTGGGCGCACTCTCGAAGGTCACCGACAGCGTGGTGGTGATCTTGTTGCCGTTGGGGTCGACGCCATCGACTTCGTAGTCGAGAGTTTGCGGCATGGCGCCATCCAGGCTCCAGCAGATTTCAGCCTGCAGCGAACCGAGCGGCGCGAGGCGCCAGGAGCCGAACCAATACTCGATGCTGTCGCTATCGTCATCTCCGGCATCGGTGAACTTGTTGAGATAGACTTCGTAGCCGTTCTTTTCCTGCAGATTCAGTTCCTGGTAGTAGGGATAATCCGACGGGCAGCCAGTGTATCCGGTGGTGTCTTGAGTGACGGTTCCGGGCGAGCTGGACAGCGCCATGGAGGCGGAGATCTGCTTGGCGTAGAAGGGCACGGTAACCTGCTGGGTCCAAGTGGCGCCCCCGGCATCCGCGCCGCTGAAAGAGAAAACGTAAGTGACCGGCGGGGTAAGGTTGCGCATACGCAAGGCCGCGGAAAGGGTTCCGTGAGCGGGAATGGTGGAGGTGCCGAACCAGGAGGCAATGTCGGACGAATAGTCCGTCCCGCCGATGGAGAATGCCGTCAAGGTGGTAGCCGTGCCGGCGACTTCGTTGAGCTTGACAGTGAAGAACCAGGCGTAGCCATCGGAGTCGGGAGTCTGTTGGTAGACCGGGTCGGGAACAACGGAGGGGACAACGGCGGAGGCCACGGTCGGGATGGTGACGGTGATCGAAGTGGACCCGGAAGACGGGCTAAATCCGTTGTTGCCGCTGTAGGAGACTTTAATCGAATTGCTACCGGTGGTCAACTGGTTGCCCGCGAGGGTGATGGCCCCGGTCGCGGTACCTGCGGAACCGGAGAGGTTGGCCGTGCCGAGCGTGCTGGTACCGTTTCCGAAACTCACGGTGCCGGTGGGCGTGGAGGTTCCGGTATTGGCTTTGACTGTAGCCGTGACGGTGGTGGAACCGGTCACCAGGATGCTGGCGGGACTAGCGGCAGCTGTGGTGGTAGTGGCGGCGGGCGGCTTCAGGCTCCATTGGGTGACCAGGTTGTAGCCATCGGCCGAGCCGAGTCCGGTAGCCTGGTCGTAGCCCGGACCGGCGCTGAATCCGAGCTTTCCTCCGCTACAGTTGGGGCTTCCGGCCGTGCAGGGGACGATGTTGCTGCCGGTCGTAATGTCGTGAAAGATGCCTGGCGTGGTCTGGGCGAGGGTGTAGAGCGTGGGGTTGATGTTTCCCAGACCCGGCGTCTTTTGCGCGCCGCTCGACACCTGATACTGGTTCAGCAGCGCGAGAATGCCGGCAAAGATGGGGGTCGCGACCGACGTCCCGCCCCAGCAGCAATCCATCTGGCCGCTCATGGAAATCCAGTAGCCGTCGTGGTCCCAGGAGGCGGCAAACGATATGTCCGGCACGTCGCGCGCCTTGTCGTTAGGAACTCCGGGGCCGGTTTGCCAGGCGGGTTTCGAAAAGAAAATGCTGGCGCCACCGCCGCCGGAGGCCAACTCCTGCCCGTCGCTGGAGTCGTTCCAGGCCATCTCGGGGATATAGCCCTTGGCCGAGCCGCCGGTCGAGCCGTTGGTTGGATTCCAGTAGCTGCCGGATCCCTCGTTGAATTCGGTGCCACCCACCGAGGTCACTTCGGGCACTACGGCGGGGGTGTTTACGGCTAAGCCATTGGTGGCGACGGTAGCGGTGTCCGGATCGCAATCGGCTGCGCCGGCGTCCCCGGCATCCGCGACCCAGGTAATTCCCTGGGCGTTGGCCTGCTGGGCTTGAGCCTGGAAGGCTGTGGCATCCTGCGCCGGGGTGCTGGAGATTTTGGCCTCGCAGTAGCCGTAGCTCATGGTCATCACCGGCGCAATGTTCTGGTCGATGGCATAAGTGGCGGAATCGTAGATGTCGGTGGAGTAGACGAACATTATGGTCGCCTTGGGAGCTATGGCGCTGCTCCAATCGACATCGAGATTGGCTTCTCCGAGGTCGCCCTGCACGATTCCGGGATTGGCGGAACCTTTCATCAGCACCTTCTGCGGATCGTTGGAACCTAACTGGTACTGGCTGCGAAACAGCTCGACATCGCTGATGTTGATGTCCGTCTGGCCGATCACCGCGATCTTCTGGCCGGTGCCGTCGATGCCCTTGGCATATAGGGCATTGATATCGTAAATGGCAGTGATATCCGCGGGGGTCAGCGCGTGCGAGCCATCCGAGGCGTTATAGTCCGGCTTGAAAGGCACCGGCGGACGGCGGCGGCCACCGGGTTTCATGTGGAAGTCGTCGAGCCCGAAGATGCGGCTGACGATCGGCTCCAGCGCGGCAGGGATGGAAGGATCGGTAGCGTTGGCGTAGTGCATCTGGCCATCCACGCGGTAGTTGTGAATCTCGGTGTGGAAGGTCCGGTTGATCTCGCCAGCCGTTCCGCTGAAGAGAATCCAGTTGCGGGCGTTGGCAACATTATCGATGGAGAAGCCTTCTCCCTTCAGCCACTCGGTGATGCGGTTGATGTCGTTTGGGCTGAGGCCGAAGCGCGCGGCGAATTGCTGGGGCGTGAGCCACTGATGATAGAACGGCGAGGATTGGTCCTGCTGGTCAGCCAGCAGTTTTTCGAGTTCGGCCTGCTGGCTCGAGGTGCGCTTCAGGACCAACATGATGCCGGAGATCCGGCGCTCAGGGTCTACCGGGCCCTGATCGTATTGAGGCTGTGCCTGGAGCTTGGTGTTACCGGGCAGAATGACCGTGCGAGGTGAGCCGATTCTGGCTGAGAGACGATCCTGCTGGGCTGAAACGGTGGACACGAGCAATAGGAATACGATGAGCATCCGCATGCTTATTACGCTAGAATGGCGAAGGAGATGGACCTGAAGCTCACTAATGTTTACCTGGTGCGATGGCGTTAAAGTGAATTGGCCGAAGGCCTACTCCACGTGTTCTTTAGTCAGGCACTTGGCCGGCTGAAAGCCGGCAGCCAAGATTGGCCGCCTAAATTGAGCCAGCAGAAAGTTCTCTAACACAGAAGCGCCAGCAGCCTGTGGCACAAGTCAAAGCAGGCCAAAGGCTACTCCGTATAGCGGCAAGCCGCAAGTTTTCAGTTGTCAGTCATCAGATGGCAACCCTCCGTGGGGTACCATCGCCTTTCGGGGTCTGCCCGGCCGCGGAGCGGCTCTTTATACCAAGCGCGGCAATCATCGCGGACCGCGAAGATTCAGACTATTAGTGGGACACGCCTTGCAAACGATGCAGTAGATCTGCACGCATCACGTTCCGCCATGCATAACCACCGGGGTTGCGGAGATTTTCGGTTGACGCCGAACATCTCCGGATATATGCTTTCACGCACAACCATGATTCAACAGCTAAAATCGCAACACAGGCGCGAATTTCTCATCTCGCTGGCGATGGCCGCCAGCAGCTTCGCGGGCGAAGGCAAGCCTCTGCGCGGACTCTTTCCCATCGGCCAGACACCCTGCACGCCCGACAATCAGCTCGACCTCGATTGCCTGGCGGCGGAAGTCAGGTTCTGCAATCGTGGCGGGGTCCACGGTTTCGTATGGCCGCAGATCGCCAGCGGATGGGCGGGGCTAACGCGGAAGGAACGCATGGACGGGGCGGAAGCGATCCTCGCCGCGGGCAAGGGCGGCAAGACTGCGCTGGTGATCGGCGTGCAAACCAAGGACGGCGAGATCAGCCACGCGGTGGAATACGCGAAACACGCGGCGACTCATGGGGCCGATGCGATTGTCTCTTTGCCGCCGGAGAAGGCGGATGACGATGGGATGCTCGAGTATTACAAGACCATCGGTAAGGCGACTGAATTGCCGCTTTTCGTGCAGAGCACGGGAGACATGAGCGTGGACCTGGTGGTGCGCATGTTCAAGGAGATCCCTACCATGCGCGTGATCAAGGATGAGGCGGGCAATCCCATCCAGCGCGTGGCGGAGATTCGGGAAAGAACCGGCGGCAAGCTGAATGTCTTTTCGGGCAACGGCGTCCGCACCATGATCACGGAGATGGAGCGGGGATTCATGGGGCACTGCCCCACCACCGGGCTGGCGGATATCTATGCGCAGGCGTTCGATCTGTGGCACGCCGGCAGGAAGCGCGAAGGCTTCGATATGTTCGGGCGGGTGCTGGCGTTCGAGAGCATTCCGAATGCCGGAGCGTACGTGCTGATTGCGCGCGGGGTTTTTAGAGAGAGCACCATTACACGGGCCATGACATTGCCCGGCGGCGCGGCGACGGGCGGCAATACGCGACGTTCCGCGCCTCTCGACGAAGCCGGCAAGAAAGAGATCCGCGAGGCGCTGGCCACCTATCTGAAGCCTTATCTGCGAGGATGATCATGTTCAATAAGAAACAACAACACATGCTGAAAGATCCGGTAACGCGCCGGAACTTCTTCACCGCAACCGCCGTCGGAACTGCCACGGGCTTTGCCGCGCTGGCCGATCCGGGCATGGCCGCCGCGCAAGCCGCTGGTGTTAAAAAGGGCGACTTGCCCGATCTCACCATCAAGCAGGTGAAGGTTTACGTCACAGACATCGCGAACCTGCACCGGCTGAACGGCAGCGAGACCGGCGAGATTCTGTCGGTCGTTACGCATAGCGGGATCGAGGGCAATTACACCATCGGCAATCGTGAGCGCACTACCGGCTGGCTGGAATGGGCCAAGGCGACACTCGTGGGACAAAACGTAATCGATCTGCTGCCCGCGCTCAACGCGACATCGGGGATGAAGAGCGCCGGCGGATTCAATGCCCGGGCGCGTACGGGAGGCGGTCCCGGTCAACGTCCGGGAAATGTTCCCGGCGCTCGCCCGTCGATGGGGGACTTTGTGGCAGTGCCCAGCCGCAGCGGGGGCGCGTGGCCCAACTACAAAGCGGCGGCCGCGGACATCTGCCTGTGGGACATTCTGGGCAAAGCGGTCGACCGCCCGATCTACCAACTGCTGGGCGGCAAGAAAGATCGTATGATGGCGTACGCCAGCTCTCAGCATCTGCCGTCGGTTGAGGACTACGTTCCGGACGCCATGAAGGCCAAGGAGCAGGGATACAAAGGATATAAGATCCATCCCGGTTCCGGTCAGCACAAGGATGGTCCGCCCATTCCTTCGTACGTGGGCCACATGGAAGAGATCCGGGAACTGCGTAAAGCGTTGGGCGATGAATATGTGTTGGCGCACGATCCCGTGCAGGCTTACAATCGCTTCGAGGCGCTGAAGGTGGGGCGGCTGCTGGATGAACTCGACTATCTGTGGTTTGAGGATCCGATTCGCACCACCGATCTGGAAGGCCTGGTGGAACTCGCCGCCGCTCTCGATGTCCCGCTGCATGTGGGCGAGTTTCTGGCGTCCATCTCCGATTTCGCCGAATACATCCGACGCGGCGCGGTCGACGTGGTGCGGCTGATCGCAGATAATGTCGGCGGGATTAGCGGGTCCATGCGCGTGGGTCTGCTGGCCGATGCCTTCGGTCTGGAATGCACGCCGCATAATTGGGGCAACGTGCTCGATCTGGCCGTCCATTTCCATCTCGAACTCGCGTTGCCCAATGCTTACTGGTTCGAGATGCCGCATCCCGCGGAGTACGCGGACCGTCCCTATCACAAAGACAAGTTCCGCATCGATAAGGACGGCTACATTCTGGCGCCGACGGCTCCGGGGCTCGGATATCCATTCGATCGCGACGTGCTGGACAAGATGATCAAACGGATTGATGGATGACCTTCACGGCACGCGATCTGCCGTTGGGTCAGCATCGACTTCAGTTGGAACCGAGAGATCCGATCCGCATTTTTCTTCGATGTGAAGATACCGTGATTCTATCTCCGATGGTCTGAGTTATAATCGTCGCCGTCCTCGCGAGGCAAGCACATGAACGACAGGTTGATCAGCGTAGTTCTCTTCCTTCTCTCCCTCCCGGCTCTCGCGCAGAGGCCGTGGCAGCAGGTCACGGTTCCCTCCATCCGTGAGGTTGCCGCGAATTTCAAATCGCCGCCGCACGAGTACGGCGCGATCCAGCCGTTTGCCAGTTGGAACGGCCCCGACCCTAACGAAGTCCGTCAGAGAATCGTACGCGATTTCGATCGCCTGGCCGCCAATGGCATCTTTATCGTGAACCTTTCGCCGGGCCGCGGCGAGCCGAAGTACCTTTCGCCGGAACACATGAGCCAGGTGAAGTTCACGGTGCAGGAAGCGGCGAAGCGCAACATGCGGCTGTGGATTCAGGACGAATCCGATTACCCCAGCGGATTTGCCGGCGGCAACATCAGCAAGCGCTATCCGCAACTCGGCATGCAGGGCATGGTCGCCGATATCCATGTCCACGTAGCTCCCGGCCAGACGCTCACCATGCCCGCGCCGCCGGACACGCTGGCCATCTTCGCGACCAAGACTTCGTCCGAGGGGGAATTGCAAGGGGTGGTCCCCATTCCGGTTCCGGCCGACGGGCAGCTCAAGTGGATCGTACCCGCGCAGGGGTCGACGCCCAATGAGCCGCGCCTCTCGTGGGAAGTGGTCTTCGTGCGGCATATCTATATCAGCTCGCCGACGCGGAACTTCAATCGCGAGGACGGCACCAGAGCCAAGGACGGGCTGTACTCGCTCATCGACTATCTTGATCCGGAAGCCACGCGCGCCTTTCTGAAGATCACGCACGAGACGTACCGGCAGGCGGTGGGCGACGAGTTCGGCAAGATCGTACTGGGATTTTTCGGCGATGAGCCGGATTATTCGATCTCCGGCTTACCCTGGAGTCCGAAACTGCTGGCGGAATTTCAGGAGCGGAAGGGTTACGATTTGCGGCCCTACATTCCGATGTTCTTCCAGGGAAAATTGACGGACGAAGCGCAGCGAGCCAAAGCCGACTTCTACGACGTGTGGAGCGCCATTTTCCGCGGCTCCTTTTTCGGAGAACAGGCCGAGTGGTGTAAGAAATATAACGTCGAGTACCTGGTGCACCTGAACCACGAAGAGACCATGCTAGCGCTGGAACGCAGCGAAGGCGACTATTTCCGCGATAACCGTTACGTGGAGGTGCCCGGAATCGATAACCTGAGCCAGCTTGTGCCGGAAGCGGTGCACCGTCCCGATGGAACGTGGAACATCAACAACAATTTTCCCAAGCTGGCTTCCTCGGCGGCGCATCTGTTCGGGCATCCGAAGGTCTGGGCCGAAGAGGGCGGCGGCGTGGGAATCTCCGGAAAGTTCGAGATGGACTTTCAACTGGTGAGAGGCGTGAACGCGCTCCAGATTCGCGTGCCGATTCTGCGCGGTCCGGGCAGTGACCCGAGTGTCGCAATAGCCCAGCTTCCGCCGGTGCCTCCGCAGGCTCCGATGCTGGCGTGGTATACCAACCGCGCCGGTTATCTGATGGCCATCGGACGCCCGGCCGCGCAAGTGGGTCTGTACCATCCCGGCAACAGCATCTGGATGGGCGATCAGGAAGCCGACCGTAGCACCACCAAGCTCGGCTGGCAATTGTTCGAACACCAGGTGGATTGGGATTATTTCGACGAGCAGTCGCTCGAATCGGTGGCGGCTATCGAGAATGGCGGCTTCAAGAATCTCAGCGGACAGGTGTACCGCGCGATCGTGGTGCCGTCGTCGACGGTGATCACTCGAACAGGTTTAGAACGCTTTCGCGCTTTCACTCAAGCCGGAGGCAAAGTGATTTTCGTGGGCAAGACTCCGGGCTTTGTCGTCGATAAGACCTTCTTGAACATGAAGGACAAACCCGATCTGAGTTTCGCCACGCTGATCGAAGATGCCGGCGACATTACACCGCGCGTGCTCGCGGCTTTGCCCAAACCGGATGTGAAACTGGACGCCGCGTTTCCGAAGTTGACGTACACTCACAAGACCTGGCAGGACGGCGAGTTTTACTTTTTCTTCAATGAGAGCACCCGGGCGGAATCGCGCATGGCAACTATTGCGGGACACGGACAGGCGCAGACTTGGGATCTGGCTACGGGCGAGATTCACGCCATGTCCGGCGCCACGGTTGAAGGCGATTCGGTGCGCATTCCGCTGGTTCTCGGTCCCTACGAAACGAAAGTCGTGGTGGTCGGGCCTCTGCCGGCCGGGGCGGCGTCACCGGAACCATCATTCGCGTCTGCGAATACTTTCGCTGAACTCGGCGGAGACTGGAGCTTGGACCTGAATGGCAAGCAGTTGAGCACGCCGTTGAAATCGTGGGAAGAATTGGGCGCGCAATCCTTTGCGGGTCCGGCGACGTATCGCAAGCAGTTCACGGCGGCCGCGCTTCCCGCGGGGCAGCGCGTGTATCTGGAAATCGCCGATGTGCACGATTACGCGAGCATCAAAGTGAATGGCAAGGAATTCGCGGCACATGCGTGGCAGCCTTATCGCTGGGACGTTACCAGCGCGTTGAAGGCGGGTTCGAATGAGGTGGAGATCGAGGTGCGCGCAACGTCACCGGGACGCGGATTTCCCGGCCGCGGCACTCCCGCGCCGGCAGTCTCGGGTTTGCTCCGCCCGGTCCGCCTCGTAACGGTTACGGCAGGAGCACCACCGGTGAGCGCCAGGTAGCGAACTTCTTCGCCTCGGGATCGAGCACGCTGACCTGGCAGGTATACTTTCCCGGGCTGAGCTTGTTCAATGGCAGAGTGAAGCTCACTGGAACCGCTTTGGACGCGCTTCTCAGTCCTTCGGTGATGCGTAGCGGCGCGGACTCGAATGCCTTCACCTTGCCTCGATAGAAGCTGACGCTGGCCAGCATGAACTGCGTCGCCGCGGCCTGCGGCTGATAGGCTTCCAAATAGACGAACATCTCCTGATCCTTGCGGAACACTCGCGTGACGCTGGGAATCAGCTTGACGTCCTCCTGTACCAGCGGATTGGCCGCCGCCAGTTTTCTGTCCTTCTGTGCCGCGCCTACCGCGGCTGATAGCTTCTCGCGCTGGTATCCGATGACGACGGAACTGATCGGCAGATAGCGCTGGTCGGCGGTGAGGTCCGGGATGATGAACTTGGTTTCGAATGTGCCCATCTTGCCGGTCTCGTTCTCGCGCGCCAGGATCTTCAGGTCGTAGGTGCCGGGGCGCAGCGTGAAGCCGGTGTCGTAATCCAGGTTGCGCTGCGCCAGCAGCCCGGCGTTTTCGCCTTTGAGTTTGACGGTAATTTCATCGCGCACATTGCCTTGAATCGCGCCTTTCGCATCCTTCACCTGGCCGATAAAATCGAGACGGGTAGTTTCAGCCCCGCTCTTCCTGGCGAGTTCGATGTCGCTGCCCGGGATCTTGAGCGAGACGGGAACGAAATAGCGATCCTTGCCGAGGCGGAAATAGTTGATCTCCATCGCCACCGAAAGGTCCGTGACGGGATCTTCGAGCATGAGCGCTTCCTGCAACTGGCGCTCGCGGTCGGAGGAATCGAAATGGCGGAAGGTCTTGGATGCGAAATAGCCGTTGCGATAGTCGAGCCTGGCCTCGAGCGTGCGGTTGAGCTTCACCTTGACGCGGCGATAGCGTCCGTCGGGCTCGGAATTGGTGCTGTAGTAACCCAGGATGTAATAGCTGCCGACCGCATCGTGAGCTTGGGCAATGCCCATCGCGAGATCGTTGTTGTCGAGCAGCGCTTTCCCGCCGGTATCGCTGGCGAGCGTGTACAAGGTATCCTGCTGCGCCTGAAAAGTGTCGCGGGAGGCGCGCTGGGAATTGCCCGAATACATGGCCTGGCCCCCGGGAGAGCCGGTAGTGGCGTCGCCCATCGGCGCGGTGGCGACCAATCCCCGCGCGTCCACGGGATAGAAGGCGACGTTACCGCGAATGGCGGCGTTGACGGTGGCGCGCAGTTGCGCCTGGTTGTCGATGCCGGTAAGCGTCATGCCGCTGGCGAAATACACCATGGCTTTCTTTTCCGGCAGGCTGCTCAGCATCTTCACCGCGGAAGTAAGCGCGGCGAGTTTGCGGTCAGTGTTGAAGATATTGAATTCGGTATCGTCTTGCGTATAAGTGGAGCCGTTATCGGCGTCGGCATCGCTGCCGGTGCTGCCGTTCGACATGCCGGTATCGCCAACCGGGATTCCTTTGATGGCGGCGATCAATTGACCGCGGTCATTGGTGAAGTCCTGCACCACGTTCAAACTGGTCGAATAAGTGATGATGCCGATCATATCGGAAGTAGTCATCTGGGAATTGACAAACTTTAAAGCGGCTTGCTGCGCGCGGTATTGATCGGCGACGGGCATACCCGCCTGATCGAAAAAGAACACCATCAGGCGCCGGTCCTGATATTTGATTTCTCCCTGCTTGGCTGGCGCGAAAGCGGATTTGGCGGCCGTAGTGGCGCGTATTTTGAGTTCTGGCGGGGGAAGTGGCGCGTCGTCCAGTTTCTGATACTCAAACACCTGGATGCGCTGCGGCTTACCGTCTTCGGTGATGGAGAAGTCGGACGCGGAGAGTCCCGCGATGGGGTTACCGCGGCTGTCCTTGACTCCTACATCGATCACAACGAGTTGCGTGGTGGTGGAGATTTTGTAATCGCCTTGCTGCGCGGCGAGAAACGGCAGACTGAATAGTAAGATGAACAGATTTCGCATGGTCTACAACCGGAACCTCAAGCTGAAAGTGATTTTGCGCATGGCGGCGGCATTGGTGGCGAGGCCGTAGGTGCTCGATCCCAGCACCGTGCCCCAACTGGTGATGGTGACGTGATTCAACACGTTCTGTGCCTGCACCTGAATATCGACGCTGCGGTGTTCACCGAAGCGGAAGACGCGTCCCAGCGAGCTGTTCAACGAAAACAACGACGGACCGGGGATGGTATTGCGTCCCGCATCGCCCCACGTGCCGGCGATAGGATCGGTGAACGCGCCGGTATTGAAGAGCGCGCCCGCCAATCCGATGGGAAGTCCCGTAGCTTCGGCGCGTACGGTGTTGTTGACGCCGATTCCACCAAGTTGCGAACGGTTGCCACCCAGAGTCGCGGTAAAGGGATTGCCGGAATGAAGGGTCACGTCGTTGCTGATGGTCCAGTCCTTGAGCAGCGCGCCTTTCCATCCGTTGACGAGCGTGCCGCCTTGCGTTCCCATGCCGGTGCTGTATTGCAAGTTGAGCGTGAGATTGTGACGCGAATCGAAACCGGAGAGCCCTCGTTCGGCGGCCAGGTCGAGCCAATTCTGCGCTACCGGGGTGTTGCCTTGCCCGCGGCCTCCCGTGCCGGCATCGTCGATCGATTTGGAAAACTGATAAGACGCGCGCCACATCAGTCCGCTGTGGAAGCGCCGGTTGAGCTGCGTCTGTAGCGCATGATAGATGGAGTTCCCATTGGAGGTCTCGTAAATGAAGCTGTGCGGGTACGGCGATTCCGCCACGCCGGGCGCAACCGAGTTGGGGATGAACTGCTGATCTAGCCGCGTGCCTTTGGTCCCGAGATAACCGATACTGCCGAACATGCTGAACGGCAGGTCGTGCTGCACCATCAACGACCAGGTCTGGGCGTAGCCGATCCGGTAATTGGGATCGACGGCGAAGGTGCTTGTCGCGGCGTTAGTCGTGGTGTTGAGAAACGCGCTGGTGAGATCGAGCGGTTTCGCCGGCGTACTCGCGACGCTTAACGATTCGGCGAAAGGCGGCTGCTGCGCCATGTTACTGGCCAGAATATTGTAGACCGAGGTGTTGTAGTAAACGCCATAGCCCGCGCGGAACACCAGCGAATGCTTTACCTGCGGACGCCACGCCAACCCCACGCGCGGCGAGAAGTCGGTGCGATCGGGATGAATGGTGCCCGGCTCGACGGGCGTAATCGTGCTGTAATTGGGCCCAATTTCCAGGTTGACCAGCCGGTTGTAGAGCTCCGTCACCGGCGTCGCGTAGTCGTAGCGCAGTCCGAAGTTGAGGGTGAATTGCGGCTTGATGCGCCAGTCATCATTGACGTAGACGTCGTAGCCGGAACCGCGGAGATATTTGTCCGCGTTGCCGTAACGGATGGAGCCGGAGGTCGGCAGGCCGAGCAGCAGGTCAGCCAGATCGTATCCCGTGCCGGTCTGCGCGATACCGTTGACGAGGAGGCTGGTCGCGGATCCATCGAAGGAAAACGAGCCGCGGGCATTGCTATCGGAGAAAGTGTTGAACTGCATGCGCCGGTAATCACCTCCGAAAGTCAGGTTCTGCCTTCCATGAATCCAGATCAGGCTGTCGCCTGCCGCAGCGGTCTGGTTGCGAGTGAGCGAATAGTTGCCGTCGCTGAGGGATGCGTAGTTGGTGAGGCTGAGATTGGGCGGTCCATAATCGAAGCTGCGCGCGGAGGTCCCCTCGATTCCTAACTCGGCGGCTACGTTCTCCTTATCGGCAAAGAACGGCGTGGTGAGCTGGCGATTGCGGCTGAAGGTGACTTGCGCGTTGTTGATGAGCGTGGTCCGGATGGTCCGCGACCACCCCAGATTGGCGTTCAGGCCGCGTCCTGAGCCGGTATCGACGAATTGAAAAAGATTGGGCGTCTGGCTGTCGCTGCCCTGATAGCCGAAGCCGAAGTTCAGCCGGTCGCGACTGTCGAGCTTCACGTTGGAGAGGCGTGTATTGATGTTGTGGTTGTTGCTATAGCCGGTCAAGGTGGTCTCGTAGTTCAGCGTGGTTGCGGTCAGGTTGGGCAGTGGATAATACTTCAGCAGTCCCAGGGCCGCGGAACTGATGCGGCTGAGCGGGATCTGATCTCCCGCGAAAGGCGCGCTGGTGGTGGGGTCGTAAATGACCACGCGCGAACCTTGCACCAGGGTCTGGGAGAAGTCGCCGGCGCGCTCCAGGGTAGTGGGCATATTGACCGCGTCGGAAACCGTGCCGGTGCGGTTGCGCTGGAACTGCAGGTCGATGGAAAAGAGGATCTGCCGCTCGCGGCTGATCAGCTTGGGGATCACCAGCGGGCCTCCGAAACTCAGCCCGGCGCGTGCATTCGCGTAGGCAGGCTTGGCGACCTGATCGCCCGTGACCGAGAAGCTGCGCGCATCGAGCGCGGAGTTGTCCAGATTGAAAAAGAGGCTGAACATGTACAGATTGCGGGGATCGCGGCGGTTGTTACCGAAAGCCATGGCGCCGGGACGTCCTTCCCATGGCGGACGTCCACCACCCGGTCCGCCCGGTCCGCCAAAACCCTGAGGTCCACCCGGACCACCGGCGAAACCACCGCCGGGAGGGCCTCCGCCGCCGGGAGGAGGTCCGCCGCCTCCCGGAGGGCCTCCTCCGCTCGGGGGACCTCCGCCGCCAGGGCCGCCGGGACCACCGGGGCCACCGGGACCAGTCGCCACTCGCGCACTATTCTGGTTGCCCGGGCCGTCGCCATTGGGACCGCCGGGACCCGGCATCATGCCTCCCGGCGGCATGCCCATCATGCCGCCTCCAGGATGAGGTCCCCAATCGTTCTGCTGTGGGATGCTGAGCGCGCTGCTGATGCTGCCCTGCACCAGAAATGAATTCGCTGCGCTCTGATTCAGCGTGGCCATTTGGTCGGTCGGCAACGCGTTGCCGCTCGAACTAGTGGAAGAGTCGGACTGCGGATTGACATCGACGCGCTGAAAGGCCTGGCGGGCCGGCGCGGATTTTGCCTCGGCGCTTTCGAACGTCAGTTGAAACTGGTCAGCCTGAGCGCTCGCAGGCAACATCACCTGGCGCGTTGTTTTTGCGAAGCCGAGCATCTCGACTTCTGCCTGCCAGCGGCCATCCGCGAGCCCGGAAAAAGTGAATGCGCCGTGTTCGTCGGTGGTGGTCGTGAGGGTCGTATCTCCCTGCGTCAACGTCACCACGACGCCGGGCACGGGCAAGCCGCCGCAAGTCACCTGCCCCTGATAATCGGCGGCTGACAGGCATGGAATCAGCACCAGGAAAGCCAACCAAATGTACCGCGGCAGAATGTTCATGAATTGTTCCTATGTTGGTTGTAGCGCCTGTCGGACACGCGGAACAATAGCTGGAACCGAAGCTTAACCTGTTTGATAATTCTTAACACGCGGCGGCTGGACCCTACTGCTTGGTTAAGCGTATTGTGAAGTTAGAGAATGAGTTTCCGGCTCAAGCACCGCACCCTGGTCACCGGGTTTTTTATCGCGCTCCTCTTTACTTTGTGCGGCGTGCTGGGTGTTCTGCAATATAACTGGATCGGGCAGGTCAGCGTAGCCGACGCGCAGCAGCGCCATCAAAGGCTGCAAACGGATCTGCTGCGCATCAGCCAGGACTTCAACAGCGAACTGGCTTCCGTAGTGAAGGCCATTTCGCCAGTGCAGGACGTCAACCAGGCGGCTGAACGGCTGGCGCAGTGGAGGAACTCCTCTTCGCACGAGCAACTGATCCGCGGTGTCGGATTGGCCATCCCTAAAGATGGCAACGTTGTGTTGCACGTTCTGGAGCCGCTTGCAAAGGCGTCTCAGGAGACTCCGTGGCCGTCCGAGTGGATAGGATTCAAGAATCGATTTCAGGCCCGTCTGTCACGCGATGACTGGCGGTCGGGCGGTCCGGAAGGAAATCCGATAGCGGCAGAAACGCACGTCCTGGAGATCCCGATCTTCTCCAACAACTCGGGCGCGCCGGGTCCGAGGCGGTTCAATGGGCGGCGTGAGGCCGGTTGGCTGCTGGTCGACGTCAATACCGATTACGCCCGCGACGTCGTGATCCTAGAGCTAGTCGAGAGGTATTTGAGCGGAAACGACTACCTGGTGGACGTGTTCACTCGCTGGAATTCACCCACTGCCATCTATCGCTCCGATTCCGATTCGCCCGCGCAGGTGATGAGCCACGCGGATGCTTCCGCCGGGCTGTTCGACGTGCAACTGGAGTCCGTATTTCCGCGTCCCGAGCCGCTCCGGACTGATGGTCGCATGCCGCGGCCGCAGAATCGTATTCAGCCGGATATGGGCCGCTGGCAGATCTATGCGCGCAACCGGGCGGGGTCTCTCGAAGCAGCGGTGTCGAGCACGCGAAGAAAGAACTTGGCGGTGACTGGCGGAGTCCTGCTGATGCTGGTCGCTAGTGTCATAGCGCTGTTGCAACTGACGCGGCGCACGCAGCGGCTGGCGCGTTTGCAAATGGATTTCGTCGCGGGCATCACGCACGAGCTGCGCACACCGCTGGCGGTGATCTACGGTGCGTCTTATAACCTGCGCGGCGTGGTCGCACGAAATCCCGAGCAGGTGGAACGCTATGGCACGCTGTTGCAGCAGGAGAGCGGGAAGCTGCGTGACCTGGTGGAACAGGTGCTGCGTTTTGCCGGAGCGGAGGCCGGGCGGGTGATTCGAGAAAAGGAGCCAGTGTCGATCGAGAGGCTGATCGAGCAGGCGGTCGAGTCGAGCCGCAATCTCATCCAGAGCGGACATTATCAGATCGAGAAGAACATAGCTCCGGAGCTTCCCGCGGTATTCGGCGATCCGGTCGCGTTGCAGCAGGCGCTGGAGAACCTGGTCAGTAATGCGGCCAAATACGGGGCGGGCGAAAAGCATTGGATCGGAGTGACGGCCACTCGCGTGGCGGACGGTAATTCGGTGGAGATCCGCGTGGCGGACCTGGGGCCGGGAATTCCGCCCGATGAACAGAAGCAGGTTTTTGATGCGTTCTTTCGCGGCCGCCGCGCGCTCCAGGATCAGATTCACGGCACTGGCTTGGGTCTGAACCTGGTGAAGAAGATCGTCGAGGCACACGGTGGTAGTATCCGGGTAGAAAGCGAGCCGATGAAACGAACCGAGTTTATCGTGCTTCTGCCGGCGATGGCGGGAGTGCCAGGGTGAGTGCGCGAATCCTGCTGGTGGAAGATGAGCCAGGGCTGGTGCTCATCCTGACCGATCTGCTTCAGGCCGAGGGCTACACTATCGACACCGCGTCCGATGGCATCTCGGGGTTGGCCAAGGCGCAAACTACTTTGTTCGATCTGCTGATTCTCGACGTCATGCTGCCGGGCAAGAATGGCATGGATATCTGCCGCGAATT
>Ga0326727_10011441_pt1 | contig 20650 bp, 20 predicted proteins | sample MB2enrmetagenome_FD_207643 | JGI IMG/M metagenome (GOLD analysis project Ga0326727, IMG submission 207643) | Lab enriched peat soil microbial communities from McLean, Ithaca, NY, United States - MB29MY | ecosystem: Environmental > Terrestrial > Soil > Wetlands > Peat | place: USA: New York...
CACAACCCTCACCCGCGTCGCAAGGGCTCCGCGACCTCTCCCGCGAAGAGCGGGAGAGGTGTACTGTGTCTACCCCAAATACGCGCGCTTTACCCGCTCGTCATCCAGCAGATCCCGCCCGGGCCCATCCAGCACGATCCGGCCGCTTTCCAGCACGTACCCATGGTCCGCGATCGACAGCGCCATCGGCGCGTTCTGCTCGACCAGCAGGATCGTTACGCCTTGCGCATTGATCCCCTTGATCGTCTCGAACACCTGCTCCACCAGCATCGGCGCCAAGCCCATGCTGGGTTCGTCCATCAGCAGCACGCGCGGCCGGCCCATCAGCGCGCGTGCCGCCGCCAGCATCTGCTGCTCGCCGCCCGACAACGTCCCCGCCAGTTGCTTCAACCGCTCCCGCAGCCGCGGAAACAACGCCAGCATCCGCTCGCGATCCTGCGCGATACCCGCGCGGTCGTTGCGGGTGAATGCGCCCATGTCCAGGTTCTCGGACACCGTCAGCCGGCCGAACACGCGCCGGCCCTCCGGCACGTGGCGCACCCCGATCGCCGAGATGTCGTGGGCGCCCATCCCGGTCAGGGTCTGGCCATTGAAACGAATCTCGCCCTGCCGTGGATGCAACAACCCGCTGATGGCGCGCAACGTCGTGGACTTGCCCGCCCCGTTGCCGCCGACCAGCGTGACGATCTGCTTGTCCTCGACCTCCACCGAGATGCCCTTGAGCGCCTCGATCTTGTCGTAGAACACGTGGATGCTGTCGATCTCGAGCAGTGCCATCGCGCTATGCCGCCGCCTGCTTCGCTTTGCCGAGATACGCCTCGATCACCGCCGGATCTTCCTGCACCTCGGCCGGACGCCCCTCGGCGATTTTCACCCCATGGTCCAGCACGCTGACGCGGTCGGACATCGACATCACCACACGCATCTGGTGCTCGATCAGCAGGATCGTGATGTCGAAGCGGGTCCGCACCTCGCGGATGAAATCCATCATCTCACTGGTTTCGGTGGGGTTCATCCCCGCCGTCGGCTCGTCCAGCAGCAGCAGCCGCGGCTTGGTCGCCAGCGCGCGGCCGATTTCTAGGCGGCGCTGCTCGCCATAGGCCAGGTTGCGCGCCAACATGTCGCCGCGACCGCGCAGCCCGACGAATTGCAGCAGGCGGCCAGCTTCCTCGTGCGCCGCCTTCTCGTCCGCCCTGGTGTGCGGCGTGCCGAGCACCGCGCCCCACCAGGTCGAGCGCAGATGCAGATGCATCCCCACCAGCAAATTCTCGATCGCGGTGATGTTCCGGAACAGGCGAATGTTCTGGTAGGTCCGGCTGATCCCCGCGTACGCGACGCGATCCGGCGTCAGGCCGTCGATGCGGGCGCCGGCGAACCACACCTCGCCCTCGGTGGGGCGGATGTTCTGCGTCACGCAGTTGAACACCGTGGTCTTGCCGGCGCCATTTGGCCCGATCACGGAATGGATGCTGTTCTCGGCGATGTCCAGATCGATCTCGGACAGCGCGACCAGACCGCCAAAGCGCATCCCGACCGAGCGGCAACTCAGGAGTGCGTCGGCCATACCGGTCAGTCGCCCTGCGCCGGCACGGCATCGGCGCCGGCATCCAGCGCCAGCGTCTCGTCGCGGCTGTGCAGCTCCCGCTGCCGTGCTTCCGACGGCCACAGCCCCTCGGGCCGCAGCCGCATCATGATGACCAGAACGGCACCGTAGAACAGGTAGCGATACTCGCCGAACTCGCGCAGCAGCTCGGGCAGGCCGATCAGCGCGATCGAACCCAGGATCACGCCCGGCAGGCTGCCCATGCCGCCGACGATGATCAGCGCCAGCACATTGATCGAGATCAGCAACTGGAAGCTGGTCGGATACACCGAGGTCAGCATCGCCCCGAAGATCGACCCGCCCAGACCAGCGAACGCGGCGCCCAGCCCGTAGGCCAGCAGCTTGCTGCGCACCAGGTTGATGCCCAACGCCTGGGCCACATCCTCATCGTCGCGCAGCGCCATCCAGGCGCGGCCCAGCCGCGAGTTCTCCAGCCGCCAGGCGACAAACGCCGCGACGGCCGAACAGACCAGCGTCAGATAGAACAGCGACACCGGCGTGCTCAGCACGAAATCGCCGATGCGCGGCTTGGGGATTTGCAGAATACCCTGCGCGCCGCCGAGCAGCGGGGCGGCGAAGTCCGACATCACCAGCACGCGGACGATCTCGCCCAGGCCCATCGTGGCGACCGCGAGATAGTCGCCGCGCACGCCCAGCACCGGCAGGCCGAACAGCACGCCGACGCAGACCGACATGAACACCGCGACCGGCATCGCCGCCCAGTAGGACAGATGCATCAGCGCGTGCGGACTGTCGGCGGTGAGCAGCGCGGTGGTGTATGCGCCGACGGCGAAGAACGCGACGAAGCCAAGGTCGAGCAGGCCAGCCAGCCCGACCTCGAGGTTGAGGCCCATGCCCATCAGGATATACAGCCCGACCAGCATCAGCACCTGGCCGATATAGGAACCGGCAACCGCCGGCAGCAGGATCAGCACCAGCAGCGAGATGCCCGCCCACATCAGCCGCGTCCGCTTCGGATCCGGCGGGCCGCGATGCACCACCATCCGACGCTGCGCCGCGCGGAACAGAACGCTGAGGCCGGTGGCGATGACGAACAGCGTCACCGCGCCCTGCACACTGAGGCCCTCCCAGGTGTAGATGAAGTCCTGCGCGTCACCGACCACGTCAGGCCACTGCTGCAGCATCAGCTGGATGAGTTCCTGGAACACGCCGGCCACCAGCACGGTGACGGCGCCTGGCAGCAACGGCCGTGTGATGGCGGACGGCGCGATCCGCAGCGCGGCCCCCAGCAGCCCGGCCAGGGCGGCCGCCACGATCAGCGCCAGTGCGCCCGGCGCCGGATCCAGCCCCAGGGACAGCATGTCCACCAGGTCGGGCGACAGCGCAATGAAGATCGACTGCAAGGGCAGCAGCGTGGTCAGCAGCATCAGCGCGGCGATCGGCACGCCGCAGGCCGCGCCGGAAACCACGCCGGTCCCGAGGTGGCCAACCGTGCCGCGGCCAAACTTCCCGCCAAGGGTGGCCACGCGGGCCGCCGCCATTGCGCCGGCCCCGAGCCCGATCACCAGCAGCGTCGCCTGGCCCAGGCTGAGCGTGTCCACGACGATCCAGCGCTTGTGCAGCATCAACAGCACGCCGACGATCGCCAGGTGCACGGCGACCGCGCCGAACACCAGGCCGATCAGCGCGCAGCGGACCGCGGGTTGTTGGCGCAGGCTCATGCGCGCTTCTTCGCCAGCTTCTCGCCCAGCAATCCCTGCGGGCGGAAGATCAGCACCATGATCAGCAGTGTGAAGGCAATCATGTCGCGCAACTGGTACGGCGCCGGGATGCCCAGTCCGTCGAGGAACAGCGTCGGGCCGACCGATTCCACCATCCCCAGGAACAGCCCTCCCAGCATGGCGCCCGGAATGTTGCCGATGCCGCCCAGCACGGCGGCGCCGAACGCCTTCACGCCGGGCGTGAAGCCCATGAAGAAATACACCTGCTTGTAGACGAACGCGTAGAACACCCCGGCGATCCCCGCCATCGCGCCGCCCAGAACGAAGGTGAAGACCACCACCTTGTTCACGTCGATGCCCATCAGCGCCGCCGCTTCGCCATCCTCGGCCACGGCGCGCATCGCGGTGCCCATCTTCGTGCGCTGCACGATCAGGTAAAGCCCGGCCATGAAGAACACCGCCAGCCCGATCACCAGCAGGTCGACGCGCGGCAGATGGAAGCCGAATACGTCGAACGTGGCGCGCTGCCAGGCCGGCGAGGGATAGGATTTCACCGCCGAGCCGAACATGCCGCGGAAGGTCTGCTCCAGGAAGAACGACACGCCGATGGCGCAGATCAGCGGCGCCAGACCGGTGACGCGGCGGAACGGCCGGTAGGCGATGCGCTCGGTCAGCACGGCGATCGAGGTCGAGGTGATCACCGAGACCAGCAGAATTGCGCTCATCCCCAGCACCGCATGGTCCTGCAGGAAGCCCGAGCGGTCGAGCGGCACGGCGACGAAATACCCGGCGAAGGCGCCGCACATGACGAAATCGCCGTGCGCGAAGTTGATCATCCGCAGCACGCCGTAGACCATGGTGTAGCCCAGCGCGATCATCGCGTAGATCGCACCGAGCGTCAGGCCGAAGACGACGAAATCAACCCATTGGGCGGCGTCGTAGCGGTCCTGTACGACCGTGCCGATGGTGCCCGCGATAACGACCGCGACCACACCGATACGCAAGCCCCACAGCACCACGTCCACCGCATTCAGGCGCGCCAGGGCCGCCGCCCATGGCGCGCGCTGCGGCAGTGGCCGAGTGAGGACCTGGCTCATGTGCTTACGGCCAGATCTTCTTCGGGTTCTTGCCGATGCCGAACGTTTTCGGGTCGGCCGAAATGAACTCCAGCACTGATGGCTTGAACTGCGAGCACTCCCCATAGGGGTCGCAGCCGATCGCCCCGCTGATGCCCTCGAATTTGGTCGAGAACACCGCGTCGCGGAACGCCTTCCGGCCGATGTAGAGATTGCCGTCCTTGTCGGTCTTGGCCACCTTCTCGATCGCTTTCACCGTCAATGTCAGGGCATCGTAGGCATTGGCGTGATAGCCGGAAACCGGCGCCTCACCATAGGCCTTCTTGTAGTCCGCGACGAATTTCGGGTAGCCCTTGCCCATCGCGTCGGGCGACAGATCGGGATTGCCGAACAGCAGGCCGACGACCGCCGGTCCGGCCGCCTCGATGAAGTCGGCCGACAGCATCGACGTCCCCCCCATCAGCTTGACATTCTGCAGGCCCGGGGTCTCCTTCACCTGGCGTGACACCTGGGCCGCGGCGGCGGTGAACAGCGGGTAGTAGATCAGGTCCGGCTTGAAGCTGGCGATGCGCGTCAGCACCGGATGCATGTCGACATCGGTCGGCGCCACCGCCTCCTGCGCCACCACCTTGCCGCCCATTGCGACGACATTGTCGGCGAACACCTGCTGCAACTGCTGCGCATAGGGGCTGCCGTCGTGGATGGTCGCGACGGTCTTCACCTTGGCGATCTTCACCGCATAGGTGGCGTCCGCCTTGCCCTGCTCGATGTCGCTGTAGACGGTGCGGGCGAAGCCGTAATACTCCGGCTTGCGGTCCGCCGCCGTGAGCTTCGGCGCGGTGCAGGAGGTGCAGATATCGACGATGCCGGCCTGCCACAGGATCGGCGCGCCCGGCGTCGCCGCCGATGAGCATCCCGGTCCGAGCACGTCGACGATCTGCGGATTGGCCGCGAATTTCGTCGCCACCGTCTGGCCACCCTCCGCGCTGCACAGATCGTCCTCGGCATCGAGTTTCAATGGGTGACCGAGCAGCTTGCCGCCAAGATCCTTGATGGCGATCTCGACCGCGCGCTTCTGGTCGAGGCCGAGCGCGGTGTCCGGCCCGGATTGCACCCAGGACCCGCCGATCTGGATCGGCGCGCCTTTCGGGATTCGCAGCACGCCGATGTCGTCCGTCACCGGGCCAAGTGTCTGGGTCGCGTGCGCGCCGACACTGAACAACGGCCCGACACTGAACAACGGGCCAACGCTGAACAATAGCACGCCCGCGGCAAGCATAAGCTGCCGAATAATGTTTCGCTGCCCGATCATCGTTGTCACCCCCACCCGGAAATCGGTTCGGTGCGGACGTCGCCCCCGTGGCGCCGGTCGCACCTGAGTGGTGCGTTGCAGCATCGCAACTCTGTGAGGTGGACATGAACCAAGTCAACAGCTCAAACACAGTTATTAGGCGCTCCCGAATGGGTTTTGCCGCAAAGCCACTCATCTGATGCGGGCAGGGTCGGCTATTGCCCAATTGTGCGGCAACGCTTGCGTGTGGTCGCGGCAACCAGGGTCACCGGCTTTCGGCCAAGGCCCTGGGCCGCGACGGCGAACGCCGCGGCCCAGGCAGGCGACAGGGTCGCGCTGGCGCGCTGCTACGGCCAGATCTTCTTCGGATTCTTACCCATCGAGAACGTTTTCGGATCAGCCGACACGAATTCGTAGACGGCGGGCTTGAACTTCGCGCATTGGCCATGCGCGTCGCAGGCGATCGGCCCGCTCAGACCGGCAAAATGCACCTTGAACAGGGCGTCGTGAAACGCCTTCTTGCCGATAAAGAGATTGCCGTCCTTGTCGGTCTTCGCGACCTCCTTGATCGCCATGATCACCATCTCGGCGGCATCATAGGCGTTGGCGTGGTAGCCGGAGATTGGCGCCTCGCCGTAGACCTTCTTGTATTCCGCAACGAATGCCGGATAGCCCTTGCCCATCGTGTCGACGGACACGTCGGGGTAGGCGATCTTGAACCCTACCACGGAAGGTCCGGCCGCCTCGATGAACTCCGCCGCCGCCAGCGATCCGCCGCCCAAGATCTGGGTATGCTCCAGTCCGGGAACTTCCTTCGACTGACGCAACAATTGGGCCGCCGCGGCGACGAAGATCGGCATATAGATCACGTCCGGCTTCTCGGCCGCGATCTTGGTCAGCACCGGATGCATGTCGACATCGGTGGGCGCCACCGCCTCGGTCGACAGCACCGTGCCGCCCATCGCGGTGAAGTTCTTGGCGGCAACGGCGGCAAGCTGCTGGGCATAGGGGCTGCCGTCGTGGATCGCCACGATCTTCTTCGCCTTCATTTCGGTGTACATATACTTCGCGTCCGACGCACCCTGGTCGATGTCGGATGCGATGGTGCGGCCAAAGCCATCATATTGCGGGCCGCGGTCGGGCGCGGTCAGCGATGGTGCCGAACACGCATTGCAGATGTTGCTGATGCCCTGCTGCCACAGGATCGGCGCGGCCGGCGTGGCGGCCGACGAGCAGGCCCCCCCCAGCACAACAAAGATCTGTGGGTTCGACGCCAGCTTGGTGGCCGCGGTCTGGCCGCCCTCGGCACTGCACAAATCATCCTCGACCGTAAGCTTGACCGGGTGGCCGAGCAGCTTGTCGCCGGCGTCCTTGAAGGCGAGCTGGGCGCCACGCTCGGAATCGATGCCCATCGCCGTGTCGGCGCCGGAGATCACCCAGTAGCCGCCGATCACGATCGGGGCCCCCTTGGGAACCCGCACGACACCGATCGGGTCGGTGACCGGTCCGAGTGTCTGTGCGGCCTGGATTGCCCCTCCCGAGGCAAATGTTATGACGGCCGCCACGGCCAACGCGGCCAGGTAACGACCTGTTCTTTTGAGCATGGTCCTCAAGACTCACCCTCCTGACGGTTCTGGGAGCCGGCCGCGCCGGGCCCAGCCCCGACGCAATGATTGCGCCGCGGGCATGGCAAGTCTGCGGTGCCCGCATAACCGGAGTCAACACGCCGAGAGGTGACATTGACCAGCGGCTATCGGTCCCCCATCGCGCTGCCCGGGCCGGGTCTAGCGAAGGGTTGCCACCACCTGCATCGCGATCGTGCCATCCGGCGTCACCGCCCACAGCTCGGCGGTCTGCCCGGCCCGCCGCCCGGCCACGCTGAACGGTGCGACATCGAACAGCGGCGCCCGCGCCCGCATGGTGAAATCGGCGATCGATTCGGCCCCGACATGGTCGCGCAGCAGGTCCAGCAGACATTGCTGCGAGAACGGTCCGTGCACCACCAGCCCCGGATAGCCCTCGGCCTGCATCGCGTAGGGTCGGTCGTAATGTATCCGATGCGGATTGAACGTCAGTGCCGAGTAGCGGAACAGGCTGACCGGGTCGGGCGTGATGGTGCGGCGCCACGGCAAATCGGAGGGTGGCGCCTCGCGCCTGGGCACGCCGCTCTGTGCGCCGGGCGGCACCGCCTCGCGAAACACCGTGTGCTGTTCGTCGGTCAGCGCCAGGCCGCGCGGGGTGAAGAAGCGGCGCGTCTGGGTCGCCAGGATCAGCGTGCCGGTGCTGCCCTCGCGCAGTTGCACGTCGCTGAATTCGGTTTCGCGTGTGAGTTTGTCGCCGACCAGGATCGGTGCGTGGAAGGTCAGCTTCGCGCCGGCGTACATGCGCCGCGGCAACGGCATCGCCGGCAGCATGCCGCGCGCCAGCGGCAGTCCGTCCGCGCCGAGCTCGGCCAGGCGCGAGGCGTCGGGGAAATACGCCAGATGCCAGCCCGGCGCGATCGGTTCGCCGGCTTCCGGTGCGCGTTCGTCACGATCGAACGTCACCACCATGCCGCGCAGCGGCGCCGCGGTGGCGATATCGTGATCCACCAGCTTCTGGCCGAGCAGCGCGCGCGCGGCAGTGAGATCGATGGTTTCGCGCTCCGCGCGGGGGTCGCTGTTTTCGCGCTCCGCGCGGGGGTCGCTCATGCCGTCCACCCTTGCAGGATCGCCGCATCCTCGCGGCATCGTTCCGGGCCGCCAAGGATCTGGCGGTTGAACGCGATCCGCTTGAACCAGAGATGCAGGCCGAGCAGGTCGGTGAAGCCCATGCCGCCATGCGCCTCGGTTGCCATGCGCGACACCTCGCGCGCCACGTCGCCGAGATGCGCCTTGGCGTGGCAGGCAGTCAGGCGGGCCTCGCTCGGAAGCGCATCCTGGGCATACGCCGCATACCACACCAGGCCGCGACATGGTTCCAGTATCGTTACCATGTCGGCGAGCATGTATTTGACCCCCTGGAAGCTGCCGATCACCCGGCCGAACTGCACGCGTTCCTTGGCGTAGGCGACCGCTCGATCGAGCATCGTCTGCGCCGCGCCCAGCGTGCCGGCGGCGACCAGCACTCGCCCGGCGTCCAGGATGCGCAGCGCGGTTTCCAATGGCGTGTTTGTGGCGCTTAACAGTTCGGCGCGGGCATTGTCGAAGGCCAGATCGGTCACCGGCCGCGTGCGATCGAGGCTGCGGCGCGGCGTCATGCGCACGCCGGGATCGTCGGCGGCCGCGATCGCCATGCGCCCGTCGGCCAGCACCACGAGCACGTGCGAGCACATGCCGCAATCCAGTGCCGCGGTGATGCGCCCGGTCAGGCGGTCGTCGTTGAGTGTGGCCGTGGCATCTCCGGTCTGGCCGGCCGGTCCGGCGAAGGCGACGCCGAACAGCACCTCGGTGTCGGCGATGCGCGGCAGCCATTCGTCCTGCTGCGCCGGCGTGCCGGCGTACTGCATCGCCAGCGTTGCCATGGCCAGGCCGAGGAACGGCACCGGCGCGACGGCGGCGCCGAGCGCCTCGGCCGCGACCGCCGCATCGAGCACGCCGAGGCCGGATCCGCCGAAACGTTCCGGTACCAGCAGGCCTTGCAGTCCGAGTTCGCACAGGCCCTGCCACAGGGTTTCGTCGAAGCCGGTGCCGGTTTCGGCCAGCGCGCGCAATCGTTCCAGGGGCAGATGCTCGGCCAGATAGCCGCGCAACGTCGCATCGAACAGGCGTTGTTCCGCGCTCAGAGCGAAGTCCATGGGTCAGGTCCAGGTCATTGCCGTGTCACCACGGTTGGCGTTCTGTCATGGTCGGAGCAGTACCGGCTGCGCGGGCGACGATCGGCGCCGGTGCCGTGGGCACGAAGAGGATGGCCGGATCAAGTCCGGCCATGACGGGAGGGGCGCCTGCGGCCGTGACGGAGGGGGCGCCTGCGGCTATGACGGAGGGGGCGCCTGCGGGCGTGACGGAGGGGGCGCTTACGGCTCTGATGGAGGGGGCGCCTGCGGGCGTGACGGAAGGGGCGCCTGCGGGCGTGACGGAGGGAGCGCCCGCGGCTATGACGGAGGGGGCGCCTGCGGGAATGATGGAGGGGGCGCCTGCGGGCGTGACGGAGGGAGCACCCGCGGCTATGATTTGTTCGGATGCGGAATGACGGCGACTGCGCATCGTCAGCCTCTGCCAACCACGATGGCGCTTGCCACCTTTGGTTCGCGCGGCAATCCCAGCCCGCGCTCACCGATGATGTTCTTCTGGATGTTATTCGATCCACCACCGATCATAAGTCCGACATCGTACATATAGTCGATGTTCCAGGTGGTGGCGTCGTCGTCCTCCGCTGCCTCTCCGAGCGATTCGAACGGCAGCCCTGCCGCACCCAGCGCATCCACCGCGAGCGACGACAGGCGAAACCCCAGCATCGTGCCGCCATATTTCACGATCATACGCTTGATGCCGGATTCCTCGCCCTTCGCCGCCTCCGTCAACAGACGCAAATTATGCGCCTTCCACGCCAGCACCTCGCCCTGCAGTCGCAACAACCGATCACGAAACGCCGCCGTCTCGATCAGCCGCTGACCGTTCACCGTGGTCGATTGCAGCAGCCCCACAAGCTGCTCCAGGCGGTGCGTCATCTTGTCGGCGTCGCCGATCATCAGGCGCTCATGTTTCAGCGTGATGTTGGCGACATACCAGCCCTTGCCGCGGCCCAGCACGATCTGCTTCGCCGGAACGCGGACGTCGGTGAAAAACACCTCGTTGAACTCGCTGCGCCCGGTCATTGTCTTCAGCGGCCGCACCTCGATGCCTGGCGTCTGCATCGACAAAAGCAGATACGACAGCCCCTCGTGCTTCGGCAGGTCGGGTTCGGTGCGGCACAGCAGGAACATCATGTCGGCGTAGTGCGCGGAGCTGGTCCAGATCTTCTGGCCATTGACCACGAAGTCGTCGCGATCCAGCACCGCGCGCGTGCTGGCGGCGGCAAGGTCGCTGCCCGAACCGGGTTCGGAATAACCCTGGCACCAGATCACCTCGCCGCGGATGGTCGGGCTGATCCATTGCCGGCGCTGCGCCTCGGTGCCGACCTCCAGCAGCGTCGGGACCAGCATGGAAATGCCCTGATTGGTCAGTCCCTGGTACAGATTGGCGCGGCTGAACGCGTCGGCGATCACCGCAAGGTCCAGCACGTCCGGCTCGGCGCCGAAGCCGCCGTAATCGCGCGGCACGGTGCGCGCCGCATAGCCGTGCTCGACCAGACGCTTCTGCCAATCCAGCGTCTTGCGGTCCGGCCGCTTGCGCCCCCCGCCCGGCTTCGGCGAGTCCTGCCCGTGCGCGCGAATGAACGCCTGCACCTCGGCCTGCAGCGCGCGGTGCTTGTCGGTCAGCGTCAGGTCCATTGGTGCCTCCCGCCGGTTGGCGACGAGAGTTTACGGCGTTTTGTCGATGCCGCGAGCGGGGGGCCGCCAGCGGGGGCCGCCAGCGGGGGCCGGTTATTGGCTGTCGACTTTCTCGGCGAGCCACGCCTTGATCAGAGATTGATACGGCATATCGCGTTTGTTGGCAGCGATCTTGATCCGTTCGAGCAGCGGCAACGGCAACCGCAATGAAATCGCGGTGGTGGTCGGTTTGAGGTTTGGCAACCGCACGTGCTCCGCGGCACCCCAGTCGAGGTAATCGCTGGAGTCATGAGTTTCCCAAAAGCGCCGCTCATCGGCCTCGGTCTTGAATTTGGGAACTGGCTTAAGTGTGTTGCGCATAGTGCATTCGTTCCTTGCGATGCATGTCTCGCGCCGAGATCACGCGAATCAAGCGGGCCCCATCGCGCAGAGTGAAGCTGATGTGCAGATGTCGGCCATCATCCGTGCGCCCGAGCGCATGGTAGCGCGGCTCATTGCTGCTGTGAGATGGATCAATCAGCACCAACAGCGGCGGGTTGAAGAACGTCTGTTCGGCCTCGGCTCGGGTGACACCGTGCTTGTCAAAGCTCTTGCGATCGTTGCCGCCATCCCAATCGAACCCTTCGACCTGCCCAAGGTCAACCATTGACCGTATATGGCACACATATACGACCTAACGCAATATCCCTTTCACCGCGGTTCCACGAATTGGGGTTGGCGCAAGCCACTCACCTTGGTGTTAGACTGCCGCCATGCTCGTCGATATCGCCAACCTCTGGGTGCGGTTCCCCACCCCGCACGGCCTGTCCGATGCCGTGCGCGGCGTCTCGCTGACGCTCGGCCAGGAGAAGCTTGGCATCGTCGGCGAATCGGGGTCCGGCAAGTCGCTGACCGCCCGCGCGATTCTGCGCCTGCTGCCCGAGCAGGCGCAGGTCACCGCCGACCGGCTGACCTTCGACGGCATCGACATCCTGACCGCCAACGAAGCGAAGCTGCGTGCCATCCGCGGTAAGCGCGCCGGGCTGATATTGCAGGACCCGAAATTCTCGCTGAACCCGGTGATGACCGCCGGCGCGCAGATCGCCGAGGCCTGGCGCGCACATCGCGGTGGCTCGCGCAAGCTCGCGCACCGGGCGGCGATCGACTTGCTGGCACAGGTGCAGATCCGCGAGCCCGCCCGCGTCGCCGACACCTACCCGCACGAGCTCTCCGGCGGCATGGGCCAGCGCGTGATGATCGCAATGATGCTGGCGCCCGACCCCGAGCTGCTGATCGCCGACGAACCCACCAGCGCGCTGGACGCCACGGTTCAGGCGGAGATCCTGCGGCTGATCGAGGACCTTGTGGCGCGCCGCGGCATGGGTCTGATCCTGATCAGCCACGACCTGCCGCTGGTCTCGCATTTCTGCGACCGTGTGCTGGTGATGTATGCCGGACGCGTCGTCGAGGAGGTGCGCGCCGCCGACCTTGCGCATGCGAAACATCCCTACACGCGCGGCCTGCTGTCGTGCCTGCCGGCGCTCAGCCACAAGCAGGATCGGCTGGCGGTGATGCAACGCGATCCGGCATGGCTTGAGGGATGATAAAAGTCGATGCGTTATCGGTGCGATTCGGCCAGACCGAGGCGGTGAAGTCGGTCTCCTTCCACGTCGCCCGCGGCGCCGCGTTCGGCCTGGTCGGCGAATCCGGCTCGGGCAAATCCACCGTGCTGCGCGCGCTCGCCGGGCTGAACGCCAATTGGACCGGCCAGATGATGCTGGATGGCGCGCAACTTGACGCCCGGCGCGACAGGCAGTTCTTCCGCCGCGTGCAGATGGTGTTCCAGGACCCGTATGGCTCCCTGCATCCCCGCCAGACCGTCGATCGCGCGCTCAGCGAGCCCCTGCTGGTGCACGGCCTGGCCGACATCGACACCCGCATCGCCCGCGGCCTCGCCGAGGTCGCGCTGCCGCTGGCGATGCGCTACCGTTATCCGCACCAACTGTCCGGCGGTCAGCGCCAGCGCGTCGCGATCGCCCGCGCGCTGATGGCCGAACCCGAGGTCTTGCTGCTCGACGAACCCACCAGCGCACTGGATGTCTCGGTGCAGGCCGAGGTGCTGAACCTGCTGGCCGACCTGCGTATCGCACGCGGGCTGACCTACATTATGGTCAGCCACAACCTCGCCGTCGTCGCGCATCTGTGCGAGCAGGTTGGCGTGATGCAGGGCGGCGAACTTGTCGAGACGCTCAGCGCCGATGATCTGCGCGCCGGCCGGATCAAGCATCCGCACACCGCGGCGCTGCGCGAGCTGTCGGTGGAACTGGAAGAACCGGAAGGGGTGGTACCATGACCGAGACATGGCAGGGCGTGCATGATTGGGGTGCCCATGATTGGGGTGCGCTGACGCGGGCCGAGATCGCGGCGGCGCGCGATGCAGGCGCGTTGCCGGTGCTGACGGTAGGCTCGGTCGAGCAGCACGCGGATCATCTGCCGGTAGATACCGATACGCTGTCGGCACATCGTGTCGCGCTGCTGGCGGCGGAACGATGTGCCAGCCCGCATGTGCTGGTGCTGCCGCCGCCGTCGTTTGGCTTCTCGCCGCATCATCGCGCCTGGGCCGGAACGATCACGCTGTCGCTGGAGACGTTTGTCGGCATGGTGACCGATGTCGCCGAGAGCCTGCATCGCACCGGGTTCAAGCGGTTGCTGATCGTCAATGGACATGGCGGCAACCAGGGGCCGCTGACCTCCGCTTGTACCGCGCTGGCGAGTCGCGGGCTGGAGGTGGGGTTCGTCAATTATTTCTCACCCGGTCAGAAAGATTGGATGGAGGTGCTGCCTGGCGCGATGCGCGGTGTGGGCCATGCCTGCTGCTACGAGACGGCGCTGCAACTGTCGCTGCGCCCGGCGGCGCTGTCCGACAAGATCGCCGGGCGGATCGGTGGACTGCCGCCGCGGTTGACGCCCTGCTATGCGGGCGGCAACGCGCCTGACGTGATGAAGCCGGCCGGCGCCTACTGGGCGGCGATCTTCGTGGCGGGCGACGTTGGTTACGTCGGCGATCCGGCGGCGGCGACCAAGGCGGCGGGCGATGCGCTGGTGGAGCAGACTGTTGCTGCACTGGCACAGTTCTATGCCGACTTCGCCAGCGCGCAGTTGCGGGTTGGCGCACCCTGAGCGGGGGCCGCGTCTCCGGGGTCGCCCGCGCATGTTCTGGGTGCTTGTCCGGCGGAGGATAGCAGAATGGTCGACACATCAGCCCGATCGGTTGCAATCGATTTCGACGACGTGCGGAATGCATTCGAGTTCGTGAGTTCCGGCATGCCGCACGAGAATACGGCCTATATCCGCACAGATACCGGAACGATCCACCTTGTGTCCGAAGCCATCGACGACGAGGAGCCGGACGATCTCGAAACATCGGACGCCTATGTCAGCGTGCCGCACAAGAACGATCTGGATCTCGGACGCAACCTGGTCTTCGCGTTCGTCGAAGAGCACATGCCGGATGACTGGGACACTGTTCGGGACATATTTCGCAAGAGAGGTGCGTACGGCAGGTTCAAGGACCTGCTGCAACGGCGGCGCATGTTGGATAAATGGTTTGCGTTCGAGGAAAGCGCGATCGAGGCGGCGGTGCGCGCATGGTGCGAGGATGTCGGCATCCAATTGAGCGATGCGCCGGTGAAACGACAACTTCCGACAGCTGATACGCAGATGGTCCCGATGCGCGACGGCGTCCATCTGGCGACCGACGTCTACCTGCCGGACGGTGCCGGTCCGTTCCCGGTTATCATGGAGCGCACGCCGTACGGCCGCCACCTGGCCAGCCGCAGTGAGATCACCGCCGCGGACCGCACCCCCGCCTCGCGTGCCGAGATCGCCGCGCGGTTCACCGCGCATGGCTATGCCGTGGTTTATCAGGACACGCGCGGTCGTTACGGTTCCGAAGGGCGGTTCGTGAAGTATCTGTCGGACGGCGAGGACGGCTTCGACACCTGCGCCTGGCTGCGCGATCAGCCGTGGTGCGACGGGCGCATCTGCACCATGGGCCTGTCCTACGCGGCACACACGCAGGCTGCGCTGGGTTGCCTCGATCCTCCCGGGTTGGTGGCGCAGGTTCTGGATTGCGGCGGGTTCGCGAATTCCTGGCAGGCCGGCATTCGCCAGTCCGGCGCGTTCGAGTTGAAGCAGGCGACCTGGGCGTATCGCAATGCGCTGACCTCGCCGGAGGCTGAGGCCGATCCGGTGATGCGGGCGGCGTTGGACTCCGAGGACATCGCGGAATGGTTCACCCGGATGCCGTGGCGGCCGGGCCATTCGCCGTTGCGCCACCATCCCGATTATGAAGCCTATCTGTTCGAGCAATGGACGCACGAAGCGTTCGATGCGTTCTGGCAGCAACTCGGCATCTGGACCGAGGGTTGGCATGAACGTTACGCAAAGGCTGCCTGCGTGCACATGTCGTCGTGGTGGGATCCCTATCCGCTGACGGCGACCTTGAATTATGTCGGGTTGAAGCGGGCAGGGCGCGGGCCGCAACGGCTGATCCTCGGGCCATGGAAGCACGGCGACCGTTCCGACTCTTGTTTCGGTGACGTCGAGTTCGGACCAGATGCGCCGATCGATGCCTGGGCGGGGGACTGGAGCGCATATCGGCTGCGATTCTTCGACCATGTGGTGAACGGTGCCCCCCTGGACGAACCGCCGGTGCGAATCTTTTTGATGGGTGGCGGCAGCGGCCGACGCAACGCGGCGGGCCATCTGGAGCATGGTGGCCGGTGGATCAGCGCCGCCGACTGGCCGCTGCCCGACGCGGAACCGGTTGCGTTCCACCTGCATAACGATGGCCGCCTGGACCGTGCTGTTCCGGCCGCGGATGCCGCGTCGGTGTCGTATGATTTCGATCCGGCGCGTCCGGTGCCGACGATCGGCGGCGCGATGAGCAGCCTGGAGCCGGTGGCCTCCGCCGGCGCCTGGGACCAGGTCGAGGCGCCGGGGTTCTTCGGTTGCACGGCGCCGTATTTGCCGCTTGCTTCGCGCCCCGACGTGCTGGTGTTCCAGACGGAGGTCCTGCGCGCGGCGGTGCAAGTGGTGGGGCCGATCGAGGCGGATTTGTTCGTCGCGACCGACGGGCCGGACACCGACTTCACCGCCAAGCTGATCGACGTGCACCCGCCGAGCGCCGACTATCCGCGCGGGTACGCCATGATCCTGACCGACGGCATCATGCGGCTGCGCTACGCCGAGGACCCGGCGCATCCACGTCTGCGCCGACCGGGGGAGGTGACGCGGATTCGGATCACGCTGTTCCCGACAGCGAATTTGTTCCTGGCGGGACACCGCATCCGGCTGGATGTTTCGTCCTCGAATTTTCCGAAATTCGATGTCAACCCCAATACCGGGGAGCCGGAGGGATTGGCTCGACGGCGGCGGGTGGCGGTGAACACGGTGTTCATGGATGCCGCGCGGCCCAGTCGGGTGGTGTTGCCGCTGCTGGCCCTATGACCGGCATCGATCGTTCCGTTGCCGTCTTTAGAGGAAAAGAGATTGAGCCGCAGATGAACGCCGATGAACGCAGATGGAGCGCTTGCACGACCTTTGGGCTGGCGCTGAACCAGGGCTGCTTCAGCCCCCATCAGCGTTCATCGGCGTTCATCCGCGGCTCAATTTCTTCTAATGCTGGGCAGCGTCGTTGGCGATGATGCAGCTTGACCCAGCCCCCGCGTCACTGCCACCGGAACGACGCATCTACGCCATTGGCGACATCCACGGCTGCGACACGCAACTCGCCAATCTGCACGCGCGCATCGCCGAGGACCTTGCGGACCGCCCGATCGCCGCGCCGCTGCTGCTGCATATCGGCGACTACGTCGATCGCGGCCCCGACACCGCCGGCGTGATCGCCCGCCTGCTGCGCGGCTCCCCGATCGCCGGCGTTCCCGTGGTCAACCTGATGGGCAACCACGAGCACACGATGCTGGAGGCACTGTCCGGCGAACGCGCCGCGGCGACCGACTGGCTGTTCGCCGGCGGCCGCCCGGCGCTGGAGAGTTACGGCATCGATCCGGACTCGCCGCGCGAGAGCTGGCCGCTTGCGGTGCCCACCGCGCACCTCGATTTCCTGCGCAATCTGTCGCTGATGCACCTCGAGGGTGGCTACGCCTTCGTGCACGCCGGCATCCGCCCCGGCGTCGCACTGGCACATCAGATCCGAGACGACCTGTTGCGCATGCGCCAGCCGTTCCTTTATTCCGAGGCCGACTTCGGCGCGGTGGTGGTGCATGGCCACACCCCGGTGAAGGCGCCGGTGGTGCGGCACAACCGGATCGCCATCGACACGGGTGCGGTGTTCGGCGGCAAGTTGACGTGCGTCGTGCTGGAGGGCGCGACGATCGGGTTTCTCACCGCCGAGCCGGTGGGCGCGCCGGCGGCGATCACGCACCGGTAGGATGCGACAGGCGCTGGCTGCCGTGGCGTGCATGCTTCGCCTTTACCGCATCGATTTTCGCCACCAACTCGCGCAGATCAGTGATCGCCGTGGTCTCCGTCTGCGTCAGGGGTCGCGCCGGGGCGAAATGATCCAGCAGCACCATCAGTGCGTCCTGGATGCGGCCAAGCTGGCGGCCGTAGCTGGCCACATCCGTCAGCACTTCCTCCTCGACAGCCGGATCAGCGGATTGGCCGAGCTCGATGTTCACCAGGCCGACCTGGCTGCCGACGGGATTGAACATCCAGGTCCACGGATTGATTGTCTGGGTCACGTTGCCGCTGAGCGGCAGGCGAAAGCTTGGCATGGCGGGCTCCCTCGCGCAGGGGTTGCGCCGCCGGAGCCAAGCACAATTCATGCCGCAATGTCATCGTTGCGGATTCAGACGTTGAAGCGGAACAGCAGCACCTCGCCGTCCTTCACCACGTATTCCTTGCCCTCGACGCGCATCTTGCCGGCGTCCTTGGCGCCGATCTCACCCTTGCAGGCGACGAAGTCGTCGTAGGCGATTGTTTCGCACGCGATGAATCCGCGCTCGAAATCCTTGTGGATGACCGCGGCGGCCTGCGGCGCCTTGGTGCCCTTCACGATTGTCCAGGCCCGCGTCTCCTTCGGTCCGACGGTGAAATAGGTGACCAACCCTAACAGATCGTAGCCGGCACGAATCACCCGATCCAAACCGCTGTCGTGCAGTCCCAACCCCTCCAGGAACTCGGCACGGTCGGCCTCCGGCAACTGCGCCACCTCGGCCTCGATCGCCGCCGAAACGATCACCGCGCGCGCCCCCTCGGCCTTCGCCCGCGCCTCGACCTTGGCGGAGAACGCATTCCCCGTCGCCGCGGACCCTTCCTCGACATTGCAAACGTACAGCACCGGCTTCGATGTCAGCAGTTGCAGCCGCCGCACCGCCTCCTGCTGCCCCGGCGGAATCGCGGTTCGTGCCGGCCGGCCCGCCTGCAACGCGGCAACCAGCGGCTCCATCAGCGCCACCGCGGCAACGCTCTCCTTGTCGTTGCCGCGCGCCTTCTTCTGCGCCGCGTAGAGCCGCTTCTCCAAACTCTCCAGGTCAGCGAGCATCAACTCGGTCTCGACCGTTTCGGCGTCGCGCAGCGGATCGATCGAGCCCTCGACATGCGTTACGTCCGCATCCTCGAAGCAGCGCAGCACGTGGATGATCGCGTCGACCTCGCGGATGTTGGCGAGGAACTGGTTGCCGAGACCCTCGCCCTTGCTGGCGCCGCGCACCAGGCCGGCGATGTCGACGAACTCCAGGCTGGTCGGCAGGATCTTCGCCGACTTGCCGATCGCGGCCAGCACATCGAGGCGCGGATCGGGCACCGCGACGCGTCCGACATTCGGCTCGATCGTGCAGAACGGGTAGTTCGCCGCCTGCGCCGCGGCGGTCGCGGTCAGGGCGTTGAACAGCGTCGATTTGCCGACGTTCGGCAGCCCGACAATGCCGCAGTTGAAGCCCATCTACGCTGTTCCTCCTGCGTGCGCCGCCGGATAGGGCGGTGGAGGCCTGAGCAAGATCGGCATCACGCCTCGCCTGGCCGCGCCAGGAGCGCCACCTTGGTCATGAAATCCTCCGGTTTGCCGTCGGCCAGCAGCTCCGCCGCATCGGCCACCGCGTCCAACAGCCGCACCAGCCAATCCCGATCGTCCTTGGCGAAATCGCCGAGCACATGTCCCAGCACGCGCTCCTTCTCGCCCGGATGGCCAATCCCCAGCCGCACCCGCCAATAATCCGGCGTGCCCAGCATCCGGTCCATGCTGCGCAGCCCGTTATGACCCGCCGCGCCGCCGCCACGCTTCACCCGCACCTTGCCGGGCACCAGGTCGAGCTCATCGTGGAACGCGGTGATCGCGGCCGGCTCCAGCTTGTAGAAGCCTGCCGCGGCCTGCACCGCCTCGCCCGAAGCGTTCATATAGGTCTGCGGCTTCAGTGCCAGCACCTTGTGCCGGCCCACCGTGCCCTCCGCCACCAGCCCCTTGAAACGCTGCCGCCACGGGCTGAACCCGTGGCGGACTGCAATCACATCGAGGGCCATGAAGCCGATGTTGTGGCGATTCCGGGCCATGCCCGGCTCCGGATTGCCGAGGCCGACCCAGAGAAGCATGGCACCGCCCTCAGGTTGCGCGGGCTGCCGAGATCAGCCCTTCTTCGCCGGCGCCTTGCCGGCCGCGGCCTTGCCCGCCGGCGCCTTTGCGCCCGCCGGGGCCTTCGCACCAGCCGCGGCCTTCGGGCCCGCCGCCGGCGCCGCCGCCGCGGCAGGCGCCGCAGCCGTCGGGGTCTCCGCCACCACGTCGGCCATCTTGGTCGGCGGCGCGACCGTTGCGACCACGAAGTCGCGACCGGTGATCACCGGCTGCGTGCCCTCGATCCCCTTCAAATCGTGCCACCGCACGTTGTCGTTGAAGTCGAGGCCGCTCAGATCGGCGACAAACTGTTCCGGGATGGCGTCCGGATCGCAGTAGACCTCGACTGCATGGCGCACCACGTTCAACACGCCGCCACGCTTCAGGCCAGTGCTGAGGCCCTCATTGTCGAAATGCACGGGCACCGCCACGCGGATCTTCTCGCCAGCCGCAAGCCGCTGAAAATCCACATGTTCCGGCGCGTCTGAGACCGGGTGGAACTGCACGTCGCGGATCAGCGCCTTGGTCGCGGCGCCATCCACCTTCACCTCATAGACGCGCGACTGCCACCCAGCCCGCGTCAACTCGCGCAACACCGCGCGCGGCTCCAACGCAATCAGGCTGGGCGCCTGATGCGCCCCGTAAATCACCGCGGGCACCTTGCCCGCTCGCCGTGTCGCACGCGCCGCCCCCTTACCGGCTCGCGCACGCGCCTCGGCCTCGATCGTCACGACATTGGCCATGGTGTGCTCCCACAAATACCAAACGCCGGCCTCCAGGGGTGCCGGCGAAGGGGCGCGGTGTAGCGGAGGCCACGCGCGACGGCAAGGCCGGGGCTTCGCCCCGGACCCCACCAGGGGGCGTTGCCCCCTGGACCCCCACCAAAGGCGGAGCCTTTGGGATCCATCCATTTGAGAGGGTGCGAGGGAGGGGGGACGGTTTCGGAGCCTGGACGTGTCCCGGCAATTGCCGGCACA
>Ga0326727_10011442_pt1 | contig 20649 bp, 26 predicted proteins | sample MB2enrmetagenome_FD_207643 | JGI IMG/M metagenome (GOLD analysis project Ga0326727, IMG submission 207643) | Lab enriched peat soil microbial communities from McLean, Ithaca, NY, United States - MB29MY | ecosystem: Environmental > Terrestrial > Soil > Wetlands > Peat | place: USA: New York...
GATCGCGGCCAAGACGCCTGCCGCCGCGAGCGCCCAAGGGAGGGCACGTTGTAGCGTCGTTCTCTGATCGACGCCACGGCGGTCGGAGACCGCCGCTACAGGGGCCTCCGAAATCCATTTCAGTTCCAGGGCCACGTCGGCTGCGCTCTGGAAACGCTCATCAGGATTTTTGGCCAGGCACTGCGCCACCAACCGGTCGAGCGCCGCCGGCGCCAGCGGCTGCACCTTGCTGATAGGCTCCGGGTCTTTCTCCAGTATGGCGCTCGCCACGCTAAGCTGGCTTTTTCCTTCGAAAGCCCGTACGCAGGTCGCCATCTCGTAGATCGTGGCGCCCAGGGCGAAGATGTCGGAGCGTGCGTCGGCTTCTTTGCCTTCAATCTGCTCGGGGCTCGTGTAGTGAATCGTTCCGACCATTGTTCCGGCCTGAGTAATGGTACTGCCGGGTCCTGCGCCGCCCGTCGCAGTAACGGCCGCGCTCAGAAGCGGCGCCGAACCTGCGCCACCCGCCACACTCGATGCCACCGGCTTTGCCAGGCCGAAGTCCATCAGCTTCGCTCCGCTCTTGGTCAGCATGATGTTGGCGGGTTTGAGATCCCGATGCACCACACCCTGGCGATGCGCCTTGTCGAGCGCGGCGGCAACCTGCAACCCGATTTTCAAAAGCTCCGCCAAGGGAAGCTTGCCGCGTTTCAGCCGCTCGGCCACCGACTCGCCCTCCAGGAATTCCATCACCAGGTATTCCCCTGCGGCATTGTCGTGGCCCACGTCGTAGAGCACACAGATATGCGGGTGCTGAAGCGAGGAGATGGCCCGCGCCTCGCGCTCGAAGCGCTGACGGAAATCGGGAGAAGAGATGAAACGCTCGGGCAGGACTTTTATCGCCACGTCGCGGCCCAGACGCATGTCGCGCGCGCGATACACCTCGCCCATGCCGCCCGAGCCGAGCAGGGCGAGGACTTCGTAGGGACCCAATTTAGCACCGGAAGTAAGGACCATCGATCGCGTTTATTATACACGAGGCCGCCCGCGAACGTAGAGCCTGTGTAACGGCCAAGGGTTTACCAATCTCCCGTCACTTGGTCGTATGTCGGCAAACCGTTCAACTGCCACTCGCATGCAAACTCCCGAGATACGGGGTTCGGGTCCCCCAAGGGGACTTCTAAGGAGTTAGTGAGTCGGATGGGCAAGTTGATGGGGAGTTGAGCGAATAACAGCGCGCTGCCCGTCATCTACGAGGTCCGGGCCGAAAAATCAGGATTCAAGGCTGAATCGTTGATTCCTAGGATGGTGCATCAGCCGGAGGCCGCAATATGGCCAGCATGCGCAGATCGATCACGCCATGCAAGATAATCGGCAGCAGAAGATTTCCGGTCAACAGAAACAATAGGCCAAAAAGAAAGCCGACGATCCCAGTTCCCGCGACTCCGCCCGCGCCCTCATAGAGATGGTTGAATCCGAAGATCACTGAGGAAATCAGCAGCGCCAGCGTAAGATTCAGCGTCCAGGGAAAAACGTGTAAGTAGTGCAGCAGGAAGCCGCGGAAGAGAGTTTCTTCGCAAACTCCCGCTGTGATGCAGACGAACATCCACCAGCGGCGCTCGGTCCAGGTTGCGGGGAAGAAGTAGCTGAACGATTTCAGGGCGGCAGAGGAATACTTGAGTGGCCGCTTCGTCAGCTTCTTCCAGATCACGGTACCGACCGGAAGCACCACAGAAATAATAACAAGGATCGCGATCAGCGCTTCCACCAGGTAGCGAACCCAGGGGTGCAGGAATAGCCAGGAGATTTCACCGGGCGAAGGACTGATGGTGAACAGCGGGCGGAAGCCAATGGCAACAACTGCGAACGCACTGGCAATCCAGAGCCAGGTGCAAATCGTCTTATAGTAGCGAATTTTCTGTTCGGAACCGGGATTACACTTCAACTTCGCGGTGGCGTAAAAATCCCAAATAGGAGCAACGACCAGGAGAAAGAAGCAGAGCAGGTGCTGCAGCAGCGTCGCGACCGTAACGTTGAACATACGATTCCACTAAACTCCAAATTGCCTTTTTTTATGTCCTAGTCGACCGATAACATACAGCCACCGCTATCAGAATGCAATCATCGGGCCAAGTGTTTGAGAGCGGGTCCGTTCCGACGACTGCGGCAGAATCTTAAAGCCTAAACCTGGCGCTTCTCCAACCGATTTTCAAGCACTTTCCCCCCTCCAATTTTGCTCGTCACCGAAATTTATTCCGGTCGCATTGCCGGACATTGCCCCCTGACGGTCCCGAAACGGGGTTCGGGTCCCCGATGCGGACTTCCGGGGAGTCAGCGGTTGACCTTGCGCTCCAGATACAGAGCCAATTGCTTGCGGGGAAAAGATTCTCAGCGGCCCGAGCAGACCGCGGCTGCGGGCTAACCTTGATGAACCTGAGGGCATCCAGCAATTGATCGAACATGGTCGGCAGCACGTTGGACAGGGAGTCGAGTTTCGGTATGAACAATACCATCGCACGCCCCGGATATTATCGTCACTTGAACGCGTGAATGGGGGCGTGCGGGATCATTGCGCAGGACAAGGGTTATCATCAGCGGCTGTGTCCGGCGAAAACATAGGTAACAATGCCCGCGCCAGTAGCATTTGACCGATGACATGTTATTCTCTGGGTTTGGTCAGTATCTTTATCGGATGTTAAACCTCATCGGACCGCAAGATACTAAGTAAAAAGTAAAAAAAGCTTGCCACGTCATATGGTTGGGTGTTAAACTCTCGTATATAGGGGTAAGAAGTTTACCATTACAGATAGATTTCGCGATGGTCTTAGAAGCCGTAAGTGTTCGGTTCCATCGCCCGTTTTCCTGGTTGCTCCGACGCGCGCTAAGCCGAGGCTCAAACAACGCGCTGCGGTGCGTGTTCCCAGCCATTTGGTGTCGGACGAGAAACTATCGATTCGGAGATCTTATGGCAGGGTGGCGTAGACCCGGTTCCCTTTGCGTCTTTGGCCAGCACGACGTCATCGCTGACGGCACACTCAGCCTCCAACTATCGCCAAGGCCGGGGCCCGTCTGCGCCTCCAAGTCCCCGCAGCCCAGCATAGGTATGCGGTCGGCACACCGGTTCGGCGCCCAGCGGCCCTCCCTCCCCTTTCTCCGGCAGCAAGACCGTGGCGACCATGTAACGAAGCTGCAATCGTTCCTGAACTTTCGTTTGGATCTCCGTCCCCCGCTCAGAATGGACGGGAATTTCGGACCCTTGACCCGCAAGGCAGTCGTTGACTTTCAGACGAGCAGATCAATTAAGGCGGACGGTGAGGTAGGAAAGACCACCTGGTACCACCTGATCGACGGCACTCCCGCGAAACAACTTCCAACCAATGTGCCCGTTCCTCAACCGGGAACGGCGGGTGGCGCGACCCTTGCGCCCAAGCCCAGTTTCCCCCCTTGGCAGCCACCGCCGAATAGCGTGATGGATTGGCCGCTCGAGAAGAAACTCCAATACGTCGTGGACAAAGTCCCCGGCAACCTGCCGAGTCAGCTCCGGACGCAGTTCGCGGGCCTGATGCATGCCCAGTCTCTGGCGATCAAGTTGGAGGCTATGGCGTACTCCGAGTTGTTCGATGTCGGCAGAGAGGCCAGGCACCCCATGATCGCGACCCCGGGTGGGCAGGCCGTTTTTGAAGTGGTGAATCCGACACAAATCACCGCATTGGCGGCGACCCAAGCCGAATTGGACAAGGCTGCGGGAGAGTTGGCAGAGACGTTCAAAAAAATAGGCGTTGCCGAGTTGCTCGGCGAACTGGCAAAATGCACTCTCGTCGAGGTGGGAGGAACTAGCAAATCCAGTGCGCCGAAGCAGTCCGCACCTGACGAAACTCCGCTGGCCAAGCCAGAGAGCAGCGGACCGCCCGCGCCAGAACCTGAGGAACCCGTGTTCCTACCGGACATCGATGCCGCGGTTACGGCAGCGGCTATGCAGAGTGCAGCCCAATCCGGCAAACCCTTCTGCCTGGAGTGAGCGATGAAAGAAGCCGCCCGTGAGGCGGCAATGGCGGCAAGCTGATGCCTCACCCGTTTCTGACACAGATTCAGGATGCCCTGTGGCCCCGGAGCCAACCCGGGTACTATAAGGTCTGGACCGTTCTTGATGGGGCGCGCAATCAGAAGATTTACGCCGCCGTGGACAGCACCTATCTGAACAAGTGTTGTCTCTATCCCGGCGCCCTGCCCCCTGAGACAAAATTGACGGCGCCCTATCTGATCGAACTCGACCGCGATGACCGCTTCACGCGTTACATCATCAACCAAGGCTGGGGCAACAGTTGGGGGATCTTTTTTCGGTCGACGGAGACCATGGAGAGACTGCGGCGGCATCTCCGCGGGTTTCTCGTGGTGAAGGACGAGCGGGGCAAGCGCTTGATCTTCCGCTACTATGACCCCCGCGTCCTGCGCGTTTATCTTCCGACCTGCGTGACGCGGGAGCATCAGACGGTTTTCGGTCCGATCGACCGCTTCCTGCTCGAAGGTGAAGATCCCGCCACCCTGATTCGGTTTGAATTTGACCGTACTTCTCTAGCTCTGTCGCAGGAAACCGTAGAGCTTCAAGCTGCTTCGATAGAATGAGAGTTGCCGTTGACGTGGGTCCGAACGGGCAGAGACAAGGACGGAAAAGGGCTCCGGGGGTGACGGTCCGAAATTTGGCTAGAACTTTACCGGCCAGATGAGGCAGTAAGACAATCATGCTAGTGATTCGCAACAGGCAAATGGCGGTGTTCGCGCAGGTGGAGATCAGGAAGTTTGTGGACCGCATGGTGGTTCACCTCCACAAGTTCTTTCCCAAGCAGTGCGAGGCCATGGGCGAGCCGCAGCTTTGGGAGACAATCGGGTACGGGATCAAACGCGCCGCCGCTTACGGGATTATGGCGGAGCGTGACGTCAACAAGTACATCGATCTGATGGTGGTTTTCGGTCCCGATTTTGACACAGACAAGCGATTTCCGTGGGCAGGTGAAACTTTGCGAACGCAGAAGGACCCCGCCCGAAAGATGCAGGCGTTGCGCCAGGCGGCTCGAAACTACCTGAAGCGCACACCACGATATGGCCTTAACCTCCCACCGACGCCGACGCCAAATCCAACGAAGGGCTAGGCTTTGCGCTCATGCGCAACGGACGCCGGGGCCGATGCGTGCCCGCTCCAACCCCACACCAACGCCATCTCCAGCTTCTACCCCGGTACCATCATTGCGCATGGGTTGGGAGTGCTTATCCTTTGGAAGACTCAGGATAAACTTCCACGGCCATTCGCTCGAAGTTTTCCCATTTCCCACGCCAGACACCATCATTCGCAAGATCCAAACGGCAGGTGATTTCTGTTTCTGACCAAATGTCCAGCAACAGTCTACCGTCTAGTTCATGAACTTCCCACCGCAGCTCCATGCGATCCTGCCCCTCTCCAATACAGCCGTCGGGCCGGAACACCATCGGCCGGGCGTCGAAACCGACGCGGCAGTATTTGTGCCGAGTGCCGGTCAGTTGCTCAACGGCCTCTCTAACCCGGATGGACTCTGGTTCCACAAGGGATAAGGCGGTACCAGATGAGGTCCCCAGGGGCAGATCCGCAGGAACCAGCCGAACCACCATGCATTCGAAGCTCTCCCAGCGACCCTGCCATATCCCGCCGCGAGTTTTGATGAGACGGCAAGTCAAAGTGTCATCGGATTGGATTTTCAGGCTCAAATCTTTATCATCCCGGGTAATGTCCCAGAAAAGTTCCATTCGCGCAGCGCCCTTTCCGACGGTGCCGTCCGATTGGAAGAGCATCGGGCGACGGTCGCGCCCCTCCCGCTCGTAGATCCAGCGCCTGCCAATCAGTTCCTCGGCTGCTTGAATTTCATCCGGGGTCCGGCCGGCGGGAGAGTATCGACTAACCGGGGTGATCAGAGACCAATGCGGCGCCAACTGGTCGATAAAGCGAAGACACTCCTCCTCCTGTGTAAAACCCGGGATCCGGGGGTTGCCGCCAAGGCTCCATTTGGCATTGTTGCGATGCTGGAAGATTCTGCGTCCCATGAAGTCGTGCTGGCACATCGTGCATGGCAACGAGTGAATGCCCCTTTCTGGCATTGCATATGGAGAGTCGAGCCTGCGCCATGCCATGTGAAAGGTTTCCTTATCTCCATGAATATGGTAGTACCAGAAATCGCTAAACTCGTTGAACCACATCGCCAGCGAGAGGGGCCGGAAGCAACGCTTCTTGTCGAGAGCGATTTGTCCGGATTCGAATTCGGGCTCGTCGCGATAGGTGACGCCGGTCAATTCCCAGATGCTTCGTGACGGTTCGAGCCTGCCATAATCCGGCCAGAAGATGGCCCCGGTATCCGCAAACTGCTTGGTTTCGAAGAGGAAGGTCGGGTCGACGACGGGCACGTTGTCCGCGTCGAGCAACAAAACCTCCCGGAAGGGGCTATGGAGAAGGGCGAAAGTCTTGATCTCCCAGCCGTTCAGAATACGTGCCGGGTGCAATTTGCGGACTTCCTGTGCGTTGATGCAAGTCACCCCCAGCGGCTCAAGCAGGGAGCGCATGGTGTCGTTTATCTCCGCGCTATTCAGATGCCACAGTTGTATGGGCAGTTCGCAACCCTGCTTCCGCAGCATGTTAACGCACACCCAGGCACACAGAAAGTAGCGCACCCCGCCGGCGCAGATGACGATTCCCCGGTCTTGCCAGTCGCCGGCAGTCTGCGGCAATTGCGAAATGGCAAGACGAACGTGTTCGGACGCGGTTGTATCGTTGAGTATCCGCAGCATGGGTGCTGGGAGTGAGGGCGCGGGAGACATAACGGATTTCCCCATATCAGAATTCTTTACGCATCACTATGCACTCGCCGCCGACCAGCGGGACGGGGTAGGGCTGGTCACCTCCACGCGGCAGCCATTCGACACCCAAATTCTTTTCCCGGAGCCTCGTGCCGAACGTCCGGGCGCTGGGACACTCCAGGCTGCTGATCTGCGGTGCCACGATGCCGGCATTCGGTTGGTCAAGTTCGGCCAGAAGCTTGGACAACCACCCGGCGCGAGGAGCGCAGTGGCTGTCCATAAACATCAGCTCCGGGGCGCGGGCGCGCTCGGCGTCCAAGTTCTCTCCGGCTCGCCCACTATCGTCCGGAAAATACATGGCAGCCACGTGGCGCCAACGCCGGGAAGCATCTTCTGTCTACCAAACGCCAGGCCGATCGCGTCAGTCAAAAGTGGCGGGGCGCCAAAAAAAAGAATTGAGCCCGACCATCCCATCATAGGCGCGGATGGGTTTACGGCCATCGCCGGCGGTAAGAAGGCCCCGGAAATGATACAACCGGAGCCGGCAAAATCGGAGAGCGACAGAGAACCCTTGCCTGGCTTCATACCGATGTTACCCACGCCTCCGCCCGGCATATCCGTAGTAGAATATGATCCGCTCAAGAAAAACGGGATGCCTCCTTTGCTTATAGTCAACCCAATCCCGGCATACTGGACTATGTGCTGGGCGTGGGAGGGGTCACTTGAATCCGTGAGGTAGAAAGTGCCTGCGCTAGCCGCGAACATTGCCGCATCGAGTTCGCCGGTTGCCGAGGTTTCGATCTTCCAGGTACTAGGGACCCAATTCGTTACCCAATGTTCAAAGAGCAGCATACTTGCCTCAATTAACATGTGAACAATTATCCTCCTGCTGGTTTCGAGGGCGCAGCGTCCGAGCGTAGCTGCTGATCGCCGGCTCGCCGGCGGGACGCCGGAGCCTCCTCAAGGTGAAACGAACAGCGGACCGCCTCCCGTTAATGATTACTGCCCACCCCAAGGCGCCCTCGGGTCTTGCAGATCCTTGAATGGGACGTTCTCGGCCATCAGGTCTTCCTCCCCGTAGCTGTTGATGTACGACAGCGAATACTGGGCATTGGTGGGGACCTTCTTGAATTCCACATCGATTGCGTCTCCATTAGCGGTGAAGTTACTCGCGATGTCGAGCGTTTGATCGTACCCCGTCGAACCCTTGACATGGAGGCTTCCGGGAAAGCTTGGGGCATCCGCCGATGAAATGGCGAGGTGCACCCAAAGCGACGCCGTACTTGAAGACGAGGAACTTCGGCTCGACAAGGAGGAGCGACTACTGCTCTGTGAGGACGAGGAACCTCGGCTCGACGACGACGTGGTACCGCTGCTCGACTGGGACGAGGAGCCTCTACTCGATTGCGACGAGGAGGCACCGCTCGGTTGAGCCGATGAACCAGCGCTCGACTGGGACGTGGAAGCACCGCTGGACTGGGATGCGGAACCAGCGCTCGCTTGGGACGAGGGAGTACCGCTTGCCTGTGACGAGGGCCCTCCTGACGAGCTTAACGGAGGCCCGGAGCACGGGGCGACCTGATCCCCTACGTTCCCCGTTCCGGCGTTAGCGTCAGCATCGGCTGCGGCGGCATCCAGAGCCTGCGCCGGAGGCATCGGGGTCGGAGTCGGATCGGTAGACATAAAAGCGAAAATATCGATTTCTCAGGCGGAGCTTCGCTGGCAGGAGCAGCGCCTGCATCTTTGCATCGGGGTTTCCGTGTCGTCGGAGAATTTCACGAGCCCCAACTCGCGCGACTGCTCAGTTGAGTGTGCACTGGATGGCGATCGCGCGGGAATTGGCTGGACATCAGGGGAGCATTCTACTCTACTCCATCTGCCACCTTCAACAGTTCGCGTGGCCCGCGACACTATCCAGCCTTGCTTCCCGACCGTGGCGTGACGGATCCTGACAGCGGACGACTCACGAGGCTGCCTTGACCTCTACGCCCATTGGCTGCGGCCCGGCCAGCGGTACGCCACCCAATACCGCTGCCTCCTCCGCGGTGAGGTAGTCCACCGCTCCGCCGATAAAATACGCCTCGATTCGCCGGATGGCTTCGTCCGCCGTCACCATGTCCATGCAGCGTGGCAAGGAACCTACGACGTCGACGCATAGATTGCTGGGATCGTCCTTCGAGTCGCCATCGCCGAGCGGAACCGTCCTGGACTTCCAACAGCCTCCATTGTCGCAGCAACGAAGCGCGCCCACCGTGTGGATAAACTGGTGATGCGAATATGCCTCCCAGTGAGGTGGCTCCCGTCCCCCAGCGATTACGACGCACGGCCGGTTTATCGGCATTCCCGGCGTGGTTTCGATCGCGGCGGCCAAGTGCATCGGCAAGCTCACCGGTCCCAAAACTCCTTGCGCATGGTACACCAGGCGGATGAGCTGGCGGAGATCTGTCTTTCCCCGAAGGTCGATGACTCCGCGTAACGGAGGATGATAGTGCCCACGCTCCCCGATCTGAACGAAAAGAATCCTCCCGCGGAAGTGATCCACGACTGCCTGATAGCGCGCTGTTTCCCACCATTTGATGGTGTAATCGAATTTGCCTCCGGCGTCGATGATCCAGAACGGCACCGGATCGCCAGTGATCTCCTGCACCTGTGACATCCAGGATTTTTCGGTCGCGGAAATATGGATATCGCCCTTAAAATCCGTCATAGCAATTTGCAAGTCCAGGCAGCGGTTCAGAAAATCGATAAATCCGTGCAAGAAGTGCCAAGGCTCCTGGTTGCTACGATCGATCAGCGGGTAGTGGCAGTCCACGGATTCTACCCCTTGCTCGTTTGGATCGAGCGGTGTAATGTACGGGTTATTTTCCCAGAGAGCGGCGCAGGGCGTGCGGACATCCGTCAAGAAATCGCCAGGATAACTCTTATGCAAGTCGCGCACAGCGGCCGTCAGCATGACGATGTCACCGGGGGACTGGTGATTACTTAAGATAAGTTTGCGCATCCTGTGGATCCCCACGGATCTGCTAGGAGCCTGGGTGTGAAATATATCTCGACAGCCGAAGCAAGTCGAGTCATAGTGCGTGATGGGCAGAGCTTATTATAACGGGTGTAGCCGCCCGGTCAAGCAAGATGATGCCCCTAACGCTAAAGTCAATTAATCTCTATTTATGACATGGGGCGTGGTGAAATACTCCGGATCCCCCGCTCTCGCCGGCTTCGATGCAGGGATTCTCTTTGCTCAACGAGACGACGCGCCCAAGTGCGCACCACCCAATAGAACCTTGATGATTCTGGTTAGAGGTAACCTTGCCGTTACGGGCGCCGACCTCAATTCCTCCCGTTCTGCCTTTCATTTAAACGCAAATCGTGGTTTGAGGTTCCTACCCTCTAATAACCATCCATTGAGAAGATACCGAAAGGAGGCCTGACGCAGAATCTTTCAGCGTCGCAACATGGCCAAATCGCCCATTCATCGAGATTCGAGGGTTGACGGCTTCGTCCACGAGGACCAGTGCCTGCGCGCGGCGGCTGGAACTGGTATGTGCGCGAATCACGCCGAAGTTCCCGCCGCCAGTCACGTGACGGAAGCTGTCGATCGTCTGACCGGTACGAGGCATCTGTACCGGCGGGCTGGCTTCGACACGCGGCCTATGGAATTCCGATCCGATGGGGGCATCGGAGCAGGTAGCGGCCGATTGGAAACACAATGGCGTATCCACCAGTGTCAGGACGACGTTTTCCTGGATATCGGCAACGCGGCTGAGTTGACTTGCCGTCTGACGCTTGGCGAGGGCGGGGTATGGCGCGGTCGTTGGGAAAACTTCGAGCGGATGCCGGTGGAGGTGTATCCGCAGCCGGACCCGCCTTCGGCCGTCGATGGAATCGATGTCGTTTATACGTGGGTAGACGGTGCCGCCTCCACCCCGATTTTGCGCGCGCTCTTAGACGCCGAGAGCACGCCGGTCCTTCCGAGCGCCGTCACTCATAACCGCTTTCGTTCGATCGGCGAGCTCCGGTTCTCTCTGCGGTCGCTCCATGTCTACGCTCCCTGGGTGCAGCGGGTGTTTCTCGTGACCAACGGAAATATCCCGCCCTGGATCAATCTCGACTGTCCGAAACTCCGCCTGGTAACCCACGCCGAAATATTTGAAAATGCCAGCGCCCTGCCTACCTTCAACTCGCATGCCATCGAATTGAATCTTCATCGTATTCCTGGCCTTGGTCCCGCCTTCCTCTACTTCAATGACGATCTTTTTCTGGGCCAACCAGTTCGTCAGGAGGACTTCCTTTCGGCCGATGACATTCAAAATATCTTCTTCACGGATTGGGATATCCCCTGCACAAAAACCGAACAGGCGCATGATCGAGCGTACGGTTTCACGTTAAGGCTCCTGGATCGAGCATACGGCGCAAGACCGCGAAGGATGCTGGCTCATGTCCCCCAACTCTACCGGGTCGATGTGCTGGAGGAAATCTGCCGACGGTGGAAAGTCGAATTCGAGAACACCTCGGGGAATCGCTTTCGAAATGGCGATGACGCCGTGCTGCGTATCCTATATGCCTACTATCTTTTGGAATCGCCGGTTCCTCGTTGGGCGGCGCGGAGGGTGATCCTACCGCAAGGAAGGGATTACGTCTTTGTTCCCATCTCGACAAATCACGCTCACACGCGGCAAGGTTTGTCCAGGGCGGCCCATGGCCGGCCGAAATTCCTTTGTCTGAACGATGAGATTGCTGGCGACGGAGAGTGCTCGGCGGGCGTTTTCGAAGACGTGTGCGAGTTTCTAAGCGGGCAGTATTCGTGGCCATCACCCTTTGAACGCCAGGAGTAGCGCGCATCGCCAGATCCGAGTAGCGCGAAGACCCAGCGCTCGACTCTCTGGGTGGTTCCGGAAGTGACAACCCTCAGGATGCTCTTGCAGCGGAATTCCGTACACTGCTGTTCGGCATTTCGCCGGGAGTTCTGGCGGCAGACGGGTGGAATGGGCGAGCAAATGCCGCGCTGGGAGGACTATGAATTATGGATCCGGCTAGCTGTCGCCGGGGCGCGAATCCAGGGAGTCCACGGCGATCACTTTTTCTACCGCCAGCATGCGGGCTCCCGCACCAACTCCGCTGCGACGACCGAGCCCGAACTCCGGAAATATCTCCGTCAGAAGCACGCGAGCTTGTTTGAGAGCTTCGGCCTGCCTGCTGGCCAACAGTAGTGGGGGGTAGCTACGCTTATTGCCGTTATGGCCGTGGGTTTTCTCCTTCCCGATGTCCCAGTAGATCACATCCCCCCCTTCGCGTCCGTGCGTCTTGACAACCTTCCGCCCGTGGCCGCCCTCGGCGACAGCCCGCCGGCCGTGATGGCGGAATCGAACGGAGCGGTGCGGGTCGCCGTCATGCCCGTCTCCGCGGAGGATTCGCGCCGCTATCTGCTGGTGGAGACGGTCTTGCGCCTGGGTGCCGCCGGTCAGCCGACTCAAACGCTATCTGAGGCGTCGCTGCCGAGCCCGGCGATCGCCGCGCGGGTCGAATATTTCGTCGACGGCGCGACTCATAGGGTGGACTGGGCGGCGTGGACGCAGTCCGGGGAGGTCTTCACAAACGGCTTGCGCGGGCTGCGGTCAGTGCGCGCCAAGGTCGCCCCGTCGGATCCGCCCTTCCTCATCGTGCTGCGGGATTGCAGCTACCTGGTCGAAGGCGGGCCCGGCGGAGTCGTGCTCCAGGATTTGTAGCCCAAGCTTGGTAGGGCCGGGAACTGGCGCGGCGGCTCTCCCTACTCAGGTTGACCTTGGGCGACCCGCGTCGAAAGGAAACGGAAGTCGTTTGTGGAAATCGAAATCGACCGAATGCCTTTTCACTTGGACGAATAGTCCAAACCGGATAAATAGCCCATCACGTTCGATTCCCCCGAAACGGGGTTCTGGGAAGCGTGGGATGCAGCTTTGGCCGCATGGTTGCACTTGAAAGTTACATTCCGGTTGTTCGCGAATGAAGAGTTTCGCTCGCCTCACCCCAACTTGCGGTCGCTCAGATAGTGTCAGCGCTGTAAATGGTTCAGCCTGTGAAAGCTATCTTACCGAAAACTGACCGACTCCGAGAAAATTCAAGCTCTACCACCAGCCAGCGAAATGTCGATTGACAAAAGCCACATCCGGCGCGGTAAGGTGGTGTTGTATGACAACCAGCGAAGACCACGGCAGTGGAAGACCCGAAAGGAAGGGGAAAAGCGGCATTGCCAGGTAGGGTGAGGAGTTACCCGATGCTTGAAATGAGGCAAAAAGAGGCAATTCGAAAACCTGGCTTGTACACTTCTCAAGGGAAGCAGGCCCGCGTCATCGGTGCGTATTTGGCAGGGAAATCGAGGCTGACGATTGCGCGGGATGAGCATATGAATCGTGGAACGGTGTGCCGGATTTTGTCTCAAACACAAGTTGTGGAACTAATTGAGCAATACCGTCAGCAGATGCTGGAGCTGGCGCCATTCTGCATTTTGGCGCTCAAGGACAAGTTGATTACGCAGAGAGGTAAGCTGCGGAAGAACATGGATTGGCGCATGGCGATTGCGATTCTCAAAGGTACGGGCGTCTTCGTGTCTCGGGAAGTTCGCGAGCAGGAGAGGCCAGTAGACCGATTCGCCGATTGGACGGACGATGATCTTGACCGATTCCTCAGCACAGGTGAGCGGCCAGCGATCCGGCCCAACTAGGGCACGGACAGTATGGCCCTGGGGAGGCCTGGACATATAGACGTAGGCATTTTCAGTTTTCCGGTGTACCGGAAAAAAGCAAAGCTAGCCCAATCGCTAGGTTTGTCTAAAATGCGGTTACCGGCGGTAATCCAAACTGTGCTACTCAACAGCCGGAAAGCCCATTGACCAAATGCATATGCGGCGCAGTACAGTGGGGACTATGGGAACCAGCCAAAGCCGTGGCAACCGAAGAAGCTCCTCCACAAAAAAAGGTGAGGTGATGAGGATGGGCCAGCCCGAGAATCATAACGGGAGTAGTGACGCAGTCAGGACGCTCACTGCAAACAAGGGGCAACCGATAACTGCCCCGGTGACGCTAGCGGAACATAAGTATACGGAGCAGGAGCAAGCTAGCCTTCGGGAATTGGCGCGAAAGCTTGAAAGAAAACCCCCAAAGTTCACGCCGCAGAAGAACGACCACTCCGAACATCAGTGGGACCCGTTGCTGTTTGACGCGGGTTTGTCCGAAGCCCTCGGAACGGCGGACCGGGAACTGGCCTTCGATCTTCTGGTGCAGGTGTCTCACACCGTTCCCGACGGGGATTCGGAGAGCAAATTGAACCGTCCACTGGCTGCTCTGCACGGCATCCAGCCAGCAAACACCCTGGAGGGGCTTCTCGCAGTCCAAATGGTCGGAGTGCACAACCTGGCGATGACATTCATGGGGCGCGCAGTTGGGAAGGACCAGCGTGTCGATGTTTTGGACCACTACGTGAATTGGGCGACAAGGCTTTTGCGGACGTTCGTCGCTCAGACGGAAGCCCTGAACCGGCTCAGAGGAAAAGGGACGCAGACGGTGGTGGTCAAGCATGTAAACGTTCACGAAGGCGGGCAAGCCATTGTTGGGACTGTCACCCAAAACAGGCTGGTAGAGGGTGGGGAGGGAGGAGGGGGCAATGCAGAAACTTGATCTTGAACCCCATGCGCCTCGGGGACCTTGGCTGAAAAACGGAAATCGCCCAGGTAACCCCAACAATGCTCCCCGATGTGGTGCCAGGACTCGGCGGGGCACGCCTTGCAAAGGTCCTGCCATGCGGAATGGCCGCTGTCGTATGCACGGTGGGGCCAGTACCGGCCCGAGGACGGCAGAAGGGTTAGAGCGTTCTCGCAGGGCGAACTGGAAGCACGGCCTTCGGTCGTCCAAAGCGAAAGCTGAACAGCAGGGATATCTTCGACTCTGGCGTGAGTGCAAAGCTCTGCTTGGAGAGATAAAGGCCCGACAAGTGGGCGGGCAGCGCAAACAAGTGAAGCCAGAGGGACCTCCTGCTTCCCTGGTGGATTCGTCGCTTCATGCATCTGTCGCAGAAGGCATCACCACCATATTCGACAGAAGCCTGTTAACCTAAACGTTAGGCGACGAGGCTTTGTAAATGAGCACGCCGAATGAACTCGATGGTCGAAAGGCTTTCGTTTGCGCAGCTTACATTCTCGCCAGCGCGGACATACTCGTGAATCGGATGTTGATTAAAGTTAACCTTTGCACAAAAATCGCACATTTTCGTCGTTTTCGCTTTCCTAAGCAGTTTTGACCCGGACCCAAGCTGACCACGGCCGGCACTTCGCTCGGCAGATCGACGCAAGCTCGGACGCCATTTCTTTCGGATTTATCCCGTTTCGATCCGGCCTTTCGCCCCTGTCACTGCCTGCCAAACTGTGTCGATGTACGGCTCGACGCCTTTCCCGATTCGGGCTCTCATGTGATTCGACCAGGTTGGGAAATCTGTCATACCACGGTCATAGTAGTGGCCGCCCAGCTTCGCCAGGCCCAAGAGGACGGCTTTAGACAGATTCGTCCTTGGCTCGCACCCAATCTGCTGATTACGGTTGCTCTTTGTCCGCGCATCGATCAACGCCTGGATGTTTTTGGCTGCCTCATCAGCCGCCTCATCCAACAACCCCGCATTCTCTAGCTCCACATACATTTGTAGGTGGAATCTCTTCCAGTGGTCCTTTGTCATGCCCGCCCAGTCCAGTGGCGGTCTAACCGATTCCACATTCTTCGTTTCTTTCGGGTTGCCGTATGAACTCTTCATGGGAGGCTCCGTTGAGTCTGGAGAGGTTTCTTTCCAATGGATTTTGTCTGTCAGGTAAGAGGCGCAAAAGCCCCCGACCAAGAAATATACGACGGACAGAACAACTGAAAGAAACCCTGCCTTCCAGCCGAACTTAAAGAAGGCAACAACAATCAATCCCTCCCAGATCGTGAAGAGAACCACAGAGAGGGGAGTGGCTTTTTGCGCCGACGCTGCGAAGCAAAACGCGGCCCCAGCTAGGCCGACAAATAACCCAACTTGTAGGAGTAGCAATGCCCCGGTCCGGATCATCACTGGGTGGCCGAGAAGTGCACTGGTGAAAAGGCTTCCACCGATAATGAAGACGGCTACCGCCAACCCTCGGGAGTTCATCGCCGAACGAACACGTGGCATCAGTTCAGACCACTCGATTCGGGTCATCGCGGTCCCCCCTGGTGTGCATACGCGCACTGGCGGGCGCTCCGATCAAGGTGCCGTGAGAGCTATTCATCCAGTGGAAATCTGCCATTGGTGACGTAGGCCATAACGCGGTCTGTAAGTTCCATAGTCTGCTTTTCGGAAAACATCACATACTCGCACACAAGGTTCATTGCCGGAATCCAACGCCTTGTCAGCAGTTGCCCGATGCGCTCTGGGAAGATTTCTGAGCGTCCCTCGTCGGTAAGAAACGGAGGCAGGAAGCAGAAAAGCAAGCACTGAAGCCCCAGGTAGTGCTTTGACAGAAAAAAGAGCCAAAACGGAAACTGCTCATCGAGTTTGCGCACGAACTCGCGGACTGGTGGAATCTCAAACAGCTCTTGCGTGGTGTCGTCGTATCCGTGGAACGCGATGTCAACACGCTCGAAGAACCTCTTGGCGATTGCGGGCGAAGCCGTAAGCCGTCTCAATACGTCCAAAGATGGTTCCGTATTTAGCGTCTCAACTTCTTCTCGCGACACTACCACGCCCAGCGGGTCCACCTCGTTCGGTAGCTCCCATATCTCCAGGGCCTCTGTGGTGGGTTCCTGGCCATGGCTTGGAGTTAGGTCGTTTATCAGCGGCAAGAAGCTGCGCAGATTGCCAACTTCCCAGTGCTGCAAAAATTGGGCGAGAAGAGGCTTGGCTGCGGAAAGGAAAAAAGGCGTCGCCTCTGGGGGAATCGACCCTTTGACAAGCAAGACGGCAAGTAGTTTGAGCGCCTGGCAATATTCTCGGCTCCTCGCCTCTTCTCGATAATCCATCTCCTTCGCGGTGCCTTTGCGAATCGCACGGACGTATGCCGCCTCGACACCCGCTGCATCGATCACCGCCAGCGGGTCTTTTCCGATCATCTGAAGGCAAAATTCTTCGAATCTATAGTCCGGCGAAATCAAGCTCACCTGGCTAACACGCTGTGATGAGTCTCCGGGGCGATCCTTCATGGTTTTGAGCCCCTCATGCTGGATCAACGGCAGGGTGGGATTATATCCTAATTTGGGATATTGAGCAGTGACTCGTAATAATCCAAATCGCTTTGAAGGATGTCGCCTATCGTCAACGATACCGCGTCTTTTTGGAACGGCTACGGCAAGCTCGCTTGGAGGCTCACCTCACCCAGGTTGATGTTGCCCGCAGCCTGCGCCGCCCGCAGTCATTCGTCTCCAAGTGCGAGAGCGGCGAACGCAGGGTAGACGCGGTTGAGCTTCAAGAATTCTCCCGCCTCTATGGCAAGCCCCTGAATTTTTTCGTTTGCTGAGCCGTACTTCCAAAACCGCAACGTCATCTTGCCCGCCAATGATCATGGTGGTAGAGTCCCCGCAGCCTTTGGTGGTCTCACGTATAAGGCTGTCGGAGGTCCTGTGAGGAAACCTCTGCGTGCAATGTTCCCCTTGCTTGCCCTCATCCTGTCGTCGTCACCCAGCTTTCCTTGGGGCCGAGAGGGGCATCAAGTCGTTGGGCTCATTGCCGAGAAGTATATGACGACCGCTACGCTGGCCAAAGCGGGCGATCTCTTGGATGGCAGCGCCATTGACGCCGTGGCAAGCTGGGCAGACGAGTACCGCCGCGATCACCGCGAGACTGCTCCTTGGCATTACATCGACATCCCCCTGGCGGATTCCAAGATCGACTTGGCCCGCGAGTGCCCTAATGGTGAGTGCGTAATCGTCAAAACGGAGCAATTCCTCGCCGTCCTGAAAGACCCGAACGCCGGCAGAGACGCTAAAGCGCAGGCACTCAAATTCGTAATTCATTTCGTCGGCGACATGCACCAGCCGTTGCATGTTACAGACAATGGCGACAAAGGCGGGAACAGGCGCTATGTGGTCTTTGAACGTCACCCCGACAACCTGCATTGGGTGTGGGACACGGGCCTGCTCCAACACATCACCCGCAATCCAGCGGCGCTCGCAGCGGAGTTGGAGAGCGGCGGCGAGACTTGCGTGATTGAGTTGTCTGGGCTCGCTGCGAGAAATTTCAGGGTGCCCAGAGACCGCAGACAGTTTCGGCAGGAAAGAATCGATGTCATTCGCCGCCGAATGTTCACGTACAGACCCGTGCTGGTGGTGATGTACGGCAAAAGCGAGAAGAAGGATTATGAGAAAATCGCTGGCTGCTTATTCCCGGCTGGCAATATCTTGAAGCTTGGCTCTACGATTATCGCGTTCACGTCACATCCAGTTGCCTATGGCAAAGGAAAGGCGTATTGGGCCGAGTTAGGGGAAAGGTTGCGCCAAGAGGCAAGCCTTCCGTGATTGACAAAACCGCAACCCAGCCAACGCACAGCTTCAGACGATACTTGATGCTTGATGCGCTGTGGAATTGCTCGCCGAAAAGGGTCTTGTTAGCAAGCAAGAAGTCCTGGAGCGGGTGAAGCAGCTACAGGCGCAGGTCCAATTGAGGAAGAAACCACACTAGCTGACGCGACACGGCTCTCATGGAAACAGCTCTCAAGGCCAGACTACTTACGGGTTTCACGCCTAGAGCGCAGCAGGAATGTTGTGGCTTTCTTGGAGATTCTTCCCCTCACGGCAGAGCTTGCAAATTCCTCGCTGCGTCAATTGACGCCCTTCATGTGCGCCCCCTGCGGTATGGCGTTCCCCAAGAAACCCAGAAAAGTTTCACCCCGTCTTGGCATCGCGGGCTGCCATTTGCATCCGGGCGTAATGGCGGCGCATCAACTCCCGGTCTGTGGGGTTCAAGGAGAGGAAGAGGCCGGTTATGAACGAGGGTAGACCCCCGACCGGGAAGTGGCTGCGCACGGTGGTCTGCTGCCCGCGCTGCGGGCAGCGGGTGGCGCAGTCGTTGCTGGGCGCTCACCGCCGGAGCCTCCGCCACCGCCAAGCCCCCCTCCTGCGCCGACTGTTCGCCGACCCCGCCATTACGTTCCGCAGCATCGCGCGGCGCTTTGGCGTCAGCAACGAGATGGTGCGCCTGCTGGCGCACGACATGGGCTATGCGTCGGGCCGGGCGCGCCTGCACGAGCGGGAGCGCCAGCGCCAGGAGGAGCAAGCCTGGGAGTGGTTTCAAGACCTGCCGGTGTGGGGCCGGCGCGGCTTTCAGGTGCGCGGCATCAGCGCGGCTTGTGGGCGCGGCCACTACGTGCTGTCCCAAACCGTGGAGATCAACGGCTGGCGCTGCACCCTGCGCCACGCTCTGCGCCCGCCCTCCCTGAACCGGCGCTATGGCCCCGCCTGGGTGTGCATCCGCCCGGCGCGCACGTTCCAGCCGGTGGACTTCGTGCTCTACCACCTGCCGCCCGCCTGTCCGGTCGAGGGATGGCTGGTGGTGCCAGCCCAGCAGGTGCCGCGCTATAGTTGCAACTTTCCCGTGCAACCGCGCAACCAGACGGGCGCGCGGGCCAAGTACCGGGGGCGCTGGCCGGCGTACCTCAATGCTTGGCAACAGCTCCGGCGGTCAGGCCCGGTCAGCACGCTAGGCGCGGAAGGAGGTGCGCGGTGAGGGGACTTCTGAGCCCTGCCCAAAAACCTCTCTGACGAGTCTCCCTTAACCGCAAGAAAACATTAACGCTGTTACCTATGATCCGAACCGCCCAAAATCACCAGATTCTGTTGAAAAACTGTGCTCACGAAGCAGTGGAGAGGTTTCGAGGGGTGACGAGCTGATCTATTCCGTTGTGCTTTCCTGTCTCTTTCCGTCCCTCCTTTACCTAATCAATCCTCTCGGCCGAGTTGCTTTCGGCCGTGGAGTCCCTTATGCAGTACAGAGGGTGGGCGCGGGCTCCCGCTGCGTCAGCCACCGCGCCAGCCGTTTCAGATTCTGAGCGGTCGCCGCCAAATAGAATTGTTCGGCCACGTTCCAGAGCCGGCGTAAACGCACTTGCCGGAGCCCAACCCGCTGCTTCAGTTCCGAGAAGAGCGCTTCCACCTTATTCCGTTCTCGTCTCGACTGCTGGTAGGCTGGGGTCTTCGCCAGTTCCCGCGCCGCCTGCCGGGCCGGTTCGTACCAGCTCACCGCGATCTTGCGATTGGCCCCCCGGGTGCACTTTCTCTTCACTGGACATCCCCGGCATTGCGATTCTGTCGTCCGATAGACGTAGCCCTGAGTCGGCATGGCCAGTCCACGATACCGCACCATCTGACCTTGCGGACAACGATAGGCATTCTCCCCAGGATCGTACTGAAAATAGTCTTGGGTGAAGTACCGAGGGGTCTGGTGGCGGCGATCGATGACCGGGATGTGGGGCTGAACCTTCCGCTCCAGCAGCCAGGCTAGAAACTCACCGCTGCCATAGGCCTTGTCCGCCCCCAAGCTCTCGGGACAGATCCCCCACCGTCCTTTGGCTTGCTCCAGCATCCGGCGTGCGGCCAACATCTCCTGCCGGAAGCGGGCCGGCGTCGCTTCCACGCCCAGGATGATTCCGTGGGCGTTGTCAATCAGGTAGTGATCGTAGTAGGAGGGCACCGCCGGCCCTCCCTTGCCTGCCCAGCACGCTTCCGGGTCGGTCGCTGAAACGTAGCGTGCGGCGGCCGAGGTCGGAGTCGGCTCCCGATCGCCAGGATCGCCCACCGGATTCTCTTGCACGACTTCCTCCAGATACTCCCGCACGGTTCGTGAGAGCTTGGCCACTTCCCCCAGCTCTTCACGTGGCACGCGACTCTGGGA
>Ga0326727_10011444_pt1 | contig 20646 bp, 18 predicted proteins | sample MB2enrmetagenome_FD_207643 | JGI IMG/M metagenome (GOLD analysis project Ga0326727, IMG submission 207643) | Lab enriched peat soil microbial communities from McLean, Ithaca, NY, United States - MB29MY | ecosystem: Environmental > Terrestrial > Soil > Wetlands > Peat | place: USA: New York...
AGAATTAACATTTAAATGATCTTTAGCGATTATGAAACGGTGGCGAAAGTCCATGGAGGGGAGGGGGAGCGGCCCTTTACCAAAAATCCCCGGGCCTTCCCTCAAGAGACTTTCGCAGGGGTCTCAATTCGCGAGCAAATGGATTTTTTTCCCGTAGGGGCGAACCTTGGGTTCGCCCAGGCGTGGAGGGCGAACATAAAGTTCGCCCCTACTTGGGATAACTACCTGATTTTGCCTGGCTTACGGCTTGCCATAAAGGGGCTTGACCATTTCCGTTTATCCGGTTATATGAATAATATGAAAAAGGAAGCCCGGTTTTTTAAGTCTCTGGCCGACGAAACCCGACTGAAGATCCTCTGGCTCCTGCTGGCAAAAGAGGAACTCTGCGTCTGCGACCTCATGGCAGTGTTGGGGACCACCCAGTCCAAGGCTTCGCGCCATCTCCGCTATCTCTTCCATCAGGGCCTGGTGCAAGACCGCCGGGAAGGCGTCTGGATGTATTACCGGCTGGCCGTGGCCCCGGGCAGTCTTCAGGAGAAGCAACTACAGCTATTGGCGGAGATGCTGTCCTCCTGCCCCGAGACCCAGTTCTTGCGGGACAAACTGGCAGACAGGCTGCGAAGCAAGTCCCAGGCGGACGGCAGGGAATAGTGCCAGTGCGCCTGAACGAGGGGAAATTTTTTGAGTCAAAGTATGCATTAAACCGGGTATGATAAATAATTCCGAGGTGAGGACCCGTATGCCTGATGAAGATATTACCCAAATCTCCCTGGGCCGGTTCAAGGTGGGCCTTTACGGCTTAAAGTCCGCCATCCAAGAAGTGCTAGCATTAGGCGACCTCTCGGATGACGAAATCGCCCAAGCGCTGCTAGTTAGGCTCAAGCCCAAAAACTACATTCCCGCCGTCAACGAGGACGAATACCGCCGGGCCTGCTTGCGGGAATTCAAGAAAGCTCTGGGGGAGGAGGTCGAAGAGGAGAAGAGTGGCCTGATCCTCAAAATCCTGGGAGCCGGTTGCCCGGCCTGTGACCAGTTAGCCCAGACCGTCATGGCGGTGGTGACGGAACTGGGTCTGCCGGCCGAGGTGGAGTACGTAAGTGATCCGAAAGAGATTCTCGCCTTGGGCGTCCTGGGCGTCCCGGCCTTGTTGATCAATAATGTAGTAAAGATAGCCGGACGGTTGCCCACCAAACAGATGCTGAGGAATTGGCTGCTGGAATTCATGCCGATTGAAAAAAATAGCCCTTTAATGCCGTAACTTCTTCAAGATTCCCGCCATGGGAAACGCCCTACCCAAAAGAGGCGTTCCATGGCAAACTATCTTTGGCTATCCTGCCGTTTCGCATACCTTAGGACCTGATTCGGTTAATTCTCTTGGGGGGCGCCGGCGACCCGGATCTCTCTGCCAAGGAAAGGGGGGAATGAAGAAAACCGATATCCTGGACCCCAATCTCCTGCGGCCCAGCATTTTTGCTTGACAAGATTATTAATAAACATATAAGTATATTTTAATATGTGAAGGAGGCCCATTTAATGGGGGATACTGGACTCTTTGATTTGATTATTATCGGCGGCGGTCCCGGCGGCCTGACCGCCGGGCTTTATGCCATGCGGGCCGTGCTCAAGACGCTGTTGCTCGAAAAAGGCCTGCCCGGCGGCCAGATCAACCTGACGGAAAATGTGGAGAACTATCCCGGCTTTGGCAATATCAGCGGTTTCGACCTGTCGCAAAAGTTTTTACAACATGCCCAGGCTTACGGCCTGGAGGTACGCCAGGAGGAGGTGGCGGCGGTGGAGTCGGGGCTGGATTACCACACGGTGCGTCTGGCCAATGGCGAGGCCTTGACCACCCTCGCCGTGATCCTGGCCACCGGCGGCAGTCCTCGCAAGCTTGGGGTGCCGGGGGAACTGGAATATCATGGTAGAGGGGTGACCTATTGCGCCACCTGCGACGGCTTTTTCTTCCGGGACCAGACCGTGGTGGTGGTGGGCGGCGGCGACACCGCCCTGGAGGAGGCCCTTTATCTCGCGAAGATCACCCGGCGGGTTTACCTGGTGCATCGCCGGGACGCCTTCCGGGCCAGCCGGATCATGCAGCAGCGGGTCCAGGCCGAAGGCAAGATCGAGATTCTCTGGAACACCGTGGTCACCGAGATAAAGGGCAACGATCAGAGGGTCTATGCCATTGCCTTGAAAGACACGCAGACCGGAACCCCGCGAGAGCTGGCGACGGACGGCGTCTTCGTCTTAATCGGTTTTGTCCCCAATAACCAACTGGTCCCGGCTGGCATTAGAATGGATGACGAGGGTTACGTAATGACCGATGAGCGCTGCGAAACCGATATCCGGGGAATCTATGTCATTGGCGACCTTCGGCGGAAATACGCCAAGCAAATCGTCCTGGCGGCGGCGGATGGCTGCACCGCGGTCCTGGCCGCGGCCCTCTGCGTGGAAATGAAAAAGGCGGGCCAGTCCTGCCTGTGGCCCCGGACCTGAGGAACAGGATGATTAAGACCCCGGACTCCCTGACTATTGCTCGTGTCCCGAAAAAGCGCAATTTATTGGGGTCCCGGGAGAATTACCTGGAGGCGGTGGCCTTTGTGGCCCGGACCCTGGCGGATGCAAACCGCCTGCGCATCCTGCTGTGCGTCCATGAGGACAAAAAATCGGTCTCCGGCATTGTGGAGGAACTCAATCTATCGCAGCCGCTGGTATCCCATCATTTGAGGGAACTGCGCCGGGCCTTGCTGGTCCGCATGGAGCGGCGCGGTCCTTTCGTATACTACGAACTGGCCGACCGCCGCATTCTGGAGATCTTGACGGCGTTGAAAGACCTGGCCACCGACCTGCTGGCCGCCAGAACCAGCTTTTAATGGGGGATGAGTTCCACCTGGGCAAAATCCAGGAACTGGATAATCTGGCTCCCGAGGGCGCCCCTGGAGGAAATTGCCGCGGCGCTGAAAAAGCTGCTGCCCGCGGTCTCCCCGGAAGGACGCCTGAATTTGGTTTGGCAAATCGCCGGCGACGCCGGGGATGACAAGGTGGCCAGACTGGTGCATCTCTGACTGGCGGAATGTCTAGCCGAAGCTGTCGATCCAACCCAGGTGTGTCAGAAGCTGGTGGGCCGGGTAGCCCAGGCGCAGCAACTCATGGCCGTGGCCGATCCGGAACTGCTGGCCCTGTTCGAGGAGTGGCTGGATGAATTGGAGGCTGAGGTCATCTCCTTGGTCCAGGGGCAAGCGGCCCTGACTGCCAGGGACTTGGCCGCCAAGTGCGGCCTGTCCCATCGAGGCGCCACCTTTCTCCTCTCCAAGCTGCAAAGAGAAGGAAAATTGTCCTAATCGCCGGGGTAATGGTTATGAAAAATTGCCAAACTATCATCCTGGCCCTGGTAGCCGTAGTCCTGACCCTCGGTTTCCTCTGGCAGGCCCATCGCCCGGTGGCGGTCGAGGAGGCCAGCATGGCCCAGGTCCACGCCGAGGCTGTCCGGGGCGGCTATCGCCTGATCAACACTGAGGAGCTGGCGAAGATTTACCAACAGCCGCCCGCCGATTTTCTTCTGGTGGACACCCGCCAGGATTGGGAATATCGCAGCGGTCATATCAAGGGAGCGGTGAATTTTCCCCTGGAGCCCAACTGGTGGGGCCGCTGGCGCGCCAAGGGCCGGCTGGCGGCCTTGCTGGGGCCGGATAAGAACCGGCTGGTAGTCTTCTACTGCGCGGGCCTGGCCTGAGTCCGCAGCGACTCGGCGGCCCGGGTGGCCGTTAAACTGGGTTATCCCAGTATCTACCGGGATCCCCTGGGCTTTCCGGAGTGGGAAAGGCGCGGTCTGCCTGTGGCCCGCAATCCCCTCGGGAGTTGCGATTATCCCCCGGGGGTCTGCGCCCCCGGGCTGCTTTCCGGCTGGGCCTTAGTCTGGACCATGCTGGGGGTCTTTCTGGGCGGCATGGCCCTCAACCTCACTCCGTGCGTCTATCCCCTTATCCCCATCACTGTTTCTTACTTTGGCGGCCGGAGCGGCCAGGGCCGGGGGCGGTTGCTGGTCCACGGCCTCCTGTACCTGGCGGGCCTGGCGGTGATGAACTCCAGCCTGGGAGTGGTGGCGGCCTTGACCGGCGGCCTCATAGGCTCCCTGCTGCAAAACCCCTTGGTGCTGGTGCTGGTGGCCGTTATCCTGGTGGTCTTCGCCCTCAGCCTCTTCGGCTTCTGGGAACTACGCCTGCCCGGCAGTCTGACCCGGGCGGCGGCCAAATCCTATGCCGGCTACTTCGGCAGCCTGTTCATGGGCCTTACCCTCGGGGTAGTGGCGGCGCCCTGCATCGGCCCCTTTGTGCTGGGTCTCCTGACCTGGGTGGCTTCCCTGGGCTCGGCGTGGCTCGGCTTCCTGGTCTTTTTCACCTTGAGCCTGGGTCTGGGGCTGCCCCTCTTTTTCCTGGCCATGTTTTCCGGCAGTCTGGAGAAGCTGCCCCGGTCGGGGGAGTGGCTGCTCTGGGTGCGAAAGCTCATGGGCTGGGTGCTCCTGGGCATGGCCGCCTATTTTATCCGGCCTCTGCTCCATGAACCCCTAAGCCTGGCGGTGCTGGCCGGGGTGGCCCTGGCCGCTGCCCTGCACCTTGGCTGGCTGGACCGCACCACCGCCGCCTTTCGGGGTTTTTCGTGGCTGAAAACCGCGGTGGCCCTGGCGGGGGTGGTTCTGGCCACCTTCCTGGTGGGTTCCTGGGCCTTCCGGGGGCCGGGCGTCACCTGGCAGCCCTATTCGGATCAGCTCCTTGCTCAGGCAAAGGCCGCCCACAAGCCGGTAATCCTCGATTTCTCCGCCACCTGGTGCACACCTTGCCGGGAGCTGGAGGAAATCACTTTTCACCATCCAGACGTGGTGAAACTGGCGGAGCAAGAGTTCGTCATGCTCAAGGTTGACCTGACCCATGGAGGCGATCCGGTGCATCTCCGCCTGCTCCGCGAATACCAGATCAAAGGGGTGCCGACCCTAATCTTTCTGGATAGCGAGGGCAAAGAATGCCGGAATTTGTGCGTGGTGGATTATGTGCCTCCGGAGCAATTATTGCTCCGCCTGAAGGCCTTAAAGGACAAATGAATCATGTAAGGGCAAAACCATGCTCAAAGTCAGATTTTTCCTGAACGAACCCAATGGGAAGCCGTGAAAGCACTTCCTGCAAATGATGCCCAGGTTGGGCCAAAGGTATAACCTGGAAATCGAAACCATTTCCAAGCCCATTGCTGAGTATCAGACGGACGAGTATTTCGAACTGGACCTGCCTATGGCGCCGGCGGTGATGGTGGGCGAGGAGATCGTGGTGGAAGGCGCCGATGTCGCCGAAGAACACCTGGAGGCCGTCATCTGCCGGCATCTGGGGCTGCCGGCGCCGGAACCACAGAAGAAGGGCTTCTTGGGTCGTCTCTTGGGCAGATAAACTCCAAGGTAATATGGGTAGCCTACCGCGGCTCAGATTGTCGGAAAGGCTCTATGCCACCCAACAAAGTCCGCAAAACTGCCCTGGTCAAAGCTGCCTGCCTGGCGGCCTTCGTGGTGGCGGCCATTTTGGCGGGACGCTCTCCCGCGTTCAAGAAGCTCCTGACGGTGGAGAGGTTGGGCAGCCTTTTGCAGACCGCGGGTTGGTTGGCCCCCCTGGTCTTCCTCCTAATCTATGCTGCCGGGATTTGCCTGTTTATTCCGGGCACCCTGCTGACCGCCCTAGGGGCCGCCATTTTCGGCCCTTATTGGGGTTTTTTGTATGTCTGGCTGGCCGCCATGCTGGGGGCGGCCGCCGCCTTCCTCATCGGCCGCTATTTAGGCCGGGAATTCGCCGCCTCCCTTATCAGAGACCGGCTACGTAAATACGACGAGGCCCTCGAAAGAAACGGTTTCGCCACCGTGCTCTATCTGCGCCTGGTCTATTTCCCCTTCACCCCCATGAACTTCGGCATGGGGCTGACCAAGGTGCGCTTTCGGGATTACCTCTGGGGCACCGGCCTGGGCATCCTGGTGGGGACCTTTATCTTCACCTTCTTCGTGGGCACCCTCAAAGAAGTCTGGGCCACCGGCCACTGGGCCAATCTTCTCTCCTGGAAGATATTCTTCTCCCTGGGTCTTTTTATTTTTTCCCTGTTTATTCCGATAATAATTAAAAAACTCAAGATCTGGCAAAGTTTCTAGTCCCCGTAATTTACTGTGACCCAGGCGATAATGCCGACCTGCTTCGTCTGATTTTGGAGTTACGGATAACTTTAGTTGTTTGCCCTTATGAAATTTTGTGCCAAAATTAAGATGTTAAAGTTTTACCAGACTCCGAGCGTGCCAAGTTCAATCTCTCTTATTGATAAGGAAGTCGCCCTTCTTGGTCTCGAGCAGAATCCGGTAGGCGGAAGGGATAGAGAGTTCAATGAGTAGCTGGTTTCTGGGACAAACGGATTACCTCTATTTCCTTTACGGCCTGGCCTTTATCGGGCTGGGAGTCGTGTCTTATCTTCTTTCCCGCCAAGTCAACCAGCGGCTGGCCTTGATTTGGCTGGCTCTCTTCGGCTTCACCCATGGGACCCATGATTGGCTGGACCTCCTCACCCTAATTCACCAGGATGTCTCATGGTTGCTGACCTGCCGCTGGGTCTTGTTGGCCGCTTCATTCCTCTTCCTCGCAGAATTTGGGCGGCTCAACCTGGTGCGGCAGCGGGGCGGGGGGCCGGGTCGCTGGATTCTGGGAGTCCTGGCCCTGCTCGGCTGCCTGGGGGCCTGGTGGGGATGGAATGGCCTTACTGCCACCACCCGGTATGCCCTGGGGTTGGTGGGTGGCCTGGCTGCCGGGCTATCCCTGTATAATGCAGCTCGCCCTGATGACCAGGGCGGCGCCTGGCTGAAAGCCGCGGGCCTGGGCTTTATCCTTTATGGTCTGGCCATCGCGGCGACGGTTCCCGAGGCCGCCTTCTTCCCTGCCACCTTTTTAAATAGTCAGGCGTTCGCCCACCTCACGGGCCTGCCGGCCGTGCTGCTGCAAACCTTCCTGGCGGTGGCAATAGCCGCCATGAGCTTGGGATATCTTCGGAGCACCTGGTCAGCTGAACTTCTAGGAAGTCGCCGTTATCGCCTCAATTACTTGCATGGCCTGACCACCGCCCTGGTGGTCATCCTGACCGCCGGTTGGGTTCTAACCCAATTCCTGGGTCACAAAGCCCAAGAGCAGGTGCGGAAGGACACAATCAGCCGCGGCAATCTCATCATCCAGCGCCTCATCTTCGAATTGGAAGAATCCGAGGCCGCGGCCAAGACCATGTCCGGCTCCCCCTGGATCGTTCCGGTCCTGTTATCGAAGACTCCCCAAGCCATGGCCCAGGCCAACTCGGTGTTGGACCGTTACCAGATGAGATTCGGGGCCTCACCGGCCTATATCCTGGACCTTACTGGTGAATGCGTCGCCTCTTCCAATCGGGACGCCCCTGACAGTTTTGTGGGGCATAACTATGGTTTCCGCCCCTATTTTCAGGAGGCTTTGAAGGGCGTGCCGGGCCGCTACTTTGCCATCGGCGTGACCTCGAAAAGACAGGGTTTTTATGCCGCTCATCCGGTGTATGACCAGGCGGGTAAGATTGTGGGCGTGGTGGCCATAAAGAACACGCTGATCCTGTTCCAACAGGGACTGCAGGAAAGTGACCCCGCTTTTTTTATTGATTCGTATGGGATGATCTTTCTGAGCAGCCGACCCAACCTGGGGAGTCAAAGCCTCTGGCCCGCGCCGCCTTTGGAAGAGGTTGAAAAACTGCAGTTCGGCATCGACCAGGTTAAGCCGGTTTTTTCTCAAGTCCTCACCGAGGGGGCTGAGGTTAAAGTTGAGGGCCGGCCCTATTTGTTTTACCGTCAATATATAAACGCCCTGGGGGCGCCGGGCTGGTCCCTGGTCTTGCTGACTCCCAACAACCTGGTGGTCTTTTATCGCTTCCTGGGCATCGCAATTACCTTTATTTTCGGGCTGTTCACCCTGCTGGCGGCCGGCAGCAACCTGTCCATCCGGGAGGGGGCCCAGCGCCTGGTGACCTCCGAGGCCCGTTTCCGGGCCATGTTTGACGCGGCCCCCGACGCGCTGATGGTTTATGACCACGAAACCCGCCAGATTGTCGACGCCAACCCCTTTATGGCTCAATGGTTGGGCTACAGTCCAGAAGAACTCCTCACTTTGAAGATTGACCAGGTTCTGGCTTCGGAGTCCTGGACTGAAGAGGGGCGCGGGCAGAGCGCCGCAGGTTCGCCGCCCACCTATTGTCAGCGCTATCGTAAGAAGGATGGTTCCCTGGTGGAGGTGGAATGTACTGCGGCCAATCTGCCTTATGGAGATCGAGGGCGGGTGTTGGTGATCATCCGGGACGTCACCGAGCGCCGGCGGGCCGAAGAGGCGCTCCGGGAGAGCGAGGCCAGGTTCCGCACCCTCTTTGAAAACATGAGCGAGGGGGTGGCCCTGCACGAAGTAATTTACAACGAAGATGGCCAGGCGGTGAACTACCGGATTCTCTCCACTAATCCTGCCTTCGAAAGGCATACCGGTTTGAAACCGGCCCAGGTGCAAGGGCAGCTGGCCAGTAGCGCTTATGGCACGGGTAACGCCCCTTATCTGGAAACTTATGCCCGGGTGGCGCGTTCCGGCCGACCTTTGGTGTTTGATACCTATTCTCCCTTGATGCAGCGGCACTATCATATTTCCATCACTTCGCCCAAGTGGGGGCAGTTCGTCACCGTTTTCGAAGACATCACTGAACGCCAGCGCCTGGCAGAGGCGCTGCGGGATAACGAACAATTCCTGACGGACATTTTCAACGGCATCCAGGATGGCCTGTGCATTCTTGACCAGTACCTGAATATCCTTCGGGTAAATCCGGCCTTAGAGCAAATGAGGTCTCCCCAGCCAATGGTGGGACGGAAGTGTTATGAGGTTTTATATGGCCGCAGTGCGCCTTGTGATGGCTGCCCCTCACTGCAAACTTTCCTGACCGGTAAAGCCCGTCGAAAAATTATCACTGAACATCGGGATGACGGGCCCGACCGGTATGTAGAAATTTATGCCTTTCCCTTGTTAGAGCGCACTTCTGGCCAGGTGCGGGCGGTTATTAAGTTTATGCGCGATGTTACTGAACAGAGGCATGCCGAAGCAGAGCTTCTGCGATTCAGCAAACTGGAGTCCGTGGCTACCTTAGCGGGCGGCATCGCCCACGACTTCAACAATATCCTCACCGCCATCATGGGCAACATCAGCCTGGCCATGATGGATCAGCCGGAGAGCGGTTCCGGCCGGGAGAGGCTGACTGCGGCGGAAAAGGCCTGTTCGCAAGCCCAGGGCCTGGCCCGGCAATTGCTCACCTTCGCCACGGGCGGCGCCCCGATCAAAGAACTGCTCTCTCTCGAAAAATTCATTAGGGAAACTGTTTCTTTTGCCGCCAGCGGCTCCCAGGCAAGATGCGAATTCAGCTTTCCGGACAACCTTTGGGCCGTGGAAGCCGATCCGAACCAGATCAGCCAGGTATTTCAAAACCTGGTGATAAATGCTATTCAAGCCATGCCCGCCGGCGGGATAATCACGCTGCAGGGAGAAAATCTGGAAGTGGGGGAGGGAAGCGAGCTCCCCCTGGAAGCCGGCAGGTATGTGAAGATCACCATTCGGGATCAGGGGATTGGTATTCCGGCGGATTTCCTCCTGAAAATCTTCGACCCCTACTTCACCACTAAACAAGCCGGCAGCGGCCTGGGGCTGGCCACAGTCTATTCCATCGTGAACAAGCACCGGGGACATATTACGGTAAAGTCAAAATTGGGCGAGGGCACGACCTTTAACATTTACCTGCCGGCCCGGGAAGGGGTGACCATTCCCCGGACGGAAGCGGATCGGGAAGTATTATCCGGCCGGGGAAAGATCCTGGTGATGGACGATGAGGAATTGGTGCGGGATCTGTTAAAGGTCATGCTGAGCCGACTCGGTTATCAGGTGACCCTGGCCAAAGATGGCGAGGCCGCCATAGAACTGTTCACTGCGGCTCAGGATGCCGGGGAAGATTTTGCCGCGGTTATTTTGGATCTGACCGTGTCCGGCGGTATGGGAGGCAAGGCCGCCATCCAGCAGCTTTTGAAGCTTGATCCCCGGGTTAACGCTATTGTTTCCAGCGGCTACTCCGACGATCCGGTCATGGCCGACTTCGAAAAATATGGCTTCAGTGACGTCATCACCAAGCCTTATAGGATTGCCGAACTGAGCCGGGTCTTGGAACGGGTGCTTAACCGCGAGCTCGAAACCTTTTCGTAAAGAAAATAGTCCCTGAGCGCCGAAAAGAATTCCTTCCTGCCCTGGCGGAAGCCAATGCCTCGCTCCCCCGGCGAATGCCAGCCAGCCGCATTATTCCCAGCTGATCTCCACTTATTGAGCCTGGGGCAAATAATCTTTGGGAGACGGGTCGGGGGTTTCCACCAGCGGGGACGCCTGTGCCACTGCCTCCGGCCTCTCTGCCAAGGACTTTCCCAAGAGTCTCAACCCAGCCAGCCAGCCGGTAAGATTTAGCTGTCCCCGCAAACTTCAGTCGGCGTACCCTCCTTGAAAAATCCTGGAAAAAATTTTGTTGAAATTTAGGGCATTATTGGCTATTCTTTTTGGAATATATCGCTATGAAAGGCAAACGGCCCAACCACGGCCGGGGAACCGCCCTGGCTCAAAGCCTGGAATCGCAAGGCGTTCATATCAAAGGGCGCCTCTGGTTGGAGAAGCATGGCGAGACCTTCTTGAGCTGGGGCCGGGTGGTTCTCTTGGAGAAGATCAGGGAAACCGGCTCCATCGCCGGGGCGGCCCGAGCCATGGAGATGGCCTATAGCCATGCCTGGAACCTGGTGGCCAACATGAACCGCCTGGCCGGAGAAGAGTTGGTGTCCAGGACCTTCGGCGGCCGCAATGGCGGGCGGGCCTGGCTGACTCCGGCTGGGGAAGCAGCGGTGGCTGAATTTTGGCAACTGGTGGACAAATTTAAGGAGTGGCTCGGCAGCCAACCTGGATGAATCTTCGGGACATTCTTTAAGGTCCCTGGAGATTTACCTGGATTTGTCGCCATTCGATCATTTGAAAAGCGCCAAGCCCAAAGCGGCAAGGAGATGAAATGCCAAAGCAGCCACTTTTGCGGTTGATAGCCACCATTTTAATCCTGGTGGGCTCAACTGCCTACGCCGAAGAGCCGCCCGCCGCGGTTTACGGGTCCGGCTATTACCAGTTCTCCCTGGCCACTGGCAGCCCCGGAGAATTGGGGCTGCTAAAGGTACTGGCTGAGACCTTCGGCAAGCCGGCGAACGCCCGGATGAGCTGGTTCAAGGTCGGCTCCGGCAAATCCCTGGAACTCCTGAGAGCCAAGAAAGTGAATATGATCCTGGTGCATGCCCCGGTGGCGGAGAAGCTGGCGGTGCAGGAAGGCTGGGCAATAAAGCGCACCCTCATTGGCTCCAATGAATTTATCCTGGTCGGTCCGCCCCAGGATCCGGCCAACATCGCCGGGGCCAAAGACGTTCTTGAGGCCTACCGGCGCATTGTCGCAGCCAAAGCCAGGTTCTTTTCCCGCGGCGATAATTCCGGCACCCATAAAAAGGAAATGGAACTGTGGACCAAGGCCGCGGTCCAGCCTTGGGGCGGCTGGTACGTGATCACCAAGGATTTCATGGGCCCCACTTTGCAGCGGGCCAACCGGGAAGGGGGCTACTTCATGGTGGACAGCAGCACCTGGGTGGCGGAAAAGAAGGACCTCCCTGACCTGAAAGTCCTGTTCAAGGGTGACAAATTGCTGATCAACACCTACCATGCCTTGTGTCAGCCAGCTGGGGCCACCCCGGGCGCGGCCCTGGCCGCCAGATTCATCGATTTTGTGGCCTCGCCTGAGGGCCAGCAAATCATCCGGGAATATGGCAAGGACTGCTTTGGCGAGGCGCTCTATAATGATACCGCCTACGCCCGGCAATATGCCGATTAATTCCGGTGCCCGCACTTTTACCCCCAAGGAGGACGAGAATGAACCTGCGCCTGTTCGTAATGGCTTTGCTAGGCATTATTTTCCTGGCCGGCGCCGCCGCCGCCGAAACCCGGATCAAGTGCGCCTCCACCACCAGCACCCAGAATTCTGGGCTGTACGATTACCTGCTCCCCATTTTTGAGAAAAAGACCGGCATCCACGTGGATGTGGTGGCGGTGGGCACCGGGGCGGCCCTGGAGATCGGCAAGCGGGGCGACGCCGACGTGGTCTTCGTACACGCCAAAGAATTGGAACAGCAGGCGGTGCAGGAGGGCTTCTTCGTCAACCGCCATGACGTCATGTATAACGATTTTGTCATTATCGGCCCGGCCAACGACCCTTTGAAGATCAAAGGCCTGAAGTCGGCAGTGGAGGCCTTCCGAAAAATCGCCGCGGCGGGCGGGCCCTTCGTGTCTCGTGGCGACAAATCCGGCACCCACATCAAGGAACTGGCCATCTGGAAGGCCGCCGGTCTCGACCCCAAGGGCCAGAAGTGGTACCTGGAGGTGGGCCAGGGGATGGAGAAGACCCAGCGCATCGCCAACGAGAAGCGGGCCTATACCCTCACCGACCGGAGCACCTGGCTGGCTACCAAGGACCAGGACCGGCTGGAGATGGTCCTCGTTTTGGAAGGCGATCCGTTCCTGTTCAACCAATATGGGGTGATGGCGATTAATCCGGACAAGCACCCGCAGGTCAAATATCCGGAAGCCCTGCAGTTCATCAATTGGCTCATCTCGCCGGAGGGCCAGAAAGTCATCGGCGACTTCAAGGATAAACACGGGAACCAGCTCTTTGTTCCCAATGCCAACTAAGCTAGATGCATTCCATTTTTGCAGGGGTGGAGGCGGCCTGCCGGCTGATCATCAGCCTTAACCCCGAGCTGCGGCGCATCATTCTGTTGTCTTTGCAGGTCTCTGGTTTGGCCCTGGTGGTCGCCACCCTCCTGGGGCTGCCGCTGGGGGCCCTCCTGGCGCTGCGCCGGGTGCCCGGGCGGGGCCTGATAATCAGCCTGCTCAACACCGGGATGGGCCTACCGCCGGTGGCCGTGGGCTTGTTTCTCTATCTCTTGCTTTCCCGTAGCGGCCCCCTCGGGTTCATCGGTCTCCTCTATACTCCTGCGGCAATGGTCCTCGCCCAGGCCATCCTGGCCTTTCCCATCGTGGCCTCACTGTCCCAGACGGCCCTCGCCGGAGTGGACCCGGTGATCCGCCAGGCAGCCGTCACCCTCGGGGCCACGCCTTTTCAGGAGACCCTTACCGTGATCCGGGAGGCCAGATACGCCCTGGGGGCGGCCTTGATGGCCGGCCTCGGCCGGGTGATGGCCGAAGTCGGGGCCATCCTCATCGTCGGCGGCAACATCGCCGGCTATACCCGGGTCATGACCACTACCATCGCCCTGGAGACCGACAAAGGCAACTTTGAACTGGCCATCGCCCTGGGAATTATTCTGCTGGCCCTCTCCTTTTCTATCACTGTGGCGCTGCGTTTTTTTCAAAGGTTGGGGGGGCCCGGAACGGCGGTCAACCCATGAGCCTGGAACTGAAAATCTCAGAGATTTATAAGACGTACAACGGCAACCCCATCCTCCGGGATTGCTCTTTTACCTTTGCCGCCGGGCGCACCTATGCGCTTCAGGGTCCCAACGGCAGCGGCAAATCCACCCTGTTTCGCCTCCTGGCCCTGCTGGAGCCGCCGGATGGCGGGCGGGTGGAATACCGGGAGGATGGCCGGGTGCTGGCCCACGACCTAACTTTGCGCCGGCGGTTCACCCTGGTGCTGCCCGGTACCGGCATCTTCAACGCCACAGTTTGGCAAAACGTCGCCTTTGGCTTGCAGATCCGGGGTTTCGGCAAGGCTGCCATCCGGGACCGGGTCGAGGCGGCCCTGACGGCCGTGGGACTGGCGACCAAGAAACAGCAACGGGCCCAGGAACTTTCCAGCGGTGAGACCAAGCGCCTGGGGATCGCCCGAGCCATGGTGATCAACCCGGAAATCCTTATGCTGGATGAACCCACGGCCAACATCGACCCGGCCAATACCGCCATAATCGAAGAGATCATCCTGACCATGAAGCGGCAGCGGCTGGCCACCCTGCTGCTTATCACCCACGATCCGGCCCAGGCCGAGCGCCTGGGAGATGAGCTGCTCTGGCTGAAGAACGGTAAGTTGATCACCACCTGAATTAACCAGGCCGGGGTCATCCCGCCCCAAAGATTATGCTTGCAGTCGGACGATATCTGGCCTAAATTAACTCTCAGGAAATCTCCCTGGTTCCCGAGCGCCCGCGGGGGACCCCGCATGTGCGCAAAGCTCTGCTTTGCGAGGCTTTCCAACAGAACAAATCAAAAAAATCCAGCCTATTTCCCAAGCAGGAGCTTGGGGAAAATTTGCGTTTCCCAGCAGGACCTTGGGAGCGAGAGAATCATAGTGCGAAGCAGCAGCAACCATCTCAGACTTTTTCTGGCCCTTTTCGTCTGCGCCACTTTGACGGTTGGCTGCACCAAGGTGGGGCCGGATTATTCCCGTCCTGAAACCCAGGTGTCACAGGCCTGGCTGGATGCCGGTGATCAGCGGGTGAAGACGGAGCCGGCGGAATACCGGAACTGGTGGAAGGTCTTCAAAGATGCTTCCCTGGATCAGTTAATCGACACGGCCTACCGGGAAAACCTGACCGTGCGGATCGCCGGGGTGCGGGTCCTGGAGGCCCGCGCCCAACTGGGCGCCGCCATTGGCAATCTCTATCCTCAAACCCAGCAAGCCGCCGGTTCGGTGCTCAAAAACCGGGAAAGCGCCGGGACCCCGATTTTAGGAGTGGGTACCAGTCTCGCGAGATTTGGCGGCCTCAGCTATTGGCAAGCCCAGGTCGGCCTGACGGCCAACTGGGAGATCGACTTCTGGGGCAAGTTTCGCCGGGGCATCGAGTCCGCCGATGCCAGTCTGGTGGCCGCGGTGGCCAATTATGACACCGCCCTGGTCAGCCTCACCGGCGACGTGGCGAATTCCTACATTGCCATCCGCACCTTGCAAAGACGATTGGACATTGCCCGGCACAACGTGGTCATCCAGCGGGAGAGTTTGGAGATCGCCCAGGCGCGTTTTATCGGGGGCACCACCTCCCAGCGCGACGTGGAGCAGGCCGAGACCGTCCTGGCCAGCACCGAGGCGACCATCCCCATTCTGGAGATCCAGTTGCGCCAGGCGAGAAACGCCCTCAGCGTCCTGCTGGGGATGCCCCCGAGCCGACTGGTGCAGCAACTGAAAGGCGACGGGAATATCCCGGCGCCGCCGCCCCAGGTGGCGGTGGGCATCCCGGTGGACCTGCTGCGGCGGCGGCCGGATATCCGGGCGGCGGAATACCAGGCCATGGCCCAATGCGCCCAGATCGGCGTCTCCAAGGCCCAACTCTATCCGGCCTTTTCCCTATCCGGAAACTTTGGGATGCTTTCCTCTGATGTGGGAAAGAATTTGCTCGGAGATATGTTTAATTGGCGCAACCGTCAGGGGGCTATCGGTCCGGCGGTCCAGTGGAATATCTTCAATTACGGCCAGCTCACCAATCTGGTGCGGGTACAGGATGCCCGCTTCCAGGCGTTGCTCATCACTTATCAGAATACCGTCCTCAGCGCCCAACGGGAGGTGGAAGATAACCTGCTCTCTTTTTTGAGGACCCAGGAGCAGGCCAAATTTCTGCAGGAAAGCTCCGAGGCCGCCTTCCGTTCATTGAACCTGGCGGTGCTGCAATACCGGGAAGGAATTACTGATTTTACTACGGTGCTGACCGCTGAGCAGGCTCTGCTGAGCACCCAAGACAGCCTGGCCAGTTCCCTGGGCAACATCTCCCAGAGCCTGGTGGGGGTCTACCGGGCCCTGGGGGGCGGCTGGGAAATCCGGGAAGGCCAGGATTTTGTCCCGGTGGCCACCAGGGAGCAGATGGAAAGGCGGACCAACTGGGGGAATTTGCTGACGCCGGCAAGTCAGGAGCCGCCCACCCCGGAGGAGCAGCAGCAGAAGCGGCTGATCCGGGCGCCGGAGTGGTAACTTTGGGGGCAAAGGGCAAAGTTTAAAGTAGTAGAAATATAGGGCGTGCGGTGCACGCCGAATAATGGCGGCCATAGGCCGCCCTATAAGAGTTGGGAGCGCCTCTAATGACCGCGGCCAAACCGAAGTCAATTATGGGATGGAGACCGGTGGTGGGGGTGGTGTTGGCAATGATTCTGGCCACCCTTGGTTGCGGCGAAAGAAATGTCTACGCCCCGCCGCCGCCCCCCAAGGTAACAGTGAGCCAGCCGGTGCGCCAGCAGGTGACCGACTACCTGGAGTTCACCGGTAATACCCAGGCCATCAATACGGTGCAGCTTCGGGCCCGGGTGGAGGGCTACCTGGAAAAGGTCTTCTTTCAGGACGGTGAACTGGTAAGGAATGGGCAACTGCTATTTCTCATTCAGCAAAACACCTATGAGGCCAGGCTGAAGCAGGCCGAGGCGCAAATACTGGCCCAAAGAGCCAGCCTCGATCATGCCCAAATCGAGTTCGGCCGCTTCTCCCGGTTGGTGAAACAAAAGGCCGCGGCCCAGACAGACGTGGACAACTGGCGGTATCAACGGGATGCTGCCAAGGCCGGAGTCATGGCCGCCGAGGCCCAGCGAGACCTGGCCAAACTGGATCTGAGCTATACCAAGGTGAGCGCGCCCTTCGACGGCCGCGTTGACCGCCGCCTGGTGGACCCCGGTAACCTGGTGGGCAACGGCGGGGCCACCGTGCTGTCCACGGTCAATCAGATTGATCCCCTCTATGTTTATTTCACCATCAATGAGATGGACCTGCTCAGGGTCATGGGCAAGACGGGAAGAGCGACAATTCAGTCTCAAAGGATAAAAGTGCCGTTATTTCTGGGCCTTGGCAATGAAGAAGGATATCCGCGCCAGGGTTATCTGGATTTCTCGGCCATCAGCCTGACGCCGACCACCGGGACCCTGCAGTTGCGCGGCGTCTTCCCCAATCCGGATTTCAAGATGTTGCCGGGAATGTTCGCCCGGGTGCAGGCGCCGATAGTGGGTCCGGCGAAGGAAGCCCTATTGGTGCCGGAAGTAGCCATCGGCAGTGACCAGCAGGGCTCCTATGTCCTGGTGGTGGACGAACAAAACCTGGTGCAGCGGCGGAGCGTCAAAACCGGGAGCAAAGTGGATAATCTCCGAGTGATAGAAGAAGGCCTGCAAGGCAATGAATGGGTCATTACCACCGGACTGTTGCGGGCCTTCCCAGGCAAGCCGGTGACCCCGGAAAAAGAGACGCCGCTGAAAGCCGCGCCCAAGATCAGCCAGGCGCCTAAAGCCAATAAAGCCAAGAAGAAGAGCGCTTCATGATCTCCAGGTTCTTCATCGAGCGGCCCATCTTCGCCAACGTCATTGCCATAATCACCATTATCCTGGGATTGGTATGCTTCTATAAACTGCCGGTGGCGCAGTATCCCCAGATCGTGCCGCCCACCATCCAGGTTACCACCCGCTATCCCGGGGCCAGCGCCGAGGTGGTGGCGGCGACAGTGGGGGTTCCCATCGAACAGGCGGTCAACGGGGTGGAAGGCTCCATCTACATGTCTTCCACCAGCGCCAGCGACGGCAGCTACATCCTGACCATCACCTTCGATGTGGGCACCAACCTGAACACCGCGGTGGCCCTGGTGCAAAACCTGGTGGCCAGCGCCAACGCGCAGCTTCCCAACGGCGTTCAGAGCCAGGGGGTTACGGTCAAGAAGGTGTCAACCGATATCCTTCTCGTGGTCAGCCTCTATTCGGAAAAAGATAAGTTCGACGAAACCTTCCTGGCCAATTACGCGGTCATCAATCTGCAAAACCCCCTGGCCCGCCTGCCCGGGGTCGGTCAGGTCGCGGTCCGGGGGGCCGGGGCTTACAGCATGAGGGTCTGGCTGGACCCTAATAAACTCCAGGATTACAGCATAACTACCCTGGATGTAATGGAAGCCATCCGGGGGCAGAATGTTCAGGTGGTGGCCGGGCAGTTGGGCGGGCCGCCGGTCCCCACTAACCAGGTTTTCCAATTTACCGTCAACGCCCTGGGCCGGCTGTCCGACGTGGAGCAGTTTCAGGACATCATTATCAAGAGCCAGCGGGGCGAATCCGCCCAGATCGTTCGGATCAGAGACGTGGCCCGGGTGGAACTGAGTCAGCAAACCTACAGCAACTTTGCCAGCATGAGCGGCCACAAGGCAGCGCAAATCCCTGTATACACCCTGCCCGGGGCCAACGCCCTGGCAGTGGCCCAAGAAGTCCGCCAGGCCATGGCAGAGATGAGCAAGGACTTCCCGCCGGGCATGGCCTACACGACCCATTACGACACCACCAAGTTCGTAGAGCAGACGATTCACGACGTCTATAAGACCTTATTCGAGGCCGGTATTTTGGTGCTCATCGTCATCATGGTTTTTTTGCAGAACTGGCGGGCCACCCTGGTGCCGGCCACCACCGTGCCGGTGACCATCATCGGCGCTTTTGCCGCCATGATGATGCTGGGTTTCGGCATCAACCTCATGACCCTGTTCGCCCTGATTTTGTGCATCGGCATCGTAGTGGACGACGCCATTGTCATCACCGAAAACGCCGCTTACCACATAGAGCAGGGCCTGCCCCCCAAGGAGGCGACCATCAAGGCCATGGGCGAGATGACCGGGCCGGTCCTGGGCATCACCGTGGTCCTCACCGCGGTCTTCCTGCCGGCCGCCTTCCTGCCCGGCATCACCGGCCAGCTCTTTCGACAGTTCGCCCTGGTCATCGCCTCCACCGCCATCATCAGCGCCATCAACGCCCTGACCCTGAAGCCGGCCCAGTGCGCCCTGTGGCTGAAACCCCGGGAGAAGAAAACCCCCAACCTGTTTTACCGAGGCTTCAACCGGGTCTATGGGATCATGGAAAGCGCCTACGTGCATCTGGTCCGCCGCATGGTGCTGGCTCCCAAGCTCATGCTGCTCGTATTTATTGCGATTATCACGGTCAGCGGCTTGCGGTTTGCTTATCATCCCACCGGTTTCCTGCCCACTGATGATCAGGGCTACGCCATGATAATCGGCAGGTTGCCCGACGGCGCGTCACAGCCCCGGGTGATGGTTGCGGCCGAGGAAGTCAGCGCCATTCTCAGAAAGACCAAAGGACTGAAGGCCTGGGTGACCATCGGTGGCTTATCCATCCTGGATGCCGCCAACGTCTCCAACATCTTCACTATCTTCATTATCTATGATGACTGGGACAAGCGCGGCGCCGCCTTGAGCCAGGACATTATCCTCGCCAACCTCCGCCGGGAATTGGCCACCATTGAGGACGCCCTGGTCTTTGTGGCCGTGCCACCACCCATCCGCGGTCTGGGGCAGTCCGGTGGTTTCCAGATGATGATCGAGGACCGGGAGAGTCTGGGCCTAGCCGAATTGCAAAAGGCCACCCTCGGGGTCATTAGCACCGGCAGCTCCCAGTCGGGCCTGCGCAACCTGACCACCACCTTCAGCGCCCGCAGCCCCCAGCGCTACCTGGATATTGACCGGGTCAAGGCCGAATCCCTGAATGTGCCGATGAGTAATGTTTTCGACACGCTGCAGGCCTACCTGGGTTCCTCCTATGTCAATCTGTTCAACAAGTTCAACCAGGTGTTTCAGGTTTACGTCCAGGCAGACGCCCCGTACCGCTTGCAGTCGGAGGATATTAAAAACCTGTACGTGCGCAACGCTCAGGGCCAAATGGTGCCGCTGGGCGCGCTCTTGGAGGTTCACCGGGTCCTGGGCTCCGAACTGGTCACCCGCTACAATCTCTATCCTGCCGTCCCCATTATCGGGGCTGCGGCTCCGGGGTTCAGCTCCGGCCAGGCACTCAGCCTGATGGAGCAGGTGGCGGCGAACACCCTGCCCCGGGGCATGGCCTACGACTGGACCGCCACCGCCTACCAGGAAAAGCAGGTGGGTCTGCAGGCCTATTTCATCTACGCCCTCTCCATCACCCTGGTCTTCATGGTGCTGGCGGCCCTCTATGAAAGCTGGACCTCGCCGGGGGCCATTATCCTGGTGGTCCCCATAGCCATGGTGGGGGTGCTCCTGGCCCTGATGGTCCGGGGCTTTGACAACAACCTCTACACCCAGGTGGGCCTGGTGTTGATGATTGCCCTGGCCAGCAAGAACGCCATCCTCATCGTGGAATTTGCCCGAGAACTACACGCCCACGGCCTCTCCATCACCGAGGCCGCCATCGAGGCCACCCGGCGGCGCTTCCGGCCCATCGTCATGACTTCGTTTGCCTTTATTTTAGGGGTGGTGCCGCTCCTGACCGCCGGGGGCGCCGGCGCCGCCAGCCAGCAGGCCATCGGCACCGTGGTCTTCGGCGGCATGCTCTCCTCCACCCTCCTGGCCATCCCCTTCGTTCCAGTCTTTTATGTGTTGCTTGAGAGATTGAGCGAACGATATAGCCGGAAGAAGTTAGGGCGCAGTGAGCAGGGAGCAGTCGCTCATGAGCCTTTGGCTCACTCAAAACTATGAAAAGTATTTCTTGGTATGCTACCCTTCTTTCACCAACGATGGCTCAAGGCCGTTTTTCTGTGATGCTTCGAGCTCGAGGAGCA
>Ga0326727_10011445_pt1 | contig 20646 bp, 11 predicted proteins | sample MB2enrmetagenome_FD_207643 | JGI IMG/M metagenome (GOLD analysis project Ga0326727, IMG submission 207643) | Lab enriched peat soil microbial communities from McLean, Ithaca, NY, United States - MB29MY | ecosystem: Environmental > Terrestrial > Soil > Wetlands > Peat | place: USA: New York...
ACAACCAACGCCGTCGGCACAGCGCATTGGGCTATCAATCTCCAGTTGCCTTTGAAACCCAATCCATGACAAACTAACCCAAGATAAACACTTCCGCCCCCGTCCACCAATTCGGGGGAACCTCAGTGCCTCCTCCCATGACATTTGAAAAGGCGCATACCCTCGAAGAGCACAATGCGATTTTCAAACGATATGGAGTGCTTTGGTGGTGGAAATTGGTATATGCAGGCATTAAACATCGTCAGTATCGCACCGCTGCCCAGCAAAAGCCTCGCCATCTCACGGCGGGCGCACCAGCCCCACCGCGCAACATGTTCACGATGGACATTCCAGCGCCACGGCATTCGCTTCCGCCCGTGGCGCCAGTTCCGCGCAACGAGGCCGAAACTCAAATTGCCCGAACCATGGCCAACGCGGTTATCGCGATTGTGGATCCGGGCAATGTCAATCGCCGCCCGCGTGGCAGAGCAGGAACAGTTGGTCCGGACGAACCAGCCTGTACCTGCCCGGGTCGAGTTCCCTGGCCGCTTTCACAAGGCCGGTCGGCCCCACATTCCAAACATCCGCCTGCCCAATAATAAACATGGGCTTGGCTCCATTCCATCCTGCCGCGGCGTTCGTAATTCCAGCCAGCAGTTCGCCGATGGAGGAAGTGTAGGTCGGCGTCAAGGCAATCGTGCGGAGGCCGTTGTCGGTTTTATGGTAGGTTCCGCTTTGATCAGTCAGTCCCAAAAGAGTCGGACACTTGGCGGCAAACGTTTGGGCAATATTGTCGTTGACGCGGTCCCAGACCGTAATAATGCGCAAGCCGCTGCGGCGGAGATAGGAATCGGTCAGTCGGGCGAATGCCGACAAATTCGTCCGGCTCCATTCCTGCACATGGGCATAACCGGCGCCGGACGGCCCGGATATGAGGCAGTCGTTTCCGGTGGCAGTATTCCAATAGTAACTCAGCATGCCCGGGTCCAAGTCCACGGCCAGCGGGGAAACGGTCCAGCCAATCGGCACTGCGCCACGGGCCTGGCTTTGCCAATCCAATTTCATGAAGTGTTGCATGTACTGGATGTTGTCGCCGTCACTTAAAATAAAAGCGACATAGACTTTGTTCTCGAGGCGGGGAAGCGGCGGAATGTCTGCCGGATGAACTTCCCTGGGAACAGCGCAAAAGACCGTGGCGTTGCGCAAAAAATCGCTGGCCAGGACTGGAATTCCGTATCGGGCAATCCACTGCAAGCCACTCCCCTCATCCGGCCACCATCCCAGGTAAATGCCACGGACGGCGGGCAGGTCGGAAACGAAGCCGCGCAGCAGGCGGGCATCAGCTTCCCGGCCCGGGTTTAGCCAGATCGTGGCCACCTTGAGCGCGACCAGGTAGTCGCGCAGGAAGCCGTGGTCATGGGGGTCCATCCCCGCAATCATTCGATGGGAGCATTTATTCCAGTAATTGCTATACAGGAGGCGATAGACGGCTTGAGGCTCTGTGAACCGCTGGCGAAGATCGTCGATTGGGCGCAAATTGAATGGCTTCTGCGCCAGTTTCGGGAGCAAGGACGGGTCGCAAATGAGTTCCTCGTTCACGCCCGCCATAACGGTTGCGAGATTGAGCGTATGGGGCTGGCTCGGGTCGGTCACGACCAATCCCGCAAGAGCGGTGCGATATTTGAGGATCGCCTCGTAGCCGTTGATGACCCGGTAGCGGAGACCGTGCAAGTCCACCCATGTGAATTTGCCCTCCCCGTCGCCCTGGCTCACACACACGATGCGTGGTTGGGCCCGATTGACGATTCCTTGGAGCGAGGCAAACAAGTCCGCTTCGGCCCCGCTGAGAGAACTCAGATCGATGCAATCCAGCACCGCAGCCGGAGGTGGAAAGACCGGGAGAAGACGATCTTCAGGCCAACTGGGCTCGCTTGCCGACACACTCAGCTTCAGACTGAGCATGGCTGCCGGCAAGAAAATCGCAGCTTGTTGAAACAGTCTGCAACCGCCATTGAAAATCCGTGGTCTATTGGAACGTGAGGGAGGCCTATGGGTCATTGGCGGCGGATCAAAGACAAATGCGGCCCGGAGCGCAAGCAATTAATTTGGGGCCGCGGCTTGGCGCGCGAATCGAGATCGACAGGTCACGGATGATTGTGATAGGGAATGAACAGAGCCCATGACCGATTCTCGGCCGAGACCAGAACTGAGCTGGGCGTGGAGGTTGAACGTCCTCGCGCTTGTCTCCGGCCTCGTTATGCCAGGCCCTGCCGAGCCCGCCCGGGTCGAAGAGTTGCGGACTGTCGCGGCGATTCGACAGCTCAGCGTTGCACAAACCCGCCAGAACATCCCAGTGCGTTTGAAGGGCGTTATCACGTTTTTCGACGAGAGGCTCTATTCCTATTTTATGCAGGACGAGACGGCCGGCATCTATTTGCAATTCCCGACGAATGGGGCAACGCCCTCCTTTTTCAGTGGCCAGTTGGTGGAAGTCACAGGAACGAGCAGCCCGGGGGAGTACGCGCCGGTGGTGATGGCCGCCTCGGTGGTGGCTGTGGGCCAGGCGCCGTTGCCCAAACCCAAGCCGGCGACTTATGAGCGCCTGGCCAGCGGGGCGGAGGACAGCCAGTTTATTGAAATCAGCGGCATTGTTCGTTCGGCGCAGCTGCAGGAGGATTCGCAGTACTACCTGATCGAATTGGCTACCGGCGGCGGCCGATTGCACGTTTATGCCAGGGGATTGCCGGTGAAAAAGACCGAGGAGTTTTGGGACAGTGTGGTCCGGGTGCGCGGCGTCTGTTCCACCAAATTCAATCATCAGCGGCAGTTGTTTGCCATACGGGTGATGGTGCCGAGAGCGGAGGACCTGGAAGTGATCATCCCCTCGCCCACAGACCCCTTCGGCATTGCGGCGCGTCCCATCGGCAGTCTGTTGCAGTTCGCGCCGCAGCAGCCCTACGGGCATCGGGTGAAGATTGCGGGAACGGTGATTTATCATTTGACGGGACAGACTCTTTTTCTTCAGGACGGCGGGCAAGGCGTTGAAATCCAGACGGCGCAGCAAACGCCGTTGCAGCTCGGCGACCGTGTCGAAGTCCTGGGGTTCGTCAGTCAAGGTGAATATACTCCGCTGCTGCAGGATGCGGTTTATCGAAAAATCTCCTCCGGCCCGGCTCCGGTTCCCGCGGCCCTGACTCCGGACGAGGCGTTGAAAGGCAATTACGATTGCCATCTGGTTCAGGTGGCGGCGCGAGTTCTGGACCGCGCCCGGCACGGGGCGGAACAGGATTTGATCCTGCAGGACGGCCGCTTCGTTTTTCACGCTTATCTGAAAAGGAACGACAATGAGGATGCCTTCGCCGGCCTGGCCAACGGCAGCCGGGTCGCAGTGACGGGCGTGTGCCGAATCGACCCGGGAGAGTGGCAGGCGGGGGAAGCCTGGCGGGCCAAGGCCTTCAGCCTGCAGTTGCGCTCGGCCGCCGACGTCGCCCTGCTCAGCGCACCGCCGTGGTGGACCCTGAGAAAAGTCCTATGGATGGCGGCGGGACTGGGTTTCGCGACCTTGGCGGCCTTCATCTGGGTGGCCGTCCTGCACCGGCAAGTGGCGGAGCGAACGAGGCAATTGGAGATTCAGATTCAGGGACGCCAGGAGGCCGAGCGCCGGCGCGAGATCGAGCAGGAACGCGCGCGCGTGGCGCACGATTTGCATGACGAGCTGGGCGCGGGATTGACGGAAGTCAACATGTTGAGCTGCCTGGTGAAAAGCCCGACCACCTCCGCCGCTGAAAAGGACAAGTACCTCGACGAGCTGACGGAAACGGCGCGGCGCATGGTCACCTCGCTCGATGAAATCGTCTGGGCTGTCAATTCCAAGAATGACACGGTCAACTCCCTGGCGAGTTATTTTTGCTCCTACGCGCAACGGCTCTTGGACCTGGCGGGCGTGGCTTGCGGCCTGGACCTGGCGGAGGAACTGCCGGAACATCCGCTGCACCCGGCTTTTCGACAGGAGATTTTCTTCGCCTTCAAGGAAGCCCTGACCAACATTGTCCGCCATGCCCGCGCGACCCAAGTCTGGTTGCGCATCATGGTGGAGGATCACCGGCTGGTGGTGGAGCTGGCCGACAACGGGCGCGGGTTTGATGTGTCCGGCAGGCAGGCCGGGAGCGATGGGCTGGACAACATGAGGTCGCGTTTGAAGAAGGTGGGAGGGGAATGTGTCATTGATAGTGATCCCAAGAAAGGGACCCTGGTGCGATTGTCGGCGCCCTTGCCGGAAAAAGTTTTATGATCAAAGTAGGCCTCGTTGAAGACAACAAAACCGTACGCGAAGGTTTTGAAACCCTGCTCAACCGGACCCCTGGTTTCCAATGCGTGTGCGCTTGCAGCACCGTGGCGGAGGCCTTGAAGAAAATTCCCAAGGCTCAGCCGGACGTGGTCTTGATGGACATTCAGTTGCCGGATGCGACCGGGGTGGAGTGCACTGAGAAAATCAAACAGCAAATGCCCGCGGTGCATATTGTCGTGGTCACCGTCTATGAGGATTCGGAGAGGATTTTTCAGGCGTTGCGGGCGGGCGCTTGCGGCTACCTGCTCAAACGCGCCCAACCAGAAAAAGTGCTGGCCGCCATCCAGGAGGCCTACGAAGGAGGAGTTCCGATGACGCCCGAAATAGCGCGCAAGGTCATCGCCCAGTTTCGGGGCCAGGCCGCGGCGGCCCAGCAGGTGGAGAGCCTGTCGGACCGCGAGCGGGAGGTCTTGGAGCTTGTGATGCATGGTCTTGGTAACAAGGCAATTGCAGACCGCCTGGGCGTCACCATGGCCGCCGTCAAATGGCATTTGCAGCATATCTACGAGAAACTGCACGTCCATTCCCGGACGGAGGCGGCGCTCAAATTCACACAGCGATAGGGCAGGACCTCGAAAACTAGCCTCTTGGCTAGCTAGGCAGCGCCGGGGGGGATTTGCTACACTGCCGCCACACAAAATATGAATAGGAACGCGCTTCCGGAGGCCGGTGCTCTGATCGCATTCAAACTTTAACATCAGCAACCACAAAAACTATGAACATACGCTCATTCAAACTCATCCTCTCGACGATCATCCTCGGCGCCGCTCTCGGCGGAGCCATCCCGGTCGCGGCCCAGCCCGCTACCACGGCGACTGCCCCAACTTTGCCGCAGGGGCAGGTCATCTGCGTCTATGACAGCAGCGGCGTTTACACAAACTTTGCGGCCATCAACGACTTCGAGAGTTGGGGCGGATGGGCCGGCGCCGGGTACTATTATGTCCCGCCCAACGTGCTGGTTTACATCGCCGTCTCTTACGGTGGCATTGGATTCGAATCCAACCCGCAAGACGTGGCGGGCTGCACGAATTTGCATGTCGATCTCTTTACCCCCAATGGAAATTGCTTTGCCATACGGCTGGTGGATACGTCCGGACACACGGCGGATGCCATTTACACGACCGCAGGCGGCATCATTGTCCCCAATACCTGGATTGGCTTGAACATGCCCTTGAGCGAGTTCACCAGCGCCACTCCCGCCTTGAATTTGGCCTCAATTCAACAAATCGGGTTGATTGCCAACGACGCGGGAGAGACTCCCGGGGCCGATTATTATCTGGACAACATCTATTTCAGCGCGTCCACCAACCTGGTCCCGCCGCCGCCGATTCCCACGCCCACCAACAATGCGCCGACCCCCGCCAGGGCGGCGAGCGGCGTGCTGGCCATGTATGACAGCAGCGGCGTTTACACCGAGGTCCCTGTGGATGACTGGTGTGCCAGTTGGAGCTCCGCCGTGGAGAATCCATTCACCATCGTCAGCACTGGCAATGTCGTCCTGAACTACGATTCCCTGCAATATGCCGGCGTCGAGTTCTATGCATCTAGCGGGGACCAAATCGACGTCAGCGCCTACAACACGATGCACGTCGATGTTTGGACACCCAATGCCAACCAGTTCGGCGTGCAGTTGGTCAGTCTGGATAATGGTGGCACGCAAGGAGCCCAGGTCAATTTCTTGCCTGCCAGCGGAACGATTGTCAGCAATCAGTGGATTGGCCTCGACATCCCCTTGGGGGATTTCACCGCCATCAATAACGGCCTGGATCTGACGGCTCTCCAGCAGTTGTTGTGGATTGACAATCAAGCCGGCGGTGGCGCCACGGGCGGCATCTTCTATATTGACAACGTTTATTTCTACAGCAACGCCGTCGCTCCGCCGCCCATTCCGAAGCCGACCAACAATGCGCCGACCCCCACCGAGCCCGCGAACAGCGTGCTGGCCATGTACGACAGCAGCGGCGTTTACACCGAGGTTCCAGTGGATGACTGGTGTGCCAGTTGGAGCGGCGCCAGCGAAAGCATCTTCACGATTACGAACACCGGTGCCGCGGTGCTGCAATATGGCGGCATGGAATTTGCCGGGGTCGAGTTCTACAGCCCGGACCAGCTTGACGTCACGCCCTACAACACGATGCACGTTGACGTTTGGACGCCGGACGCCAACCAGTTTGGCATCCAATTGGTGAGTGTGAACCCCACCTTGGCCGGCCAGGTCAATTTCACGCCTGCCAGCGGCACGATCACCAGCAACCATTGGATCAGCCTGAACATCCCGCTCAGCGAGTTTACCGCGCCGGCCAACCAAGTCGATGCCGGCACAGTGGATCTGACGAGTCTTCAGCAATTGCTGTGGATTGACAACCAGGGCGGCGGCGTGACGGGCGGCATCTTTTATATTGACAATGTGTATTTTTACACGGTCACTCCGCCTCCGGCGCCAACCCTCACATATCAAGTTTCCGCCGGAAACATCCAACTGTCATTCCCCACCCAGTCGGGCGCGAATTACACCGTGCAATACACCTCCAGCCTGTCGAACCCGCATTGGCAAACCCTGGAGACCGTCAGCGGAAACGATTACACTCAAACGGCCACCGACTCGATGAGCCCGAGTGCCCGTTTCTATCGTCTGTTTGTTCATTGAGGTGAGAGCAGAAGTCATCCGTCGGGATGACCCGGCAAACCATCAGCCGGCCCTGTGCCACAGGCGCAGGGCCGGCCAACGGGGCCATCGTCAGCCGTTGCCGGGGCAATGAAAGCAACATGCAGCATCTACTGGACATAAACAGACCCCAGGACGGGCTGGAGCGGAGAAAGGCATTCACCCTCATCGAATTGCTGGTGGTGATCGCCATTATCGCGATTCTGGCGGCGCTGCTGTTGCCCGCATTGTCCTCCGCCAAGGTTCATGCCCAAGCCATTCGTTGTCTCAGCAACAACCGGCAAATCGCCATCGCGATTTTGATGTATGCCAGTGATTACAATGATTATCCGCCCCCGCTAAACCAATCCAACTACGTCACGCACAACACGAACTGGTGGTTTCGATATCTTGACAACGGCAAATACATTACGAGCAGCATGATATCGAACAACCTCTGGCGATGCCCGGCGGTCATGGATCGCGACATCCTGGCGACGACAGTGGCCTACTATGACGCGCCCTGCGAAGGGTACGGGCCGTTTGAAGATACGATCATCCCGGCCAATGGCATCATGCGCTACAATTTGGATTTGACCGAAAAGCCGCAGAACAGCAGGCGAATGAACCTGGTGCTTCGCACCAGCCACATCTGGCTGGTCGGCGACGTTGGGGATCCCAAGACCGGTGGCAATATAAACAAGTTGCCCACCAGCGGTTACTATACGGATATCACGGTGGTAAAACCTGTGACCAATCCGCCGCCCGGCTTCGGCTGGACCACGGACCCTTCATACAAGTCAGCGGCCTGCCGGCATGATGCCCGCGCCGTCTTTACCTTTTGCGATGGACACGCCGGCAGTTGGAACTACCAGCAGTTGAGCACCGATGTTGATGACGTCTTTGCCATTAGCTCTTTCTAAATCTTGCCGCGTTCCTGTTGCCTTTCCCCGGCCCAGGCCGGAAAAATCCGCGCCATGAAACACCACAAACTATTCACGGTCACAATAGCTCTGATTGTAGCTGTCGGCGGCTTTCTTTTGGGATTTGACGCCACGGTGATTTCCGGCGCGGTGCCGTTCTTGAAAAAATATTTCACCCTCGTGGGGACAGCCGGCGAATTGAAATTGGGATGGGCAGTGAGCTGTCTGGGCTGGGGCGCTCTCGGAGGCAATGCCCTGGCGGGTTTTTTGAGTGATGCAGTGGGACGCAAGAAAGTCCTCATGCTGACGGCGGTTTTATTTACAGTCTCGGCCCTCCTCTCGGCCACCACGACGGATTTTTCCGTGTTTGTCGTCTCCAGGATCCTGGGCGGCATCGCCGTGGGCGGCGCCATTCTCATTGCCCCGGTCTATATTGCGGAGATTGCCCCGTCGCAGGTGCGCGGCCGTCTCGTCTCTTTCAACCAACTGATGATCGTCACAGGCATCTCGGCCTCGTTCTTTTCCAACTACCTCCTGTTGCCTGTTGGCCAGAATTGCTGGCGCTGGATGCTCGGCGTGGAAGCCATCCCGGCGGCGTTGTATTTCGCCCTCCTGTTCTTCGTGCCGGAAAGTCCCCGCTGGCTGTTTGCCAAGGGACGCGAAGCGCAGGCGCGCCTGGTCTTTACCAGGGTGGGCGGAGAAACGCAGGCTGAAACAGAATTGGAGAACCTCCGCCAAAACGCCGCGGAACATGCTTCCGACTCCGGCGCAGCCGCCTTGCTGGGCCGCAAGATGCGCTTCATCATGCTCCTCGCGCTGGCGATTGCCTTCTTCCAGCAGATCACCGGCATCAACGCCGTGTTTTACTACCTGCCAACCATTTTTGCGCAGGCGGGAGGAGGCACCAACGCCGCTTTTCGCCAGGCGGTGCTGGTCGGCCTGGTGAATTTGGTCATGACCCTGGTTGCCATGAAATGGGTGGATCGGCTGGGACGGAAGCCGCTGCTCATCCTCGGCACCATCGGGATGACGATTTCATTGTTGACTTGCGCCGGCGCCTTTCACGACTCCCGTTATCAATTGACGGAGAAATCCCTGGCCACCCTCCGCGCCGGCGGCCTTCCTGCGGACTTGTTGAACGATTTGGAAAAAACCGGCAAGGAACCCTTCGCCACAGAGGGAGAGATACTCGCCCGCCTGGACCGGGAGCTGGGGGCTCAACGAGTGGCGCCGTATCATGACGCGCTCAGTTCGGCTGCGCTGCAGATTCGCGCCTCGCAAGTGTTGTGGGCCATCATCGGCTTTGTCGCCTCCTTTGCCATCTCGCTCGGGCCCGTGATGTGGGTGCTCCTCTCAGAAATCTTTCCCAATGCCCACCGGGGCGCGGCCATTTCCGTGGTTGGTTTCTGGAATGCAACCGTCAGCGCGCTGGTCACCCTGATCTTTCCGTGGGAACTTTCCCATTTTGGGGCGTCAGGCACTTTCCTTGGTTACGGGCTGCTGGCCCTGGCCGCGCTCGTCTTCGTGTCCATCGCGGTACCTGAAACGAAAGGGAAATCCCTGGAAGAATTGGAGCACATTTTGACCATGCCGGCCCCGGTGCCAACGAGATGATTTATGACGCATTCAAGCCTTTCCTCATTAAAAGTGCCGCTGGCGGTTGCCGCTGGCCTGATGCTCGCCGGCAGCGGCATGACCAACGAAGCCATCACCGCGACTGGCCCTGCAAAAGTTGAAGTCCGCAAAGTGGATGGTTGCTGGCGGCTCCTGGTCAATCACCAGCCCTTTTTCATCAAAGGAGGCGGGTTGGAATCTGGCAACCAGGAGCAACTGGCGGCGGCGGGGGGGAATTCCATCCGCACCTGGCGGACGGACAATGGCTGCCAAACGGGCCGGCAAGTGCTGGACCGCGCGGCGAAAAATGGATTATATGTGACCATGGGATTGGACCTCGGCCGCGAACGGCACGGGTTCGATTATTCCGACGCCGGCGCGGTGGCCAGGCAATTTGCGAAAATCAAAGCGCAAGTGCTGCAATTGCAGGATCACCCCGCCCTGCTCCTATGGGACATCGGCAACGAATTGAATCTCAATGCGCACAACCCCAAAGTCTGGGACGCTGTCAACGATATTTCAAAAATGATCCATCAGCTTGATCCGAATCATCCCACGACCACTTCCCTGGCGGGGGTCAGCAAGGAGCTGGTCAGTCAGATCAAACTTCGCGCGCCGGATTTGGATTTGCTTTGCTTCCAATCCTATGCCGACATCGTGAATCTGCCGCGCGAGATCCAGGACAGCGGCTGGGACGGCGCGTATGTCGTTACGGAATGGGGCGCCACGGGCCACTGGGAATGCGGCAAGACGGACTGGGGCGCTCCCATCGAGGACGATAGCTCGGCCAAGGCTGATCTCTACCGCAAACGCTATGAGATCGCGATTGCCCCGGAAAAAAAGGCCTGCCTCGGCTCCTACGTTTTCCTGTGGGGCCAAAAGCAGGAGCGGACGCCCACTTGGTACGGGATGTTTCTCCCGTCAGGCCAGGCGACTGAGACGGTTGATGTCATGCAGTACATCTGGACCGGGCAATGGCCCACACATCGAAGCCCCGAATTGCAAGGATTCTGGCTCAATGGCAAGACAGCCTGGCAGAATGTGCATTTGAGCGCAGGGCAAAACTATCCCGCCAAGGTGCTGGCCAATTCAGGAGCCCGTGTCCCCCTGACCTATTCCTGGGAGGTGATGAAGGAGAGCACCGCCCAATCCATCGGCGGAGATTCTGAAACGCCGCCCCAAAAGCTGCCCGGCTTGGTTGTTGGCGGCGCCGGGGCCGGGGCGCAAGTCCTGGCTCCCACCAAGGCGGGCGCCTACCGCTTGTTCGTCTATATACTGGACTCCAGGGGCAAGGCGGCTTACGCCAACATCCCTTTTTACGTGGATGAAAAGTTGGCCGTCATGAATGCGGGCCTGCCCTGAGCCATCCAGTCTCCCACCGGATGAAAGACCTCTTTCATGGCAGGAATCCAATCCGGTTGGGGCCGGAGAAGGTGCAGGGCCGCCAGGTTGTTCTGGACGGAGAGGAGTTTTATTGCATCGCGAATTCCAGCCGGTTGCGCCCATTCTTGCTCAGCGTTGTTAGCAGCTCTGACCTCTGGATGTTTGTTTCCAGCAATGGCGGGCTGACTGCCGGACGACGCGATCCGGACCTGGCGCTGTTCCCGTATTACACCGAAGACAAAATCCACGACATGGCTGAAGCCACCGGCCCCAAAACCATCCTCCTGGCCCAAGCCAGGGGGAAACGCCAATTGTGGGAACCGTTTTCCGAGCGCGGCGCCGGCCTTTATCGAACCACACGCAACCTCTACAAAAGCTTCCGCGGCAACAAGATCATTTTTGAAGAAATCAATGAGGATCTCGGGCTCACTTTCCGCTATGGCTGGGCTCCCAGCGAACGCTTCGGCTGGATTCGCCAATGCTCTTTGACCAGTTCCATCGCAACCAGGGTCCGCCTGATGGACGGCCTTCAAAACATTTTGCCCTGCGGTGTCGGCAGCCACTTTCAGCTCGAAAAGAGCGTTTTGGTTGACGCCTATAAAAAGAACGAGCTGCTCTCGGACTGCGGTCTGGCGCTGTTCCTGCTCAGCTCAATTCCTGTGGATAGGCCGGAACCGGCGGAATCGCTTCGCGCCACCGTGGCTTGGTGCGTGGGCCTCCGCCGGCGATGCATTCTTCTCTCCTCACTCCAGTTGCCACGCTTCCGGTGCGGCGGACAACTGGACCCGGAAACAGATGTCCGTGCCGAGCGCGGCGCCTTCTTCGTGCAATCAGAGTTTGCCCTGCGGCCCGGCCGGGCGCGCGAATGGATTATGGCGGCCGACGTGGACCGGGGGCCGTCCGAGGTGGCGGAGTTGCGGCGCGAACTGCGCGCCCCCCGGTCGTTGGCGCGCAACGTCCAGGCCGACGTGGCCAAAGGCGCGCAAGAGATTTGGCGCATCGCCGCAAGCGCGGATGGCCTGCAAAAATCAGCCCGGTCACTCGGCAATGCGCGTCATTTCGGCAACGTGCTTTTTAATGTGATGCGCGGCGGAACTTTCGCCGACGGTTACCGGATTGACGTTGCTGATTTGTCCTCGTTTGTCCGGCAGGCAAACCGCACCGTTGCCGCCCAACATAAAGCCTTTTTTCGCCGTCTGGGATCGTCCATCCCCCGCCGCCAATTGCTCAAGCTGGCGCCTGAATGCTGCGACCCGGACTTGGAACGGCTTTGCTATGAGTATCTCCCGTTGAGTTTCAGCCGGCGTCATGGCGACCCGAGCCGGCCCTGGAACCGTTTCTCAATCGCCCCGGCCCGAGCGTTGCATTACGAAGGCAATTGGCGGGACATTTTCCAGAACTGGGAAGCACTGGCAGTTTCCTTTCCCGGTTTTGTCTCCGCCATGATTTGTAAATTTGTCAACGCCTCCACGGCGGATGGCTACAATCCTTATCGCATTACCCGGGACGGATTTGATTGGGAACTCCACGATCCGCAGGACCCCTGGTCGCATATCGGATACTGGGGGGATCATCAAATCATTTACCTGCTAAGACTTTTGCAAATTCTTGAGCGCCACGATCCAGCCACATTGCGCGATCTGTTGGACCGTGAAATCTTCGCCTTCGCCCATGTTCCATACAAAATCAAACCTTACGCGGAACTGCTGCGCGACCCGCGCGATACAGTGGCTTTTGATTTTGAGCAGAATGAAACCGCCCGTCGCCGCCTGACTGAGATCGGCTCGGATGGCAAGCTGCTTTGGGACAAGCAGGACCGCGTCCGCCATGCCAACCTCGCCGAGAAACTGCTCATTCCCATCCTGGCAAAATTCGCCAACTTCATCCCCGGCGCCGGCATCTGGCTGAATACCCAGCGGCCGGAGTGGAATGACGCCAACAACGCCCTCGTCGGGCATGGCGCGTCGATGGTAACCCTCTATCAACTGAGACGGCATCTCGCTTTCTGCCGGCCACTTTTTGACCGCGAATTTTTGCTGTCCTTGGAAGTGGCGCAATGGCTCAAAACAACCTCCCGGCTGCTCCTTGCGCCCAATTGGGCTGCGCTGGGCCGCGCCGGAGAATCTTATCGGGAAACGATCTACACCGGCGGTTTTTCAGGCCAAAAGTCGGCTGTGACGAAAGCCCAATGCGGCGAATTCTTTGCCGTGGCGCTGGGTCGCGTGGAGGAAACGATCCGATCCAACCGACGCGCCGATGGACTTTATCACTCTTATAACTTGGTGGACTGGGACAAAAGCAATGCCATCGCCGTCCGCCGGTTGCCCGAAATGCTGGAGGGCCAGGCGGCCATTTTGGGCGCGCATTTCCTTTCCGCCGGCGAATCCGTTGACTTGCTGGCGGCGCTGAGGCGGGGCGCGATGTACCGGCCGGACCAAAATGCTTACCTGCTTTATCCGGATCGCCGCCTCCCCCGTTTTGTGGAAAAAAACAATCTCCCCGCGGGCGCGGTGGCAAGATCCAATCTGCTCCGGCGGCTGCTGGCCGATGGCGACCGCCGCCTGGTCGAACGCGACGTTGCCGGCGTCTGCCATTTCAACCCGCGCATCACCAACGTTCGGGACGTGAAACGCATCCTGAACGAACTGGCCGATGACGGATACGCGCCTTTGGCAGAGCGGGACACCGCGCAACTGTTGTCGCTGTTTGAAGAAATGTTCGACCATCGCTCCTTTACGGGCCGCTCCGGAACCTTTTTCGGTTACGAGGGGCTGGGCTGTATCTATTGGCACATGGTGTCCAAGTTGATGTTGTCCGTGCAAGAGGCCTGGCAACGAACCGGCGATCCACGACTGGCGGATCATTATCACCAAATCCGCTCTGGCATGGGGGATTTCAAAACGCCGGAAGCCTACGGAGCGTTTCCCATGGATCCCTATTCGCACACACCCGCGCACGCCGGCGCGCGCCAGCCCGGACTGACCGGCCAGGTCAAGGAAGACATCCTCTGCCGTTTCGGGGAACTGGGCGTGCGCGTGGCCGGCGGGCAAATTTGTTTTGAGCCAAATTTGTTGCGGCCGGGCGAGTTTCTTTCCGAACCGGCTTGGTTTAACTACCTCGATGTCCGGGGCCGCGCAGGAAGACTCAGGCTGAAACCGCGCTCTCTCGCTTTTACCTATTGCCAGGTCCCCATCGTGTATCAGCTCTCGGCCAGGCCCTTCCTGGAAATTACCTTCGCAGGGGGACGAACGCGCCGGCAGGACTCGCCGGCCGTGGCAGCGCGTGACAGCCGGGCGGTTTTTGAAAGAACCGGGGTGGTCAAATCAATCCTGGCTGGCATACAATTATGAAGAGATTCCAATGAATTCTAACGTGCTTTTGAAATCATTGCTATGTTTTACGCTTGCCGCCGCCTCGGCAACGGCGCCTGAAAACGGCTGGCGGCTGGTCTGGAGTGACGAATTCAAGCAGCCGGACGGAAGCCGTCCTGACCCGTCCAAGTGGAAATACGACATTGGCGGCGGCGGCTGGGGCAACAGGGAGTTGGAGTATTACACATCGCGCAAGAAAAATGCCCGTATCGAAGGAGGCAGACTCATCATTGAGGCGCGCCGGGAGAAATATAAGAACAGCCGCATCACTTCCGCCCGATTGTTGACAAGCGGCAGATTTTCGTTGACCTACGGGCGCTTTGAGGCCCGCATCAAAATTCCGCGCGGCCAGGGAGTCTGGCCCGCCTTCTGGCTGCTTTCCACCAACATCGGCTCCATCGGCTGGCCAGACTGCGGCGAGATTGACATCATGGAGAACATCGGCAGGGAGCCGGGCACCGTGCACGGGACCGTGCATGGCCCGGGTTATTTTGCCGCTCATGGCGTCGGCGGCCCGGTGACTCTTCCGGGTGGCGTGGCGGTGGCGGATGATTTCCATGTTTTCGCGGTCGAGTGTGAGCCGGGCCGCGTGACTTGGTTCATGGATGGCCGGCAATATTTTTCCGTAACCCCCGCCGATCTCCCGGCAAATGCCCGCTGGGTGTTTGACCAGCCGAAATTCCTGCTTTTGAACCTCGCCATCGGCGGCACGTGGCCCGGCTCGCCGGACGATTCGACCCAATTTCCACTGCAAATGGTGGTGGATTATGTTCGTGTTTATGAGAAAGTGCCGCCGGCGGGAATCCGACCGCAATGAACCAACCAACCCTATGAAAAAACTAATTTGCCATGCAACCGCCGGCCTGGTGGGCGCGGCGTTGACCACAAGCTCCGCGTCCGCTGCCAATGTCCTGTTGAATCCAGGCTTCGAGCTGGATCCGGCTGGTGAAACAACCACCATTCTGGGCTGGAACGCGTACGGCGGCAACGCCTACAGCGAAACCAGCGCCGCCCAAGCCCATTCGGGCACCAATTATTTGAAGGTATATCAAGCCTTCAACGGCCAGGTGAACTACACCGGAGTCTATCAAGATTATATTTCCGGGCCAGGCGCGGTTTATTCGGCCAACGGTTGGGCCTGCACGCTCTCGAGCGACAAGCTGGCCGGACAAAACGCCGCATGGATTGAAGTCACTTTTCGCGATTCGGACGCGAATGTTCTGGCCTTATACCGTTCGGAACTCATCACCGCCAATGCCATTGCCGCCGGAGTATTTCCGGTGAACACCTGGCTCGACCTGCCCGTGACCAACCAATACAACCCCGTCACTTACCAGGTCACCAATTTTGTGTCGCAACTGGTCGCGCCCGCTGGAACTTATTTTCTGCGCTGCCAAATTGTGTTTCAGGGAGACGCCAACTATTCCGCCGGTTCCGTCTATTTCGACGATTTAACGCTCACGCCCATCGGCAATTCCCCCTACGGAAACTTTAATATCGTCTGGAGCGATGAGTTCAACGGCAGTTCCATCAACACCAACGTTTGGACGTTTGATATTGGCAACGGCGGATCCAATCCCGGCTGGGGCAACGATGAGCTTGAGTATTACACCAGCAACGCCGCCAATGCCTGCGTCTCCAACGGCTTCCTGCACATCGTTGCCTTGCAACAATCAATCGATGGATTCAGCTACACCTCGGCAAGGATGAAATCCGAGGGGCTGTTTTCCTGGTTATACGGGCGAATCGAATGGCGCGCGCAACTGCCGCAAGGTGTCGGTTGCTGGCCTGCCTTGTGGATGCTCGGCACAAATTTCACCACCATCGGTTGGCCGGGCTCCGGGGAAGTGGATGTCATGGAAAACAACGGCGGCAATGTATTCGCAGTGCAGGGAAGCCTTCATTCCGGCAGCGACGAGACGGCCATTTGCAATTTTATCGGCGGCGATGCGGCGACAAATTTCCACACCTACACGCTGGATTGGACGAGCAACGCATTCCTCTTTTATGTCGATGGACATCTTTATGAAACGCAGACAACCTGGGGCAGCTCCACCACCAACTCTTACCCATTCCCATTCAACCAGCCCTTCTTCTTCCTCATGAACATGGCCATCGGCGGCAGTTATCTCGGCGATCCCTCCATGCAGGCCATCAATGCCGGCACGCCGTTTCCCGTGGAAATGCTGGTGGACTACTTCCGCATTTATACCCAGACTGCGCCGCTGCAGATCTTCATTGCCGCCACAAACTCGAACATATACCTGTCGTGGCCTTCCAACATTGTCTGTCATCTGCAAGGCCAAACGAACATTGGCTCTGGCGGCCTTGGAACCAACTGGATCAATATCGCCACAACGACAAACTCGCTGCAAATCCCGCCGGGAAACGGCACGGCGTTTTACCGCTTGGCGTCACCTTGATTCGATTTGGCCGATCCTGGTTGCGCCAAACATTGACCCGAGGCCATCACCGCGGGTCGCGGCAGTTCCAGCCCCCCACTTGCGGCCAGTCAATTCGCGCTCAAGTCAGGGGCCTCTTCCGCCGATACTATCCAGGTGACATATGAGGCTTGCTGAATGATGCGGTTGAAACGGCCATTGCGAAGCATAATGCCCGGTTGCATCTTGCTGCTATCGGTGGTGTCCTTGTTTGCCCTGGACCCGGCCAAAACACCCTACCAATACAATTGCCAGAATTGGACCCGCCAAAACGGCCTGCCGGCTGATTTCGTGACCGGCATCACCCAGACCAAGGACGGTTACATCTGGCTGGGCACGCAACGGGGCATGGTTCGATTCGACGGCGCCGAGTTTAAACTTTTTGAGGTGCCCTTGCGCGAGGGGGGCAGCCAGGAAGTCAAGGGCCTGAGCCGGGCGCGCGACGGGGGCACTTGGTTGTCGATCAACCGCGGCACTTTCGGCCTCTACGACGGCCGGCAGTTTGCCCGGATTGACGACCGAAGGTGGGAGGGAATCAGCACCGAGGTAACGGCAATCCTGGAGGCCTCGGACGGCGCGATCTGGACGGGATCGGACAACGGCCTGGGCCGGTGGATGAAGGGCAAGGCGAAGGAAACGTTCATGGACGATACTCTGAAACATCATGTGCAATGCTTCTGTGAAGGCCCTCATGGTCGGGTCTGGATTGGGACGGTCGAGCGCGGGCTGCTCTTTTGGCAGGACGGGAAATTGAACCGGTTTCCGGATGAATCACTCAATGGGGCCAATATTTCCGCCTTGGCGGAGACGCCGAACGGCGAAATCTGGGTTGGCACCAGAAGCGAATTGTACGCCTACGACGCCCAGTTTCGCCGATTGCAGATTCCGCCATATTTCAAACAAGTGAATGCCCTCTTGGTGGACCACCAAGGGGTGGTTTGGATCGGAACGAGCGCAGCCGGTGTCGGGCGCTACGAGCCGAACGGCGCGATTTCATGGCTTCGAAAAGAGAACGGACTGGTCAGCGATTCGATCACCAGCCTCTTTGAGGACCGCGAGGGCAGTCTGTGGATCGGCACCCGGAACGGGTTGAGCGAGGTGACGGACGTGAGATTCCCCATTTACTCCACAGCCGCGGAAGGCGCAGTGGTTTCGTTGCGGACCGCCAGGCAGGGTGGCCTCTGGGTCACCACCGACAAGGCATTGTACCATTTTGACGGGCAAGAGATGCAAGCCTTGCCCGGCAACCCGGCCTACGCGCAATACTGGTTCAAACGCGTGTTCGAGGCGAACAACGGTGATTTATACCTGGTCAGCAACCACAAGGAACTGTTGATCGTTTCGGGCGGACAGGTTGTCAAAACCATCCCGAATCCTGACTGGCCCACCTGCATGGCGGAAGACGCCGAAGGAATTATCGTGGGCGTGGGCAATACCTTGTGCCGCCTGCAAAACCGCCAGATGGCGCCCTATGTCTATGCGGGGGCGGCCCCGAACTATTTTTGGGTGAAGAACCTGTGGGTGGCGCGGGACGGGACGCTCTGGGTGGCCAGCAACGACGGCATCTTCCGCGTGGAAAAAGGCGCCTGGCGCCAGTGGGCCGCCACCAACGGCTTGTGCGACAATAGCGTAAACTATATTTTCGAGGACGCGGATGGCGCGATTTGGGCCGCCCTGGACCGCGGCATCGTGCGGATCAAGAATGGCGAGCTCAGGAACATCACGACCAAGCAGGGGCTGGGGGACGAGGCCATTTACGAAATCGTTCCCGACAACCAGGGAAATTTCTGGATGGACTGCACGGCGGGGATTCTGCGCGCCAGCCGCCAGAGCTTGAACGCCTGCGCCGATGGCGAAACCAATCGCATCGCCTGCGATGTCTTCAGTGGATTGGAATCGATCAAGTTCACCGGCCACGGCCCGAGCGAGCCCGTGGCGGGCAGGACGGCCGATGGGCGCATCTGGTTCCCGAATCCCGAAGGACTGGTCATGATTGACCCGGCGCGCATCTTTAGCAACACCGTCGCGCCGGGGGTGGTCATTCAACAAATCCGGATCAATGGGATTGAGGTGTTGAATCGCGCCTTGCCCAGGCTGCGGGCGGGAGAAGGGCGGCTGCAGTTTGACTTTGCCGCGTTGAGCTACATTGCGCCGCAGAAGGCCAAGCTGCGCTACAAGCTGGAGGGATACGATTCGGATTGGGTGGACGCGGAGGGCCGGCGCTCGGTGCAGTACAACAATTTGAAACCGGGCCAGTATTCATTCATCGTCCAAGGCTGCAACGCCGATGGCGTGTGGAACCTGGCTGGCGATTCATTCTCCGTCGAACTGCCGCCCGCCTTTTATCAAACGCGCCCTTTCCTGGCGCTTTGCCTCCTGATTGGATTAGGCTGCCTGGGACTGGTTTATCGCTGGATGCTCTACCTCGCCGAAAGCAAGCAGCGCCGCCTCAAAGAGGCCAATGATTTGCTGGAATTAAAGGTCCGCGAAAGAACGGCCTTCTTTGAAGCCATGGTCGAGTCCTCGCTTGACGGCATCCTCGTCGTCAACAACGAGCGAAAGAAAATTCTGCAAAATCAGCAAACCATCGATTTGTGGCAGATTCCCAAGCCCCTGGTCGAGGGCATCGACGATGCCGGCCAAGCCCGCCACATCATGAACATGACGAAGCATCCGGAGCACTATCTGGACGTCGTCAACCGGCTTTACGCCAATCCGAGCCAAACCGACCGCCGGGAGATCGAGCTTAAAAATGGCAGAGTGCTGGATCGTTACTCCTCGTCGGTCATCGGCAGGGACGGTCATTACTACGGACGGATTTGGATGTTCCGCGACATCACGGCGCGCAAGAAGATGGAATTGGAGATGGAGAACACCCATCAACAATTGATGGCGGCCTCGCGCCAGGCGGGAATGGCGGAAGTGGCCACCAGCGTCTTGCACAACGTCGGCAACGTGCTCAACAGCGTGAACGTTTCCGCCAGCCTGGTGATGGATGCGGTGCGGACCTCGCGCGCCGCCAGCCTCTCCAAAGTCGTGGAATTATTGGACAAGCACCAGGCCAACCTCGCCGAATTTTTGACCCAGGACGACAAGGGCAAACAGGTTTCCGCCTTCCTGGCCGGCCTGAACAAGCAGCTCACTTCCGAACGGTCCACCATGCTCAAGGAACTGGACTCCCTGGCCGGCAACATCGAACACATCAAGGAAATTGTCGCCATGCAACAGGCCAACGCGGACCGGCTTGGCGTGACCGAGATGGCCCAGCCGGCGGAATTGATGGAAAGCGCGCTCAAGATGAACGAGGCCTCCTACAACCGGCACCACATTGCCGTCGTCCGCGAGTTCCAGGACTCTCCGTCCATTCTTATTGACAAACACAAGGTCCTCCAGGTGCTCGTCAACCTCCTGCAAAACGCCAAGCGCGCCTGCAGCCAGACCGCCAACAAAGACCGCCGCGTCACCCTCCGCGTCCGGCCGCAGGGCGCAAGCTCCATCCGCCTGCAAGTGGCCGACAATGGAGTGGGGATACCGGTTGATAATCTCACGCGGATTTTTGCGCACGGCTTTACAACGAATGCCGACGGACATGGTTATGGGTTGCACAACGGCGCCTTGACGGCCAACCAACTGGGCGGCACGCTCACCGCCCAGAGCGAGGGCTTGGGGCGCGGCGCAACTTTCACCCTGGAATTGCCCCTCGCTCCGGCGCCCAACGGTTCCGCGCCTGGCCGTTCTTGATGGAATGATGGCATGGAGCCGGGGCCGCCCTTTGCTGCCCCCCTTCCCCCGCTCTGTTCATGCCGCCGAAATTGCCCTGTCAAAACTCTTTAGAAATGTCCCCTCTTTAACTCAGGAGAGAATGTCCCTTTCTTGACTGTCTCTGTTCTTTGTTGGGGCGCAGGGCGGCGGACGGAGGGAGGCCGGAGCGTAGCGGAGGCCG
>Ga0326727_10011446_pt1 | contig 20646 bp, 22 predicted proteins | sample MB2enrmetagenome_FD_207643 | JGI IMG/M metagenome (GOLD analysis project Ga0326727, IMG submission 207643) | Lab enriched peat soil microbial communities from McLean, Ithaca, NY, United States - MB29MY | ecosystem: Environmental > Terrestrial > Soil > Wetlands > Peat | place: USA: New York...
TCCACGAAGACGTGGATTGCCTACTTCCGTTTCGGCTTGAGCAGAATGCTCTCCCTAAGAACGAGACCGCCAAAGTCGACGTTGCATTCGTGGACAGCAAGAGGCCCAAGTTGGTTCGCGACAAGATGCCAAAGCCTGTCAACGTCGTACTCTCTATCTTTCTCCACGGAGCCGCTGGCTTCCTGCCTATACCTTAGCACGGCAAGCTCGGATTGCCACATCCATATCATTTTGTGGACTTCAAATCCTTCCTTCCCCAAGACTTCGTGTTCTCCCTCGTACTTCTCCCCCTCCCTTCCGTGGCGACCGAACACAAGCTTTTCGAGACGAAAATCCGAACGGCGAGTGTCGACTAATTGGCGTATCAACTCTGCGACACGAGCGGCCTCAGCGTCGTCGCTCACCTCAAGCCTGAAACGAATCTCTGGTTCCCTGAAGTAATGCCATGAGACGAGGCCCGCGGTCTGCTTAACGACTCCGTGGTAAAGGGCCAGGATGAGCGGTCGGTCATCGGTCGACGTGTGATGTATGTTTGCCTCAACCCACACTGACATCAAGAAACCCCCTTTGCGCATGCATCATATGGGAGATCGAATCCCAAGTAGCACTTAAACGGTATCCCTGTTCCGCTGCGGTCTCTCCCCCAATTCGAGAGGACCCATTTCTCCCAAGTGGTTTGAAGGGACTGGTCGAAGTGAATAGTTGGTAGTAACCGCAGCGAATCCCACATGATAAGCCGTATAACTCGGGAAATACGGCCCCAGATGGGTCTGAAGGAATTATCTCGTTCACCCCGACACACCGTTTAACTGGGGTAATACGGCTTTTGGGGTCGTGCCAAGAACTCAACTGTTTGCATAAGGGGACGCACGGTGCCATCGCCTTCGTATTGATAGTGCCTAATGAGATGACCGCAATCTTCCGATTTTGAAATCTACAGCTCCACCCTAAGGTTGGCCCCGAGTTCTAACGACTGTAGATTCATTCTTTACCAGTCATCATGTTTCTCTTGAAAACGACTCTGCAGCTTTGCCTGAAGCTCTTTGTTACTGAAAGGTTCCATGCCTTCATCGTACTGTGCCACTTCTTGAATCTGAGAAAGGTATTCCAATCTGCTTCGAGTATTTCAATTGGCTGAAATTTATCATCAAGAGTCACGACCACGACGTACTCGAACCTCTTTGCCTCAGGTTTGCTGCTTCCGGGGTCATTGAGACCATAGAAAGCTGAGGTCGTGGTGTTGGGGTAACTTATTGCTTTTATGGCGTACCGTTCACCCTTCTTGCTTATGGCATCAAGATTTTGTGTTCCCTCTAAAGCACGCTGCAGTTTCGGTTCGTTGGGTATTTTGTTGTAAGTTCTTACGACTATTTCCTCGCCCCTGTCCCCAACTATGTTTCTGCTTCGAATCAGTTTTCTCTTTCGCAGATGCTTTTCCACAAGGGAAAACAACTCCCAAAGTGAATCATCATTCAGCTTCTCAATTTCCTCATCAAATGTCATCTTAGCGATTATCCTCTCCAGCGTCCTTTCGCTGAATCATTGTTAGCGTCGTCCTCTGCGGGGCATTTCGGCCAACTTCTTCCCCAGTGCTTCGGCCTTAGCTCTTGTCGGTTCTCTGGAATCGGGTTTCCAGTCCTTGGCTTGCTTCAGGAAGTCCTCGTCTCCGGTTCTGGTCCCCACCATGTCCTCATCAAACTTGATCTTGACCTGCAGCGGAAACCTGACTGCTTGGCCACTGATTATGCCTTGACCAGGTCCAAAGCCAGGGAGTCTGGACGCATCGCTCTCGGGCAGATTTTCCATGACTGCTCGAACATATGATTGGTCTCTGGGATTAACGAGTCTGAGAACCAAGAAGGTGTTGCATTGAGAGAGGACTGTTTCGTCCACTCGGCTTGGCCTCTGGGTAATCAACACGAGTCCGACTCCGAATTTTCGACCCTCGGTGATGACCTTTAGCAACGTATCAAGAGAGGGCGTGTCGGCGATTCCCTCCTTTGAGGAAGGTATGAAGTTGTGCGCCTCCTCAACAATTGTGAGGAATGGTGGAATCCTGCCATCCAATTCCGCCCTATGGGAGAACAGCGACTCCATGAGCAGGGAAACTATGGTACTCTGGGTCAAGTGATCGTAACCCCCAAGGTACAGGATAGAGACTTGCTGAGGCCGAACGAGCGCCTCCGGGTGGGCTTCAGGGTCAGGCAATTCTTCAAATCTAAGGTCGCTAAGAATTTGTCTCAGACGACTGTTGCTCACCTCCATCTTGTTCAGTCGGTCTCTGACAATTTCAAGGCTACGCCGAACGGCCCGGGCTGTTGGGCCAGTGAAACTCTTCCCCTTCTCGGCCATTCCCTCGATTCCATCGGCATTCTTAGATGCAAGTTTACCTGCAATAACCATCAGCAAGTCGATGTAGTTGACAACGGGCTGCCCTGGTTTTGATTCGACTGCACTGAGTACCCAATTCAGACACTCCTGTTGAGGTTCGGTAAGACCCTGCGTCATCTTGGATATCAGAATCTTGACGATCTCTTTGTTCCCGTGGGTCATGACGATGTGGGGATAGAACAATCTCACTGCTGTCTTGGGGAACAGCGCCTTTTGCTTTTCCCAGAGACCGAGGTAATCGCCATGAGGATCTAGTATTACAAGTGGATACCCCACTTCAATGAACCCTCTGATCACTCGCCGTGCTGCAACTGTCTTCCCTCCGCCGGTCATCGCCAGTATTGCGAGATGACGGGAGGCTATCCTCTGTGCGGCAATCTCTATTGGAACATCTCCCCGTGCAATCAGTGTCCCAATGGAGAGTGGTGTCATGCCTCCCAGCCCACCGGCCAGCAGCTTTCGAATCGCTGCTGCGGGAGGGTAGCGGACTGCAGCAGCAGGGGGGATGGGGTAGGTCAGTGGGTAGAGGTCAAGGTTCTGCTGGATGTCTGCAGTGGTGAAGCCGAGAACCAGAACCTTTGACTCCAATTGGTCACGGCTCTCAGAAAGGACAGTATCCTGCAGGGGAATGCCGCTCTGTGTGAGCTCCTGAGCAGATTCGTAAGGGAAGAATGGATTGTAGCGGGAGATTGACAGCACACGCCCCCATGCAATGATTCGCTGGCTACCAGAGTAGTCATCATTGGGAACCTCCATTGGAACCGCCACGATGTCGCCAACGCGAGATTTGAAACTCTTCAGTATGAAGGTAAACTCTCCGGTGGATGCGTCTCCAACAATGGTCCCGATTGCCGGCCATTCTTCCGTTTTCCGTTCTGCAACTACCTTTGTCGACACTTGTTTCGTTACTTCTGCCATTACCTTACACCTCAGTTTCCCTTGTACTCCGGTCTGAAAAGCCAATCTCTTGTATTCGAGCTCAGGACCCTACGAACCAGACGAACCATCTTCGGGTCACCAGTGTCCATCGCCTTCTGCATTAATCGCGCAGCTAGCATAGCATTAACCTGCCGCGACATCCAGTTGGGAACCTTGGCGTGCTTGTCGACAATGTCGAGCCCTACAGGGAAGGAATAACGTGGAAGGAGGCGGGCCATGTGCACCACCAGCCGTAGGAGTGTCTCTGCATCCTGCCCCAGTGACCCGGATTCGAAGAACTCAACGCGCACAGGCATCGTTCCTGCGTTTGCCTTGACGTAGGTTGTCTGCGGCTTAGGGTAATCCCTGATCTCGTAAAGCCAAGCATCCGGAATTTTCATCCTATCTGCCATTTGCTTATCCAACGGAACAGGTTCAGTAAACTCTCCCTCATCCAGAATGCACTCGAAAATCAGACTGTCCGTTATCTGATAGTCCTTGAGCGACCTTTCTATTCTTTCATAGGCGTCAGCAGGTAGAACACTGGATTCGTGTAGATCTTTCAAATGCTTGCTCACCAGTGGTCCGGGGGCACTGGATGACGGGCGCTCCACGACCCCGCAAACAGTCACCTTACCCGTTTTCAGCCGTTCGAGTTGTTCTTTGTAAACTGTAACGAAGTTGGCGGCCTTCTCCGTACGTATCGTATCGTCTCCTGCCAGAAGAACCTTGAGTGTGGGCGCTGTGAAGTTGGGGAAAGCGTTAGAATCACCGGGCTGCCCCAATGCGTATGGGGACACAGGGTTGACCAGTGGTCCGTGCAGGAAGATCACCTCGGGAGGATTGCTCCCCATTGCCAAAGTCAGGACCCCTCCTACCTCGCAGACAATCCGGGCAGCATCCTTGAGTTTGCCAACATCAGCAAAGAAGTCCTCGTATACCCCCTGCCGTCCTCCGCCCGCCTCATACAAATCGTCCACTAGCTGAACTTCAAAGTTGAATCGTTCCCGGTCTGGTCCTCTCACACCTGGCGTCACGACGTATGATCCCACCCGGATCGCCACTGGTGCGGCGCCCATTGCCGAGATGTTTGCTACGCCACCGTCAACGAATCCTATGCGTTTGCCCTTGAATGCTGCCCAGGTTGCCTTCTGATCAATGGGCACCTTGTGAATCAGCTTGGAATCCTTAAAGATGTCCCTCAGTTCCGTTGAAATAGCGTCGAGCACATCTATGAATTTTGCCTGCGCTCCGGAGGAGAGGGTGAGGCCTTGGCGCACCAGCTCAGTCATGATGTTTGGCTGCTCAAGTTTGGCGGCCAGACGTTTCCGTTTCGATGCTGGCCTGTCCTGAGGAGTTGTCGGCACATGCTTTGTGCTAGTCGAATCACTCACCATGCTCACCCCCCCGGTTCAGGAATCGACGAAGGACCTCCTGATTCTTAAAATAACGCTTTTGCTCATCCGGCGACTCGAGAGCCTTCAAGAGGGTGGCAAGGTCTCCGAGATATGGACGGCCAATTTCTTTGACGATTTTAGGAAACAATGTGGGATTAGCTGTCTTGAGTGGCACAAGGATCCTTACTACTGTACCAAGGTCATGGTGACCGAGGATATCCATTGCCTCTGGGGAGGGAAAAATCGCTGTCCGTATCTGGGCCCGGTAGCGCGAGTAAACTTCCGGACTCTGTAGAGCAGATAGCAAGAGTCGGAGCGCCCTGGACTTTTCCGGGGTCAGTTCCGTCTGGACTGAGGAAATCGCCTGCTGATTCCGTGACTCCACCATCCTTCGCAGAAGGCTTGTGGCTGCGTCGAGTGACTCAGCTAGGGTGTCAATATCAGGAAGACCCTCAATAGTAGGGCGAATGTAACGTTGCTTGATAGCGGCTGCACGCTCGAGAGTGTCGACATATGTTGCAGTTTCTGAGAACTTGAGGAACGCTTCCAGTTCATGAACAGGGACCTTCTTTTCCGGATCGAAGACTTGAATGACATCCTTCAATTTCCCGTAGGTCTGTAAGGCGTCAGCAACCTTCTGATAGTTCTCCTTGAGAGGCCAGTAGCGTCGGACACGGACAGCATTCTTAAGGAGGGTCGGTCCTGCATCAATGCCTGCCTGCTTGACAGCGGCAAGCACTTGGCCCGCATCGGGAACTCCGGCAATTTCAGCGCCTCCTCTCTCGATGAGTTTGTCCCCAAGGTCCCATAGAATGTCTACCCTGTACTTGTCAATGGCCGACCCGGTCATTGTCCCACTCACCACAGCCCGAACTATCACGACTATCTGGTCGAGGGACTGGTCGGGCGTCATCAGGATATTCGTCCTTCGAAAAACTCGAACTTTGTCCGGAGGAATTGGTCTGCTATTTCCTCAGGGGTCGATTCTTGACCCTTGACAGAGAGTTTGGTGATTTCCCAGATGTAGAGTTCGGCCAAGTAGTCCATCAACGCCTTTACCTTTGCGAGTTCTTCGCCCTCACGCTGTTTGTACCTTTGATGGCCGCTGTTGATAATGACTGTTGATGTTGCCGGGTCAAACCATGAAAGTTCATCATTGAACTCGTCATCATGGAACAATAGGGCGAATCCTCTCGGCCTCCGCTTCCTCGCGCGTTTCCGATACTGACCACTTCCTGGTCCTGACGGGAAAGGAATAGGTTCGTCCAAGGGGACCATGAGGCCACCATCGCCCGCTTTTGCAGAAGAAGTGCCAGCAGCATCCTCCCTGCCCTCGCCTCTGGCGCCAACAAAGGGGTTAACCTGCGAAGTGTCAACCGCCGAGTGCGGTTCTCCTGAGGACGGCTCGACAACCCGGACCTCCCCGTCACCTGGCGATGCAGTGATCGGGACGGCCGGGACACTTCCTTCCACAATCGCGGGCACTCCCCCTGGAAGGGGACCAACTTGGTCCGTTGATTTTCCTGGCGTGATTGAAATAGGGGCATCCTCTGGGCGGGTAGATGCCGAGTCATTGGGCCTTGCAATCTTGAATGAGAACACCTTCTTTCGGCGGAGGAAATCCTGAAGTTCGATCACTAAGTCATTAATCTGCCCTTGCATACGATTATCGAAAATTCCCTTAGAGTGTTCCCGAAGAACCACCTCCAAGCGGTCCTCCATGTTTGAAATCTCCCGGTAGAGTGCATCCCGCTCGTAGCCCGCCTTGAGGGCTAGACGTAACTCGTTGATCTGACAGAAATCGGCTCGAATGAAGCCGGTGAGGTACGGGCTCATCCAGCAGGGTGAGTCCGCAAACTCTTCAAGTTCACCAATTGATGAGTCGCCCACCGGCCGGTTTCGGTGGAGAATGTAGGGGTAGAGCCAGCGGTCCCGTTTCCTCCGATCCATGAGATAGAGCTCGGGCACCACTTCTCCAATTACTCTGGCCCCGGTTGGATCTCGAACCGGTATCGGGTCGAACGGGATTCGTTCATGAACCGTGTAATCGACAGGTTGGACGTCTCGAACTTCCTGTCCGTCCTCAATATCGATGGAGATGTTCCCCTCACGAATCAGTTCCCCGAAGTGATGCTGGAGGCGCTGGAGGAGGACTTCCGACCTGATCTTTGCAAACTCCCCCTTCTTCCAGTCGCTATAGATTGCAACCGCTCCCGTCTTGGAGTCGGTTCGCTTAGTGAATTCAATGTCGTCCACGACCTGCAACTCCACCTGACGTCGAGCAGCTTCGAACCCGATTCTGAGAGCCCTACCGCTCAGTTCACCACGGGGGAGTTTTTCGCCCGGAGGGACCTCTGGCCGTCTAGTGACAAAAGTGAGATGTGTACAGAATGCCCTGAAACCCTGTATGCCACGTGCGAACTTGCCTGTGAGGTCCGGGTCATACCGTTTGAGAGAGTCGAAGGGCTTCTCAGCTATATGTATGGGGTTCTGGAACCCGAGACCATCATCGTGGACTTCGACTGTCTCTTCGACTCGGTCAATCACGACCCTTACATGCCCTCGAGTGGGCACGCCATATCTGCGCGCCAAGATAATAGAGTCAACCCCGTTTTCGACTGCTTCGGTTAACATCAAAGGTGCGCCACCTGCACCTTCAAATCCTGCGCCAGTGCTGTTCAGAGCTGCCAAGACCTGTTCATCGCTCTTGATTTCCGGGTTAATCAGCACTGATTCTGGCATTGAGGGTTTGCAACGAAACTATCCGGTTTCAGATGCAGGCTTGATACACTGTGTCAGGAATATAATTGTTGCCTTGAGTCCACATCTGAGGTCCTTTCCATCCGACCATCTATCGCCTCACCAACATTGGTCAGGGAATTGTCCCGTTGGACGACACCGCTCTTGCCGCGAATTCTGCATCTACCTGTGCTCAGACCTCGGCGTAGCGACACAATTTCACGAGAGGGCATTGCTCACAGTGTGGCCCGACTGGCCTGCAAACGAGAGCACTCAGATCTAAAATAGCGAAGTAGAACTCGCGCACACTCATTCGGGGCATAAGCTCCCTAACGAAATTACGGAAGGTATTGCTCCTTCTTGAACTATCGGTCGCATTAACCCCAGCAAGCCGTCCCACTACACGAACGATGTTTGTGTCCAGGAGAACCTGCGGCGAGTCGTTCACGAAACAGTCGACAGCCCCGGCAATGTAATCGCTCACTCCGGGCAGTTTCTTCAACTCCTCCATAGAAGAGGGTACCTGGCCCCCCACTCTATCATTGATTTCGTGAATCAGTGAGATGACTAGATTGTTTCTCCAGCGAAGGCCCAGGGGAGACAAGACCCTTGTCAGCTCCGCTGACGTAGCAATGGACGCGGACTCTAACGTAGGGTAATGACGGGTGAAATCCCGGTACACGGGGAGGACCTGAGATGCTCGTGTGCGATGCAACATCAACTCTGCAACGAGTACAAGGTAGGGGTCCCGCGTCAACCTCCAATCGAACTGCCTCCCATTCTGGGCCCACCATTTGTGTAACTGAGCACGCACTGCCCCAGCTCGGCCTTCGAGTGAGGCTTTCCCAAGAGATGTCTTCTTCACAGCAGCCGGTCAATAGCCTTGGCAGCAGCCCTAGAGAAGAATGGGCTGACCGAGTCTGCGACCATCTGGTAGCGCAGTCCCATGCCCATGCCGTCTGGGAACCGGAATCCTTTTCTGAACCCCATCAGGCGCATGGCCTCCCTGATGGATATGACGCGTGGAGTGACCCCCCCTTCACGCGAAGAGGGGTGCAGTGTGTAGGTCTTCATGACGTTCCCAAACGACGGAGCAGGCTCGTCCCAGGAAAGCCGGTACCACCCATACTTTCCAGTTTCGTAGTACTCATCATACTTGTCTATGGTCTTGAGGTTCGGATACACATGGTCCGGTACCTCCCCGGGCTTCTTCCCCTCGAGATACCCGATGGCTTTCCGGACTGTGGATGCCTGGTGTTTGAATTTCTTGAGCTCGTCAAAAAAGGCGTCCGCATCTACCCTTAGAGAGCCAAAGAGCATCAGACGTCTCCTTGAAGTCGGTGCGCCGAACTGCGAGTACGTGACGGTCTCCGCCTTCATGGAATACCCTTCTTCCGCGAGTTTTGCTGTGGCTCGGATAGCATCTCCTCGCGCTGGAGGAACATTCTCCAGAAGGAAAATGTCGGGCCGATTGATGAGTACGTGATGAGCGAAGCTGTCAAGGAGAGTGAAATTATCATGCTCGGCTCCTCTGCGTCGAACATTGATCGATGACCAGGGGCGGCAAGGTGGCCCTCCGATAACGACGTCATATCCTCCGTTCACTTTGTCAGTATACAGATTGGCGACCCTAGCGGCCCCTATACCGTTCAACTCGAATATCCGGGGGACAATCTCCTTGTGGTCGACGCCTGTGACTTCGAAACCCGCTTCTGCAAACCCCGAGGCTAAGCCTCCTGCTCCACAGAAGAGGTCTAAGACCCTCCGGTCGTTCACGATTCCTCATGACTACCAGGTGATACTGGTATATGAAGTGTTGCGAAAAATGGCCTGTTTTCGCCCAATTCCCCTCCGTGATTCAGGTGTTGCCGAAAGTGAGATGTTATTGGGCTCAGGGAGGCCACATTCTCCAAGACGGATCTGCAACCTGCTGATTGTTCGGCATTGAAGGCGCACCGTCCAGGAGCTCCTTAGAAAGACATTTAATCGTGCATAACACTGAGAATGTGAAACACTTATGGTGCCCCCACCTGACCCTGCACTAGGGCCTAATCCTGAAGACCGATTATTGTATCCCAAATTAGAGGCCGCAGCCTCCGCTGCAGGCCCTGAGAATCTCCCGATCCTTCTGTCGATTGAATCCACCGCGTTGCGTTTTCGCGAGACGTACGTCAAGAAGAAGCTACCATTCTTTCACATCGACGAAAACTGCACAGATGAGGGCCCGTCAACAAAGTACCTCGCTGGAAGGGCTCTATTTGTCGCAAGGCTTTCCGGGCTTCGGATCGCGGACTTGATGGAAGAACTCATGAGAGCTCTCGACGAATCCAGAACTCAAACTGCTGCCCTCACTGCGCGTGCGCTTTTCGAAGAGGCGGGATGGACGGTATATATCCTTGAGGAAGCCAAGCGCATATCTGAAGGAGGCAGTCCGAAACCAGAGGAAATGTTAGACCGCGTCCATTCTTGGGGGCGAAACTGGAATCTAGACGATTTTCTGGATAGGGTTACATTGGGGGGTTTCTTCGACCGTTCGGTCTCCATGACTGAGGGCGGCGCTGATTGGCGAGCGCACTTGGCAGAGGAATATGCCAAGGCTGTAGATGACGAGCACCGACCGAAGGCGAGTGCCGACCTGAAGCTTCCGAGCGCGGCCACTTTCATTCATCGCCTTCGGAGATCGTTGAAGACGACAGACAAGCTCAAGCCAGTCGACGATTCGCGTATTCGGGTTTGGATGGCTTATGACGAGCTTTGCGAATATTGCCATCCCGCTTCGGGGAAGCTCTTCTCATTCCTGTCGTCGGGTGGCGGACAGAAGGTGTTTGGAGGCATCTCGTGGTTGTTTCCTGACATTCTGTTCTGCGTTGACCTTGTCTCTACTAGGGCCTTTTCCAACCTCGAGGCTTTCACCACGTTCTTTAGCACGCTCCCCGAGCACTCCGCCGAGTCTCAAGTAGAGTGACATCCGGAAGTCCCGTTGTTGGATTTGGTCCTGACTGCTTTGATTGCATTGGGACTTTGGGCGCTCAGCGTCTCACAATCCGCCCAATCTCTCATCCTGTCTTGGGCATCAGCTCCTCCTCGAGGATTGCGTTGCCCCTCTCGCCGTCTGTCGTTCCGCGTAACTGACTGTCACCCTGCAGCCTTGCGGAGCACTCACATCTTCCCCGCCACAAACTGCCGCTGACCTTCCGGTGTGATGACCAGATCCACTACAAGGTTCACTAGAAAACGGACGGTGTGAACTGGAGGTTGACTGCCCCGGCGTAGTGAGGGTTCGCGCAGGCTGACATCTGCACTCGACTTGTCAGTTTTACCCACTTCCGCCGCTGATCTTCATGGCCCGAATAAACGGGGTCATCATTCATAGTAATCATCGTCAGGAAGATCATACCCCAAAGGTTTGGGTGCGATGAGGCGTTGTTGCGGAGCCAGCCGATTCCAGCACGTTGAAGTGTAAGCAGACTTTCCAAGTGCATGGTAACTCCTCCGAGGAGAAGAGCTCCGGCCCGCCCACCAGTCAGCTGCTTGGTCGGCCCCACGGCCTTCCGCCAAGCTTTCCGAATAGCGATAAGTGCATCCTTCTCAGAGACAAGCTTTTCCGGGCCCTCGAGTTCTTGGCGAGCCTTGACCTCAATCTCAAGACCGGGAGAGGCGCCGTCCATCAGGAGGATGTCAAATGATCGGTGCGATTCTCCGGGAGTGGCCGGGAGGGCCACCTGGTACGGTGTATGTTGCAGGATGTGGTCGGTGAACGAGAGTACGATCAGGTCGTGGCGGAAGTTGGCTGGGTCAGCAAGCCTTGGGAGCATGAGCGAGAAGCCAGGGTCAGCGGAACGCCGTTCCAAGACCGAGACTATGCTGCAAAATGCCGCCGCATCCGCTCCGTATCGGGGCTCTTTCCCCCGTTCGTTTTCGTCCGCGGCGCGGAATGCGTTTTCAAGAAGTTCGGGCAGGAGGTGGCGCTGCCCCGGCTTCCCCCTAGCAGCCCTCCGTCGCATGTCCTCTTGGAGAATCTCATCGAAAACAGTGCCGAGCAGAAACTTAAGCCGGCTGCCCAACTGCTGGACATAGAGCTTGTTGAGAAATGGCACATCATCGTCAACCTTCGTCACAGCTTCCCCGCCACAAACTGTCTCTGCACTTCCGGAGTGATGACTAGGTAGTACCTCAGGGTTGTCAGAATGTTCGAGTGCCCCAGCCTCGCCGAGATGATCGGGATGGGCACGTTGCACTCGAGCAAGTGAATCGCAAGCCCATGCCTGAACATGTGGGGATGCACAGAGATCCCGGTCATCGCTCCGTACTTCTTCAACATCTTCCACGCGGCCACCTTGGAGATGTCGATGAGGGGCTGCCGGTAATCCGGCGTGTAGGTCCGGAGAAAGTTGCTGACCTCTAGGAGCAGCGAGTCGTCGAGCGGGATCGTGTTTACGTTCTTCCTCTTCTTCACCGTCAAGTTGAGTACCCTCTGGCGGAAATCGAAGTCCCCTGGCTTCGCAGAGAGTATGTCCCCGATCCGCCCACCGGTCTCCCACATCAGGCGAAGCAAGAGTCGGTCCCGATCGTGGAACCACCTGGCCTTCTCCGCCCACTTCCCTGGCGATGCGTAGCGTTTGTCGACCGCAGCCAAGAGGTCCTGGTAGTCCCGTCGGGTGATATGGGGAGGCAACTGGTCGTATTCTTTGAGCTTCAAGGCCGCCTGACCGTACGGAACCATTGCCTGCATTCGACGGGTTATCAACAACACACAGAGATTAACTTTTCCCTAGCTCCCAGCCACTCTTCATGGTGCCTGGGAGAGGGTCTTGCTAGGGTTTTGTTAACTTTTGTGCCTCTTGTGTTAACCATGGTTTTGGGGCCCTTCTAGCGACTTCGCCATATAGCCCTGACACTTGTATGAACCAAGGAGAATCTGACTGACTTGACCACACTGAAAGAGCGCATGGAGCGGCTCACCAAAGGTCGGGGAGAGGCCAGGGTCAAGGAACTCCAAGATAGTGTCGAAAGGCTCAGGAAATCGGAGCGCACTGATCTTGTCAGAAACTGGGGAAGTGCCCTTCACAGCAAGACTCGGCTCACCATCCTCTCTCTCCTCAATCTCTATGGAGAACTGACCACCACAGAACTCCAAGCGATCTTGAGACTCTCCCAACCCAATGTGTCCAGGCACCTGACGATCCTCGAGTTTGTCGGAACTGTCAAGCATCGAAACAAAGGTCGATGGACCTACTACTCGGTGACCGGGTCCATGGCCCAGGTGCTACCGTGAAAGGCACCACCCGACTGAAGAGGAGATTGGACACCCTCACGAAGGGGCATCGGCGCGCGCGGATGAAGCAGCTGAGGGCGAGCCGTGCCGAGATCCGCCGTCACCATCGGGTAGAGAAGCTCTGGAAGTGGGGATGGGCCCTCTCCGACAGGACCAGGGTGCTCATGCTTTCCCTGATCAAGGAGTACGGATGGCTCACGGCCACGGAGCTGGAGGCTGCCCTGGGGATTTCCCAGCAGGCCGTCAGCCAGCATGTCAGGGTCCTACGGAGAGCGAGACTGGTAAATTCCCGAAAGAAGGGCAGGTGGAGATACTACACAGTGGATCGACTGGTCGCCAAGATTCTGCCAGAATAGCGAAGATGTGACTATTCTTCACAGGCGAGAGATCTGAGCGTGTCAATGATCCAGACCATGCCCTCCGTATCCTGACCACAGTATTTCTTGAGGTCCTCCATGACCTTCTCCCTCTCTTCTGCAGTCGCCTTCTGTCCATCGTAGGACCCGTGGGTGATGAAGAGGTAGGCGTTCGAGGCTTGTGACCCCTCGGCGATGCCCAAACCGTCGTAACTGTGACCTGTTAGGGCCGGGAGGACGGCTTTCAATGAAGCGCTGCCATGCTGTTTAGGGCTGTAGTAAGCGAACTCCCTGAAGGGGACCAACAAGTCGACAAACCGGGATGTCACGGCCCCGACCCAACTTTGGTACTTCGGGAGATGACTACCGAGACGTTCCAACACCCCTTTCTCAAAACTCTGGTTGTAGACAACGATGTTTCCGTTGGGCCGAATTGCTTCGTGGAGGGCTTTCAGGAACTCCTCCCTTGGGTCTTCGGGCCCCTCTGCAATGAATGAGTGGTGGACCGGTTTCTTCTGTCCGGCCTTTTCAATCACGTGGAGGGAGAATTGGAAGGGTAGCTGCTCGTAAGGTTTCAGGCCATCGTAAAGAGGGATACCAGTGTTGTAGGTCTCGAAGTCGAGGAACTGGAGGGGGAACTTCAGACTCTTGAGGAAGGCGTCGAGCTTCTCGCGCTCTACGTGGGGTTCCCCGGTCTTATGAGAATCGTATTGGACCAGTTGCTTCCCCTTGAGGCCGTCTCCCTTGGGGATGTCTTGGATTCGGAAGATTCCCGACTCAAGATACTTGAACTTGCCCTCTCCACCTCTGTAGAGGTCGAGAATGTCGGAGTTGGGATGCTTCTTCCATATGGCGTCTGTGTCATGCACACCCGCTTCATCGCTGTGGAATGGTTCCCCATTTCCGAACTCTGGGCATTCCCTCGATGCCGCGAGATCCAGGAAACCCTTCACAATCGAGGGAACATCGATTGACAACGGGAGAACCTTCTCCGTGATGTCTTCTTGAGAAAACAACTCATCAAGGGCTATCTCTCCCCTTCGCACGTACTGGCCATTGATGTGCATCAATATGCACCGGCGCACTTTCAGGCCAGCTTTGGTGTAACAGTAGTTCTGGAATGAGAGATCATGAACGTGCTCGACCTTGACGCCAGTAGAGCTCTTGACCTCGACAATGTCCCACCCATCCTTCCCGTCGGGGACAAGAATGTCGGCCCGAGCGTAGCATTTGCCATTCGGGTGAATGAAGCCGGCCTCAAAGAGCGGGCGCCTCTTCTGAAGCATCGACCTGGAGAGCTGGTCGTTCCCTTCCACTGAATCCTCCTTCAACAAGATACCGCTGGGGAATAGTTCTCGTGCCAGTTCCCCAATCTTTCGCCCTTCCTCGATGCGATATTGTGAAGACTCGTCAGCTTTGGGTAGCTTGTCCGGGTCGTTGAACTTGAGCCAGAGCCACTTACGACAGGCTAGTCCATTCACATAGCTGGTCTTTGAGAGATAGGTTGGTTTGCGCTCCGTCATCCTATGAGTCTCTACTGGTCTGCACCTTCGGGTTCTTCTCTCAATTCCTTCTCCTGGAGTCTACAATTCAGACATGCTCCCTGACGGTGAACATGGCGGGGGTGATAAATGTGGTGCTCTGTTCTGACGGGAGTGGTGTTGGCAGGGTGTGAGCGATGAAGGACCAGTACGTCGGCGATGTCAACGACTACCGCAAGTATGGCCTCCTGAGAATCCTGAACGATGGTGGACGGCTGAAGACGTCCATATGCTGGATGCTCACCGATGACGATTGTCGTCATGACGGTGGCAAGATTGATTACCTGGACGACCCGGACGAGTGGAGGCACCACGACCCCGAACTCTTCGACCAGTTGAACGAGTTGGTCAATATCAGGAGGAGACGCGAGGTTCGCGCCCTTCAGGAACTCAGCCTGTTCCGCAACTGTAGCTACTATCCTGAAATACTCAGAGATCAGGGCGCGCCGCGCAACATCTATTTTGACGAGTTCTTCAAGAAGTATGTCGACCAAGCTGACCTGGTCTTCTTTGACCCAGACAATGGATACCAAGTGGGGTCTGTGAAGAGAGGACGACGCGGATCCTCGAAGTACGTCTACCAAGAGGAGTTGCGAGCTGCCTTCGAGCGCGGATCTTCCATTCTCCTCTACCAGCACTACCCAAGAAGTGGGCGGAAAAGGTTCGCCAAGGCCCTATCTACGAAGATTGGGGCCTGCCTCGGGTCAAAGCATGTCCGGACCTTCGGAACTCCGTTCGTACTCTTCCTCTTGTTCCAGCAGCCTCGCCACGAGCAAGCCTTCCAGGACCTCCCGGACCTAGTCACCAGGACTTGGGGCAAACAGATCGAAACCCGCTCCCATACCGTTGGAGGATGACTCGTGGTTGCCGGAGACCAGTTCCATGAGCAGATGCCCTGTCAGTCATGTCATTAGGTTGCAAACCCGCTTTCCAACTGTAGAGTTAACCGGTTAACTGGTTTGCCTGGGGACCTACGCGGCGAGCAGGTGGGCCCATTGAAACACCTGTCGAACGACCAAGGGCCATGCGTAGTTAACCAGTTAACTGTTCAGCTAGCTGCTTAGCTACTGAACACGCAGGTTGGCCAGTCAGTTAGATTGTCAGATAGTTGTCTGACAAGACTAATATACTGCTGAACCTTGACATGCCCAGGGAGAACATTGCGAGGATATACCCTCTTCGTCTATCATCTCAAGGGCGGGGTCGGGAAGAGCACTCTGGTCACCAACATTGCTGGAGCCTTGAGCCAGCTAGGGAAGAAGGTGCTCCTCATAGACATGGACCCCCAGTGCGCCACCACATTCATGGTGGGAACCAAACCGGTCGCCAGGGAAGAGTCCATTGGCGGCGCCATGATGGAACTGCACACACTTGCATCCCTTGTCAAGAGAACCAGGTTCCCGGGCATAGAGATCGTGCCCGGCAGCTACGATCTCTGGGCTTTGGACCTGAGCCTCGGGCAGATCCCGGAAGGGCGCGACAAGCTGCTTTCAAGTGCCCTGCAGCCAGTTCGTGAGCTCTATGACCTGGTGTTGATCGACAGCCACAACAAGTATGGGTTGGCCGAAGTGAATGCCCTGGTAGCGGCTAACTCCGTGCTGATACCGGTTCAGGTTGGGGTTCTCCCATTCGAATGCCTGCCCCAGGTGCACGATGTGCTTCACGGATTCGAGGAGTCTCACCACAAGACCGTGCCCATTCTAGGCTATGTGGTAACCATGTTCCGCCGCAATGCCAATTTGGTTCACTGGCACACTCTCAGCAAGGATACCGATCGAATCCTGAGGACCAAGTATGGAGCTCTTGTGTTCGACCAGGTGATTGACTACGACGAGAACGTGGCAATGGCCCCGAAACTACAGGAGCCTGTCGAGTACTACAGCGGCCGGGCAAAGGCGACCGAGGAGTTCGTGAACCTGACCAAGGAAGTTCTTTCGCGAATTGAGGGGGGAGGATAACATGGATCACGACCTTGATGGCAAAGAGAAACTGAAAAGAATGAGAAAGCTGCTTGGGAACGAGGAGATAAACAAGCCGGACTCGGACAAGGGGACAAAGGATGTAGCGACCCCTGCCCCGACACCGGACGCGCAGACGGTCACTCCCGTCGACCAACCGAAGTCTGTGCAGGAGGATGACCCGAAGAAAACGCCCCCACCCGAGCCAGCCAAGGCCCCGGCCAGCACAGGGAAGCCCACATCAAGAGGTGGGCGGAAGACCGCCAGTGGGACGATGCCACAGGCCGAGCAAGCTCCGCCAGCCAGCGACCTGGATGTAGATCAACCAGGACTATACACCAGGAGCGCGGCGCCACTTGAACCGGCACCCCCTACTCCAATGCCTCCAGCAGTTCCCGAGACGAAAACTCTCGAGTTGCCGCTTGAGAAGAACGAGCTCATTGACACGCTCCCAAAGACCGCGTGGGGCGTCAAGATCACGATGAAGGATTTCGTATTCATCCGTGACCACGACAAGTATCGGTTGCTGTTCAAGGACCAGCGGACCTTCAGAGAAAAGTTCGTTGAATGGATGAGAAAACTGGAGGTTAGTGTAACCCCGGAACTGACGGCAGCTCGTGATGTGACTCTCACCGTACGCAAACCCACGCCAGATACTGCCCAGAACGGGCAGAAGGATGCCGTAGAGGGCTCCGAAAAGGGCAAGTCAGAAAACCTGTAGAAGACTCTCGATATCGCTTGACCCCATGGGAGAGCATGGATAAGTGGATTCCAATCCCGCGAAGGCCTAATATAGGGGGAGCCTACTCTCTCTTAGTGGTGACGAAGCCGGCACGATAGTGTGCGGTCGTCTTCTTCAAAATGGCATATCCGGAACCCACTCCAGCTCTCCGCGGCAAGGACGCGAAGGAGTTCGTTAAGAAACTCGACCACTTCAAGCTCACCTCGGCCCAGAAGGCCCGCCTAAAGGGATCGCGCGAGACATATCGGAAGCTCAAACCTAAGGAAGACCAGGAGTAGGGCCTTCATGGTCGGGGCCCAGCCACGCTCGAGTGAACGGCGGCACCCTATCTCATATGGCACCTTGCGCATCATGCCGTTCCTGGAGACGCGGGATGTCCGCTCGTTTGACTGCGGAAACAAGGATCTCAATGACTTTCTCTGCACCAAGGAAGTCTCTGACTACACCAAGGAAGGTCTCGGGAAGACCTACCTGGTCTACTATCAGGATGAAGGGCATCTGATCGCCTACTTCACAGTCTGCATGGACAGTCTCAGGGTGGAGTATCTCAAAACGGTGAAGTCGTTCTCGAAGTTCCCTTCCATGAACATTGAGGCGGTTCCAGGTGTCAAGATTGGCCGCCTTGCGGTAGACCTTGGCTATCAGAGGCGCGGCGTGGGGGGGCACATAATTCGATACGTGACTGGAATGGCACTGGAGACCGGACTCGCGGCCAGGCTCCTCATTGTTCAAACCAAGCCGGAGTCCGGAGAGTTCTATCAAAAATTCGGCTTCGCGTTCGTGACGGAAACTCGAAGGGAGCGCGGACGAATCAACCGCACCATGTTCCTCGACCTTTGGGAGCACCCTGAACGCGAGAGTTGATTTACCCGAACCTGTCCAGTCCCGCGCCCTCTTTCAAATCCGAGTGCGAGCCCCATCCCCGCCCCGACGGGGGGTGTGCTAACCAGAACTTCCAAATAGCAAGAGTGGACTCGTGAGGCGCATGAACGATCTAGCTACGGACTCTGGTTTTGTGCGCGTCAATGGTTTCAGGCTATTCTATGAGTCATTTGGCAAGCCCGTAAAGGGGACTCTGCTCGGCCTCCATGGCGGGCCTGGCATCAGTCACCATTACCTCCACCCTCTGGCAGACCTTGCTTCGCTCGGTTACCGTGTGGTTCTCTATGACCAGCTTGGCTGCGGCAAGTCGCAACGTCCCAAGAATCTAGCCGACTACGACTTCAGGATGGCCATCAAGGAGGTGGATGGCATTCGGCGGGCTCTGAAGCTGGGAAGAATCCACCTGCTGGGACACAGCTACGGGACCCAGCTGGGCACCGCCTACGCGCTCCAGTATCCTCGCAACCTGAAGAGTCTCATACTTTCAGGCCCGGTCCTTTGGGTTCCGGGAGGTGAGCGAGCCTGGAAGAAGATGATGGACGACCTTCCCCCGAAAGCTAAGGCCTTCTGGAACCGGAAGAACCCGAAGGTCGGGGACGTGAATAGCCCGCGCTGGAAGAAGGCATACCAGACATGGGAACGACTACATGTCCTGCGCTGGAAGGTAAAGCCCCTTGACATTGTGGTATCGGATGATAGCCTGAACCCCGCCGTACACAAAGGTATCATGACCTCTTACCGGGAATACATGAAATCCTTCAAGGAACGAACGTTCGCCAGCCGGTTAGGGGACATTCGGGTCCCATGCATGATCACGGTTGGTCGGTACGATATGGCCACCCCCGCAGCCGCGCGTGCGGTCCAGCGCAAGATCCCCGGTTCGAAGCTCGTCATATTCGAGAACAGCGCACACGATGCACACTGGGAGGTGCGGGACCTCTACATTGACACTCTTCGCCGATTCCTTGACAAAGTGTCGACATAGACATCAGTTTCCCTCCGCCGGAGAGGGTCGCCCCCTGTGTCCCAGGAGAAGCTCCTGACCCGCCCCGAACTCGATTTCACTAAGGTTTATGACCCACGAACACCATTCCCCATGTGATGGCCGAAACCACGCCAGAACCCCCGAAGGAGGCGTTGCATGGGGCCCACGTCTGGGAGGAATCGAAGAAGAGACCCAAGGGCATCGTCATCGCCATTGTGATTGTAATCTTCATTGTTCTTATTCCTGTTTCAATCGTACTCTACGACGATAACAGTGGCTACTATGCATGCTGTTCCGGTCCACCGTTAGCTCTTGGGATGGTGCCAAGTATTCCAGCGAATACGACTTGCGGGACGACTGCTGGAGCTCTCTACTACGAGTCGGTGTCGATTTCTTCGACTTCGGGCAGCATAACAACGAACACTCTTGGGCTGAAGGTTGTTCCAACTCAAGGGGGTTCTGTGGTCGCCAACGTGCCTCCCCCAACCCGCGGTTCTCTATGCCCAACCACTGGCGGGTTCTATATCGCATTGGTAAGCCCAACTGGCGTGGAGGTTGCGTGCTGGACTGGTGGATCGGTCTGGACATCTCCGACAGCAGGCGTGTGCGCGATTCCGATTGGTAATGTTCTTGGTTCGCCAATTACTCTTTCTCGAGGGCAGACACTTACGGTTTACATGTACGGCACCGGCCTAGTCCCCCCTATGGAGGGTGCCTACGCGCTACAAGCCTTCGGGACCGACGGCCACTCCGTCTCCGGGGAAGCAGACCTATAGAACCCCTCCCCGAGCATGTGTCCCAGGAGAAACTCCTGACCCGCACCGGAACGCAGGTTCATTAACCCCGAACCCCATCCGGCGACTGAATGCAACGAATTCAGATTATCTCGGTAGGTGTGGCCGTGATGCTGGTGTCTCTCATCTGCATAGTCTTGTCTTTTACGCTGGAAACCTGTGACAGCTCTGTGACTTTGACTATCTGCTATCGTCCGCTCTTGTCAATAGTTCTGCTAATCCTCGCGGTTGCGTGTTTCATAGCTGGGTTGACTATTCTGGTCAGGGGGCTCGCACCTGATCGGACGAACCAATCTCCAACCAGAGGGACCGGGCCGCCTCAATCCGGGCCCTGACGTGTGTCCCAGGAGAAACTCCTGACCGGGAGGGGGAAGAGTGGGAGTCCTAACTTTTGCCTAGGTTTATCACCCATGGATACAATGAGTGTATGATGGCCATTACCTCGCCTGCCACTAATCCCCCATTGGAAAAGAAGCGTGCAGGACGGAAGGTTGTCATCACGTACGTAATTGCCATCATCCTAATCGCTGGCTCTATTGCGCTCATAGCGTATGTCATAGATCCCAGCAATTACTACTCCTGCCCAGATTCGGGATGCCCTCCAAATGGCAATATCGGCATGGCAGCCTCGATTCCCGAAAAGACGGCATGTGGAACCACGGTCGGGG
>Ga0326727_10011447_pt1 | contig 20644 bp, 16 predicted proteins | sample MB2enrmetagenome_FD_207643 | JGI IMG/M metagenome (GOLD analysis project Ga0326727, IMG submission 207643) | Lab enriched peat soil microbial communities from McLean, Ithaca, NY, United States - MB29MY | ecosystem: Environmental > Terrestrial > Soil > Wetlands > Peat | place: USA: New York...
CTTGAAAAGTTCGACGCCGGTATAACTTTCTGCCGTTTCAGACCCCGGTATCCGCTTTCCATACGTGGAGCTGGCGAAGGGATTTGAACCCCCGACCCTCTGATTACAAATCAGATGCTCTACCAGCTGAGCTACGCCAGCCCTTCCCACCCGGAAATCGTCCCGGAAAACCCGAAATCCGTACGGGCACACTGACCCCTCGCACGCATTACGGCATAGAAATCAAGGTTACCACACCCCCGGCGAGCGGAGCAAACCGGAGAAGGCAGGGACCAGGGACTAAGGGACCAGGGACTAGAAAAAACTCTGGCTCCAACCCACGCCCATCGCGCCAATTGCCCTTCACCGTTCCCGGCGATTAGACTGAGGGTTCGAGGGACTGCCATGCTAGTTGTGATGAAGGCGCAGGCAACAGAGGAAGAGATCCGGGATGTCTGCGCAACCATTGAACAGTTGGGCTTCCGCGCCCATCCGCTTCCCGGAGCCCAGCGGACCGCCATCGGCATAACCGGTAACCAGGGCGAAGTGGAACGCGGCAACCTGGAGGCGCTTTCCGGCGTCGCGGAGGTGATCCGCGTCTCCAAGGCCTACAAACTGGCCAGCCGTGAGGTTAAGGAGGAAGACACCGTCATCCGCTTCGCGGGAACCGACGCCGCTATCGGCGGCGGCTCGCTCGCCATCATCGCCGGACCCTGCTCGATTGAAAGCCGTGAGCAGACATTCGCCATCGCCGAGCAAGTGGCAGCGGCGGGCGCGCAATTCTTCCGCGGCGGCGCCTTCAAGCCGCGCACATCCCCTTACGCATTTCAAGGCCTGGGTGTCGAGGCGCTGGTCATCATGGCGGAGATCCGCGCGCGCTTCGGCCTGCGCATCGTCACTGAGGCCCTCGACAACGAGAGTCTGGATTTAGCCGCCAAGTGGGCCGACGTAGTGCAGATCGGCGCGCGCAATATGCAGAACTTCTCGCTGCTCAAGCGCGCCGGGCGGCTGCGCAAGCCGGTGCTGCTGAAGCGCGGCCTGGCGGCGACGCTGGAAGAGTTCCTGATGTCCGCCGAGTACGTAATGAGTGAGGGCAATTATGAAGTTATTTTGTGCGAGCGCGGGGTGCGCACCTTTGCCGATCACGCGCGCAACACGCTCGACCTGAGCATCATCCCTGCGGTGCGGCGGCTCAGCCATCTGCCGATCCTGGTCGATCCCAGCCACGCGACGGGCAAGCGCGACAGCATCCTGCCGATGGCCCGCGCGGCGGTCGCTTCGGGCTGTGATGGCATTCTGGTCGAGGTCCACAACCACCCCGAAAAGGCTCTCTCCGACGGCCCCCAGTCCCTCTATCCCGACCAGTTCGCCCGCATGATGGATGAACTGGAACAGATCGCTCCGGTGGTCGGCCGCAAGCTGCCCCGCGGGATCCGCGTGGAGGCGGCCACAGCGTGAATTCCATGACCGCTTCAGTCAACAAGCTGGGAAGTAGTGCCGTACTCGCCCTGGTGGCTCTTGTCCTGACCGGCTGCCGCCCTCACGACTTCCCGCAGTATCCGCCCGACTACCGCGAGTACGTCTATGTGACCAACGGCGGCAGCGGCACGGTCTCCGTCTTCGACGTGGTCAATGTGCGCCTGGACCGGGAGGTCGCGGTTGGCCAGAATCCGGTCGCGGTCACCGTCAGCCCCACGCGCAACGAAGTCTACGTGGTCAACTCCGGCGCGGCGGGCGGGCAGGGTTCCGTTTCCGTCATCAACGCGGAGAACAATGCCGTCGCTGGCACCATCGCGGTTCATCGCACGCCGGTCGCCATCGAGATCGACCCGGCGGGCGAGCTGGCTTACGTGGCCAACTCCGTCTCCAACACCATCTCCGTGCTTGACCTCAAGGCGCGGCGCGAGGTCGCGGCCATCGGCGCCGGCGAGGAGCCGGTATCCATCCGCATCGCGCCCGATGGCAAGACCCTGGCGGTTGCCAACCGCAAGGCTGGCTCGGTCAGCCTCATCGACCCCGTAACCCGCAAGGTTCGCTCCGTCTTCGATGGCTGTCCCGGCGCCAGCGACGCTGTGATCCTTCCCGACTCATCTAAAGTTTTTGTGGCCTGCTCGGCCGGCCACCAGATCATGGTCATTGCCCTGGCCCGCGCGGAAGCTCATCCGGCCTCGCCTGCCCAATCCATTGCCGCCCAGCCCGATCGCCTGGAGGCGCTGCTCGACGTGGGCCAGGCGCCGGTCCACCTGGCCCTCAAGCCCGACGGCGGCGAAGTCTTCGTCTCCAACTCGCTGGCCAACTCCATCTCCGAGATCTACGCCACCACCGATGAAGTCGGCGGCGCCACGCTGATTGGAGACGATCCTGTCTGCGGCCTGGTCTCCGCCGACAATTCCCTGCTCTACGTTGCAAACTTCCACTCCCAGTACGTCGCCGTTTACTCGATCGACGACGGCAAGCGCATCGGCTCTGTCCATGTCGGCGACGGCCCTGCGACTCTTGCATTTTCCACCGCCGGCCACCTGCTCTTCGTTGTCGATTCCCGCTCCAACGACGTGGTCGTGGTCCGCATCGCCACGCGCTCGCTCTTCACGCTGCTCCCCGCCGGCCGCAACCCCAACGCCATCGCTGTCAAGAGCTTCAAATTGCCCTGATCTTCCACAACCGCCGCTCGCCCCGCTCCGCTACCATCAACTCATGCTGCGAGTGAAGTTGTTGGCAGAGGGGGCGCGCGCGCCCGTGGTGGCCCATCCGGGCGAGGATCTGGGCTATGACTTGTTTGCGCTGGAAGGCGCGGCGCTGGCTCCGCGGGCGACCGTGAAGGTGCGAACCGGCATCAGTGTCGAGGCTCGCCACCCTGAGACCGGCGCGCCGCTGGGACTGCTGGTGCGGGACCGCTCATCGATGGCGGCGCGGGGGATTGCCACTACCGCCGGGGTGATTGACGCCGGCTACCGGGGCGAGATTCTGGTGCTGATGGCCAACCTGACGGATGCTGCCGTCGAGCTGAAGGCCGGCGAAAAGATCGCCCAGATGATTCCGGTTCCGGTGCTGACTGGAAGCGTTGAAGAGGTGGAGAGACTGGAAGACTCGGCTCGCGCGGAAAAAGGCTTTGGCAGCTCAGGACGATGACCGCCTGCGGATAACAAAACGCCTCACAATGTCGCGAATGGGTTAGATGGGTGTAGAATCAGCCCGTGTTTGAAGTGAAAAAGGAGATTCCGAATGAATTGTTCTCGTCGGCTTACTGCGTTTTCTCTCGTTGCAATTGTCGCTGCGGCTGCGCTTACAGCGCAGCCTGACCCGCAGGAAAATCCTCTTGATTTAAAGCAGGCATTTGAAATCGGTCGCGTTGAACTTACTTTTACCGGCAAGCAACTGGGCGAGATGATTGATATAAAGATCACTAATGTTTCAAAAGAAAAGCTTATCGTAACGATCAAAAAGGGGTTAACGACCTTTGTTTTCCCGACTAAGACGATTTCGCTGTTAAGCGAGGCCAACAAAACTGTGTCGTTAGAATCTGCAAAAAATACGACAATTACGCTAAGGCAGAGTGGTTATCCTCGAATCAATAGTGGCTCGATGACCGTCCGGATGCAACCCCAATAGCACGGAGTCCAGGTCCTGATATTGGGCGCTAATGAAATGAATATCCTTCGACTCCGCCGCGCTTCACTTGGCACTTCATCAAGCACGGGGCGCCGGGGCGCAATTACTATTGGGGAATGCGAAGATTCAAGCAGCTTGCGCTGTTTTTCGTTCTGCTTTCGCTGTTTTCTTTTCTCAGCGGCAGCCCCGCCCGGGCTTTGTCCCCTCGGCGTCCGCTTGTCGCCCTGTCTCCAGAGGTTGTGAGTGCCGGCTCCCCGGTTTTGATTCGTGTGTATCTTGATGGCGTAGCGGCCATCGACGGCGAGTGGCTGGGGCGCAAGCTGGAATTTTTTCGCGGGCGCGATGGGCGCGCGTGGTTTGCGCTGGCCGGAGTCGATGTTGAAGGAGCCGTGGGCCCTTCTGCGCTACGGATCAGCGTTCAACTTGCCAAGGGCGGCGCGCGCGATTTGAGCCGCACTGTCGAGATTCATGCGGCGCATTACCGCACCAGTACACTTACAGTAGCGCCGCAGTTCGTCACGCCCGGCCCGGAAGAGTTGAAGCAGATCGAGGCTGACAAGCTGGTCAAGGAGAAGGTCTTCGGCGCAAGCGCCTCTGAACCGCTGTGGGCGGGCGACTTTCAAGCGCCGGTGACTGCCGAGCCAACCGACAGCTTTGGCACGCGCCGCACCTTCAACGGCAAGCTGGCCAGCATTCACAAGGGGATGGATTTTCGCGCCGCGGCGGGGACGCCGGTACGGGCGGGCAACAGCGGGGTGGTGGTGCTGGCCCGGCCGCTCTATTACGAGGGCGGCTTTGTGGTCATCGACCACGGGCTGGGGTTGTACACGCTGTCGATGCACCTGAGCAAGATCGATGTGCAGGAGGGCCAGCGCGTGGCGACCGGCGACCGGATTGGGCTGAGCGGCGCCACAGGCCGCGTCACCGGACCTCATCTGCACTGGGCCGTTCGCTGGCAGGACGCATACCTGGACCCCGCCAATCTGCTGCGGCTGGACCTGAGTGGGGTGCGGTAGTCTTAACCAGTTATCTCAATCATGGAGGCTAGTCCAGACTCCGGTTTCCTTTTCAAAGACGTATGATTACCCATATATGGTCGTGTCTGCCTCTCCGGAATCCGAAGTTACGCTCCCGTTCATCGAAGGCGGCCTCACTTTAATTGCGGTAGCGTTTTCATTTGCATGGCCCAGATTCTGCTCCACTTGGTTCACGTACATCGAGAACGCCTGTGGGCAACTGGCGCGAAGGCGGGGGTTGACGGTTGCCGCCGTTGGCCTGTCTGTACTCCTGCTGCGCCTTGCCATTCTCCCACTGCTTCCGATTCCGCTCCCGGTGCTGCCGGACGATTTCAGTTTCCTGCTCGCGGGAGATACTTTTGCGCATGGGCGCCTGACCAATCCGACACCCGCAATGTGGGTTCATTTCGAATCCATTCAAATCGACATGAAGCCTACCTATATGTCGATGTACTTTCCCGGTCAGGGAATAGCGCTCGCGGCTGGCAAAGTGCTGTTTGGCCATCCCTGGTATGGTTTGCTGGCCGCCAGCGCGTTGATGTGCGCGGCCATCTGCTGGATGCTGCAGGCGTGGCTGCCGCCTGCCTGGGCGTTGCTGGGAGGAATGCTTGCGGTTATGCGTCTGGGAGTTTTCAGCTATTGGATCAATACCTACACCGGCGGCGGGTTGATCGCGGCTCTTGGAGGGGCGCTGGTGCTGGGCGCGCTGCCGCGCTTCAAGAAGGCCGCGCGTCTTCGCAACTCTTTGCCGATGGCGGTGGGGATCGTATTGCTTGCCCTCACCCGTCCCTATGAAGGCATGCTTCTGTGCCTTCCCGTCGCGATCGTTCTGGGGCGCTGGTTCCTCTTCGCCAAAGACCGGCCTCGCGCCGCAGTACTCTTTCGGAGTGCATGGGCTCCCCTGGCGCTTGTGATCGCCGCTGGCGTGTGGATGGGGTATTACGATAGCCGCGCCTTCGGAAGCCCTCTCACTCTTCCCTACAGCATCAATCGCGCAACTTATGCCGTCACACCCTATTATGTTTGGCAGCCGCTGCGTCCTGAACCGGCCTATCGGCACGATGAACTGCGGCGCTTTTATCATTCTTTTGAACTTACCATTTACAACGATATCCATTCATTCCCCGGTTTCTTCTCGCAGTCTTTCAATAAAGCGATTACAGGGGTTCTGTTCTTTTCAGGTATAGCGCTGATACCTCCTTTATTCATGCTTCGACGGGTCATCCTGGATCGCCGGATACGTTTCCTGGTTTTGTGCATGGCCATATTGCCGGCCGGGATGATCATAGAGGTATATCTTGCTCCCCATTACATGGCGCCCTTTACGGCAGCTTTCTATGCAATTGGATTGCAGGCTATGCGCCACCTCTGGCATTGGAGCCCAGCCAGTCAGAGGGTTGGCATGACGATAGTGCGGCTGACTGTAACCCTTTGCATGATTATGGCCGGTCTGCGATTGTTTGACCGGCCTCTGCAAATGCCGATTCACAAACTCCCGATAAGCGGATGGGTTTTCTGGTGGATTGGACCGGACCATTTCGGTACAGAGCGGGCCGGGGTCGAGAGTAGGCTAGAACGGATTGCCGGCGGACAACTTGCCATCGTCCGCTATTCTTTGAACCACGATCCTATGAACGAATGGGTCTACAACGCAGCGGAGATCGATGATTCCAAAGTCATATGGGCGCGGGATATGGATGCCGCCCATAATCTGGAATTGATTCACTACTATCGGGACAGGAAAGTCTGGCTGGTGCAGCCAGACGAGCAGCCGGCAACAGTCTCTCTGTATCCAATGCCACAGCACTAGAACCGGGCTCATCAACCACTTGCATCGACTCTCAAACTAGCCGCTGACAGCTTCTTCTTCCGCTGCGGACAACTCTGCGTCCGCCTTTATACCGGCGGCCTTCTCTTTGCGCAGCGCTTTGAAGGCCCGGTAGACAAACCAGCCCATGTGCCAGCCGTCGATGTACTTGTAGGGCGTTTCGCCGGTGGTGTAGTGGCCGCAGGGCAGCACGCGCTTCTCGAAGTTGAGGCCGATGCGCCGGAAGGCTTCCACCACCTGCAGCGAGTACGCTTTGGGGAAGGTCAGGTCGTAGTCGCCGTAAACCATCAGGACTTTTTTCCGCCGGCCATCGACTGCGGCGCGCACGATCTTGTCGTAGTAGCTGCACGGGCTGACGGCTGCCCACAAGGCGCGGATGCGCTCCTGCGAGAGGCCAGCCTCCTCCAGCGCCTGCCTGACGTGGCGGGTGCTTTGGCCGGCCCACGTTACGTCGCCAAAGGCTGTAGACGCGTGATTGAAGGCATTCACCCGCAGCCGCGCGTCGTGGGCGCTGGCCAGGAAGGCATAACAAGAGCCCAGGCTGGTTCCCAGTACGCCAAAGTGCTCGTAGCCCTGCTCCTCCAGCCAGTCCAGGCAGCAGCGAATGTCGACGACCGCCTGGCGGCAGGCCGAGAGGGTGCGGCCGATGTTGGCGCTGACAGCGTAGTCGGATCGCTCCAGCTCTTGCGGGCGGCGAATGTCGTGGTAGGGCAGGGAGAGCCGGAGCGCCGAAATCCCCATCATGTTGAAGATGGCGCACAGCGAGTTATGGCTGAAGGCGTCGGCATTCCACTGCGGCATCACGATGATGGCCTGCAAGGGCCGCCGCGGATCTTTGTGCGCCGGCGCCGGATACCAGCGCGCGTTGACCAGATCGTTTTCCGGATAGGGCGTCCGCTCCGGCGAGGTGAAGCGCAGAAACTGGGCCGGCGGAATCTTTCCCTCGGCTGCCTTCTGCTTGATCGCGGCAGCCTGGACGAGGGTCTCCGGGCGCACGTTGGTGGGAAACAGCTCCGGATGCCGCTCTTCCAGGCGGAAGTCGGTGGGCCGCTGGTAACCGAAAAAGCTGTCGCTATGGCGAATGAGGAACTGGTTGATAAGGACCAAGGCGGCTTCGGCTAGAGCGGGGTCAGCCGCAATCTCCGGGCCTGGCAGCGCATCCTCGAAGCCGTGCTCGCGCAGAAACGGCTCAATCCACTCGAAGCCCCACTCCAGCGGACGCACCACGCGATTCTCGTCGCGCGTGGTCAGCCGCGTTTCCCACTCATACATCCAGTTTGCGTAAGTTTGTGAACACATTGACGTACCTCAATTTTACATACGAAACAATTTCCTATTTCACAATATGAAACAATACCCGCACCAGAGGTACTCTGTGAGCGGGTACTCTTGGTCTTCGACTCAGTATCTTGCGCAGAGCTCCGAAAATCACGATTTCCTGCAAATTCAGGACTCAAGAACATCAGGCCGGCGGTCGGGTCCGTTTCAGGCCGATATATTCCGCTCCGACCCATCCCAGGCTGAGCAGCGTAATCAGCGCGATGACCGCCTGCGAGATGACGCAATAGAGGCACCAGGTCTGCAACGCAAATTCTTCAATGAAAGTCAGCCGCAGGGCAAAGCCAAGTCCGATGAGCGCGGCGAGAAAGACCAGCGCACGCTGCCGCCAGAAAGCCAGGCCGGCCAGCGCCAGGTAGCCGGCGATGCCGATTATCGCCACGGGAAGGCCCGCGACCTCGGCAAACGGGCTGTGATTTACGACGCCGCAATCCCACGTTTCGTTGATCGAGCAGGGCTGAGGATCGGTGCAGTAATGCACGTGCAGAGCCAGAGCGGAGACCACCGCTCCGGCCAGGGCCAGGGTTGCAATCAAGTAACGCATCGTGATTTCGATGCTATCAGAGCCTCCGGCGCAAGCTACCATGAACCCATGGACCCGCGCTACATCGACGCCCACCGCGTAGCCTTCTTCGGAGGAAGTTTTGACCCGCCGCACCTGGGCCATCTGGGGGTGGCGCGTGCTGCCCGGACGGCACTCGGCCTCGACACTGTGCTCTTTGCCCCGGTGGGAGCGCAGCCGCTTAAGCCGCAAGGTTCGACGGCCAGCTTTGAAGACCGCCTGGCGATGACCCGGCTGGCGATTGCCGGCGAACCCGGTTTTGCCGTTTCGCTGGCGGATGCGCCCAAATCCTCGGGTGCTCCGAACTACACGCTGGAGACGCTGCTCGCGCTGCGCGCGGAGTTGCCGTCCGGAAACGCGCTCTTTTGCCTGATGGGCGCCGACGCGTTTGCCACCTTCAGGCATTGGCATCGCGCCGCCGAGATTCCCTTTGTGGCGTCGTTGATCGTCGCCTCGCGGCCTGGCCAGCGGCTCGACGGCCTGATGGCTGCGCTGCCCGACGGGCTTGCCGTGGACTCCCTGCCGCTATCGGAGCAGCCTGCGGAAGAAATCGAGATGCGCCGCTACATTCTCCGCAATCCCGCTGGAGAGCAAGCCCCGCTCTACCTGCTCCCCGGTTTGGAAATCGAGATCAGCGCGTCAGAAATTCGCAAGCAAATACAGATTTTGGAGCAGGCGCGCGCCTCCACCGGAGCACCGTCGCCGGAACGCGCGCTGCTTCCCGTTCCCGTTTCGGAGTACATTCGCGCCCACGGACTCTATCGCTGATTTGCCGCCGCCTTGCCGAGGGTCTACGATTGAGCTTGGAGAACCTCCCTACCGAATGACGACCGACACAAAGCAGCAAACCCGCCTCCTCGTACAAACCGCCGCCGCGGTTTGCATAGACAAAAAGGGCGAAGAGACCCGCATCCTCGAACTCGACCCCATCGACTCCGGCCTCTCCGACTTCTTCCTGGTCACCTCGGCCACCAACGACCGCCAGGCCATCGCCATCGCCGACGAGATTGAGCACCGGCTCAAAAAGGATTTTGGCGTCTTTCCCAATTCGGTGGAAGGCCGCCGCAAGGGCGACTGGATTTTGCTTGATTACGTGGACTTTGTCGTCCATGTCTTCCTGACCGAGCGCCGCGCCTTTTACGACATCGAACGGTTGCGCAAGTCCGCGCGGCCGCTTACCCCCGCCGAGTTCGACGCGGAATTGAAGGCCGCGCTGGCCGAGAAGACCGTCGCCGCGCGCAAGAAGGCTAAGGCAAAAGCCAAACCAACGGCCGTCAAGGCTATACCGGCAGCCGTAAAGGCCGCGCCCGCGGCAAAGAAGGTCGTCGCCAAGTAGGCAGTGGCTATGAAGGCTCCTGCGAAGAAGGCGGTTGTGAAGAAAGCCATGGCAAAGAAGGCTTCTGCCAAGAAAGCCGTGGCAAAGAAAGCCCCTGCCCACAAAACTGCCTCAAAGAAGCGGACGCGGAAGAAGTCCTGACCATCAGCTAGTTTACAGTCAGTTGAAAGATGAACAAGGACTTGCAGGGTGTTTGAAATCCAAATGGCCTCTCCTGACGGAGAGGCCATTTGCAGTTTGTGATACGATTCTTCCATGCAGACCGTGTTGGACATCCCGGATACGAAGTTCAGCCGGCTGACGGCCAAGGCGGAGCATGAGGGTACGTCTGTCACCGAGATCGTCTTGCGCGGCATCGACAAGGAACTGGCCAACGACGAAGTTCCCCGCAAGGTAATGCGGCTCACTGAGCCAATTCTCAAGTCCTATGCGCCCGGCTCGATCCGCCTCAACAATGAGCAAATCTACGACCTTATCGGTTTTCCCTGATGTGAATGTCTGGCTGGCGCTTTCGTCGCCGGACCATGAGCATTTTCAATCAGCTTGGTTCTGGTACAGGATGCTGCCAGAAGGTACGGTTCTGCTCTTTTGCCGTATCACGCAGCTTGGGCTGTTACGCTTGTTGACCACCAAGGCGGCAATGGGCTTAGGAACGCTGACGCAAGTCGAAGCATGGCAGACTTATGACCGCTGGATTGATTCTGGCGGCGCAAAGCTGGTTGAGGAAGACGCAGAAGTCGAGCGCCTCTTCCGCTCCAATTCAAATTCGGTTCAAGTCTCGCCAAAGGCTTGGGCGGACGCTTACCTGGCTGCCTTCGCTGAAGCCGCTGACCTGACGCTCGTCACCTTCGACCGCGCGCTGGCCGGGAAGGCGAAGGGAGCGGTGCTGCTCCGTTAGCAACAACAATGCAGTCATAAGCCCTTCGACTTCGCTGCGCTCCTCTCAAGATGACAGTGTGCTGGTTAGGCTTGGGATTTCATTCGATTCGGAAGCCGGCCGCACCTGCCGGTTCTTGTAACTCGCAATAATAAACTCACGAAAGAGCGGATGCGGCTCCAGCGGCCTGGATTTGAACTCGGGGTGGAACTGGCAGCCGAGAAAGAACGGATGGCCGGGGAGTTCGACGATCTCGACATACGTCGCGTCGGGGGTGGTGCCGGTGAGGCTCAGGCCTGCGCCGGTCAGCAGCGCTTCGTATTCGCGGTTGAACTCATAGCGATGGCGATGGCGCTCGCTGATCTCCGTCGCGCCGCCATAAGCCCTGGCAGCCAGCGAGCCTTCCTGCAGAACGCAGGTCCACGCGCCCAACCGCATCGTCCCGCCCATCTCTTCCACGCCCAGCAGCTCGCGCAGCTTGTAGATGATGCGGTGCGGGCTGGCGGGGTTGAATTCGGTGGAGTTCGCGTCCTTCAATCCACAGACGTTTCTCGCAATTTCAACGCAGGCGGTCTGCATTCCCAAACAAATTCCAAAATAAGGCACTTGCTTTTCGCGGGCATAGCGGATGGCGTTCAACATGCCCTCGATGCCGCGCTTGCCAAAGCCTCCGGGAACCAGAATGCCGTCGAATCCTTCTAACTGCGACTCATAACTCCTATCTTCGGGAAACTTCGATTCCAGGCCTTCGGCTTCGATCCATGTTACTTTGAGCTTGAGGTTCTGCGAGACCGCACCGTGTGTCAGCGCCTCCTTGAGCGACTTGTAACTGTCCTCATACTCGACATACTTGCCCACGATGCCGATGTGTACCGTATCCTTCGGGTGGTAGCAGCGATCAACCAGCGCCTTCCACTCCGTCAGGTCAGCTTCGGGCGCTTCCTTGTGCAGGTATTTCAGGATGAGCGCGTCCACGCCTTCCTTCGCAAAGCAGAGCGGCACCTCGTAGATCGACGGCACGGTCAGCGCGCCAATCACGGCTTTCTCTTCGACGTTGCAGAAGAGGGCGATCTTCTTCTTCATCTCAATGCCCAGGGGGCGCTCCGAGCGGCAGAGCAGAATGTCGGCCTGAATGCCGATCGAGAGCAGTTCCTTGACCGAGTGCTGCGTCGGCTTGGTCTTCAACTCCTGCGCTGCGGCGATCCACGGCACCAGCGTCAGGTGAATAAAAACGGTGTTCTCGCGGCCCAACTCCTGGCGCATCTGGCGGATGGCCTCCAGAAAAGGCAGCGATTCGATGTCGCCCACCGTGCCGCCGATCTCGATAATGGTCACGTCCGCACCGTTGGCCGAGACCTTGCGCATCGCATTCTTGATCTCGTTGGTCACGTGAGGGATGACCTGGACGGTCTTGCCGAGGTAGTCGCCGCGCCGCTCCTTGAGGATGATCTGTTCGTAGATGCGGCCGGTGGTGAGATTGTTGTCGCGCGAGAGCGGGGCGTGGGTGAAGCGCTCGTAGTGGCCGAGATCGAGGTCGGTTTCGGCGCCGTCGTCGGTGACGAAGACCTCGCCATGCTGGAAGGGCGACATGGTGCCGGGATCGACGTTGAGGTAGGGGTCGAACTTCATCATGTTGACGCGCAGGCCGCGGCTTTCCAGCAAACAGCCGATGGAGGCCGCCGCCAGGCCCTTGCCTAAACTGGACACAACTCCGCCTGTCACAAAGACATACTTTGCCGACATGGATGCAACCTCACTTTTTGTTTGCTGGGATTGGCTGTACGAGGTGGACACTCACAAGTATGGCAGAGTTGGGGCACGAAGGGAAGAGAATTTTAGGAGGAACTGTCAGTTCGCGATCACTGGGTGATCGGCGGCGATGCCAGTATCAAGACCGCGAGACTTCAACCCGCCGCTTCATAGCGTCACTCTCTTGAAATTCGCGTTGCGCTTCCTGGACCGAGAAATTGCATTGCCGGCAAGCAACATACCAAACAGTGAAACGGCGCGGCGGCTGAAGGTGACAGCCGCCGCGCCGTTGGTATTGTTGAAGTTGCCGGCTAACTACTGAGCGGCCAGTTGGTAATTCTTGTACTCGGAGGTGAAGAGGGTGCGGCGGGTGGTGAACTTGGCGGAGCCGGAGTCGCCATTGGGAATCACCTCGGTGTCGATAACGGTCTTGATGGGAAGGATCAGGGCTTTAGTGTCAACCTTCACCGGGCCGTAATCGATGCGCTGGTCTTCCTGCTGAACGTCGTCGGCGGCTTTGAACTCAGCCTGCAGGATGAGCCGTATCACGATTCCCGTATCCGGATCGACGAAGATCTCGCCGTGATAGGGCACTGTGGCATTGAAGTGCTGGTCATACGTGGTGTGGGTCTGCATGTTGCCCTTGGCTGTGAAATCTCCGCTGCCGTTGCCTCCCGTCGCCTTAAAATTCATCCGCCCGGTCTGCTCCGAAGTCGGGAAGCAGCAATAGCTCACCGCGTAGTGGGACTTCTTCTTGTCCACGGAGAAGGAAAAGACGGCAGCGGCCTTTTTATTGATGGTCTCCCAGCGAAGCCAGCTGATGGTGCCGGCGGCCTGCGCATCCTGGAGAACGCTGCTCAGAACCGGTCCCTGTCCCTGCAAAGCGATATAACCATTCTGACCCCATGGGGTTTTATCTTTTGCCGTGGACACCTTTTCGGCGCCGTTCTGGGTATCGACCTGCGATTCCGTCGAATTGATGTAGTGGATGAAGCGGTTGGCCTGCACCAGGTTGGGATCTATATCCGAACTGCCGGAGTGCATCCCCGATATGGCGGCAATAGCCTCGACATTGTCCTGAAAGCGTATGGTGGTTTTGGTTGCGGTCAAATGCGGCAGGTGGGCGTAGATATTTGTTGTGTAATCGACAGCCTTGTCGAGCATAGCCTTTTGCGCGGCTGCATCGGGGGCGGGCGTGGCGGGCAGGTCGGCAGCCGGGGGCGGCAGCACGGCGCTACGCGCCTCTAGGACGTAGATCTGCTCGGTCGATAATGGGCCGGAAACATACGAGACCAGGCTGTTCATCGCGGAGCGGGTGAGCTCTTCGGTTAGCTCGACCTGCTTGAGTCCGGCAGCCATGTCGGCGTCTGTCTTCCTTCCCTGCTGCAAGGAAACCAATAGATCCTTGAGTTGTTGTACGGTGATTTTCTTGGCGGCCCATGCGGGCGACGCAAGGAACAGAACCACGAGAATCCATGCAAACCGTTTCATTTTCTCTCCTTTTGCAGCAAAGCCTGCAACCCCTTTGACGGTTAAATACCCTTGCCGGTCACGTTCTTTTCGGCCATCTCCCAATCCAATCGGAGAAACTGCGCTGGAAGATTTCAGATCGGGTCCGGCGCAGCTGCATGGCCGCCGCGGTTTAAAATCGCTGGCTTCGGGTTATCATCCCAGCTATTGCAAGAGCCGCTGCCATTATACAGATCGATTGCCACGCCTGACTGCGGCAAATTATGCTTCACTCTCCATGCCCGGCCTGCAAGGCCGAGACGGGAATGGTGACCGAGCCCATGCGGCCCGAGTTTTCGTCCACTACAAGAATGCGCAGTGAAGTGATGGACGGCTTTAGTTGCACGGTGCGCTCGACGGAAAGGCCGTTTATAAGCAGATCTTGACGGGTGGTAGCCTTCAATTGCAGTCCAAGCCGCTTCCCCTCGACCTGCGCCTGAAGGCCCGCGTCGTCACGCTGCACCAGGAAGACATCCAGATTGCCGCTCCAGCGGCCGGATTTCTCCTCCAACGCCAGATCGCCGGCAGCGACTGTGATCTTCACGCGGAGGCCGCCTTCGAACCCGATCGGCTGGGCAGTCACAGCCACCTGGTTGGCATCCACCGGCAGCCATACCGCCTGCTGGAAGCGCTCCTTGAGGGTGCCCGGCTCCTTGGCGTAAAGGTAGCCGGTGCGGTAGCGCAGGGTGAGGCCTGGACGCTTGACGGCCAGCTTGACGGTGAGCAGGTGAAACGTGTTGTCGGCCGGGAGGTCGGGCGTGAAGCTGAGGAGATAGGCGGCATGACCATCCTCGATGACGCCGCCGAGTTCCGTAGCAATGCTGCCGGAGCGCCGGAAGATGCGTCCTCCGGTGGCCTCGGCCAGGTGACGGATGGGTCCCTGGATGGGGCGCAGATCCTGCTGCATTTGGGCCGACAGACGCCCCGGTCTCAAATCGTGTCCTCCGCTATCCTGAGTGTCGATATCCCTTCCCGAAGTCGCTTCCGGACCCAGGCTGCCCTGCAGAGTGCGGCTCGGCGTCGTCGGCGACAGTTCGACATTTCTGGTGCCGATGCTGACGTCGATCATTCCGCCTTCCAGTTGCGAGACATCCAGCGGATAGACGCTGACATGGGCTTCGTTCATCGCCTCCTGGGCGCGCAGGGTAGTGGGTTCGATATATTTGTCGCCTTTTTCAATACTCACCGCCTGATTGCTCCAGTCGGCCAGCACGTTATCGCTGCTGACCCAGACCAGGTTCTTGTGGCCGGGAATAGCCGCCAGATGCCGCGCCACTCCAACCAGGATCATCATGGCATCGCGGCCGGGATTGCTGCCCCAGTCGCGCAGAGCCGGGTCAAGGGTCTGGCTGTGGCCTTCCGGATCGTTGCTGGTGTTACCGTTCACGTAGAGCAGATCCTCGACGCTATGAACCACCTCGATTTGCTGCCGGTTGCGCTGCTCTTCGTCCTGCGCATTTTGCAGATCCTGCGCGCTGGGCATCCACCGGCTCAGTTTTTCCTCCAGCAGGGCATGATCGGTCGTCTCCTCGGCCAGAATCTGGAAGCCAGTGCGTTTCATCGCGTAGAGTCCCACGCGCTCGCCGGCCGGAAGAGTCCGCAGGAATTGCAGGGCCTGCCCACGGGCATAGGTGAGATCGCCGAACGCCAGGTTGCTACCGTCCACAAGGAGGATGGTGACGCTGCTTTCCTGCTTTTCCGCAGGGGCTTTTGTATCGCCGGAGCCTGAGCTTCGATTGGAGTAGGTGGGCTGGGTCTGTGCGCCAATAGGCTGGCCTGACGAGGCAACCGGCTGGTCCGGTAACGCGGTGGGAGCCGGGGCGGCTGCCTGCGCGAAGTATCGTAGTTCCTGCTTGCGCCCGTTGTCATAGATCTCGAAGTCTTCCGGCTTCAGATCCTTCACCGGATGACCTTTCTTGTCGTAGGCCACCACGCCTACATCCACCAGACGCGAGGCGACCCTGAGGGTGAAGCCGGAGGGCTGGGGCTGGTTGGGGCTGGCGGGAGCGTTGGGAACTCCACTGGCCTCCGTCGTGACGATTTCCTGCTCGGGCGCCGAAGCGGATGGAGAGATGGGTACGGTTTCGATCCCGGCAACTGGCGGGGCCGGCGCGGCTGACTGCGCTGCCGCCACCTCTGCGGGCTTTCCGGCCGCCGAACTCGAGTCTGCGTTTTGTGGGCTGGCAGAATTGGTCTGCGCAGCGTCAGGAGCTGGCGTTCCAGAAGCGAGTTCCTCGTCCCCGGTTACGACGCGCGCATCGGCGCGGAAGAGATGATATTGCTCAAAAGCATCCTCGTTCAACATTGTCTTAAGAGGTTGTAATCGACTTGCCATCGGGTACAAATACTTCGAGTCGAACTGAAGGGTTTGCGCCATCGTGCTGGAGAAGCTCTTGAGGGGGCAGATGTAGGTTTTGTCTCCAATTGCCATCGGCCCGTACTCCACCACGATGGCGGCCCTGGCAACCGGATCGCTGGCTTTCATTTCGGCTTCCAGCATCAGGCGAAGGATCGCTCCGCTGGCAGGATCGACGGCGATTTCCCCATGGTAGGCGACGATCTTGTTAAATGGCTCCAGGTTTGCCGCGCTCGTCGCAGCTTCTACGGCAACGCAGCAGTAATCCACTGTGTAGTGGGATTTTTCTTTGGGCACGGAGTAGCTGAAGACGGCCAAAGGGCCGCTCGAACCCTGTTCCCAGTGGCTCCAGGCCAGTTTGCTCCGGGCAGCATCCTCCAACACAGTGCCCAGAATGGGCCCAAAGATCCCCCATGTGGTCAACCCCATCGGCTTCTTATATTTGACCGCACCGGTATCCACGGCCTCATGGCCGTGGCGATACGATACCGTGACACTGGAATTGCCGACGGAGTGCAATGGCAGGTAAGGAGTGTCGGTACGGTCAAAATTCTGTTTGAGTGGCGAGTCCTCAAAGCTGTTGGTAACACGTGTCGCGAAGAAATTTGGCAACTGGGGGATGGTCTTGCCGACATAGTTTACGGTCAGAGCCAGCATCTTGCGCTGCGCGGCGAGGTCCGGTGGAGCTGTGGCGGGATTCTCCGCCGCTGGAGGATCAAGGAATTCTGATGCATCGGCCAATATCATCAGCTCGGCTTGAGCTTGATTGCCCGGCAAAGTGGCTTTCCAGTGCGCCAGCCGGGTAGAATTCAACCGTTCCGTCAGCTCCAGATCGGAGAGATGCCGCGCTACTTCCGCATCCGGCTTGTACCTGGAATCCGTCAAAATCTGCTCCAACTGGTCCACCGTCACGCGCTTGGCGGCCCATGCGTGCGACACCAGCATCAGAACCACGAGAATCCATCCCAACCGTTTCATTCAATCTCTCCATTCAACGGAAGACTGTGGCCATTCGACGGTGAAAGACCCTTGCCGGTTACGAATCGCGGACGACATCTTCATCCTCAATGGCCAGCCTGCAAGGCCGAGGCGGGAATGGTGACCGAGCCCATGCGACCGGTGTTTTCGTCTACTACGAGAACCCGCAGCGAGGCTGTGGCCGGCTTCATTTGCACAAAGCGCTCGAAGGGTACGCCGCCGGAGAGCAGGTTCTGATAGGTGGAGGATTTGAGGCGCAGTCCCAGCGTTTGCCCCTCGACCTGCGCGCGGAGGCCGGCATCGTCGCGCTGGATAAAGAAGATATCCAGCTTGCCTGTCCAGCGCTCGGCGCACTCTGCTAGGCCTAGGTCGCCGGCGGCAATCTCGATCTTCACATCGGCGCCGGCGTCCATGGAGACGACTTTGGCAGTCACAGCCACCTGGTTGGCATCCAGCGGCTCCCAGACCGCCTGCTGGAAGCGCTCCTTGAGGGTGCCGGGTTCCTTTGCGTAGAGGTAGCCGGTGCGGTAACGCAGGGTGAGGCCGCGCTGCTTGCCGGTGAGCTTGACGGTGATGGTGTGATACTGTCCGTCGGCCGGACCCTGGGGATAGAAGCTGACGCGCACGGCGGCGTGGCCGTCTGCAACGATCTGCGAAAGTTCCGCCGCCAGATCGCCGGCCCGGCGGATGGTGCGCCCGCCGGTGGCGTCGGCCACCTGCCGGATTGTCGGCTGGATGGGATGCAAATCCTGATTCATCTCGGCGGTGAGGCGGCCATCCGTCATATCGCGCGCCGGCCCGGAACTGCCGCCCAGCGTAGCCGCTTCCGCGGCTGCCGGAGTCAACTCGACGTTACGGTGCTGGATGTCGGCACTGACGGTTTGGGCTTCAAGCTGAGAGACATCGAAGGGATAGACGGCGACATGAGCGTCATTCATCACCTCCTGGGCGCGCAAGGCATAGCTGTCGAGATACCTGCTGCCCTTGTCGACGCTCACGTCCTGGTCGCGCCAGTCGGCGAAGACATTGTCGCTGGAGACCCAGACCAGGTTTTTATGACCGGGGAGGGCGGAGAGATGGCGCGCCACGGCGACCAGAACGATCAGCGAGGCGCGGGCCGGATTGCTGCCCAGATTGAGCAACTGGGGATCGATGGGATTGTCGCCGGCCGGCGCATCGACGCGATTTCCGTTCACCGAGTCCAGGTCGGAGACGCTGTGCACCTCGTTGAAAGCCTGGCGGTTGCGGGTTTCTTCCTCCTGCGCCTGGTTGACGGACTGCGCGCTGGGCGTAAGTTTCTGCAGGCGCGCCGTCAGAGCGGCATGATCGATGGTGATCTCCTGCAGGACACGGAAGCCTATGCTGGTCATGGTATAGATGCCTACCCGCTCCGTGGGAGGCAGGGAGGCCAGGAACTTGAGCATCTGCTGGCGGGCGTGGTTCAGGTCTCCCCAAGCAATGTGGCTCTCATCGATGAGCAGAACCGTGCAGCCGGTCTCGGCTGCCGGCGTTGCGGCGGGCGCGGCGGGTGAATCCACGACGCGATTGGAAAAGCTGCGCTCCGGCGCCAGGGCGGCAGCCGGCGCCACTGGAGCTTGATCCGCAATCTGGCTGAAGAAGCGCAGCTCCTGCTTGCGCCCGTTGTCGTAGACCTCGATCTCTTCCTGCTTCAAATCCTTGACGGGGTGTCCCTTTTTGTCATAAGCCACAATGCTCACATCCACCAGCCGCGAGCTGACCTTGAGCGTATAGCCGGAGGTCTGGAGGGGATTGAAACTGGCGGGCTGGTCGGGAACACCGTTGGCCGCGGCCATACTGATCTCCGGAATTACCGGGGCGGGCGGAGTTGCAGTCGGCTGCACGGCAGACGGCGCGCTGGCCTCGGCCAGCGGGGCCGATCCCGGAGCCGGGGCGAGCGCGGAGGGGGCTGGCGCAGCAACCGGCGGCGCAAGGCCCGCAGTGGACGGGGCGTTCGGAGTGGGTGCGTTGGGCTCGCCCGCATCGGCAAGAATGCGCGCCGACGCGCCCAGGCGATGATAGTGCGTGAAGCTGGTCTCGTTCAGCAGCAGGAGCGGTGAGAGATCCCGATGGCTGGCTGGGCTGGCCATAGCTCTGTCGGCGGCCTGGCTTGAGCTCATCGTCGTGCTGATTCCGGAGTCGCCGTTCTGGCTGGCCTCTTCCATAGAGAGCGCCAGAGCGCGAACCGGGCAGATAAACCTCTGGTCGCCGATGGAGACAGGGCCGTACTCGATCACGGTGGCGGCGCGCAGCAGCGGATCGCTGCTTTTCAATTCAGCTTCCAGCGTGATGCGCAGGATGGCTCCGGTGGCGGGATCGATGGCGAGCGAGCCGTGATAGCCGGGAGTTTCTCTAAAGGCGTGCGAGACAACCGGCTGCAGTCGATTCATCATTTGTCCGCCCGACCGTCCTCGTCCTCCCCCCGTCGAGCTGACTCCGCCGGGCTGCTCTTCCACGACGCAACAGTAGGTGACTCCATAGTGGGAGGCCGCCCTGGGGACGGAATAGCGGTAGACCGCGGCCAAGCCCGCTGGAGTCTGTTCCCAGTGGTTGAAGGTCACCGTGCCTTTGGCGGTGTCGGCCATAACCACGGTCAGCGCCGGGCCGAACTCGCCCCAACTGTGCAGTCCTATCTCCTGCTGGGGCTGCGCAGCGCCGGAGGCGGCGGGCTGAGTTGTGTCTTGAATCTCCTGGCCGTCGCGGTAGGTAATCTGGCGGCTTACCGATCCCAGCGGCTGCAGCCCTGAGCGCACCGCCCAACCGCCTTTCTCCAGCACCTGCGGACTGTTGTCGAAGCGGCGGGTAGTACGGGTGGCGAAGAAGTTGGGCAGATGAGGCAATGTTTGAACCACGTAGCCGCGCGTCGCATCCATCATGCGCTGCTGCGCGGCGGCATCGGGAGGGGCGGTGGCGGGCAGTTCGCGGGCAGGCGGGTCAAGGAAGACCGATTGGTCGGCCAGCAGTTGCAGGGCCAGGGCCGCGCGGGGGCTCAGTGTGAAGTGGGCGGCAAACCGGTTCAGCGCGGCATCCGTCAGCCGCTCGGAGAGTTCCAGGGCGCCGATCTGGCGCACCATGTCGGCATCCGCCGTATGCGCACCAACGGCCGCCGTCAATGTCTGTTCCAACTGCTCGACCGTCACGCGCCTGGCGGCATAGGCAGGAAGAGCCAGGGCCGCCACAAGCGCCAGGAAGATCAATCTCCGCACCAAACCACCCCCACTGATTGACGATATACCCGCAAGGATAGATGCGGCATACGGCGCAATCCCTGCCGCACACCTGTTATGCAGGTTTCGATTCCAGGTTAGGAGTAGCCTGACTCGCTGATGCAAGTTACGCAAGCAATGAACCCGCGAACTTGCTAACCTGCTATCGCCGCGAAGCGGTGGCTAACCTGCTAAATGGTTAAACAGTCCTCTCGAGTTTTGGCCAAAGGAGGGAGGAAACCCAATTCTCTACCTGCTTTGCTGATGAGGAGTACTCTGAAAC
>Ga0326727_10011448_pt1 | contig 20640 bp, 13 predicted proteins | sample MB2enrmetagenome_FD_207643 | JGI IMG/M metagenome (GOLD analysis project Ga0326727, IMG submission 207643) | Lab enriched peat soil microbial communities from McLean, Ithaca, NY, United States - MB29MY | ecosystem: Environmental > Terrestrial > Soil > Wetlands > Peat | place: USA: New York...
TAAGCCGCCGGCGCACTCACCGAGGCCACGCGCTGCATCGCATGCGCCAAGCCCGGCTGCGTGGTCGATTGCCCCGTCGGCGTCAAGATCAAAGAGGTGGTTGCCCTCATCTACGCCGGCGACTATCTTGCCGCCGCCGCCAAGCTGCGCGAAGACAATGCCCTGCCCGCCGTAACCGGCCGCGTCTGCCCGCAGGAAAACCAATGCGAGGGCGGATGCGTTCTCGGCAAGAAAGGCGCGCCGGTCGCCATCGGCAATCTCGAGCGCTTTGTCGCCGACTACGAGCGCACCAGCGGTCTCCTCGGTTTGCCCTCGATCGCTCCACCAACCGGCCAAAGTGTGGCCATCGTCGGCAGCGGTCCCGCCGGCCTCAGCGCCGCCGGCGACCTGGTACAGAAAGGCCATCGCGTCCGCGTCTTCGAGGCCCTGCACGAGCTCGGCGGCGTGCTCATCTACGGTATTCCCGAGTTCCGCCTGCCCAAGTCGATCGTGAAAACCGAGGTAGACAACCTGCGCCGCATGGGCGTCGAGTTCGAGACCAACGTCGTCGTCGGCAAAAGCGTGACCATTGACGAGTTGATGCAGATCGAACACTACGATGTGGTCTTCGTCGCCACCGGCGCGGGTTTGCCGCGCTTCCTCGGCATTCCCGGCGAACACCTCAACGGCGTCTACTCCGCCAATGAATTCCTCACCCGCGTCAACCTTATGCGCGCCTGGCAGGCCTCCGATTACGATGAGCCCGTCTACGACTGCCGCGATCGCGACGTGATCGTTGTCGGCGGCGGCAACACCGCCATGGACGCCGTACGCACATCGCGCCGCCTCGGCGCACGCTCGGCGACCCTGGTTTATCGCCGCTCCGAAGCCGAGATGCCCGCCCGCCTTGAAGAGGTCAAGCACGCCCGCCAGGAGGGCATCGAGTTCCGCATGTTGACCAACCCCATCGAGTTCACCGGTGATCGAAAAGGCTGGCTCACCGGCGCGCGTTGCGTGAAGATGGAGCTCGGCGAACCCGACCAGAGCGGACGCCGCAGCCCTGTCGAAATCAAAGGCTCCGAATACATCCTGCCGTGCAATGTAGCCATCATCGGCGTCGGCACCACTGCCAATCCGCTGGTCCAGAGCACCACGCCCGACCTGAAGACCACCTCGCGCAACTACATCGTTGCCGATCCCGCCACCATGCGCACCTCCAAGCGCGGCGTCTTTGCCGGAGGCGACATCGTCACCGGCGGCGCAACCGTCATCCTCGCCATGGGCGCCGGCCGCAAAGCCGCCGCCTCCATCCACGAGTTCCTCAGCAGCAACGAATGGGAGACGGCAGCTGCCAGTTCCTAGCTCTCAGCTTTTAGCTTCCAGCTTCTGGCTTTTGGCTTCTGGCTTCTAGCGCCGTGCCGCGTGTTTGCGTAATCGCAAGGATGTAGCGCCGGTCTCCAGACCGGCTGTCGCGCGGGCGTCCACGCCCGCGTTCGCCCAGGCGCAATGACCAAATCACAAAAACAAAGCATCTAGCTTAGGGCAGTTCCCGGTTTCCATTTTGTTGCCTGGTCGCCTCGTGCTTCCACGCTCGAAGACAGAAGCTAGCTGCTAAAAGCTTTAAGCCGCATTCAAAAAAATGGGCGGCAAGGTATCACCCTTGCCGCCGCCCGTCCCTGGGTTGTCTTGAAGTTACTTCAATCGTGCTTTGAAAACTAACTCTGAGTTACTGCAAAAGCTTGGTTACTTCCTGCTGCACACTGTTGGCCTGCGCCAGCGCGGCAATGCCGGTTTGGCTGAGGATCTCGTACTTCGACATGTTCGATGTTGCCGAAGCATAGTCGGTGGCCTGGATTGCATTCTGCGCCGAAACCACGTTCTCCTGCTGAGTGCTGATCACCTGGCCAATCGAATCCAGCGTATTGATCTGCGCGCCGACGTAACCATCCAGCGACGAAGCGTCGGTGACGGCCGCATTCAGGTCGGTCAGCGCTAGTTGCGCGTCGGCCTGGTTGAGCAAGTCGGTACCGGAGAGGTTCGCACCCGCGGCATCGGTGTAACTGATCGTCGCCGTCGCACCCGTCCCATTGTTATTGGCCACAAGACCGACGTTCGTCGTTCCCCCGGTGGTCGTCGAATCCACAACGGCGCCGGTAATTCCGATTTTGAAGTACGACGACGTGTCCGTGGATGGCGTGTCGGTTACGGCCGCGAGCGTTGCGGTGTTATGCGTAAAATCCGTAGGCGCGCCGCCGATGGTCACCGGCTGTCCGCTGGTCGTGGCGAAGGTCATGATCTTGCCGGTTGAATCGAGAGAGGCCGTGACCCCATAGTTGCCGGCATTGATAGTCGTTGCCAAGTGCGCCAGCGTGTCGGTAGTGGGCGACGTCCCGAGACTGATGACGGCCGGACCGATATCCAAAGTGCCGCCAAGCGTGTCTCCCGCAACTGCCGTAGCTCCCGAAAGAGTGAGAGTCCCCACCTGCGTGGGATACGGCGCATTGGTGGTCGCCGAGATCGACGATCCCGCCACTGCATCCGTGGGCGAGCCGCTGAAGTTGATTGCCGTGTTTACCGAGGTAAAAACGATGTTCTTGCTCGCCGCGGTGTAAGTGGCGCTGACGCCATAATTGCCGGCGTTGATGGTCGCCGCCAAGTTGGCCAGCGTATCCGTCTTGTTTGCGCCCGTGGCCGTACCGAGAGTGATCGTAGTCGAGCCGATGGTGAGCGTGCCGCCCAGAGTATCCGTAGCGGTTCCCGTTCCCCCGATAGTCAGGCTCCCTACTTGCCCATGATACGAAACGGTGCTGACGGCCGGCGTGCCGGTCATGGCAATGCTCACAGCGGCGCTCGAGTCCGAGAGGTTGGAGCCGACGACATTATTCTTCGAGTTTGTCTCTGTGAATGTCATCGATGTGGCGCCGCCCACATAAACGGCCCCCACCCCCCAGGCCTGGCCGTTAATGTAGGCTTTCAGGTCGGCAAGCGTGTCGGTGGTTCCAGGCGTGCCAAGAGCGAAGGTGTGCGCGGTTCCTGCGCTGTCGGTTACCGTGAGGTTGCCCCCCAGGATATCGCCGCTCTGGGCAACAGACAGAGTACCGTCGATGCCTGGAGTGGTATCGGTCAAATTTGCGCCGACGACGTTATTCAGGCCCGAGCCCGTAAATGTCATTGCCGTGCCACCGCCGTAGACGGCGGCAATGCCATAGCCCAGGCCGTTGATGTAGGTCTTAAGGTTGGCCAGCGTATCGGTAGTGCCGGGTGTGCCGAGAACCACCGCCGGTTCGACAATTCCGGCCGTATTGGTAAGCGTAAGGGTGCCACTCAGTATGTCGGTGCTCTTGGCCACCGAGAGCGTACTCCCTATCCCGGCCACCGCAGGAGCGTTGTTGACGACCGCGGCAAGCACCGGCGCGGCGTTCGTAGGAGTATCGGTGATATTGGTGCCCGAGATGCTCACTGCGGCATTGGCCGCGGTAAACACAACGTCCTTGTTCAATGCGCTGTATGTGGCCGTGACTCCGTAGTTGCCCGAATTGATGGTCGCCGCCAGGTTGGCGAGCGTGTCGGTGGAGTTCGCGGCGCCCAGGAGAATCTGGTTGCTCTTGCCGTTGAGTCCCACGATGGTCATGCTGCCGCCCAGCGTATCGGTGTCGTTATTGACCGCCAAAGCGCCGATCTCGCCCGCGCCGCTGGTGCCCGTCCCCACGCCGACGCCTGAAATCTCGATGCCGGTATCGCTGCCGCTTCCACCGGCGACATTGGCTGCATCGGCTGCGCTCACCGCCGCGGTTCCGGCCTGCGTCGCCGTTGCAAAAGTTGCGCTCAAGCCCAGCCCCGCGTTGTTAATTGCTTCGATCAGTCCTTGCGCCGTGTTTGCATAGTTGGTGCCGGTGCCGGCCGAGATATTCGCCGTTGCATTGGTCGCCGGACCGTTCGCCCCGTTGGTCACATAGTTGACGGCGATCGTCGTGGACCCGCTGGCATTCAAGCTGTCGGTGGCCGCGGCGTCGTGGCCGCCGCTGGACAAATCGATGAATACGTTGTTCGCGCCGCTGCTGTAAACCATCTCGCCATCGGTATCGCCGACGCTGGACGAACTGAGGGAGCGAATGCTTATATTGTCGATCGAAGATCCCGCCGACGACGAGTCGGTGGTGTAGATGGCCGTGGTGACGCCGTCAAATACCTGGTTCTGATTGTAGGTGGTCGTCGACCCAATGTTGTTGACTTCGGCCAGAATCGACTGGTACTCCTGATTGGCCGCCGCCTCCTGTGCGCTATTGAGGGTGCCGTTCGAGGCTTCTGTAGCCAGCGTAATCGCCCGGTCAAGCAGGCTGGTGACCTGCGAGAGCGCGCCATCGGCCACCTGCAGCAGACCCACGCCTTCCGTGGCATTGGTTTCAGACTGCGTCAGGGCCGTTTGGTTAGCTTCCAGGCCATTTACCAGCGAGAGGCCGGCGGCGTCATCCGCTCCGGAGTTGATCTTCGACCCCGACGACAACTGCTCCAGAACCGTCTGCAAGCTGTTGTTGGTGTTGTTCAGGTTGTTCTCTGCGTAGATTGCTGAAAGATTGTTTAAGACACCGAGGGCCATGGGACTAACTCCTTCTTGAATGCGCTCTAACGCTCCGTGCCCGCGGTGAATCTATCTTTCCGCTAGGCCTTCCGGATCTTCCGGATGAGCGTTTCTGCATCCACACACTTCATCGGTGCTACCAGAAATAACTTTAGTCATATACCCCACAAACTTTCTGTCGCGCTTCAATCCACAATGTCCCGCTTCCATTCACCTGCTGTTCCAATTCGCTGCACTCACTGTCCTAATCCGCTTCATTCGTTGTCTCAATTCGATCCATCTGTCTTTCTCGATTCGATCCAATGCCAAAAGAAAACGGCGGCAAGAGGGTAGCCTCTTGCCGCCAACGGTCTTGACGACCGCAATTGCTCTCAGCTCATGAATGCTGTGCTACATGCCCTGCTTACTGCTCTGCCCCCACTGGCGCAGCGCCCGCTCCATCCGATCCAGCGCCATGATCCATGGTCTGCGGTCCCGGCGCTGCCGGAGCCGCGCTTGGAGCCGGAGCCGCGCCCGCCGGTGGAGGCGGTCCCTGCCGATGCCTGTACTGCATGCCCGGTCCCTGCCCACCAGGTCCTTGGCCGCCCGGCCTCCAGCCCTGCCCGCCCGGTCCGCCACGACCCTCGCCGTCCCGTCCGAAGCCGCCACGGCGCTCCCGGTCGGCCTGCAGTTGCTTCCACTGCTCAGGCGTCAGTTTGCCGCGAAGCGCCAGCAGATAGCGCGCATTCGCCTTTTCCAGCTCCGCGCGTGCCGATGCCACCTTGTCGATCCCCGCCAGTATCTCCGCCTCGTTCGGCGTGTCCGCCTTCACCAGCGGCTCCAGCGATAACTCCGCCTTTTCCAGGCTGGCGCGCAGATCGATCAGCTTCTCCCGATGCGTCTGAAGAATATCGTCCATCGACTTCCGCTGCGCATCGGTCAGCTTCAACTCCTCCACTATCTTTGGGTTGTTCCACCAGCGGCCTTGGTCGCCCCGCCCCCCGAACGCCTGCTCGAATGGCGGCCGATGCTGCCCAAAGCCGCCTCCGGGTCCCCCTCCCATTCCAGGTCCCATTCCAGGTCCGCCGCCTGGTGCCTGTGCACCGGCCGCCGCGCCCGCCAGCAATACTCCCGCAATCGCCATTCCCAACCGCAATCCCATTCCGGCCTTCATTGAACCTTCCTCCATGCACGTCCGCAAACTCGTGCTCTTGTTTCCCGATTTCGTTCTTTCCCAATTCCTCTACTTCGCCCCTTCGGCCCCCAGCTGCGCCAAAGGCTCCATGGCGTTCGGTACCTCGCGCGATACATCGCTGTCCACTGCGGCCAGCAAATCGTTTTCATCCATTGCCTGCTGCTCGCGAATCGCCTTCTGCTGCTCTGCCAACCGCGCCGCCGCCGCAATGCGTTCCCGCTCGATCCTCTGATGACGCTCAAACATTCCGCCGGAAAGGCCGCCAACCATCAGCACCGCTGCCAGAGCCCATCCCACCGCCAGCCGCCAGCTCCTGTGCCGAACCACCTGCGCCGCGGTTCGGGGCCGGCTCAACGCCGCATCGCTCCACGCATGAACGCTCATCCTGAAGTTCGTCAGCGCCTCTTCCAGCGCCGCATCCACAGGCTCGCCCGCATCCAGCTCCGCCGCACCTTCCACCTCTTCCCGCTTGCCCGCCAATCGCTCCATCCCACTCATCGTTTGCCCCCAAGCTCCGCGCGAACACGTCCCAGAGCCCGCGAAAGATGCGCCTTGACCGTGCCCTCGCTCAACCCGGTCGCCTGCGCAATCTCGCTCAACTCCCGCTCTTCCACATAGCGCAGAAGAAAAACCGTTCTTTGCCGCTCACTCAATCCCTTCACCGACTCCCAAACCCGCTGCACCTGCTCCCGAGCCAGCAACTGTTTCTCCGCCGAACTCTCTCCGCTCGGCAACCACTCGCTGGCCTCGTCCAGATCCACCGAGTTCGATTGCGTATGCCGCCAGAACTGCATCCGCCGGTTCCGCCAGTGATCCTTCTGCAGGTTGATCGCGATCCGCATCAACCACGTCATCGCGCTTGAATCCCCGCGAAACCTTCCCCAATTCCGGTGCGCCTTCAGGAAACACTCCTGCGTCAACGTCTCCGCAAGGTCCACATCCCGCGTCGACGCCAGCAGAAACCTAAATATCTGCGGCCTGTGCCGTTCAACCACACACGTGAACTCTTCGGCGGAAAACTCCCCCGCCGTCGCCATGGCCAACGGTTCCAATGCCGTTCCGGATGCCATCACTTTGGTAGACGCCCCCTTCGGTCGCAAGTTTACATTCCAGAGACAATTCTGGCCCATTTAAAAAATGGGAACCCTCGCCATCGCCGCATATTTAGCAGCCAAATGCGCGCCTTTCCGCATCTCTACGGGACCCGGAATAAGTCGATGTCCTGAGGGGCACGACTTCACAGGCCGCCGCAAAACTCAAATAATGAGGGAAGCGGAAGTTCCGACTCGCATGAAGCGCGCAGAATCGACGCTGGCCTTACAGCTTGCGGAAAAACTCTACAGGGCAAGTGTTCTGTATCAGGGCACGACTTCAATAGCCTGCCTGAGCCGGGTCGAAGGGTGCCGCAAACCCAGCAAAAAGAATTTGGGCTCTAGCCGCTGAGGGATGCTCTTCGGCAGTTCCCCCGAGCTTCTAGGTTTCTCCGTCCGCTGCGGCAAGCTTAGCCCCTGAAGGGCTTTAACCAGCCGCTCTTGATACGCGCTCCAATCGAAAAATCCCTCACTGCGGCAATCCCACCGGATCGTTCTTATCGTTCTCCGGATCGTACTGGTGCTTCACCATCCATTCCTTGAACGCCGCGCTTCCCTCCACCGCCACCGAATCGTCCTTCCAATAGAAGGCCACTCCATCCCGCATCTCCGCCTTCAGGTCGCAGCTCACCCACTCCCACGGCTTGCCCGGCCGCGGCAGCAGAATCTGCAGCGTCTTGCCTCTCTTCTTCCACTTCGCGGGAAACGTTTCGTACCCGCTCGAAGCCCTCATCCCTTCAATGCAGCTATAGGTGTACTGGAAGGCGCTGGGCGTGCCCCCTTCAAACAAATCGGCCACGCCCATCCCATCCACATAGTCCGGACCGTCATTGTTGAGGTTTTTCGGCTCCCGCGCGTGGCCCGATTGTGACGTGTTGCGAAACACCAGCACCCGCAACGGATAGTCGGCAGGATCGGGCCCCCCGGCCTCGACCGCGCTCGAAAGCGCAATGCACCCCGCAACCGCACCCACGGCAATCAAAAAAACACGCCTCATGACAGAACCCCCATAGTCAAGTCTATTACTGAATTCCCCACCCATCCTTACTCCAAGGGTTCGGGCAATTGCATGAAGGAATCCTCTTGACACAACGCGTTGATCCTCTCGCCCCAGCCGGCCAAATCTCGCACATCCTCCTGGAGGGAGAGGACGAGAATAGCCCCGGATGGAGTCCGCCGCAGCGGACGCAATCCGGGGAAACCGCCCCCTATCGAACTCGCCCGCCCCGTAGGGCCGGATCGAACCACAATCAGGCCTCCATCCAACGTTGATGCGCTTCCCCTGCTTGAGGCCCCAAATCCATTCCGGCCGTCCATATCCGCGTAGTACCATACGCCCTATACAGTTTCTTGCGGCGGCGGATCACCAACTTTCGGCAAGCCCTGGCAGCGCGGGGGAACGATGAAGCAATCCATCTGTTACCTGGGATTATTGGCGTGCCTTGCCGCACCCGCGGCCTGGCCGCAAAGCCCGCAAAAGCGCGAAGTCACCGTCCTCGTCGTCAACGCCCACGCCGACCCGTCGCAGCCTGTCCCCGGCGTCCGCGTCTCGTTGAGCTTTGTTGCCGGATCTGAAAAGGTGACCGACGCCCGCGATGCCACCAATCGCTCCGGCCAGGCCCTGCTCCTCGTCTCTCCCGAGGCCGCCCAGCGCGACGATCTGCGCCTCGAAATCGGTGGCGTCAGCGACCTTGTCGTCTTCCAGCCGGCTGATGGACAGCTCTCTGGCCTCCCAACCAACGTCACCGTCCGCCTGCTTCCCAAAGGATCGGTTCTGCTTCTGGGCCCGCCGCAAATCGAGGCCATGCTGCAGCGCCTGTCAATTCAAAATCGCTCCAAAAATCAGGAGATTCACGCGCTGAAGGCGGAGCTTGCCGCCGCGCAAAGCCAGAAGCCCGACGACCTGACAGCCTCCATGGCGGAGTGGGCCAAAGCCAACGGCTTCGAGGTTGCCGAGGTCGACAAGCAAGTCCAGCAATGGGCTGAAGACATTCAAAAACGCAAAGACCAGGCCACCGCAAACGAGAAAGCCCTAGCCGAACTGGCGCTCAAGCACTACGGCGTCGCCGCGCAACTCTTCGACCAGGCCGCCGACGACATCGGTCAATCCATGGACGAGGAAGAGAAACGTTTCCTCGAAGAACGCCGCAAGCAGTTGCGTGAACTCGTCGACAGGAAATTCCAAAGCGCCAACACCTATCAGTTGAATCTTCAGTTCCACCAGGCGACTCTGATTCTCGCGCAGGCTCGCGATCGCGCCGCAGCCGAACATAATCGCTACCCTGAAGACGCCGCACTGCGCAGCATCTGGCTCGACGCAGTTCTCCGTCTTGCCAACGCGCGCGGCGATGAAGGCGAAGTTTCCGAAGCCAGCGCCAGCGCGGCGTTATTGGCGCAGTCCGTTGCGGATTATCGCACCCTGTTGCAACAAAGGTCCGCCCCCGAGGACCGTCAGGACTGGGCAATGACCCAGACCAATCTGGCCATCGCTCTAGACGGGCAAGCGCAGCGCAGCGGCGGCACGCAAGTCGCCAATCTGTTGTCGCAGGCGGTCGAGGCCTATCGCGCAGCGCTTGAAGTGCTCACCAAGTCGAACCAGCCCCAGGACTGGGCCCGCACGCAGGTCAATCTGGGCAACGCTCTCATGGATCGCGGTCTTCGCAGCAGCGGAACCGAGGCAACAAAGTTGTTCGTCCAAGCCGTCGTGGCTTATCGGACAGCGCTTGAAGTACGAACCAAGGCCGGCGTGCCCCAGCTTTGGGCAAACACCCAGAACAATCTGGGTATTGTACTCATGCATCAGGCTGAGCGCAGCAGCGCGGCCCAGGCAACTGATTTGTTCGTCCAGTCGATCGAAGCCTTCCGCGCGGCGCTGCAGGTCGAAACAAAAGCCGATGCGCCTGAGGATTGGGCAAGGACCGAGAACAATCTGGGAATCGTTCTGCGCGATCAGGGTGAGCGCGCCACCGGCCCGGTGGTCGTCGAGCTATTCGACCAGGCAGTGCAGGCCTGCCGCGCAGCACTCGAAGTGCGTACCAAGGCGGATTTGCCTCAGGACTGGGCGGCCACTGAGAACAATCTAGGCGCAGCTCTGATGGATCAGGCGTTGCACAGCGGCACTGCGGCACAGGCAACGGATTTGCTTACTAAAGCTCTCGAAGCCTTCCGCTCGGCGCTCGACATTCGCACCAAGGCCAACCTGCCTCAAGGCTGGGCCACGACGCAGTCCAATCTAGGCACTGCCCTCACCAATCAAGCCGTGCTCAGCAGCGGCGCGGAGTCAATCCATCTGTTGTCCCAGGCTGTCGAAGCCTACCGCGCAGCCCTCGAGGTCTACACCAAAACTGACCTGCCCCAGGACTGGGCTGGAGTCGAGAACAATCTTGGCATCGCTCTTGCCGATCAGGCGGAGCGCAGCGGTGAAACGCCGGCCAAGAATCTGTTAGTCCAGGCCATCGAAGCCTACCGCGCCGCGCTCGAAGTTTATTCCGAGCAAGCCCTGCCGCAGGACTTTGCCATGACCCAGAACAATCTGGCTCTCGCTCTCCGGCATCTCGCCGAACGGAACAACGGACCCGAGGCCAAAGATTTGTTGGCTCAATCAATCGTCGCCTACCGTGCTGCGCTTGATGTTTATACAAAGTCCGACACGCCTCTGAGCTGGGCCAAGACCGAGAACAATCTGAGCAACGCCCTCGTGATTCAAGGTGACTACACCGGCGCCGCCAAAGCCATCGACGCCGCTCTCGAAGCCTTCCCCAACGACACCGACTTTCTTCAAACCGCCGTCTCCATCTATCACGACAACCTCTTCCATTACGACCGCTCCTATGAGCTGACCGTGCGCTGGTTCAAGCTCGATACATCGCCAAACGCCGCGCTAAGCATGGTCGAAGAAGACCTGACCAGCAGCCGTTTCGACGACTGCCAAAAGCACGCCGCCTCCATCGCCGATGCATCCCTGCCTGAACCCAAGACTGCATTCGCGTTGTTTCGCGACACCATGAAAATGGCCTGCCAGTGGGCCGCCGGACAAAAATCCGACGCGCGGCAATCCGTGCAATCGATCCTGTCCGATTCCTCCCGGTTCCGCGACATCGGCTGGGGCGTCGAAGGCACCCGCCACTTTCTTGCCTCATCCCCAGCCTTCGCCGCCGGCCGCGCATCCTGGATCGCCCTCTTTGATAGTCTCGAAAAAGCAGACGGCGCCGCCATGGCCGCCGCCCTCCACCAACTTGACGAGGTCATGAAGCCCTGACATGATCCTGCCCCGCTACGATGTTTTCTTGAGCTACTCGCGCGCCGACACCGAGCGCATCCGCCCTCTGGTCGACGAACTGCGCCGCCTCGGCTACACCGTCTTCTTCGACGTCCAGTCCATCGACCCCGGCGAGCAGTGGAAGAAGCGCCTCGACAAATCCATCCGCGGCGCGCGCACCCTCATCCTCTGCTGGTCCGCAAACGCCCATGGCTCCGACTACATCACCTTTGAATACGCCCGCGCCCAGGCCCTCAAAAAGCCGGTCTTTCCCTGGCTCCTCGACAAAACCCCGCTCCCAGCCATGCTTGAAATCCAGGGCATCCCCGAGCCCGACGGCGTAAAGGTTGCCGCAATGCTGCGCCGTTCCCTGGGCTGGACGCTTACTCGCCGCCGCATCATCATGGCAGTCGCCGCCGTCCTCGTCGCCGCCGCGCTGGCCGTCCCCATCTGGCACTATCTCCACCCGCCGCCATGGCAGTTTCAGGGCGAAGTAACCGACCTCAAATCCCGCCTCCCCATTCCCGGCGTTCGTGTCACGTTGAAGTTGGCCGATGGCATAACCTACTCGGCTACCACCGACCAGAACGGAACATACATATTGCAGAGCCTGCCGTCCCCGCCTCCGCAGTCAAAGCACATTCATCTGGAGTTCAGCAAAGAGGGCTACATCGGCGACAGCGCCAACGTGCGCATCGATGACACCGGCTTCGACCCAAAGCTCGAAAAAGCCCAATAGCGTCCGCGCCTGCTTTCGATTCTTGCCGCAACCTTGCATAATTTAGCCTCCCATCGGCGCACCATCGGAATGAAGACAAACTGCCCGCCCCGCTTCATTCCATCGCTGTTTCACTTCTTCACTGCTTCACTGGCAAATGCACATCGGCCGCCTTCGCCCGCATCATTTCGCGGGAAACCATTCCCGAAATGAATCCCCCAATAACAGAAATGGATGAGCGTGATTTAAATCACAGCCACCTCCCAGCCGGGGCCGACAAACTACCCAAAGAGTCCACCGAAAGAATGTGGTTCGTCTGGTTCTTTGCCCGCGCTTCACGTGCACGCAATCTCTCCAACGGTCGGTCCAGATCGATCCCTTGGAGAGAGTCGGTTCGGGAGGTTCGTCATGTCTGCTCACTTGCTCGACACAGCTTCATTCGGCCCCGCTTCACGCTACGTGCAAGAGCAACAGCATGCTTCGCTCTCCGCCAATACTGAAGAGCTCGCCGGCCTGCGCTTCTCTATCATTCTCACCGCCAAATGGGAAGCCTCGGCAAGCGCCGATGAGGAGCGCCGTAATGAGCTGCGCGGCGAACTCTCCGGCCTGCGCCGCCACTACTCTCAAAAAATCGACGAGATCGCCATGACCTTCGGCGTCCAGTGCGCAATAAAAGCCAAGGAAGACGTTGAACGCAGCGTCGCCATCCCCCTCGGCATGAAACCGCTTTTGACCCAGGACGAAGACAACCAGATCTACTTCTAAGTTGCATGGATCCGCTCCTGAGAGCGGCCATCCTCTCCTGTCAAACGCCGCGCCACCATCGTGGGTGACCTGAGTCACATACGAAATTCTCTGTCACACAAACGCTAGTTCTATCCGTTCTCTATACGTGGACACCTTGCGGATCGCTACAAAGCACGATGTCTTCCATGAGGACGATTTCATGCAGTTCATGACCGAGGTCGCGCATCGAGCTGGCGATTCCCGGTCTGCCATGCTTCTTATGGCGCGGCCCTACATGGACCTAGAGCAAGAAGTCATATGTGCCTATGAATCGCTTCGCTCGCCGGTGTATCTCTACCTGGCGGCGGTGCTGGGTGACGCATCGGAGGCCGAGGATATCTGCCAGGAAGTCTTCCTCCGCCTCTTTACCCACTGCTCCGATCATGGGATGGTTGCCCCTGAGCGCGTCCGCTCCTGGGTATTTCGGGTAGGCCGCAATCTTGCCATCGACCGCATTCGATCACGGAAGTCCGCAGGCATTTTTGACGGCGGGGACCCGCTCCCAGTTTTGCTCCAGGTGCCCGACCCCGGCGTCATGCCGGATGAGGCAATGCTCGAGCGCGAGCGGCTGGAAGCCATCCAGAGAAGGCTCGCCCACCTGTCGAGCCAGGAACAGCACTGCCTTTATCTCCGCGCAGAAGGGTTTCGTTATCGGGAAATTGCCGAGATCCTCGGCATCACCAGTTCCAGCGTCGCGGAGTTTCTCCGCCGCGCCATTCGCAAGCTCATGCGAGACAGTCATGCGTAATCTATTCAAATCCGATGACCGGCAGCCGGAGTGGCATCCGCGCGAAGACGACCTGCTGCTCTACCTCGATGGAGAATTGCCCCCGCGCGTTCTTGGCCGAATCGGCAAGCACCTCAAGGTCTGTTGGGCGTGCCGGGTGAAGGCTGAGAAGGTGGAATCCACCATCGCCGCATTCATGGACTATCGCAGCCGCGCCTTTGCCCAGTTGGCTGAGCCGGCTCTCGTCGATACCTTCCGCCTGCGCCTGAACAGCGTGGCTCGGCAGCATCGTCCTGGGCATTCTCTGCGGCAGATTGCGCTGAGCATTTGGCAGCCCGTGTGGAGCTCCCACGTTCGCTCTCTTGTACTGTCCGCGGCCGGCATAGCCGCCGTTGCACTGATTCTGTTGGCATGGAGAAATCTCTCCCCGGTGCCTGTAAGTGCCGGAGAACTGCTGAGCAATGCTACCGTCGCCGAAGCCGCGAGTGCCAACGATGCGTCACTCGTCCTTCATCGTTCGCTGACCTGGGAAACGCGCAGAAGCGGAGAGGCGAGACCCATCGAGCGCCGCCGCATCGAGATTTGGCACGCCGGCAGGTCGGGGGTTACCGCGCGCCGCTTGTACGACGAGTCCGGCAATCTTCTCGCCGCGGAATGGCGTCAGCGCGACGGAAGCTCCGAACTCTACCTTCCTCATGCGCATCCTTGGTTCGAGCCCAATGCGGAGCCCCCGCTGATGCTGTTGAACCACCCCCAGGATCTATGGCGGCTGGAGCTGTCTGCCGCCAGCTTCGTCCAGTTGGCAGGCGATGCTTCCCGTGCAAAGGTCTCGCGGCAGGGCGCGGATTATCGCCTCACCATCGGCCCGGTTCGCCCGGCAGGTTCTTTGCTCAACGCCGTGCTTACCATTCGCAAAAGTGGTCTTCGCGCCACTGGCATTGACCTCAGACTGGCCGCGCCCGCAACTCCGGCATCGCCAACTGAGCCTGCCCACCCGGTGGTCTACGACTATTCAATTGCGGAGGATGCCTATGAGCAGGAGTCCCCGGAGAATACCCGATCTCAGGTGTTTGAGCCGGACCCCGTGCTGCTGCCGCCTGCGGAGGGCCAGGCCGCCGTTGCCACACCCGATCTGCAGATGAAGACCACGTGGCTCCTCGACCGGATTGGCGCCACGCTGGGCGGCGAGATCACCGTCACTCTGGCCAACGATCAACGGCTCAACGTGCAGGGCATCGTCCAAGACGCTGCGCGCAAACAGGAGATCCTCGCCGCGCTGGCGCCGGTGCGCGCCAATCCCGCCGTCCAAATCGAGATCCTGAGCTACTCTCAGGCACTACGCCGCGCCGCCAACACCGCACGCAACGTGGCGGGAAAGGCGCCCGGCGTCGCCGGCAGTGACTCCGGCCTTTCCGCGCAGGCGGATATCAGTGAGTTTCTGGCCGGCCAGTCGCCGCCGCCTGAAGCCGAACTGCGCGAGCGCGTCACGCGGTTTGCAGCGGAAGTCTCCGCGACTTCCAGCAACGCCGCCCGTCATGCCTGGGTGCTGAAGAACCTTGCGCAGATGGCCGGCCCCGGCGATGGTCAGGCTCTCTCCACTGAGGCCAAGCGCCAGTATCTTTCCATGGTCGCCCATCACGCGCACGAAGTGGAGCAAAGTACAAGACGGCTAAACCAGCAGCTCGAGCCGGTCTTCTTTTCCGGACTCCCGCCGCCCGATGCGGCTGCCGCGTTCCCGGCAGAACTCTCCGCGGCCATTGATCGGATGCTCAGCGCGGTCTTGCGCAACGACAATGCCATCCAGTCTGCATTTGGCATCAGCGCGGGCGCCGAGTCCCCAATCTCGATTCACAGTCAGGAGTTTCACCAGTCACTCCTCGAAACTGCACAGCTCGCCTGCTCCATTGAGAAGCAGGCCGCCGGCAATTGTGAGTCGCCTTCGCCGCAGAGCAAAACAAGTCCCTGAGGTGCGCCGCCGCATTGGCTTACCGCTCATCCCATACTCTCGACGGTTTTTTTTGAGCAAGGAGCAAACAGTGTTAGCCCGAGCGTTTTCGATGCTGTTCTTTCCAGAATGCGCAATCCCAAGCGGCGTTTCCCGCAGGATAAGGCTCCATCGCGCCACGCCGGGATGCCGGATAGGGAGTCGAATATGCTCTGGTGCGGGCAGGGATCGCAGCGTAATTGCAAGCATTCTGATCGGCATCTGCATGCTTGCGCTCTATCTTCCCGCACGCGGGCAGGAACAGCAGCCTCCCCAAGCGCCGTCCGATCTCTCCGGGGTCGTTACCGATGCTCGTGGCGCCGCCGTACCCCGCGCTAAAGTGACAGCCGTCAATCAAAGCACCGGCCTGGAGCGGTCGGTCAATACAAGCGCCGTTGGAGAGTTCCTGATCCCGTTGCTGCCGCCCGGCGTCTACACGGTCACCGTCGATGCCAGTGGTTTTCAGCTTTTTCGTGTTGCCGGAATCCTGCTGAGCGCGCGGATCAACCTTCACCTGCCGCTCCGTTTGCCTCCGCCCCCCGGCATTCGAGGCAAGGTCATCGATCTCAAGTCGGGCGAGCCCATTGCCAAGGCGCTGGTGGCCATCCAGAGCCAGCACCTCAAGACCCTCACCTCGGCAACCGGCGAGTTCCAGTTCGACGACGTGCTTGCCGGCAGGGCCGATCTCTACGTCAGCGCGGTGGGATTCGAATTCCTTCGGCAAACCCTCAATGTGCAGCCCGGCATCGTCAACACCTTTGAAATCCACCTGGGCCAGGATGCACTGAGACGCACGGATAATGTCCGCGTCAACGCCGGCCCCTTTGCTCAAGTGCAGACGGAAGCGCCGGTTGAATACTCCATCACCAACACAGAACTCAAAAACCTGGCCTCGGTGCTCTTCGACGACCCCATGCGCTCGGTCGAATCCTTGCCGGGCGTTGCCGCCAACAACGATTTATACTCCGAATTCGCGGTGCGCGGAGCCGGTCCGTCGGAGATCGGCGTCTTCGTTGACGGGGCGCTGCTTACCAATCCCTTCCACGACATTCTCGACGATCGCGGCAACGCCTACTCCATCGGCCTGCTGCAAAGCGGATTCCTGGACTCGGTCGCCCTCCTCAGCAGCAACGTTCCCGCGCAGTTTGGCGACTTCACAGGGCCCGTTCTCGACGTCGATACGCGCGAAGGCGACTCCAGCCGCACTTCGTTTCGCGCCGATGTCAGCATGGTCGCGGCCACCGCGACCGCCGAAGGTCCGCTGGGCGCCGACAAGAAAGCCACTTGGCTGGCTTCGGCGCGCAAGGATTACGTCGGTGTGTTTGTAGGCAAGAACAACGGTCTCGGACTTAGTTTCTACGACACCCACGGCACTCTCGCATACGCTCTCAATCCGCAAAACAAGATTCTCCTCAGCGGTATCTACGGCGAAACCAGCGTAGCCAAGGACGACTCAAGCGTTTTGGGTTACGATCAGCTCAAGAACGCCGCCAGCAGCAGCGCACTTGCCAGCGCACGCTGGATTTGGTCCAACCGGGTTGCCCTTTCGCGGGCGCAGTTCTATGCCTCCATCGATTCGGCCAGCGACAAGGATATGGCCAACGATTTGATCGAGAGGTCCAATGGCCTGGAGACCGGCTATCGCGAGGACTTCACGGGCCAGATCGGCAAACACAATGTCTTCGAGGCCGGCGGCATCTACCGCCAACTCCATCGCGATTACTTGAAGTATGAGCCTTGGAACTACGCGACAGAATCCCTCTCCAACTCGCTGATCCAGACCGCGTCGTTTTCCAAAAACCTCTCGCAGCCCGGCGCCTATATTCAGAACTCCCTTGCCATGGCGGACAAGCGCATCAACTTGGTCGTGGGCGGGCGCTGGGATAATTTCAGCCAGAATAACCGCAGTGCCTTCCTGCCGCGGTTGAGCTTGTCGATCGCTCCTTTCACCCAAACCACGCTCACTTTCGCCGCCGGCCAGTACTCCCAGTTTCCTGACCTGGTCGATCTCTACGGCGAGTTCGGCACGCCGGGCCTCAGGCCTCAGCGCTCCAACCAGGCCTCTGTGGCCATTGAGCAGGTCTTCAGCGAGCGCTTGAGGGTACGCCTGGAAGCCTTCGATCGCCAGGGTCGCGACGGCATCTATTCCGCCGACAGCCAGTTCCGCCTCGCGTCTCCCAACGGATCCATCCTTTTTCCCCAGCTCGGACCGGTCCTGGCCAACTCCCTGCGCGGTTACTCGCGCGGACTTGACTTCGTCGTGCAGCGCCGCAGTGACAATGGCCTTAGCGGCTGGGTCGCTTACACGCTCGGCTATTCGCGATCCACCGACGCAACCACCGGCCAGCACTTCTGGGGAGATTACGACCAGCGCCACACGTTGAATATCTTTGCGAGTTATCGCGTCGGAGCATCCCTCAATCTCAGCGCCGATGCGCGCTATGGCAGCGGCTTTCCCATCGCCGGTTACGTGGGCTCTCCCACCGACTACGAGGGCGATTGGTATTTTCCGCTCACCGCTATCCCCAATCAGACCCGCATGCCGGCATATTTCCGGCTTGATACGCGCGTCAACAAAGCCTTCTACCGCAAGCATTCCAAGTTCACGCTCTATGCCGAAATCACCAACCTTACCGACCACTCCAACCTGCAGTATTGGGGATTCGTTCCCGATGCGGTTCAGGCCGGATATCTCGAAGCGGGGCGCGGCAACCTTCTGCCCATCATCCCCAGTGTGGGAATCAGCGCGGAGTTCTAATCCGCTTGCGCAGACGCAGCGCCGCGGCTCACAGTTAGGAGGACACCAAATGACGAATACGAACCAGATCGCACAGCGCGCCGCAATCTTCTTCACCCTGATTTCAATCGCCATTCTGGCCGGCTGCGGTGGAACCAGCACTTCCAATCAGCAACAGCAGTTGCCGCCCCCTTCCACCGATCCCGACACCAGGGCCAACGCCATGATGGCTCAGATGACCCAGGCCGAAAAGCTGCAGATGGTGATGGGAGGGGTCACAACCAACCTGACCTACGGTTACACCGTTCCTCAGGGCGCCGGCGGATGGATGCCCGGCATTCCCAGCCTGGGCATTCCGGCCCTTTATATCTCCGATGGCAGCGTCGGGGTCAGCGCTGACGCCGGACCGGCGACTGTTCTGCCCTCCGCAATTGCCAACGCCGCCAGTTGGGATCTGAACGAAGCCGCCAAGTATGGAACCGTCATCGGTACCGAACTCGCCGACTACGGGCTCAATGTCAATACCGGCGGAAATGTGAATCTTGTCGGGCGCGAACCACGCGACGGGCGAACCTTCGAGACCAAGGGCGAAGATCCCATCCTCGCCGGAAAATTCAACGCCGCGCATATCTCCGCTATCCAGGCTCAGCACGTCGTCGGCATGATGAAGCACTTCAGCTTCAATGACCAGGAGAGCGGCAGGGCGACCGCCAATGCGGTGATCGATGAGCGTGGCGGCCGCGAGAGCGATCTGCTGGCCTTTGAAATCAGCGTCAAGGATTCAAACGCCCAGGCGGTGATGTGCTCCTACAACCTCACCAACGGTGTCTATAACTGCGAAAACAACCATCTGCTCAACAACATTCTGAAAACCGATTGGTCGTTCCCCGGCTTTGTCATGACCGACTGGTGGGCCACGTCCGGCACTGTCAGCGGCCCCAACGCCGGGCTCGATCAGGAGCAGCCCAACCAGCTCTACTTCTCTTCCCTTGGCCAGGCCGTCGCCTCCGGGACCGTCCCGCAATCAACGCTCGACAACATGGTCCACCGCATCCTTCGCGCCATGTATTACGCCGGCCTCTTCGACTATCCGCTAACCGTCAAGCCCATTCCGGCCCAAGCCGACGCCGCCATCGCTCAGGAAGTCGAGGAGACAGGCGCGGTCTTGCTCAAAAACTCCGCTACCCAGTTGCCGCTCAATGCCTCCTCGGCTCAATCCATTGCCGTGATCGGCTCCCATGCCGACACGTGGGTTCTTTCCGGAGGCGGTTCGGCACAGGTCGATCCGGTTGGCGGAGGAATCTCCGGACCGCAACCGTGTCCGCCCTGCTGGGCCACCGTCACCTGGGTTCCCTCGTCACCGCTCAAGGCAATTCAGGCCGTGGCGCCCAATGCGCATCTCCAGTATGCCGACGGTTCTGACGCCACTGCCGCCGCCAGTCTCGCCGCCGCGTCACAGGTTGCAATCGTCTTTGTGAATAACTGGGGCAGCGAGGGCATGGACCAGACAACCCTGGGCCTTACAGATTACGTCGACACTGCGCCCATCGATCAGGACGCTCTCATCTCCGCCGTTGCCGCCGCCAACCCCCACACCATTGTCGTGATTGAGAGCGACGGCCCCGTCCTGATGCCGTGGCTCAATAAGGTTTCAGCCGTTCTTGAAGCCTGGTTTCCCGGTCAGAATGGAGGACCGGCCATTGCCAATCTGCTCTTCGGCGTGGTCAATCCCTCAGGCAAATTGCCGATTACGTTCCCCGCATCCGATGCTCAGTTGCCCCGGCCCGTCATTCCCCAACCCCCCGACAATGTAACTCCCTTCGCAGTGAATTACATCGAGAGTTACAACGTGGGATACAAGTGGTTCGATTCGCAGGGGCTGACGCCGCTGTTTCCTTTTGGGTTCGGACTTTCCTACACCACCTTCGCCATCACCAATGCCACTCTGACCAATAACCTCTCAGCGGCATCGGGCCCCAACATTCAGGTGTCGTTTACCGTCGCCAATACGGGCGCCGTTGCGGGATCGGAGGTTGCGCAGGTCTATCTCGGGCTTCCGCCTTCGCTCAACGAGCCGCCGCGACGCCTTGTGAAATGGCAGAAAGTCCCCCTGCAGCCGGGAGCTTCGCAATCCATCACCATTGAAGTCGACCAGAACGACTCTTCGCACCCACTGTCGTATTGGGATACGGGAAGCAACGCCTGGACACTCGGTGCAGGAACTTACACGGTCTATCTGGGCGACTCCGACAACGCGGCCACGCTCCAAACCGTGGGAACCTTTACCGTGGCCAATTGAAGTTGTGAGAATCGAGCATCGTGTCACCAATTCGCTTTAATTCTGCGGAATCGTAAGATGTGTGATCTGTTTTTACTTCTCCACCGGCTTCACCGACCCACAGTGGGATGAAACCAAGTCCGGCGATTCCGCCGCTAACTTGCTAACTCGCCATCCCCGCCTCGGCGGGGGCTAACTCGCCGAATCTGTCTCTGACACCTTCTCGTTTGGATCGTTCTACTTGCAAGCGAATCCAAATCTTGTTTCTTTCTAGGTGCCGCTTCATTCTTTGGGCCAACATCGATCCTGGGTTTACGCCAACAATGTCC
>Ga0326727_10011449_pt1 | contig 20639 bp, 13 predicted proteins | sample MB2enrmetagenome_FD_207643 | JGI IMG/M metagenome (GOLD analysis project Ga0326727, IMG submission 207643) | Lab enriched peat soil microbial communities from McLean, Ithaca, NY, United States - MB29MY | ecosystem: Environmental > Terrestrial > Soil > Wetlands > Peat | place: USA: New York...
CATCGATCGGAATGCGCAGGGCAGAAGCGCTATCCGTTCTGCGACCGATGTCTTTCGGGCCGGTGCCGACGGTGTGCGAGCCGTGTTCGGAAACTGAGCGCAGGGACATACAGCCTCATGGGACGCCCGCCAGGCCGCGGATGTCCTGCGGGGGGCTGCGGCGCCTCCGCGCTCCCTCGCGACCTTTCGTTGGAGCCTTCGGAACCAACTTCTTTCTCGGCGTGAGCTTCCGCAACCGGTTCCCCGCGCGAGGCTGCGCCATCTCTTTTCGTCTTGGTACTGGCGGTGCCGTGGGTCGCGCGTATGGCGCCTGGGCGAATGCACTGGCCGAAATCATCATGACAAGGATTACGGCGCGACGTACGTAGGGTGCGAAACACTTCATGTGCGTTAATCGGCAGTTCCTATTGATTCCTTTACAGGCGCCGCTGCCACACCGCGTATTTTCCCCAACGCCGTCGAAACAGGGAGAAGAACAGGACTGGTGCGCGGGCTGTCATCGGTGGCCCTGCTGAGAATCGATGACAACGGGTTGCGTCAGCTTGTATGTGAAGCGGGTCTCTGGAGCAATTTCGACACCTTTTCCCGTCAGCTTTCCGGCGACCGTTCCCGCGGCGGCGCCGGCCCCGGCCCCGATGGCGGCTCCGGTTCCGCCACCGGCCGCGGCTCCAACCGCCGCTCCGGCACCAGCGCCGGCTGCCGTCCCGGTGAGCGTTCGTTTTGCCTGGGAACCGGCTTGCGAATCGACATTGGCGGTTTCCACTTTGACCTTCACACCGTTGATGGTGACTGCAACCAGGCAGGTGGACATGGAAGCGCGATGGGCCAGCCCAGGCGACTTGACTTCGGTCACCCGCAGGATGGCGTTGGCATTCGCCGGCACTACTTCGACGCCGTCGAGCGAAATCGGATCGTCGAGACTGGCGGCATATTCGCGATTCAAGTCGGCCTTCTTCGAATCGATGCGGTCAATGGTGCGAACGGCGATCTCCGTGCCAACCGGGAGGGTAATGGTTCGCGGCGGGGCGGATGGGGGTGCGTGCGCGGATGGTGCTGGCTCGGGAGCAGCCGCTCTCCGTGAAGGTGCGGTTGCCGCGGGCGTGGAAGCCGCTGCGGCCGGCGTGGGTTCAGGAGCAGCGGGCGCAGGGGACGCCGCTTTAGGCACAGGTGGTGTTGCTGCCGGCACAGGCAAGGATACGCCGAACTGGATCGACTGAACCTGATGGATGTCGATTACCTGCGACTCGGCCCCCACCTTGATCCGAATTTCCTGCGTGTTTCCGGATTCCACCAGCCCGGAAATCTGGCGGCCGTCTTTCAACGTGACGACATCGGCGAAGAGTCTGGCGCCTGCCAGCAGGCCGAACTGCCAGATGATGAGCAGGAGGGTTCTTTTCATAGCGTCCTCGCCGATTATTGGCTCACGGTCCAATGGACCACACAGTGCTTCTGCGGGCCGGAACTGATGTTTCTGAGAACCAACTTTTGCGTCTGTCCTTCACCGGGCACAAGGCGCGCCTCCCAGGTCTTTGTGTCATAGTCGAGCTGCATCTTTCCCAAGGGCAGATTCCGGAAGACGTACTCGGCGTTTTGTGGGACCGGACCGCCGCCACATTGGAGTTTCCCGGATGTCGCCTGATGGTAGAGTGAGGGCGGCGGAGCGGCCGCGGGCGTGGGAGACGGCGGGTCGGAGTCGGCTCTTGCCAGCGTGGGCCGACCGTCGACCGTGCGGATGGATGGGGCTGGCGTAGCGTTCGGATTGCCGTTGGTCCTGGCGCCGGTTGCCGGGGATGGCGTGGGCGCCGGATTTCTGCGCGGGATCGGCTGCCCGGGTTCCTGCCCATGGAGTTCCCTCAGCCACATCTGAGCCCGGTAACTCTTTTCGCGATCGGCGCCGTCGAGATCCTGAGCCAGGAGATTTTCGGCAACCTGGCGGTAATGCGGGAGTATCTGCAAGGCGCTTTTCTTCCACGTTCCTATATCCGGCATGTCTAGCAGAATCCGGCAGACCGCCACTGCTTCCGCATTGGACAAAGGCGGCCGGCCGGACGCGGCAGGCGCCAGGAGATCGGTGAGGAATGGTCCGGCACTATCCGGATAACGGGCCATCAGTTGGCCGAGCACGGGCGCGAAAGTGAGATTAAACGTCGCCTGGGGCTGTTGGCGCCAGGAGAACTCGACAATCGCCGAGGCCACGCGGGCGTCGGCCAATGGTTCCAGCACCGGAGTCAGACTGGCCCTTCCGTCCCCTTGCCAGACGGCGATCAGTTCCTCGTCGAGGATATCCCGGTACCACGGCACCAGTCTGAAAAGCGCGTCGACAGTAGGCTGGGAGTTACTCGAATCTACCTTTTCGATCAAGGTTCGGATCTTCTGGCGCGCCACGGCTGGCGAATACGGAGGAGGCCCAACCTCTTGAAACTGCGCATGCGCGACCGTGCCGATGGCAAAGAATACAACCGAGAACAGACTTAACCCTACGGCTCGGATGCCTGTCCGTCGAGCGCCCCAACGGCAGGCCAGGGCGAGGACTGGGGAATGCATATAGGTGATATAGGCGATCATGATCGGCAGAAGGCCGTGAGGGAGGCGGTTCATAACAGAGCCTGCGGGCGCGCCGGGAACTGACCTCCTCTATTCTACCGAAAGCTCCCGGCCAGTCGCTCACCGGAATCTGTCAGGCTCCGGCATGGCGCCGGAGGCAATCCCTTGGGCCGTGGCAGTGCGGTGAGCCTTCTCCCATCTCTCCAAAGCCGGCGGCCGCCTTCGCTCGACTCTCTGTTCGATTCGGGCGATCAGGCGTGACCATACGGAGTCGGGGTCGGAATCGAAGACCAACTTGGCGTCGCCATCGAAGATGTACCAGACCCCCAGGTTTATTTCGAGTTGTCCGGCGCCCCAGCCGCAGTAACCTAAGCAGGCGCGGAACTCACCGGTGCCCGTGCCCGCGGCCAACGTCTTTCCAGCAGGGGCCGCGTGGAAACCAGGTAAACGTCGCCCATCACCCGCCGCGCGCCGTCCGGCTGGCTGGCCGCCCGAAGCAGCGCCAGCACCGTCGACACGTCCACCGGACCACCAAGGTAAATTGGGGCCGAGCGGTTATGCGCCCCTTTGAGCTGGTTCAAGGGGCGCGAAATCGGCACCCTGGCCGGGTGATTGATCATGAGACCCAAGGTGCCGTGCTGTCTGGGACGCCGACGGGGTGGTTCTTCCGGTTGGGGGGAGGACGGAGTGGACACCCGCCGCCCATCGATGTTCGGCTGGGAACTCCCCAGGTGTCTGGCAAGGAAGGGCGGACCGCGCTTACCCCAGAAGCTGTGAGGGCCGTCGAAAATCTCCTGCTCGATCCGGCTTCCGCCCAGGCGTAGACGTCGAGGTGCTGAAAGCCACACGGCGCGTGCCGGCCGGCCGGTTACCTGAGCTCCACCAGTTCGTAATCGGCGAGCGCGGGCACCGTGAAGCGGGCGTACTCGCCGGCTTGGGCCAGCGGCAGATCCCTGCCGGCGCGGATGGCCCGCGCGGAGCGGAACGTGCCTTTCACCTGAACATCGATATCGCGCATGGGCACCGCGCTGAAATACGCGGTCTGCGAGTGGCCCGAAAGGTTCACCAGGTGGACCAGGCGGCGGTCCCCTTGGTTCATCAAGGTGACCTCGACCAGCGGGTGCGCGTTGGTCTTCAACTGTCGTCCCCGGGGCAGCAGACGATCGATCAAGTCGCGCAGCAACCCCGCGTGCGCTTCCGAACTGTGCAGGTAGTACAGCGCTCCCAGGTTCCAGGGAAACCACGCCACAGTTCCTTTGCCCCATGATTTGAGGATCAGTCCGGGAGCGTCCGTATCCTTCCAATCCACGTGCACCAGCTCGGGCGGACCGTACATGGAGGGCGGAATGAAGGTGAGGGGACCGCTAGCCTGGACCTCGAGATAGTCTCCATAGACGAAAGCCACGTCCGTGTTCTTCAGCGAAGGAAACAGCGTCTTGTCGCGAATGCGGAAATAGGCGCCGTCCGGATCCTTCCAAAGCTTGACGACCCGGCCCATGTCGAAGGGCGGCGCAGCCGAACTGGCAACCATCAGGTTGCCGCCGTTCTCGACGAAATGCGCCAACTCCTTCGGCACTTCGCCCGGCGCTATCACCAGTTCGGCCTCGCGGCGGCCCGTCCATTCCAGGTTGTCTACGGTGGCGAAGGGAACGTGCTCTTCGGAAAGCAGCCGGAACAGGCCGCGATACGAGCTTTCGCTGGAGGGAAAACCGCGCGCGCCTCCGCCCAGCAGGAGCACGCGCGCCGCGGAACTCTGCCCGGTGAAGTACTTTTCGTTTTGTTTGAGCCAGGCGAAGACCGGCCGGGCGGCTTCCACCGCCGTGCGGTCCTGCTGCTCCAGGGTGCCGTGGATGTTGAACGCCGCGGGGCCGCCGTTGGCCACGTTCTGCCACAGCCGCGTGCGGATCTCCTCCCGCGGAACCATGGAGAAACGCCAGGGGAAATCGACAAACGACTGGCACTGGTTGATCGCCTGCTTTTGCGGGTACGTGTTGCGCGCGCGGTTCACGTTGTCGCTCGACGCGTACGGCCATAGCGGAAGCGGCCGTTTGACCGCGGTGTTCGACTCGGAGAACACGATGTCGGCGATATCCGGCGACGTTCCCACCAGCGCGGCCGCGGGACGCTTGCTCTTGATGAGTTGGCGGATGGTCTGCGACATGCCGGCGGTGGCGTCGCGCAGGAAGGCCTGGTAGTCGGCGTCCGGTTTTTCGGGGAGGTCGCGGCCAAAGCGCGCGCGGAACAGGCGCCGGCAGTTGTCGCATTGACAGACGCCCAGGGGTTGTCCGCTGTAATCCGAGGCCGGATTACTGAACATGTTGAAGAACAGGCCGTCCACGTCGTAGCGATCCAAAGCTTCGGTGAGAATCTCGATGGCCTTCTGGCGATACCAGCCGCCATTGATGCAGGCCTGGTAGGTGCCGTTGTAGATCGCGGGTTGGCCGTTGGCGCGCTTGAAAAACCATTCGGGGTGCGCGTCGTAGGCGTCCTTGCGGGCCTTGCTGAGATCGAACCGTCCGATGACCCGGATGCCGCGCGCGTGCGCCTGTTGGAGCACTTCGCCGAAGGTGTCGTGTCCCCGCGGAATGTAGGGGCTGATGTAGTGGTATTCGACGCGGCTCGGGTAGAAGGCCGAGATGCCGCCCATGGCCATCAGGAACACGTTGGCGTTGAAGTCCGATACGGTCTGGACGAACTTTGCGGGATCGAGCGCGGCGTCGGTCTCGCGCAGATTGGTCTGGAGCCAGCGGATCGGCTCGCGCATCCACCAGTCCTGCTGGGCTTCCCCGATCGCGCAGAGGAAAACGAGTGCGGTAAGCGCCGTGAGCGGTTTCATGGTCTTCCTTTCCCTGTCGATTGTAACTGCCGCGGTATCGCCCGGGATATGCGCCCGGCGCCAGACGATATCGCCGCGCCAATGCGGATTCGATCGGCGCACGCCGCCCACACCGTGCGAATGAGGTCCGCCTGCCGCGCCGTAGAGCAACGTTGGTGGGCCTGGGAGCGCACGGACTTGGCGTACCGGCGTTGGTTCTCCCGCGTCATTTTGCCGATACGATCCATCCTGGCCTGCCGACGATGTCGGGTAGAGTAGGTGGCCGTCAGCCTGGTGTGGCGTCCCGCGCGGGTACGAACGCCGGACCAAAGCGCCGGGCGGCGATCACATATGACCGTCGAACGAAGTCTCGTTGTCCCATTCCGTGGTGGGCTCGAAGAATCCGCCTTCATGCAGATTTGCCCTGAGCACATCCATGTTGATCTCCAAGCCCAGACCCGGGCCGTCAGGCACCGCGAAGTATCCCCTGTCGATAATCGGATCGTTCGGCTTATCCGCCCTTCTCACCCGGTCGAGGAAATGTGGAACATCGGCCATGTGATACTCGCAGGCCAGAAACTGGTCGCCGGCGGCGGCGGCATGCGCACTGGCAAACAGGGTAATCGGGCCGTTGTTATTGTGAATGCAGGATGCCACTCCGTACTGGGTGGCCAGGTCGATGGCCTTCTTGGTCTCGAGAATACCGCCGAGATTGGCCAGATCCGGGTGGATCACGGAGATCGCCTGCTTTTCCAACAGCTCCCGGAAGCCCTCGGCCAGGTATACATCTTCGCCGGTGCAGATGGGCGTGGTGCAGGCATCCTTAAGCCTGCGAAGATGATCGGGGTAGAACCACGGCACCACGTCTTCGTACCAGGCCAGGTTGTACTTATCCAGTCTCCGCGCGAACTTGATAAAGGTTTCGATGGGAAAGTGGCCGTAGTGATCCGTGGCGATCGGAATCTCATAGCCGACAATACTGCGAACGGTTTCACAGTAGTCCGCCAGCCAATCCAGCGCTTTGTCGGTGAAAAACGTGGAGGTGAACAAGTGCTCGCCATAGGGGTTATAGGCGCCCATGGGGAGCCTGGTATCGGGCGGCGGCGCGCCTGGCGGGGCATCGGCAAAGCCTCTCCGCACCGACCGATTAGCCGTCGGGTCGGGGGCGGGGCGCGTATACATCCCCGCCGTACTCCCGCCTTCGCCGCCGGCATGCAGGTCCATCTTACAGAAGGTCCAACCCTGCGCTATCCGTTCTTTCAAATGGTTGCCCATGGCTTCTCCAGTGGGCATACTGGTGGTGTCGCAGTAGAGGCGGACACGGTCGCGCATCTTGCCGCCGAGCATCTGCCAGACCGGTACATTCCAGGCCTTGCCAGCCAGGTCCCAGCAGGCCACCTCGATGGCGGAAACACCGCCGCCATCACAACCAAACCCGCCGTGCTTCTTGATTTTGCGGAATATCTCCGCCACGTTGCACGGGTTCATTCCGATGATCCGGCTCTTCAAGATCAGGCCGTGCGCCTTGCTGCAATCGTAGCGGATCTCGCCGTAGCCGGAAATACCCTGGTTGGTATCCAGGCGCATGAGCATGGACCGGTCCGAATGGGCAAAGCGCATGTCGGTGATCCGCAAAGCCGAGGGGCGTGAATTCGTGTTCACCTGGGCCGTGATCTGCTCCAGGTCTTCGTTGGTGACCAGGCTCCCCGCGGCGACCGCCGCCGTGGCGGATGTCGTCCCGGCGATGAATGTCCGCCGGGAAACGTTTGGTTTCTGAAGCACCGCAATCCTCCTTTGAAGTGGGCGTTCCGCCCTGACAGAAGATCTTCTCTTCTCAGGCTTCCCCACGGTGTACTCATCTTCAACGATGAGGGACTGCCACGAATCGACCGTCGCTCGTGACGTGGCAAGCGTGTTCTGAAACACGGCCCTATGTCAGCGGGCCCGTGGATGCAAATCTAACATGCCTCTCGCGCGCGAAGTCAATCCCAAGAAGTCGGATATCATGGCGGAATGAGATACGCGCTTCTGATTCTGGCCTCGAGCGCGCTCAGCGCGCAAAGCCTCAAATTCGATTTCGTTTCCGGAGAGCCGGCGGCGGGCTTTCAGAGCGTGCCGCCCGGCGCCCGGTACTCGGAGGAGACGGGTTACGGCTTTGAAGACGCCGCCGGACAACCGCCGTTCTATTTCTCCGTCCGCGTGCCTGAGGAGGGCAACTACAGAATCACGGTGACGCTGGGCGATCCCGCCGGCGACTCGGTGACGACGGTCAAAGCCGAGCTGCGCCGGCTGATGCTGGAGCGCGTGCGCGTCGCCGCAGGAAAAATCGAGACGCGCTCGTTCCTGGTCAACGTGCGCACACCGAAGATTGCGGGCGACGGCGAGGTGAAGCTGAAGGATCGGGAGAAGACATTCGAAGCGCGGGCGTGGGACAACCGCATCACGCTGGAGTTCACCGACGCGCATCCCGCGGTGCGCACGGTGGAAGTGGAGAAGGCCGGCGGCGTCCCCACCATTTACATCGCCGGCGATTCGACTTCCACCGACCAGCCGCGTGAACCGTTCAACAGTTGGGGGCAGATGCTGACGCGCTTTTTCAAACCCGAAATTGCGATCGCCAATCACGGCGAATCGGGCGAGTCCCTGCGCGGGTTCCTCGGCGAGAACCGGTGGGCCAAGCTGCTCAGCGTAGTCCAGCCCGGCGACTACGTGCTGATTCAGATGGGTCACAACGACCAGAAGGAGACGGGCGAGGGAATGGGCGCGTTCACCAGCTACAAGAGCGATCTCCAAAGGTTCGTGTCCGACACGCGCCAACACGGCGCCACGCCGGTGCTGGTCACGTCGATGAACCGCATGACTTTCGATGCCGGAGGCAAGATCACCAACAGCCTGGGCGACTATCCCGAGGCCGTGCGGCAGGTTGCCAAAGAGGAAAACGTAGCGCTGATCGATCTCAACGCCATGAGCAAGCTGTTCTACGAGGCCCTGGGGCCGGCGGATGCGCACCTGGCCTTCGCCGGGAAGGACACGACCCACCACGACAACTACGGGAGCTACGAGCTGGCCAGGTGCATCGTCGAAGGCATCCGGCAGGCTGGGCTGCCGATTGCGAAGTACCTGTTCGACATGCCGCCCTTCGACCCCGCCCATCCCGACCCGGTGAGCAAGTTCGATATCCCCGCCGAGCCGGCGGCGGATGCCCAGCGGCCGTATGGGCAATAGCGGTAACCATGCGTGGCTTCGCGTGGGCCCTGGGGGCCGCGGGCGCCGCGCTGTTCGCGTTTTCCTGCCGATCCAAATCGCCGGGTTGCAGTGACCATCAATAAACGCCAGGGAGACGTGCAGGGCGACCGGTTCGGCGCGGAGGTTGAGCCCGTAGTCCGTCTCGTCGCCGTTCGGGATGCGAATGAACCTGAAGGCCCCGTTTTCGTAGGTCCCCTCGTCGACGCGCATGAACTGGCGGCGCTTGTCCGCCGCGGCAGGCCGGAAATCGACACGACAATAATATCCGGCCACGTTTACTTTATCGTCCTCGACCACCCGCTGTTTCCTATGCGCGTCACGATACGCCCGGCTCAGCGAGGGGACGGTACGGGTGCATGCCGGTAATGTATTCTCAAAGCTGGGTTCGAGCGATCGGGCGCAAGCAGCGGCGGTGGCCTTTCATCGCGGGAGCATCGGCATTGAGTGACTACCCGGAGGTTTGAGCATGCTGAACAAGAAACAAAAACGGATGATGATGGATCCGGTAACGCGCCGGAACTTCCTGGCCGCCTCGGCTGCCGGGCCCGCGGCGGGTTTCGCCGCGCTCGCCGATCCAGGCGCGGCAGCGGCGCAATCGGTGGGCGTCAAGAAGGGCGACCTTCCCGACCTCACGGTGAAGTTGGTGAAAGTCTATGTCACCGACACCGCTGATATCCATCGTCTGAACAGCACCGAAACCGGCGAGATTCTGTCGGTGGTCACGGAGAGCGGAATCGAAGGCAACTATACGATCGGCAATCGCGACCGGACCACGGGCTGGCTGGAATGGGCCAAGGCAACACTCGTCGGCCACAGCGTTGTGGATCTGTTGCCGGCGCTGAACGCCACTTCGGGAATGAAGAGCGCCGGCGGACTCAATGCCCGCGCACGGACGGGCGGCGGCGCCGGCCCGCGTCCAACGGGAGCGGCCGCACGGCCCGCGGCGGGGAATTTCACGTCCGTGCCCAGCCGCAGTGGCGGCTCGTGGCCCGACTACAAGGCGGCTGCCGCGGACATCTGCCTGTGGGACATTCTGGGCAAGGCTGTCGATCGCCCCATTTACAAGCTGCTGGGCGGCAGGAAAGACCGCATGATGGCCTACGCGAGCTCGCAGCATCTGCCTTCCATCGAAGACTATGTGCCCGACGCCATGAAGGCCAAAGAGCAGGGATACCGAGGATACAAGATCCACCCCGGATCGGGTCAGCACCAGAACGGTCCGCCCATTCCTTCCTACGTCGGCCACATGGAGGAGATCAAGGAACTTCGCAAGGCGCTGGGCGACGAATATGTCCTGGCGCACGATCCGGTGCAGGCGTACAACCGTTACGAAGCGCTGAAAGTGGGACGGCTGCTCGATGAGCTGGATTATTTATGGTTCGAGGATCCCATCCGCACCACCGATATCGACGGCCTCGTGGAACTGGCGAATCGCCTGGACGTCCCCCTGCACGTGGGAGAGTTTCTGGCTTCCATCTCCGACTTTGCCGAGTACATTCGCCGCGGCGCGGTGGATGTGGTGCGGCTGATCGCGGACAATGTGGGCGGCATCAGCGGCTCGATGCGCGTGGGTCTGCTGGCGGACGCTTTCGGGCTCGAATGCACGCCTCACAACTGGGGCAACGTGCTCGACCTGGCAGTGCACTTCCACCTGGAGTTGGCGCTGCCCAATGCGTATTGGTTTGAGATGCCGCATCCCGCCGAGTATGCGGACCGGCCCTATCACAGGGACAAGTTTCGCATCGACAAAGACGGCTACATACTGGCGCCCACGGCTCCAGGGTTGGGGTATCCGTTCGATCGCGATGCGCTGGACAAGACGACCAGGCGCATCGACGTATGAGGACCGGGCGGGAACGGACCTGGCGAAGTGTTGCGCTCGGAACAACCGCGAGCTACCATTTGCCTGGACGGCGGGCTCCCCATGAAAACAGTGCCGCCGCCGATGCCCACCGCTCGACGATGCCGGCGGGCACCTCCCATTCGCCGCAATGATCTTCGCTGTCCCGACGAGGGAGCGGCTAGCGAGACTCCATCGAAGGAGGCTTGATGGTTCCGGCCGGCCTTTCCCGCCGTGGTTTCTGCGCGGGCGCTTTCCCGGCCGCTGCCTTGGCGCAGACCGTGGCCGCCCGCGTGGGCGTCCGGGCGGCCGATCTGCCAAACCTCCGGATCAAGGAAGTGAAGGCGTACGTCACCGGCTCCGGACGTCTTGCCTCGATCGTGACGGAGGGCGGCGTGGAGGGTAATTGCACCCTCCAGAATCACGTCTTTCACGCCGATTGGGACATGCGGGGCTGGGTGGAGTACGCCAAAGGAGCGCTGGCCGGCAAAGACGCGCTCGATCACCTTCAACTGACATCCCAGTTTATTCCGGTCCGCCGGCACTACGGCCAGAACCCTTACGCATCTCCGGTTGACATCTGCCTCTGGGACCTCCTCGGCAAGGCTCTGGGGCTGCCCATATACCGCCTGATCGGTTCGCAAAAAAGCCGGGTGCCGGCATACGCCAGTTCGCAGCACATCCAGACGAACACTCCGGACCCCTACTTGGAAATCGCACTCCGTATGAAAGCCCAGGGATTCCGCGCGTTCAAGTTCAATCCCCCGCCGGTCGCGGCCAATGGCGACAGCCACTACCGGCTGGATATCGAAATCTGCAAGGCGCTGCGTAAAGCCCTGGGCGAGGATTTCATTCTGATCCACCACGCGGTGGGGAGCTACTCGCGATTCGAGGCGATGGAGGTTGGCAGGGCATTGGACGAGTTGCACTTCCGGGGATATGAAGACCCGCTGCCTTCGACCGACCTGGAAGGGCACGTGGAACTCAGCCGGACGCTGAAGACGCCGCTGATCGTGGGGGAATTCCTGTTCTCGGTGTACGACTACGGCGAGTATGTGCGGAGAGGCGCGGCGGGCATGTTCCGCTTCGTAGTGGACAATATCGGCGGGATCACGGGCGGGATGAAGATCGGTACGCTGGCGGAGTGTTTCGGCATGGAATGCTCTCCGCACGGCGTGGGAAACGTGCTGCACCAGGCGGCGCACCTGCATTGCGAACTGGCGATGGCTAACAGCGCCTTCGCCGAGGTCCCGGCGCCGCTGGGAGCTCGCGACAACCAGCCCTACATCAAGGACAGAATCGGCATCGGCAGCGATGGATATGTCGAAGCCCCCATGAAGCCGGGGCTGGGATATGAAATCGACCGGGCGGCGCTGGACAAGCTCACCACGCAGGTGGAACGTTGATGGCGTAGCCGCGGAACCAGGAGGTTCTTCATGAAGCAGAATCCGATCCGGATCGGGCTGGCGCTGGCCTTCTCGCTTTCTCTGGCCTTAGCGCAAAGCAAGCCGATGCCGCAACTGTTGAAAAAAGACGGCAGGTTCCAGTTCATGGTGGATGGCAAGCCGTTCATCCTGCTGGGCGGGCAGGTGGGAAATTTCAGCGCCTTCCCGGAGATCATGGAGCGTTCCTGGGGCCGGTTCAAAGCCATGAACTTGAACACTGTGGAATACCCGGTCTACTGGAACGTGATTGAGCCGGAGGAAGGCAAATTCGACTTCCGCGCGTTCGACCAGATCCTCCGCGGGGTGCGCTCGCAGGGCTTGCGCGCCGATCTGCTGTGGTTTGGGACCTGGAAGAACGGAGCCATGGACTGGACGCCCGACTGGGTCAAGTCGAACCCCCAGCGTTTCCCCCGCGTGCTGGATTCCGGCGGCAAGCCCATTCGCTCGCTTTCCCCCATGTCGAAGACCAACCTGGACGCCGACCAAAAAGCGTACTCGGCGATGATGAGGCACTTGCGCGAGATCGACGAAGCGGACCGCACGGCGATCCTGGTGCAGGTGGAGAACGAGCCCGGCTCCCTGGGAAGCGTTCGCGATTTCTCGCCCGAATCCAACCGCCTTTTTGGCGGCCCGGCGCCGCAGCCATTGACCGCCGCCTTGAAGAAAAAGCCGGGAACGTGGAAGGAAGTCTTTGGCCGCATCGCCGATGAGGCATTCAACGCCTACTATGTCTCGCGCTACATCGACGAGGTGACCCAGGCGGGCAAGCAGATCTATCCTCTCCCCGCCTATGTCAACGTGTGGAACGGCGGATACGGCACCAACGACAACTTCGAGAAGTTCGATCGCCCCGGCGAGAGCTACCCCAGCGGAGGAGCCGTATCCCACATGCTGGATCTGTGGAAAGCCAATGCCCCCCACATCGATATGATCGCGTCGGACATCTATCACCAGAATCCCATTACCTATCTCGAGATTCTGAACAACTATACGCGGCCGGACAATCCGCTGCTGGTGGTGGAGACGGGAAGGGGCATTGCGGCCCGCGCCTTTTTCTACGCGCTGGCGGATTTCTCGGCCATCGGTTTCGGACCCTTCGGCGTGGATGGCGGAGGCGAAGCGCTACGGCCCGATATGGCCGCCATCGCCGCGGATTTCCGCGTGGTTCAGTCGGCCCTTCCGATCATCGCCGAATTGCAGGGAACGGAGAAACTGAAGGCGGCGGTGGAAGAAACCGGAACCGGGGCGCGGAATCTGATCTTCGGCAACTACGACGCCCTGGTGCGTTTCCACCCGCCCGGCAGACAGCCTGCGGGAAGTGTGGGCGCGGCTGCGTCGGCGGGGCCGGTGGAACCGTCCGCTCGGGTCCTGATTGCAGAGCTCGCACCGGACGAATTCCTGGTCATGGGCTTCGAGGCTTCGGTGGAGTTCCGCCCGGTCCAGGGCTCGTCCTTTACCGCGGCGCAGTTGCTCCTCGAAGAAACGGGCGAATACGTGGACGGTGTCTGGAAGCCTTCGGCACCGGGACTCAAGGCGCAGGGCGATTACTCGGGTCCGCTGGTCAACTTACCGGCTAACGGCTCGATGGTCAAAATCAAGTTGATGAGGTATTAGGACGCCATGAAACAGTTGCTATTCGTAATCGCGGTCCTGGGGGCCCTGGTAGTTGCTCTGCTCGCGGCGGGCGCCGATCCGCCGCTGGTCAACGACGGATGGGATCACGGCGATCCTCCGTTTCTGCTCGAATCGGGCTGGACGCCGTTATTCAACGGCAGGAATCTGGACGGTTGGCAATACACCGATCCGCAGAAGGGCGCCTGGGGAGTGACGAAGGGAGTGTTCTGGGGCGCGGAGGCGAATCCGACGCAGTTGCTCGCCATGCCCGAGCCCGGCGACCGCATGATCAATACCGTGGCCAATGGGAAAAGCGCCTCGAATATTTACACCACGCGTAAGTTCGGCGACGTGGAACTGTATGTGGAGTTCATGATGGCCAAGAGCACCAATTCGGGCGTCTACATGCACGGACTGTACGAGACGCAGATCTGGGACAGCTATGGGATCGTGCCGCGGCTCGACACCGACCGCTGCGGCGCGATGTACCACTACGCCGGCGGCCCGATCGATGGGATCGACGGCGGGATTGTCCCCAGGGTTCGCGCCGAACGGCCGGCCGGCCAGTGGCAGTCTTTGCACTACTGGTTCCAAGCGCCGCGATTCGACGCCGCCGGAAAGAGGATCGCGCCCGCGAAATTCCTGCGGATCGTCTTCAACGGCCAGGTGATTCACGAAAACGTGGAACGGCTTGGACCGACCACCGCCGCCATGAAGATCCCGGAAGCTGCCGAGAATCCGTTGATGTTGCAGGGCGATCACGGTTCGGTCGCATTCCGCAACATCTACATGCGGCCGTTGCGGCCTTTGCCCCAGCAGTAGGCGGAAGGAGACATACCCGATGAAAACCGAAGAGAGTTCCAAACCCGGCGGCACGGCCGCGGGAGTTTCGCGCCGCGGCATGGCGGCGGGCGCGGTTGCGGCCATGATCGTTCCGCGCCACGTCCTGGGCCGTCCCTATCAGGCGCCCAGCGACAAACTCAACATCGCCGCGGTCGGCGTGGCCGGCATGGGCCGCAATTACCTGGCCGGCTGCAAGGATGAGAACGTGGTAGCGCTTTGCGACCTGGACTGGGAGCGCTCGGCGCGCGTGTTTGATACCTACCCCACTGCCAAACGGTACCGCGATTTCCGGCAAATGTTCGACCAGGAAGAGAAGAACTTCGACGCGCTCATCATCGCTCCGCCCGATCACTGGCACTACTACCTGCTGATGAGCGGGCTGAAGATGAACAAACACCTGTACTGCGCCAAGCCGATCACTCACTCCATCGCCGAAGCGCGAAAAGTGAAGGCCGGGGTGCTGGCGTCCAAGGTCGTCACCAAGGCGAGCATCCAGGATTCCCGCACGAGTTACGCCAGGGCCACCACAGAACTGCTGTTGAGCGGCGCCATCGGCGCGGTGCGCGAGGTGCACCTGTGGACCGGCACCTACAGCCCGAGTGGCTTGGCGCGGCCGTCGGGGGTGGAGACGCCGCCCGCCGGGATGGATTGGGACATGTGGTGCGGGCCCGCGCCATTCCGGCCGTTCAGCAGGATCTATCATCCCGAGCACTGGCGCCCGTGGTGGGATTTCGGCACCGGCACGGTAGGCGACTTCGGTTGCCACACGCTGCAGATGTATCACGACGAGCTGGAAATGGGAGCGCCGGATTGGGTGGTGGGCGTGGGCTCCCAGGCGTTCTCGCCGGCGGGCCGCGTGGACAATACCGAATGCATGAGCATCGCCAACACGGTCCAATGGCATATCCCGGCCAGGGGAAACAAACCAGCGATGATGGCGTACTTCTACGATGGCGGACTGACTCCTCCGCGTCCCGAGAGTATGCCCGCGGAGGTGCCGATGCCGGGTGGCGGCATCATGTTCGTCGGAGCCAAGGGAGTCCAGGTTTCGGCTTTTTATGGCGGCAATCCCTGGACGCCGTTCGGCTCCCAACCCCGGCCGGGCGTCCAGGTTCGCGGGCTGCCGGGCGGCTGGCTGTTGCCCGAAAGCCAGTTCAAAGATTTCCAGCAGCCCGCGCCTACCCTGGCGCGCTGCGAAAAGCCGGATCACTACACCGAATGGGTGCGGTCCTGCAAGGCGGGCAAGAAGTCGATCACACCGATTGAATTCGCCTGCGGCCTGACGGAATTTGCCCTCCTCGGAACCCTGGCTTTGCGCCGGTATGGTATGCCTGCGCCGCCTCCCGCCAACGGCACGGGAGATGGCGGCGGCGCCGGAGCGGCTCGCGGGCGCCGGGAAGCCAAAGTTCTCCTGTGGGACTCCCAGGCCATGCGCATCACCAACGACGAGGCGGCCGACGCGCTGGTCAATCCGCCGCACCGCGCACCGTGGGAAATCTGAGCGAAAGGTAACTTTGTCTATGGCTTCGAATGAAGTTTCAAGCGGGGCGATTCCCCGGCGAACGGTCTTGGCCGCCGGGCTTGCGCCCCTCGTAGTGCCTCGTCACGTGCTGGGCGGTCCGGGATATCAGGCGCCCAGCGATACCCTGGCCATTGCGGCCGCCGGCATCGGCGGCATGGGACGCATCTACCTGGATGGCTGCAAAGCCGAGAGGATTGTGGCTTTGTGCGACCTGGACTGGACGCGTCCGACGACGCAAGGAGTTTTCGAGAAGTTCCCTGCCGCCACGCGCTACCGGGACTTCCGGCGGATGTTCGACAAGGAAGAGAAGAACTTCGACGCTTTCATCATGGCCGCGCCGGACCACTGGCACGCCATCCTCCTGATGCAGGCCATCCAGATGAAGAAGCACATCTACGGCGCCAAGCCGGTGGCACACTCCATCGGCGAGGTCCGCAAGGTGCGGCAGGCGCTCGAAGCCAACCCCAAGCTCATCACCAAGGCGAGTATCCAGGATTCGCGCACGAGTTATGCGCGGGCCACCACGGAACTGCTGTTGAGCGGCGCCATCGGGCCGGTGCGCGAAGTCCATGTCTGGACGGCGCACCCGATCTATCCCTGCAACGTGCTGCGTCCCACGGAGATTCAGACTCCGCCGGAGGGCCTGGACTGGGATTTGTGGGTCGGCCCCGCGCCCTTCCATCCGTATCACAAGGCGTACCATCCGGAGATCTGGCGCGCGTGGTGGGATTTCGGCACGGGAGACGTGGGCGATATGGCCTGCCACACGCTCCACACATTTTTCGAAGAGCTGGAGCTTGGCGCGCCGAAAGTGGTGTACGGCTGCTCGTCGACGCGGACCGACGTCTACAACACGCCGGTCGACACGGCGGAAACCGAAGGTTACGCCAACACGGTGGTGTGGGAGTTTGCCGCTCGCGGGAACCTGCCGCCGCTCAACCTCTATTGGTACGACGGCGGAATCAAGCCGTCCCGCCCGGCGGAATTGGACCATAGCGTCGCGTTGCCGAGGGAAGGCGTGCTCTTTGTGGGAGAAAAGGGCAAACTCCTGGCCGGTTACTATGGCGGCAATCCGTTTCAGCCTTTCGGCAGGGCCGCGGCCGGTGCTCAGCCGCGCGGACTTCCCGGCGGCCTGCTTTTGCCCGAAGGCAGGTTCAAAGACTTCCAGCAGCCGCCACCGGCTCTGGCGCGCGTCGAGAAGGCGGATCATTACACCGAATGGATTCGCTGCGCCAGGGAGGGCCGGCCCACGTGCCTGCCCATCGAGTTCGCGAGTCGTCTCACGGAACTGGCGCTCGTCGGCACGCTGGCCCTGCGGACCCGGAAGGTGCTGGAGTGGGATACCGCCGCGATGCGGGTCACCAACGAAGCGAGCGCCAACCAGTTTGTCGAGCCGGCTTATCGAGAGCCCTGGAAACTGCCGGTCTTGTAAATGCGCATGCCGCCGGGTTCGCCGCGCTGTTTTGGCAGGCGGCTGCCATCAAGATCGAGCACCTCACGCTCGCGCCCAACGACTCACTCTTCGTCGATCTGCATTCCGGCGGCGGCTTTGTGGCCAGGATCGAGAAATAGCGGAACGCAGGTTTGTCCGGCTTTCTGGCGGCCGCGGCGCCAGCGCCCCGTAGCCGCCCGCGCTTTCAACGTAGGCACCCTCCTGGGCTGCCCGGACGGAAAGTCCCGGAAAAACAACTCCGACCATCACGGTTAGGCGTACAATCGTTGGTGGCCAGGTGAGGCACAACGAAATCCTGGTCCCAATTCGGGAATTGCAGTTCTAAGCGGACATTCACAGGGGGAGCCATGACATTACGTAACGTGGGGCTTTGCGCGTTCGCACTGACATCGGTGTTGACGTTCGCCGGGTGCCAGACCGCGCCCAAACCGGAAGAGAAGGATGCCGGCGCCGACATAGCAGCGGTCAATGCGCTCCGCGGAAAATTCAGCGACGCCTTTAATTCCAATGATGCGGGAGCCCTTGCCGCCCTTTACGCCGATGACGCGATCGTGATGCTCGCCAATCAACCGGCCCTTGAAGGCAGGCAGGCCATCCAGTCCATGTACGAGGCAATGTTCAAGGCGAACGCCGCCAAAATCGCCATCACTTCGCTGGAAACCCACCTGGCGGGCGATTGGGCTTACGATCGCGGCAACGCCACAAGCACGACCACTCCGAAATCCGGCAAACCGGTTGAGGAATCGGCCAAGTACCTGGTGGTTCTGAAACGGCAGCCGGGCGGCTTGTGGAAGGTCTACCGGGAAATCGATAACAGTAACACCCCGCCTGCGGCGCCGGCTAAGAAAGCGAGTAAGGCGGTCAGGAAAGCCGGCAAGAGGAAGTAGCACGCCGATTGGCGAGGAACGCCAGCGGGTCTGGCCGCCGGCCGTAGTGCAGCCAACCGTCCTTAGAAGGACGCCAGCGAAGATGCGCCCCACATGGGCCGAGACTTGTAGTAGTCGGGGTCCTCGAATTTCTCGCTGAAAACTCGCTCCCATTTCGCGTTATCGACACAAGTGCGACACGAACCACAGTGGCATGTACCAGGCCGGTTGAGGCGAATATCAGCCGCGCGAGACGGATTTCGCCTGATCCCTCGTCCGGCCACCCGGCTGCGTGAGATGAGCGCGGCTACCATCGAATCGGTGATTTCCACAAGACCTCCCGGGCGAATAGACTGTCTTTCATCCCGAGTTTGACAGGCAACTACACCCGCTACAAGAGATCATTGGAAATAGTCAGATGTATCCTTGCGGATATGGTCAGTACCATCGATTCATAACTGATGTTAATACCGCCACCTGGAGTCGCGGTGGAGCTTACGGTACCCGGCCGCTGAACGGTTCTCGCCCCATCAACCACATCGATGCTACTCGCGCGCCACTTCATTTGAATCCGCTCACGCTGAGTGCTGCGGACCTGGAAACCATCGCCGAGCCGTATTACAGTCTGAGCGGCCCGGGCCGCAATCGGCTGAATCGCTTCGACAACGCGAAAGGCCGGCGGTGCGACACCATCTCCTTTCACTCCGCGATGCGGAACCGGAAGCGCATATCTTCGCCAAACCACTGGATATAGTTGGTCCCCCAGCCATTGTTGAAGAGGCTGAAGTGAAAGCCGTTGGCGAGGCCGGGCTGGTCTCTCGAGAAGTAAACCGGCAGCTTCTGGCCCAGAGCGACTACCGGCGCATCCAGCGTCTCGATACCGAGAGTGCCTTCGGGGCCTTTGTAGTGCAGTCCGCCAAGAACCGCGTGCATCGCCCGGTTGCCTCCCGTTACGACATCCAACGGGGAAATGGAGCTGCCCGCCTTGTCCAGCAGCCAGCCGCGAGGATCGGAGGCCAAGGGTTGGAAGCTGAGCCAAAGAGCTTCGGGCATGCGGTTCGCGGCCTTCCCAAACCAGGAAAAGTCGATCTCGACGGTTGGTTCGGCATCGGAGAGTGTCAATTGCAGGTACATCTTTTGCGGCCATGCGACCCTGCCCGATTTTTCCCCTTCGGCATCGTCGATCTTGATCCGGGCCAGGATCTTGTGCCCGCTCGCATTGCTGGCCCGCCGGCATTCCGTGAGAACGGGCAACCATGTGCGGCTTTGCGCCCCGAAACGATCGATGTTGGGTTTGCCGAAATCCTTCGGCGCCCAGTCCGCGTCGCTCTTCAGATATGCCGCAAAGAAACGGTCGTAATCGCTTTTCGACAGCGTCTGATAGGAAAACAAGGCGAGCGGCCGGCTTGTGGATGCCCAATCGCAACCGCTCTTCTTGCTGTGCAACCGGCAAATCGCGCCCGTTTGGGGATCGAGCGCAATCACGAAATGCTTCGTTTCGATCGGATCGGCGGCCCCATGCTGCCGCAGTCCGGCGGTTTCCGGCTCGGACGGATGAAGCCCCCGTACCCGCGCGTCGGCCTCGGTGCGCAGCGGCGCGGGCAGGGTGGCAATCGCGTCCAGCAGATCTTGCCGTTTTTCCGCCCAACTCGACAGCACGACCTGGTACTTCGGCCGGCCCAGCATCTGCTGCAGATCGGATGGCGTGTAGTGGTCGAAGTCCAGCCACGTCTTGGTGTCGGTGCCCCAGGTGTGCTCCACTTCCAGAAGAAAGCTGCTCAGGAACGCGCAATCGGTGGCATCGCCCGGCTGAAACTTCCGGTTCCCAATCCATTCGCTCCGCAGCCGCGCCAATTCCCGGTAACGGGCTACCTTCAGCGGATCGCTGGCCACCCCATAAATCCAGGTATCGCCGATCTCCTGTGTCACCACTGGCAATCGCTCGCGGTACGGTTCGACGGCATTGGCGATGCCGGTGAGATTGGCCGCCGTCACCTCGGCATTCGGGAATCGCTGCCGCAGACCGGCATAGATTTTGTGAATCTCCGCGATAGTATGGGGACCTGCGTTATCGCCGCGGACTTCTACATCCACGGCCAGATCCGATCCAGGGATCTTGACGACGCCGCCGTAATCGTGAAGATGGTACATCACAACCAGGGAATTGCCGCCGGAATCCTTCCACAGAAAGACGGGCGGAACATCCGGTGGGGTGCTCGCGGAATTGACGCCGATGTCGAGAAACCTTACTCCGTGATCGGCGAGCGGGCCGATGATGGCTCGCGTGTGACCGGGTACGTCCGTCATTTTGGCGCCGGTAGTAGTCCGCTGGAAACGCCGGTCGAGCGACCGTGAAAAACCGAGCCCACCCGCGATCAGCGAACGGTCCATGAGTTCCGTCTGCCAGGTGAACGGAATCGCGTGCCACGCGATATCTCCAGATGAAATGGC
>Ga0326727_10011450_pt1 | contig 20638 bp, 24 predicted proteins | sample MB2enrmetagenome_FD_207643 | JGI IMG/M metagenome (GOLD analysis project Ga0326727, IMG submission 207643) | Lab enriched peat soil microbial communities from McLean, Ithaca, NY, United States - MB29MY | ecosystem: Environmental > Terrestrial > Soil > Wetlands > Peat | place: USA: New York...
CAACAAAAGGAGATATTTCAAGCTCTCGATCTTGACCGTTTTACAGCCAGTTAGGTCATACAAAAAAGGGGCATTTTCTCCTATGGTATCAATTACTTACACAAAATAGGCGGTAAAGTCGGGCTAGGCGAATCAAACAGGAAGTTTCTGGACCGCAGTTTCAGCGGCTCGATGGAACTCATCAAGCATATGGTCCCGAACCATTGACGGTTTCAGGAACTAGTTCAGACCGGATAAGGAAAAGGTCTAGTTCAACGTGAGTGAGGCAATTGCAAATACGTTGTCAAATATAAAAGACGATCTCAATAATTAGCATATCAGTATCGCAGTCATTGCGAAGAAAGATCCTGCCATCTATGGATATCCGAATGAAATTGTACAGGCTCTCCTCAACATCCTGAACAATGACGGGGACGCCTTGACAGAACGGGAAATAGACGATCCCTGGGTGATAGTCACCATGTGCAGTGAAGGCGACAGGGCTGCTGTGATGATCATTTCCCAAAGCGCCGGCGGCGTCCCCGAGGAGATTATAGGCAAAATCTTCGACCCCTACTTTACACCAAGGAGCCACAACGGGGAACGGGGGTCGGCCTGTTCGTATCGAAAACCATCATAGAGAATGAATATGGGGGGGCTTACCGTGAGGAACATTGCTAATGGCGCTGAATTCAGGATAGAGGTGCGAAATGGCATCAATATCTGATTCCATGGCATCAATTTCGATATTGCTTGCAGAAGATGAAGAGCTTATTTTGGAGCTTCTAGCCTCCATACTTACCAGTAAATTTCCCGATCTCAAACTCTATACCGCCAACAACGGCAGAAATGGGTTGGAACTCTTCAAAACACACACTCCGGATATCGTCATTACCGACATCCACATGCCGAAGATGAGCGGTGTGCAAATGTCTGAGAAAATCCGCGCTATCAAACAGGAGACAAAGTTCATCGTCCTTACCGGCAAAAACGGAAAACTCATCCTGCAGGGTTCAGTCGAAAAAGGGTTTGAATTCGACCATGTTATTGTGAAGCCGATCGTTTTCCAGGAGTTGTTCGGCGCAATTGAACAGTGCATTGGTGAGATTTCAGGGGCAAACCTGGAATTTCTTATAAAATAAGGGGCAGGGATGGGAGCTTGAAACCTGAATTCCTTAGCATGGGACCTATTTAGGTTTCTTCTTTTTTCTCTTTCGGGGGCAGTTGCATGAAACTTGATATGAAGGTCGCTGTTGCCTTTGCCTTAGGACTGTTGATCATCGTCGTTGTGGGCGTTCGTTCCTTCATCAGGATCCAGCAGGTGGCCGAGTCAAACCGCATGGTGACACAAACCCACGAGGTACTGGAGAAACTGGAGCATGTTCTGTCGCTGCTCAAGGACGCGGAAACCGGCCAGCGCGGCTTTGTCCTGACCGGCGAGGAGCGCTACCTGGAGCCATACAACACAGCCGTCGTCGAGATCCGAAAGGAGATCGATTCAGTGACCTCCCTGACAAAGAACAACCCCGCCCAACAACGGAGCGTCCAACAGCTTGCAGAGCTTTCCCGGGAGAAGCTCGATGAGTTGCAGGAAACCATTAAGCTTAGCAGGGAAGGGGGCATGAAGCTGCTTTGCTGGTAATTCGTAGCGACCGTGGCAAGCGCATCATGGACGAGATCTGTGCGGTTGTCGCGGAAATGATTGGCCGCGAGCGTCAACTGCTGGACAAACGGAATCGAATTGCAGGCAATATCACTCTGCACAACTTCTGGATGGCCGGCATCGGCTTTCTCGTGTTGCTTTTGGTGTTGTCTGCCTCGGCAGTCATCATCACCCGCACATTGCGGCTTGCTGGCCGCAGCACACGGACCAAGGATTCCGGCAGGAAATGGCCCGGAATCACAATCCGCTACATGTACGCGTTGGCAATAGTTGCACTGGCCATGCTGGTTAGGCGATGGTTGGTGAGCTTTTTTGGCCCCATACCCCATTCATCACTTAGATTCAGCCCCTGCTGAGCAAAACATGGCCTTCTAAGCTCTCTTGGATTTTTTCAAAACCTCAACTCTGTTGTAACATAATAAAACAATTAAACTGATACTCTTTGACAGCTCAGTTTTAAGCGATTTAATTTAGCTATTATGCACTAAGGAGTCCATTATGAAGAAAGTCAATCCGCTGGAAGTTGTCCAAGAACAGTACCAATATCTCAAGGGAAAGCTCAGGTCAACCCATGATGCCAGGGAAAAGAATGTCTTATTTAAAAGGCTTCTTAACCTTGCTGGCGTAATGCAGTTTCTCATAACTATTAATAAGAATACTTAACTGGACTTTAGAATTTCAGAGTGATTAGGTACGGCAATAAGAAAGGAAACTAACAACTAACCTGACTAATCGACATTAGGCTAATCGTCCCTAGTAGCATACTCGAATTGCGGCGGGGTGTGTTACTTTGATCCGAAGGAGGGTGTCCCCATGTTCCACTGGCTCCGCGACCATCGCCGCGCCGAGGCGCGCGAGCGCCCGTTCCCCCCCCGAGTGGGAGGCTTTCGTGCGCGCGAATGTGGTCCACTACAGCGTGCTCGACGACGCCGAGCGCGCCGAGCTGCGTGCGATGATGCAGGTCTTCCTGGAGGAAAAGCACTGGGAGGGGTGCGGCGGCCTCGACCTCACCGACGAGATCCGCGTCACCATCGCGACCCAGGCGTGTCTGCTGCAACTGGGACTCCCCCACGACTACTATCGCAACGTGGAGTCGATCCTCGTCTACCCCTCCACCATCGTGCCCCCCGCGCGCAACCCCGGCGTCTTCGAGCGCGTAGACGGCGCAGTGGATGTCCCCGATCCCATTCTGGGCCAGGCCTTCGCCCAAGGTCCGGTAATCCTTGTGTGGGATGCCGTCCTACACGGGGCACGCCACCCTGAACAAGGTCATAATGTAGTCTACCACGAGTTTGCCCACAAGCTCGACATGCTCGATGGAACCGCCGACGGCACCCCGCCCCTCGCCGACCGCGACCAGATAGATGAATGGGTGACAGTTTGCTCCCGCGAATTCCTGCGGCTACGCTGCCTCGCGGAGAAGGGCCACAAAACCTTTCTCGACGCCTACGGCGCGAAGAACGAGGCTGAGTTCTTCGCAGTGGTCACCGAGGAGTTCTTCGACCGCCCCCTCGCCCTCCAGAAGCACGCCCCTGATCTTTACCGCGTCCTCAGTGCATACTACCGCCAGGATCCGGCAGGGCGCGTGAACCGCACCTGCTCTGGGTAAGAGTGAGCGGGTCCAATGCGATCCGATTCCGGACAGGTATCTCCATATACTGAAACACGATCACAACCTCCAGTGCTCCAGAAAACCGGTTGGCGAACCAAGGGGAAAAACCAGGCAGCAGTATTCCTTGGTCTCAACCCCAGCACTTTTCGCGCAGGATACGGAAAGACAGCATCCTCCGACAGTAAAGGAAAGACTATGTTAGAGTTAAAAATGTTTGCCTCAACGTGGGCCGTCATATATCGCAGTTATGCCAAATGTGACGGATACAGCTGACGGTTTTCCCTTTTCACCGCACTCTCTCTTTTCACTTTCCCCTATACAATCAAAACGTTGCACTAACAAAATCCGCGGGTATTCTCCGGCACGTTAGTTGCGGTATATACCTTGAGTAGAACATAAGTACTGTCGAGCTTTCTGCGAAAGTTATGTTCTCATAAAAGGAGAAGCAATATGTTAGGAACTATTCTGATTGTCGTCGTGGTTTTAATGTTTCTGGGTGCTCTGCCCACTTGGCCTCACAGCCGACAGTGGGGTTACTACCCGAGTGGCGGGCTTGGTTTGATCCTTTTGATTCTGATCATCCTAGTGGTGTTGGGCATGATTTAGGTAGCTGTGTAACGTCTGATGTCATATGCGGAAGATGGTCCAATCGGTTTTGAAAGCAGAATGGCGAGCTTAAATTTCAAATCTGCTAACCAAAAAGAGAGTAAGAGAAAAATGAAGAAATTAATTTTCATGACAGTGTTAATAGTTTTCGGATTGGCCTTGTTTTCTGGCTGCGCCTCAATCAAGGGCGAAACAACTGGTGAATATATCGGCGAGCCGACGATGACTACAAAAGTCAGTGCGATAATAGTTAAAGACCCGAATGCTAATTATTCCAAGATCGATATGGCAACAACGCAAGGACACGAATGCACATTATTTCAAGACCGATGTGACGACAACATAAGGTGATGTTGTACTTCAGGGTTTTGTGAATAGAAGAGAAGTCGAGGAAAGGCTTGTGACAAATATTAAGGAAATCAAAAGGTTGCAACCCGTGAAGAGCCTCTTGAAGCTGGGAGAGAGAAAGTAAGTCGACTTAGGCAGCACTCTAATTAAGGAGTTAACTTACGCTAGAGTACCATCGGTCAAATCGAAAAGGGAGAAAGATAAATGAAAAGCGCAAAGACTTTAGCGGTTGTTGTCGCTGTTATTATGGCGGTTTTTGCTGCGTGGGCTGCCAGTCCTGTTCTCTCGGACGTTTCCCTCCCCGCCCCGCGCACTGATGGTGGGAAACCCCTCATGCAGGCCCTCAAGGATCGGCAGACTTCACGTGATTTTAGTAATAAGAGAGAAGCTCCCCCCTCAGGAATTGTCCGATCTTCTCTGGGCGGCATTCGGCATCAACCGGCCCGACTCGGGAAAGCGCACCGCCCCCTCCGCCAGGAACTGGCAAGAGATTGAGATTTACGTGATCATGGAGGAGGGTGTTTACCTCTACGACCCTCAGGCCAACAGACTGAGAGGTGTCGTGAGGGGGGATCTGCGAAAATTGGCTGGAACTCAGGATTACGTTGCAATGGCCCCGCTCAATCTGGTGTATGTCGCGGACACGGCAAGGATGAAAGGGGTTTCACCAGAGGATCAGGCACTGTACTCTGGCGCTGATACTGGATTTATCGGCCAGAACGTTTATCTTTTCTGCGCATCGGAGGGACTGGCAACGGTTGTACGGGCCTCGGTGGATCGGAAAGCATTGGCTATTGCACTGAAGTTGCCCGATCATAAAAGGATCACACTCGCCCAAACAGTGGGATATCCAACCATGGTCCGAAAATGAAATGGCGAATAAACCTTCAAACATGCCTTTATCTTGGTAGTGCCATTATTCTGCTGATTGGTTTGGGTACTTCCATCATTATTTAACTGCCAGCCGTAAATGCTTCGGACAGCGTTTTAGCTTATGCACCTGAAAATTCCAAAATGTGCTCGCAAGATTTGGAACTCTATGGCGGAAAGGCAAACCTTCTTGCAAATGAGTTAACGCGCTGGTTTGCAGGGTTATGGCATGGAGAATCACTGGCTTATACGATAGGATGCATCACCATTTTCCTATCTTTTGGGCTTTTTTATGTTGCTTACCACTGGCCATCCAACTTAGAATCTGATAGTTGAGTTAAAATCAATAGGGGCAGAATTGAGTAAAAGATGCTTCGTAGGGGAAATCCCAAGAAAGACCCAATAACACCTTGTAGCTCCGTCATCTATTTTCCCAAATGCAAGCAAGGTACATTTTCTGTAAACCTTCACAGGTTTTAAACGTTAATATTAATTGTATGAGCGTCTGTTAGTTGCGCTCAGGAATGGAAACATGCCCAGGCGTAAGTACGACTTATCCAGTCTATCCCGCCAAAATTAAGGAGGTAAGAAAACAATGGGTTTTATAAAAAAAGTCACACCCGTTCTTTTGCTGCTGGTGGTGACTGGCTGTGCAACTCTTCCAACGGGGCCGAGCGTCAGAGTACTGCCAGCCAGGGGAAAGCCTTTTGAGACATTCAGAGCTGAAGACGCGACCTGCAGACAATGGGCGGAACAACAGATGGGGATGTCAACTCAACAGACCTACGATAAAAACGTTGCTACAGGAGCTGTTGCGGGCACGGCAATAGGGGCAGGGCTGGGTGCAGCCGTAGGTGCAGCCTCCGGTCACGCAGGAGCGGGTGCCGCTATTGGTGCCGCAAGCGGGCTACTCGTTGGTACGGCAGCAGGCTCCGAATCAGGCCAGGTCAATGGCATGGGGGCACAACGCAGATATGACAATGCCTATGTTCAGTGCATGTATTCCTATGGGAATCAGGTGCCTGGATACCGCCGTAGTGTAGTAGCCGCGCCGCCTCAACCCGCAGTAGCTGCACCTCCGCCACCTCCACCCGATGTTATGGCTCCCCCAGCTCCGCCAGATGTTGTGTCTCAAGGAGAGGTACCACCTCCACCCCCACCCGAGGTGTTGCCAGCGCCAGGACAGTACCCACCTCCGCAAGAAGTTTATCTTGATGAAGCGCCTCAGTTCATCTATTCGCCTGAACTCAGCATGTATGTTGCAGTTGGAGTACCTTACGACCTGTTTTATACTGGAAGTGGTTACTTCTATTTTTACGGAGGGCGTTGGTATCATGGACCATATTACAATGGACCGTGGGCATTCGCTCCAAGGAGTATATTCCCCCCCGTTTTACTTAGGTACCGAATTGGCCAAATTCGACATTTCCGTGATGTGGAGTACAGGCGATATCAGCACGATAGAGCGCATTATAAAGGACGAGTCCACCGTCCCGAATTTCGTGGTGTGAAACAAAAAACAGAGCACAAATAAGAGAATCGGTAACGCAGCCGGTGATAAGAACACCAAACGCGGAAACAGGTCAGGCTGTCCGCGTTTTTGTTTTTCGGCTCTCGAATCGAGATTCAGGACCTTGCCACAGATTTTATCGTAACCTTTTCACATTGATTGCCGTATAGCTAAACATTAAAAACTATTTCAACGGAGGTCAACACAATGTTAAGAAGCCGCAAAAGCATGGCAACAATCGTGGTAATGTTTTGTATCGGAGCGTTAACAGCATTCGCCAGCATCGCGCAAGCTCACGATGGAGGATGGGGCAGTGAGCATTGTGGTTGTGATAACCATCATCGCCATCATGGTGATAAACATCATCACCATAATTTCAAGAAATTTGCAGAAAAACTTGGACTGACCGATGCACAGAAAGCTCAGGCAAAGGCGATATTTCAGGGGAACAAAGATGTAGTGAAGCCCATTTTTACAAGCCTTCGCGCTGAACGGGAAAATCTTAAAACATTGATACATGCCGATACTATCGACGAAGCGGCAATCCGTGCTGAAACCGCTAAGATTGCTGGAATTAGGGCCGACCTTATTATTAACAAAGCGAAGGTTAGGGCAAAGTTCAAAGCTATCCTAACGCCTGCACAGCTGGCCATCCTGCAAAACCTTGCATCAAAAACGTCATGAACATGAACGACACAACCACTGGTCGCACGAATAGCCATTTCGTGTTCTAATGAATTCTCTGTATAGCCGGTAACACTCCTTCTTATCTCACGCAAATACGGGCATAAAGACCTCCAAGCAATAGGGGGTTTTTTGTGCCTTTACGATTGACTAGGCCGGACTGACGTGCTAGCCGTTGAAATTGGCAGCCTCAATATCCGTGAATCACGGAGATGTTCGTTGAGTCCCTGCGAATAGCATACAGGCATGGGGCTTGATTCAGAACATGGCTGGCTTTTTCAGGCTGCTACAATAAGGTGATGACGATTCTTAATACAACGGCCGGTAAAGTAATCGCCACCATGCCTATCGGTGAGAATGTCAACGGAAACGGCTTCGATGCAGGGACAGGATTCGTGTTCAGTCCCAAGGGCTATGGCACCCTTACCGTGGTGCGTGAATCTTCTCCGGGCAAAGTTGAGGTGTTCGAAACGGTCACGACTCAACTCGGGTCCCGCACAATGGCAATTGACCCGATAGACCACTACATCTATTTGGCCGCTACACAATTTCCCAAGCCCAAGGAATCAACTCCGGCAGCCTCCAAACCGCGACCGGTGATGGTAAATGATAGTTTTGAGGTTCTGATAGTCAGGCCTTAATCGGCGCAAATAAGGTCATTCATCGACGATCAGACATAAGTCAACAGCGTTGTTCTTGTCATCAAGGTAAAATGAGACATGAGATGAGTTATTGTTTTTGCATTGTAGTATTCCTTCTCCTGTTAACAGCGGAGCTTACTTTAGCGGGTCCTCCACTCCTTGCTGACGACACCGACACGCCTGGCGACAAACATTGGGAAATCAACGCAGCTTTCACCATCGAAAAACGTCAAACCGAATTAACATATGAAGCTCCTATTCTCGACATAAATTACGGCATAGGGGTAATATAGAATTAACATATGAAGTCCCATGGCTGATTCTCCATGAACCGGGAACCGGAACGCTGAGCGGGTTGGGTAATTCGGTTGTCGGGGTTAAATGGCGGTTTCTCGATGAGGAAAAGTATGGGGTAAACATGTCCAACTATCCCCAATTCGAGTTCAATCCCCCCACAACTTCAGCCGCCAGGGGGCTTGTTGACGAAGGGACAAACTTGCTTCTTCCGGTGGAGGTATCAAAGAATTTTTGGGCCAGTCACGTTAAACGGAGAATTTAGGTTATACATTCAGCCAGCATTCCGACAATGGATGGCTATATGGCTTCTTCAGTGGCTATGAGATTCTGGAGAACCTGACTATTCTAGGTGAAATACATGGCGGAGCTACGACAGAGTTCAAAAGAAATGAGGTTGTTTTCAATTTTGGTACTCAGTGGGACTTTACTAAAAAATACGGCCTTTTAGCATCGGCTGGCAGGAGCCTCAGTCGTGTCACAAACGACGAGCCGAATCTGCTTCTCTACTTAGGGCTGCAATTGCGTTTATGAAAACAATCGGGGCAAAACAGGATTGACGAGGCCGGATTGACGTGCTAGCCTTTGGCTTGTTGTAACATATGCCAAAAATCAGACTTGGAGATAGTAATGAGAAACATCATTCTTTCGCTTATCGTGAGTATGCTGATGTTGTCAGGAAGTGCAGCCTTTGCTCAGGAACCGATGAAGAACGTGAACTCGAAGCGGCATCCCAACATTGCTGCTGCTCAGAGGTTGAGTCAAAAGGCTTACGAAAAGATTGTCGCAGCGCAACAGGCTAACGAATGGGACATGGGCGGTCACGCTCAGAAAGCAAAAGAACTGCTCGACCAGGTTAATAACGAATTGAAGCTCGCCGCAGAGGCCGCCAACAGGCACAGAGATAGATAGGCTCTACTTAAAAAGGAAAGGTGACAACTTGAAAATTTTCTTATTATTCTTTTGCTTGGTTTTCGCAGCTAACTCTTATGCAGCCGATTCCGGATACCACGTAATCAAAAGGCTCAAAGTTGGTGGCGAAGGTGGCTGGGATTATCTTACTGTGGATGGCGCGGCCAGGCGTCTGTATATATCACGAGGTACCCATGTCATGGTCATCGACCTCGACACGGACAAAGTCATTGGTGATATTCCCAACACGTTGGGTGTCCACGGAATCGCGGTCGCACCAGAGCTGAATCGTGGCTTTACCAGTAATGGAATGGCTCATACCTCGACTATTTTCGACCTGAAGACACTGAAGGTTTTATGCGAAGTCAAAACCGGAGGAAACCCTGATGCTATCATATATGACCCTGTCTCAAAAAAGGTATTCACCTTTAATGGTCACAGCAAGGACTCCACGGTATTCGATGCCGTTTCAGGGAAGGTAGTGAGTACCATTCCACTCGGCGGGAAACCGGAATTTGCTGCTACTGATGGCAAAGGGAAGATTTATGTCAATATCGAGGATACCAATGAAGCAGTTGAGATTGACAGCCTTAACAACCTTGTAACTCGGAGGTTTCCGTTGAATCCCTGCGAAGAGCCTACTGGTATGGGCCTTGATTCAGAGAGCCACCGGGTTTTTTCAGGCTGCCATAACAAGACCATGACGATTTTGGACACAACAGCTGGTAAAGTAATCGCCAGCGTGCCTATCGGTGAAAAAGTTGACGGAAACGGCTTCGATTCCGGGACAGGCCTCGCATTCAGTGCGAACGGCGATGGTACCCTTACTGTAGTGCGCGAAGCATCTCCTGGCAATTTCGAGGTGGTGGAAACGGTCACGACACAACGCGGCTCTCGCACAATGGCAATTGACCCGAAAACCCACAATATCTATTTGCCCGCAGCTCAATTTACCCAGCCTAAGGAATCAACCCAAACTGGCTCCAAGCCGCGACCGGCTATGGTCAAGGGTAGTTTTGAGGTTTTGGTAGTCGGGGAATAGAAGGATGCGTTATAGTGCGTGTATGAAAAAACGGTGCCGACCCAAATAAAGACAGCGCCGTTTTTTTTATTCAATCCATGAGCAGGAATTTATGCAACGGCATCTTTCAGTCCTTTGCCAGCCTTGAACTTGGGAGCTTTGGTGGCTTTGATTTGCATCGCTTCCCCAGTCTGAGGATTGCGGCCTTCCCTGGCTGCACGTTCAGTAACCTCGAAAGAGCCGAAACCGCTAAAAATAACTTTGTCACCAGACTTCAGGGTTTCCGTGACAGTCTCCAGAAAAGCATTAACCGCCTTTTCAGCATCGGCTTTCGTTAATCCGGCCTTCTCAGCAAGTTTCCCAACAAATTCAGATTTCGTCATTATTCCCTCCTGTTTGTTATTGAAGCATTTACCCCATGATACTCTCCGTTAATTCTATCCCAACTTTGAAGAAAGGCAATTAAGGGTTGTTTCAGAAAACGGAATATCACAAAAATCTCATGCAGCCTCACAGTGTCCATTTGCCGGTTTTTTCATAGGTGATCTCTACCGTTTTCATATTGAGTTGTAAGCCCCTGCAAACGGTTGTGGATTCGTCAGACCTTTGAAATAACGCTTACGGGTAGATAGATTGACTACGGTGTACAGATCAGAGGGCAGGTGAGATTCATTAAAACCTGTTCGGAATCGCTGCTTAAAAATTTAGCTATGATCTTCTCCGTGGTTTCAAATTGAAAGGAGAAGAGGAACTCAGGAAACAAGCTGTTCAGGCCATCTTGCTGGCGAGTCACCCAAGTCAATTTATACAAGCCTTCAACGCTCAAACAAGTGGTTTTCCAAGTGGTTGAAGGGGTTTAAATCAGGTGCGACTTCGGAATCTGTCAATAATTATAAACACATACCTTACGAATTTAGTGTAGCGACATCTGAGTGCAACTAAACGATTTATCTACAGGGGACGGCACTACGAGCGCATCTGTCGGGCGCATCGTGCCTAGCTCGTTTTGCTCGCTACCCCCTATGGATAAATCAGCTGCTGACAGTTTTGTTTATCCAAGCGGCCTTGGGGGCCAGAGTGAACGATGTCCTGACATTTGAGGCCTATGGCTGGTAATAAGATTATTGCTGGGTTGATAAAAGCATCGCAACAGTTATCAGGAAATTCAGTGAACAATCGACGGGTTAAAAAGTTGGCTTTAACTGGCTCATTTTGCATCTCATACAATGGTGCCTTGCCCCCCTCTATGGGGGGCGATTTTAAAAGCCGCGTCCTACGGGCGCGGATTCTTTACTTTATTTTGTTAAGTCTTAGGTAGACAAGTAAGTGACCAGTATTTAATTTCAGTCTTTATTGGCGAGGGAATAGATATTTTGATATATTTTTTATAAAATACAAATTCACAACTTTCTGTGCTTCAGGAAGAGTGCAAAACTCTTTGTACTTATGCTTGAGTTTATCAACTAATTTATCATTCATAATCCTTTTTACAGAAAACTTACCTTGTTCATATTGTTGCATTCAATAATACCTGCTTGGTTAGTTTGGCTCTTTTAATGAGACACCTTCAACAATGCCATTTCTGAAACTTATAATCACTGTGTAAGCAAATCCTGGGTCCCTATAATAGTAGCCTCCCCATGCTTTGTAAAGTATCCAAGTTTCGAGAGTGACGTTGCTGACACACTGAGAACGCTTTTGCAGTAAACTGTCAGGCACGTTTGTCACGGCTAATACCTGAAGTTTGTTCATGCCAGGAATGATAATCCCGCTGTCAACTGCCTGCTGAATTTGAGCAGGCCAAGATGAATAATTCTCTTGTTTAATTTTTGTTGCCATTGAGGTACAGCCACACAAAACCAAAAGCGCAATACCCTCCAGTAAAACATATTTCATTTTCGACTCCTTATCTTTGGAGTTGTATAACGAAATTACTGTCCCTCCAGCTTTACAGGAGGGTAGTGGTAACCGTTGATTCTGTGATTGGAAATAGTAGTCATTTCTTGAGGAGGATCTGGTAACATATAGTTTGTATGTCCTTTAAGTCTTGCTTTACATAGATACTTATCCTACCATCTCATCTGCCGTCAACATCTGCACAATAAGAATATAATATATTGAAAGTAACGCAAGTTACAACAAACACAAAGAAATGAGCCAAAATAGAAGATCGAATGAAGCGACTCCTCGTCCTTTTCTCTGTCGGGAAGTAGAGCGGAGAATTGCCGCAAACGACCTTAATTTACCCCATACCTGCACGGGCTGGGGAAGGAGGGGCAGGGCGAAAACCATCGGATACAAAGATGAGTAAAGATGTAAAATAGAAACCGCAATTATTAAAAACTCCGTTACTTATACTTCATATCTGGCTGATTTAGTCAGAATCCCGGCAAACCCTCTTTCTGCCTTAACTTTGCAACCACCTTGAGAACGGCCATCGTCATGTTACAATGAAATAAAGGAATATGCGGAAAATGCTGTAGAAATTCTCAAGGCTGCCTTCACCCGTAATTTGCCCAAGGATGCTTTACAAAAACAACATCAGGAACCCATGAACCGCTTCGCCTATCTTGCCGCAGGTCAGGCTATTCGGATGCTCTCCGGTCTTTCCAAGGCAGAAGTGATTCTGCACGGCACGGAAAACGTTCCGCAGGGCTCGATTATTTTTGTCATCAATCATTTCACCCGGATCGAGACAATCCTGATGCCGTTCCATATCTTCGAGCTGACCAAGGTGCCGGTCTGGTCTCTTGCTGACGGTAGACTGTTTGACGGCGCTTTTGCCGGTTATCTCGACTCGATTGGAATAGTCTCCACCAAGGACCCCCAGCGCGACCTGCTGATAGTGAAAACCCTCCTGACCGGCGAAGCAAACTGGATCTTTTACCCTGAAGGGCAGATGGTCAAGGACAAAAAAATCGTCGATGGGGCGCGCTATATAATCTCTTCTGCGGGAGGGAAACGCCCTCCTCATACCGGCGCGGCGGTGTTGGCGCTCAGGGCGGAGTTTTACCGGCAAAGACTAGCCAGGATGGCCGAGGCCAACCCCGGCGAGGCGAGCCGGCTTATGGAACTGTTCCGAATTGATTCCATCGAGCCTGTTCTGGCCAGGAAAACCTGGATCGTTCCGGTCAATATTACTTATTATCCACTCCGGGCCCATGAAAATGCGTTGAGCTGGTTGGTTACCCATATGGTGAAGGATCTTTCACCGTTGGCCCGTGAAGAGATGCTGACCGAAGGGACTATGCTCTTGTCGGGAGTGGACATCGATATACGCTTTGGTGCGCCGATAGCGGTCACAGAGTGCCTGGAGTGCTCCCCCATTGATCTTGATATTTTCTCTAAGAGTAGAATTGACTTCAATGACCCGATCTCGTCCCGGCGTAAGATGCGGCAGGTGGCGGTAAAAAACATGCGGCAATACATGGCAGCCATCTACAGCATGACAACAGTAAACCACGATCACTTATTCTCCTCGATGCTGAGGTTGCTTCCTTTCGCCAAGATAAACGAGGATAATCTGAAGCGGCGAGTATTCCTGGTGACCATCGAAAACCTGGAAGAGATGGGGGTTCATCTCCACAGGAGTCTTCGGACCAGCCAGCTTTCCCTCCTGACGGACGACCGCTTCAACAAATACCAGGATTTCATCAACCTTGCCGTAGAGAAAAAAATCGTCAAAAAGAAAGGGGACAGCCTAATCAGGAACGCCGCTCTATTCTCTTCTCCTTTTGATTTCAGCCGCGCCCGTATCGACAACCCCGTGGCGGTTATCGCCAACGAGGTGATCCCCCTGCAGCAACTGCAGCGGAAGATCAGGACCATTGCCTGGCTCCCCCCATTTCAACTACGGCATCGGATATCTGATTTCCTGCTAGCCAAGGGAGAGACGGATTTTGCGGCGGATTACGAAACATTCTTCAATGCGGTGGAGTCAAAGACAAAGGAGGTCGGTGCACCCCTGCTCATCAAGGGGAGATCGCGGCATCTCGGTGTCGTGCTTATGCACGGTTTTCTGGCTGCCCCCCTGGAGATGAAGGAACTGGCGCAGTACCTTGGCCGGCAGGGGATTTGGGTCTACGTACCCCGACTAAAAGGTCATGGCACCTCCTCTGCCGACCTTGCCACAAGAACGTATCAGGACTGGGTCGAATCGGTTGACGAAGGATACGCCGTCATGAGCAATATCTGCCAGCGAGTCGTTGTCGGCGGTTTTTCATTCGGCGGCGGACTGTCTCTCGACATTGCGGCACGGGTGCCCATGGTGGCAGGTGTTTTTGCGGTCTGCCCCCCCATGCGCATACATGACATCTCCTCGAAGTTGGCGCCGGCCATGGGGTTATGGAACCAGTTGATGGACCTGGCCCATTATGACATGGCGAAAAAGGAGTTTTTGGAGATTTCTTTGGAGCATCCCCAGATCAACTACGCCCGCCTGCCGGTTGCCAGCATCAGTGAAATGGAGCGTTTCATGGCTTTTCTGGAGCCGAAACTTGCGACGATCAAGACCCCGGCCCTCATTGTTCAGTCGAGGGGGGACCCGGTGGTCAATCCCAATGGTTCAAAGGGACTGTTTGAACGCCTTGGCTCTAAAGAGAAGAAGTACCTTCTCTTCGATTTAAATCGACATGGCATACTCATGGGCGAGGGAGCGGCTAAGGTACACGCAGCAATCGCGGAATTTATTGAATGCGTGCGCAAAGGGAGATCGGTCGGACCAACTTAGGGCGAAGGTGCAGTATTGCAACAAGCTTCAGTCATTGTATTTTAGTTGATACCGCTTCGGGTTAAGGAGCACGCAATATTGGTGGATTTTCAAGGGGTAATAGACGATGTCCTTATAACGGTTAAGCCTCTTGATCTTGTAATCACTCGTTCGGTATCGAAGGGAAAAAAGGAGAGCGCGTCACATGGATCAGCAGATGATAACTGCCCTTTGCTCTGGATACCTTCTCTGCGAGAGTGCCGCTATCGCCGTCCCCGAGGTTATAGCCCACCGTGGCGCCTCGCATGATGCGCCCGAGAACACCATCTTTGCATTCAATCTGGCTTGGCAACAGGGCGCCGACGGCGTCGAAGGGGATTTCTATCTGACCAAGGACGGCGAAATCGTCTGCTTCCATGACATAACCACCAAACGGATGACTGGGCAGACCATAAGGGTTGCAAAATCGACACTCGTGGAACTTCGCCAACTTGATGTAGGATCCTGGAAAGGAGATCAATGGCACGGCGCCCGAATCCCAACCATTGACGAGGTGTTTGCCACAGTTCCGGAAGGGAAAAAAGTATTCATCGAGATAAAATGTGGCCCGGAAATACTCCCAGTACTGAAAATAGCGCTTGCAAAGTCCAAGTTGCAGCCCGGACAGACAGTCATTATTTCCTTTGACACCATGGTCATTGCCGAGACGAAGCGACAGATTCCTCAACTGAAAGCACTTTGGCTGGCAGACTTTAAAACAGACAAAAACAGTGGAATAGTGAGCCCATCAGCAAAAGAGATTCTGGCAACGCTGGAGAAGATCGGTGCCGACGGAGTGAGCTGCAACGCGCACACAATTGTAGATCAACTGTTCATGAAGACTCTCCGAACGGCTCACAAGGAAGTTCACATGTGGGCGGTGGACAATGTGGCCTCGGCGAAACGTCTTTTGCGGTTAGGGGTCGATTCTTGCACAACAAACCGTGCAGGTTGGCTGAAACAGTTACTCCGCAGCGAGGCAGAACGAACGGAGCTGAAGGCGATAAGAACTCGCAGCCCTAATCATGATACCGACGATTTCGATTGAGGCCGCTCTCATCATGCCCCATGCGAAAGCTTTTCGAAACCATTTTGCCGCTTCTGCCGTGTCATGCTTGATTCCGTAACCGTTTTCATGCATCTGCCCCAAGGCATACTCTAGTTCGACACGGGCGTGTGCAGCCGCTTTTCGAAATCATTTAGACAGATGATACGCGTCCCGGATCGGAGCGAAATTCCAGCTCGTTGTGCTTGAACGGCTTGATCGTGTAATAGTCCGCCCCAGGCTCCATGCCGGTGACGAGATCTTCGCCCCGCTTCTGCAACGACAGTATGGATGATGTAGGAATAGGGTTCTTTCCTGCCTTTTCGGCATTCTTCTCTCCCGCTCATACACCTGCATAATCCAGTCGAGGCTTGCAAGTTGCGGGGCGTCTTCGGCCCAATGGGCTGTCAGGCTTAGGTTCCGTCCGGGTGAAAGCCACCTTGTACCCCCACATGTCCAGTTTTCCTTCCAGTAGATGGCGGAACGCGAAGACATCTTCCGCTATCAATATCCTCATGGTCTATTCCTCCGATAACTTAAGCTCCGGTTGCAACGTTGTCTGAGGACAGGGTGAAGTAAAATGCTGCCCCCTTCCCCGGTTCCCCTTCGGCCCATATCCGCCCGCCATGGCGCCGGATAATCCGCTCCACTGTGGCCAGGCCGATGCCGAAGCCTTTGCAAGCTTCGTGGCCGGAGAGGCGCTGGAAGGTGATAAAGAGCTTTTTCGCGTTCACCACGTCGAAACCAGACCCGTTATCCCGGACGAAATAGATCGGCATCCCGTCGATATCGGTCACGCCGAACTCGATGACCACATCCTCCCGCGTGCTGGTGTATTTCAAGACGATACCGAGGAGATTGTCAAGGGCCAGCCGGACCAGATTCGGATCTCCATCAACTGATATCCCGTCGGCGATCAGGAACGTGACCGGGCGTTCCGGGTCGGCCAGTTGCAGTTCCTTTGCCACGGCCTGAGCAATTTGGGATATGTCAATCTTTTCCCTACACAGTTCAACGTGGGCCAAATTGGAAAAATTAAGCAGGGTATCAATGAGTTGATTCATTTGCAAGGTGCCGTCATAAGCCTCCCTTAGGAAACCCTTGCACTGCTCATCGAGTTTTTCGCTGCACAGTTCCCGCAGTACCTGGCAGTAGCCGTTGATATTCGTTAAAGGTCGGCGAAGATCATGGGCAGCCGTGTAATTGAAGGCATCAAACTCTCGGTTGGCGGCCTCCAGCTCAGCGGCCAGCTTCCTCAGTTCGGCTTTCAGCCTCTCGATCTCCTTCTCCGCCCGCTTGCGATCGGTAATATCCATCGTGTAGATGCGCACTGTCTGAATCTGCGGTGCTAAGAAAATAATCTCCTTGAAAAAATAGCCTTCTATTTCTATTTCCTGGATGTATTGTTGAGTTTTTTTATCTTTCAGGTCTTGGAGAATCGCCGATATGTCTTGGGGGATGAACGGATTGTCACCGTTATTGTGCCCTGCTTTATCTAGAATTTGTTTGGCCGCTGGGTTGTAGAAAGTCACTTTGCCATCTATGTCCATCTCCAGAATCGGGTTCGGATTAATTAACGGAAATGAGGCAAGCCTTTGAACTTCAGCTTCCGCCAACTTGCGCTCGGTGATGTCCATGACGATACCGTGCATGCGAACCGGGTTGTCCTGGTCATCATAAAAACTGCGCCCTTTGCTCATGACCCAGCGCACTTGGCCGTCAGGCATGACGACCCGCATCTCGACAAAATATCCAGTTTTCTCCCGTAGAGCCTTCTGAACTGCTTCATCAATGCATTGCCGGTCTTCCTCATGGATCGCATTGAGAAACGCCTCATATGTCATGGCATAATCGGGAGGATAGCCGAAGAACTCCTTGCACCTCTCACTCCAGGTCAATTCGTTATTGACCAAATCCCAATGCCACAAGCCGATGTCAGCAGCTGTCGAGGCATAGCGCAGCTTTTCCTCACAGCTTTTGAACTCTTCCTCCGTCCGCTTGCGCTCGGTGATGTCGCGCGTCACATTTGAAAACCCAAACAGATTCCCGTTTTCGTCGCGTAGTGCGGTAATCATCACATAGGCCCAGAACCGGCTCCCGTCCTTGCGGACCAGCCACCCTTCGTCCTCAGTCTTTCCCTTGGCTGCGGCTGTTTTCAGCTCACCTGCGGGTTTGCTCTCGGACCGGTCTTCTTCGGTATAAAAACAGGAGATATGTTTGCCGATAATCTCCTCAGCCTGATAACCCTGCAACTGCTCGGCACCCGAATTCCAACTATGAACATTTCCATGGGCATCGAGCATGAAAACCGCATAGTCCTTCACCCCCTCAACCAGTGCATGAGATACTTTCTTACTTTCCTGAAGGGACGACTCGTACTGCTTGCGGAGCGTGATGTCGCTGACGAAAGCCAGTATGAGTATGCCAATGATGGTTTCGATAAAGCTCAGGCTGATTTCCAAGGGGAACTCTCTTCCATCCTGACGGCGTCCGGCTATGTCAAGGAGCCGTCCCATTGGCCTGATCCTGGGCTCCTCGAAGAACTGCACCAGATGCTCTTCATGAACTTTGCGAAAACGTTCGGGTATGAGAACCGAGTGTGGCTTGCCGATGAGATCCTTCTTTGGATAACCGAACATTTGCTCTGCTTTGGTATTAACAAGCAGAATAGTCTCGGACTTGTCGATAATGATGACCCCTTCGGCAAGGGACTCCAGAAAGGTGCGTATCGTGATATCTCCCTGGAATAGTCCTGAAGCAAAAGCTATCTGCCGCTGAATTATAAATTCCTTTTCCAGGTGTACATCTTTCGGCTTGGAGTCGGGCGTGGACATGTATGCTCCTTTGGCCTGATTATAGTAATTGCATTACCATCGTGGAAAACTGTTTAACCTGCATGCTATCAACAAGCTAAGAGAGCGATAATTTTCAAAACGGTACATTTCTTAGGGCGGCATTGTAACGAATAGCGAGTTTGACATTTTTATTAATTGTACTACTCGGGGAGAGAGGGGCAAGTGGGGGGGGCAGCGTAGTATTTATCCGAAAAAGGCGTGACCATGAAACCTGTCAAAACCGCATCAGTTTGAGGCTCAGTCGCAACTGGTGTCATTCTAATTCCATTATGTTTTCAAGATGGCACTAATCCAAGGCCAATTGGTTAGTTGCCTGGTAGCTGATTTGTTTGCAGCCATTTCTGTCAATCCGAATTCAGCTTGGGCAGTTGCGGCTTCGAGCGAATCGAAAACCCGGTTAGCAAAATAGTACCAGCGCAATACATTCCAGATTTGTTCTGCCGGATTCAGTTCCGGCGAATATGGTGGCAGAAACACCAGTGACACATTCTCAGGAATCTTGAGTTCCTTGCATTTGTGGGATGACGCACCATCGAGGACCATGACGTTGAACTCCCTGTTATGAGCCTCGCTGACTTGAGCCAGAAAGCGGGTCATATTCTCAGTGTTCATCTTCTCTGTCGTCATGAAGTCCAGACAACCATCCTACGGACTGACAACAGCATACTCGTAACGGAACTCCCGAATCAGAGCAAGATTAACAACTGGCCGATGAGGGGCAGGAGCCCACCATGATCGTGGATCGCTCATTCTTCCAAAGCGGGCCTCATCCTGAAACATCAGCCGCACCGGCAGCTGGCTCTTGTTTTTCAGACAGACGGCAGCCACTGCTTCGGGGAGTTTTTTTGAACTCATCCTGCATTGCAGGATCGCTCTTTGGATGCTTCGTATCTGGTTGTACTTTGCGCCACCCATGGCGTGCCAACAGCCGATAGGTTGTTGACATGGGGATGTCATGGCCCAGCCGTTCCACCAAAGCCGCATGCAGGGGAGGGACCGTCAACACTCCTCCTGCCGCTGCTTTTTGTTGCCACTGAGAGAGGAACTCTTTTTCCTCTTCGATGGACATTGCATAATTCCGACGACCACCCCATGTCTTTTTTGGAGGGTCGTCTTGATTGCGAATGCTAGTTCGATCGCGAAAAATGGTGCGGCGACTTGTACCCAGCAAGTCTGCCGCCCGATCAGCGTCAAGTCCGCATTCGCCAATCAGAATCACTGATAGAGCCTTGCGATACTCGGAAACCGTGGTTGCTTGATCGCGTAACTGCTTAGCCCTCTGCACTTCTTCAGGTACGATAAAAGAATGTCTCGCCATGGCATACCTCCATGGCAATAGCATAACATAGTGTCATCTTGAATGCAAAATGAAATGAGATCTGTGGGACAGTAGTGGGTCTAATTACAACCAATGGTGGTGACACCCCGCAAGGCCGGTAACCTCATACTCGATTCTTAATTGCCGCAACCCGCAGACCTGATGGATGTACCTGGTTTCCTTTCTTGCCAACTCTCCCCGTAGCGACTTGCCTGGGCTAATCAAACCGATTGCCCCTTGACTTCCTATCGCTCCGGTTGTATATCGCTTGATATATATTGGAGATTCCATGGAAGGCCTCACTCCCAGACGAAAACAAGTTCTTGAATTTATCACACGTCACATCGACGAGCACGGATACCCTCCGACTCTGCGTGAGATATCCTTTGAAATAGGGACAAGTGGCACTGTATCCGCCCTTCACCACCTGGAAGTCTTAGAGCGGAAGGGCTACATCCGTCGCGAGTCTGGTAGCTCCCGTGGAATTATCTTAAACCGGGAGCCACGGCCCGATTTCGTACAGCTCCCCATCG
>Ga0326727_10011452_pt1 | contig 20637 bp, 12 predicted proteins | sample MB2enrmetagenome_FD_207643 | JGI IMG/M metagenome (GOLD analysis project Ga0326727, IMG submission 207643) | Lab enriched peat soil microbial communities from McLean, Ithaca, NY, United States - MB29MY | ecosystem: Environmental > Terrestrial > Soil > Wetlands > Peat | place: USA: New York...
GCTTTGCCCTGGTTGCCCGCGAATGACAAATCATGGTTGTTTTCCCTGGGTTCTCAGCCTGCTCACAGCCGCTTCGCGTTGAAAAATAGTCCAAGCACATAGTCTGCCGATCACAACTGCTTAATTGCACTTAATTGAACCAAAAAATGAAAAAACCGCATGAAAAAAAACAGTGATCGAGGCAACTTCAGCCTTCAGCGTTCAGCCTTTAGCCTCGGGGGGCAGCGAGGTAATCCGTCAGTGAAGGTTGGTAGGGCGCGCACTCCGTGCGCGCCGCGGCGGGCAACGAGTCCCCGCCCCACCCTCCATTCCTGCCCTCACTGTCGCATTACGGAGCGAGGGCGTTTTCTGTTGATTTGAGGGGGTGCTCCGCCTAAAAGTGTGCAATTAGAAAGCAGAACTGTCGCAATACTCCGGCCATGACACGGCGAATCTACCAAAACCGATGAGCACGGCGCTGAAACTGGCCTATGCCGGCGCGGCCTGCGGAGGCCTCGTCGCGCTCATTGCCGCGGTGCGGGGCTGGCGCTCCATTTCGGTCTGGTTCTTTGTCGCCGGCATGGCGTTGCTGGCCCTGGAGAGTGTGTTTGCGGGGCTGGGCATTGATTCGATGAACATGGAGGAAGCCGGGCGGTGGCATCTTTGGAGCCTGAGGGTCATGGCGCTTCTGCCCGGCGTCTGGCTGCTGTTCAGCTTGAGTTACGCGCGGGGCAATTACCGGGAATTTTTCCGCCAGTGGCGCTTTGCGTTGATCGGGGCGGTGGTTCTGCCCGTGCTGATTGTAACGCTCTGCCCGCGCGACCTGCTCTTGCGGGTGCCTGAACATTGGGACGAAGCGACTTTGGTGTACGTCATCCGATTGTGGCCGGCGGGGATGGCGTTGTATCTGCTCTTTCTGGTCAGCGCGGTGTTGGTGCTGATGAACCTGGAGCGGACGTTTCGCACGGCGGTGGGCACGATGCGATGGCGCATCAAGTTCATGATCCTGGGTCTGGTGGTGGTCTTTTGCGTCCGCGCCTACACCGCCAGCCAGTTGTTGTTGTGGCGGAACATTGAACCCTCGTTGGTGGAGGTCAATTGCGGCGCCTTGGCCCTGGGTTGCCTGTTGATGTTGCGTTCGCTCTTCCGCGATGTCTCCGAGGTCGCCGTTTTCCCGTCCAAGGCCGTTTTCGGCAATTCGCTCACCGCGCTGGCGGCGGGCGTCTATTTTGTTGTCGTCGGGATCGTCGTCAAGCTGGCCGCCTGGATCGAAGGCTTCAGGGCCAGGGTGTTCCTATTCCTGGTGATGCTGGTGGCGGTGATGATTGTGGCGCTCTCGGATCGGGTCCGGATGCATACGCGGCGGTTTATCAGCCGTTATTTTCAGCGCCCCTTCTATGATTACCGCACCGTTTGGCGGACGCTCACGGAGGGAATCGCCTCCCGGCTCAAACAGCCGGACCTCTGCCAGGCGGCGGCCACTTTGATTTCGGAGATTTTCCAGGTGCTCTCGGTCACCATCTGGCTGGTGGACGACAAAAAGGAGAACCTGGTGTTTGCGGCATCAACCTCGTTGTCGCCGGCCTCGGGCGCCGCGTTGCAGCCGCAAAAGGAGGAATCGCTGGCGATCATCCAGAGGCTCCAGAATCATCGGGAGCCGGTTGATTTCGAGACTTCCCAAGACGATTGGGCCATGGCGCTGCGGCGGGCCACCCCGACGGGATTTCGCACCGGCGGCAGCCGCGTCGGCGTGCCCTTGATTGCCGGGGGGCACTTGCTGGGGGTGATCACCTTGGGAGACCGGGTGGGGGGGATTTTCTTTTCCGTGCAGGATTTTGATTTGTTGCGGTGCGTCGGGGACCAGGTGGCGGCGGGGTTGCTCAACGCCCAGCTTTCGCAGAAACTGCTTCAGGCCAAGGAACTGGAGGCCTTTCAAACCATGTCCGCTTTTTTCGTGCATGACCTCAAGAACACGGCTTCGACCCTCAATTTGATGCTTCAGAATCTGCCGGTGCATTTTGACAACCCGGATTTCCGCCAGGACGCCTTGCGAGGCATGGCCAAAACCTGCGAACACATCAATCATCTCATCAGCCGCTTGAGCCTCTTTCGGCCCGATTCGCAGTTCAAACTGGTGGCATCGGACCTCAATGCGGTCGTTTCGGACGTTCTTTCCAGTTGGAGCGGGATCTCGGGCATGACGCTGACCAAAAACCTCCGGCCCTGCCCCGCCGTGCTTCTGGACCCGGAACAATTCCGCAAAGTGGTGACCAACCTGATCATCAATGCCTCCGAATCCCTTCCTCCATCCAACGGCCAAATCCGCGTCGAAACCAGCCAAGGCAACGGCTGGGCCGTCTTGGAGGTGACGGACAACGGCTGCGGCATGACGGCTGAGTTTTTGAGCCAGGCGCTTTTCCGGCCCTTTCAAACGACCAAGAAAAAGGGTCTTGGCATTGGCATGTTTCAGAGCAAGATGATTATTGAAGCACACGGTGGCCGCATCGAAGTGGAAAGTGAAGCCCAGAAAGGGACGACCTTCCGCGTGCTGCTGCCAATCGAGAAACAAGCCAAATGAAGCCAAAATTGCTCATAGTGGATGACGACGAGGAAATACGGACCCAGATGAAGTGGGGGCTGGCCAAGACCCACGAGATATTCCTGGCCGAGGACCGGCCCAGCGCCATTGAGACCTTTCAAGCCGAGCATCCCTTGGTGGTTCTGCTGGACCTGGGCCTGCCGCCGCGGCCCGGCGACCCGGAGGAGGGCCTGGCGGCGCTGTCCGATTTGCTCGCCTTGGAAAGGCTGGCCAAGATCATTGTCGTCACCGGCCAGGGTGAGAAGGCCGTTGCCCTGCGGGCCATCGGCGGGGGCGCCTGGGATTTTCTTTGCAAACCGGTGGAGATGGATGAGCTGAAATTGGTGGTCAAGCGCGCTTTCTACGTTGCCGGCCTGGACATGGAGATTCGGCAGATGCAGCAATTGGTCACCGGCAACACCTTCGAAGGCATGTTGGGCAGCAGCCCTGCCATCCGCTCCGCTTTCGAGTCCATCCGCAAAGTCGCCACGACCGACGCCCCGGTCCTTCTGCTGGGCGAGAGCGGCACCGGCAAGGAAATGGCCGCGCGGGCCATTCACCAGGGCAGTGCGCGCAGGGAGGGACCCTTTGTCGCCATCAATTGCAGCGCCATTCCGGAGACGCTGCTGGAAAGCGAGCTTTTCGGCCACGAAAAAGGGTCGTTCACCGGCGCACATGCCCAGCGCAAAGGCCGCCTGGAGAGCGCCAACGGCGGGACGCTGTTCCTGGACGAAATCGGCGAGATCCCGCTCCCCTTGCAGGTCAAGCTCCTGCGCTTCTTGCAGGAACAGTGCATTGAACGGGTGGGCGGCCGGCAATCCATCCCCATTGACGCGCGGGTTGTCACTGCGACCAACGCGGATTTGCACAAGGGATTGCTGGCCGGCACTTTTCGCGAGGACCTCTTCTATCGCCTGGCTGTGGTGCAGATTACCCTGCCGCCACTGCGCGACAGGGAAGGCGACATCCGCTTGCTGGCGCAGTATTTCCTGCAAAAGTTCGTCCAGCAACAAGGCAAGGCCGGCTTGGCGTTCGATCAAGACGCCCTGCGCGCCTTGGACCGCTTTCCCTGGCCGGGCAATGTCCGCCAATTGGAAAACAACATCCGTCGCGCCGTCATCATGGCGGAGGGCAAGCGCCTGACAGTGAAGGACTTGGAGCTGTCCACGGCGGCGGGCGGCCCCGGTTTAACCCTCAAGGACGCGCGGGAGAATTTGGAGCGCGAGATGATCCAGACCACCCTGCGCAAGTTTTCCGGCAAGATCGCTCCCGCCGCCGCCGAGTTGGGCGTCAGCCGGCCCACCCTCTATGATCTGATGGACAAATACGGCATGGCCAGGGAATAACTCAGTGGATGCGCAATTCAATGTGATTGCGCTCCAGGATGCGGCCGTCGTCGAAGGAGAGTTGTTCCACGTCTATGTTGTAATTGGCCAGCGCCTGGATTTCATCCGAGCGCCGGGCGGTGAGCGTCTGCTGGGCTTGGAGCACAAAAAAGCTGGTGTTCTTGCCGTGTTGCAGCTTGACCTGCTCGGCTTCGAGGGCCTCCTCGGCATACTGTCGGGCCTGGCGCGTTGAGTCCACCCGCAGCAGGTCCGATTGGATTTTTGCGATGTCGTTGTCAATGGCGGTGACAATGGCCCACTCGACTTTTTTGGCCTGCAACAACAGTTGTTCCAGGCCGGCCTTGGCGGACTTGTAATTGTTGCGAGGCCCGCTGTTGCCCAGGGGAATGGTCATCGAAACGCCGTAGGAGTAAAAGGGATAGGAGCCTTGGCGGATGGTCTCCAGGTTGTTGCCAAAAGTGAGTTCGGTCGCGTTGCGCCCGTAGCTTCCCACCACGTCAATTTCCGGGAACAACTGGTTGTAGTTGTACTTGATCGTCAGGTGTTGTTTCTCGATGTTCACCTTGGCTTGGAGCATGTCCGGGCGCTTCTCCAGCCCGGCGCGCCAGCACTCCCGCGCCTCGGGTTTCTCGGGCACCGCCACCAGCGTTTCCGCCGGGACGGGCGTCAGCCTGGCCCAGTCTTCCTGGCGTATGGCCAGCAGGCTCTTGATGGCGTTCTCCTGCACGGCCAGGGTGGCTTGGGCGGCCAGCAGGTCCGAACGCGCGCTGGCCGCCTGGGATTCGGCCTGCTTTTGGTCCAGCGGCGCCAGCGCCCCGGCCCGCACTCTTTGCTCGTCTTCGCTCGAGGTTTCTTCGGCCAGCTTGACCGCCATCTGCTGCACACTCACGGTTTCGCGCGCGGCAATGAGATTGTAGTAGGCGGCCATGACGTTGTTGATCACTGTCATGATCTGGAGGCGCAGAGCCAGTTGGTCCGCCTTGAGTGTCTTCTTGCTGAGGGAAATTTGATAGCGCGAATTGTCAATCCACAGGTTCTTCAGCAACGGCTGCGACAAGGTGACACCCGGGGAGCTGCTGTAGAGGTCCGACTGGCCGCTGACATTTTGCTCGGACAACGGGCCGGTGAAGTTGTAGGAGAGACCCCAGGGCATCGAGCCGGAGAGGCCGGGCGTATAGGAATTGATCTGCTCGGTCGTGGTATTATACCGCAAGCCCGCCTGGGTGAAGATGCCGCCGGGAAAGGAATCGTAATTATGCGTCGTGTTCAGACTGAGGGCGGGTTCGTACGTCCCGTAGAGCCCGTTCACTCCATACTGGTCTATTTGCGGCTGGAGCCGGCTGATGCGAATGTCCAGGTTGTTGGTCAAGGCGATCCGGATGAGTTCATCGCCGCTGACCACCCAGTCCTTTTTCGCCGGCAACGCCGTTTCTGAGACGGCGTCCACGGCGCGTAAAAACAGCAGCGCTCCCATCGCGGCGGACAGGGCGCGAGATCGAGGTTTTGTGATCATAGGTCTTGACAGTTGCTCTCATTCATAGCGCAAGGATTCAATCGGGTCCAGATGGGCCGCCTTGTAGGCCGGATAAGTGCCGAAAACGACGCCGACCAGGGAGCAAATTCCCAACCCGATCACTATCCAATCAATGGGCAGGACCTTGGGCAGGTGAAGCAGGACTGCGATCACGTCCCCCCCGCCCACGCCCAGCGCCACGCCCACGACTCCGCCCAGTTCGCACAGGACGACCGCCTCCATGATGAACTGCGCCATGATCGCGCGTTTCTTTGCGCCCACCGCCCGCCGGACGCCGATTTCACGCGTCCGCTCCGTCACCGAAACGAGCATGATGTTCATAATGCCGATGCCGGCGGCGATCAGGGCGATGGAACTGATCAGGCTGATCCCCAGGCGGACTTTGAAGGTGAAGGACTTGAACTCCTGGATTTGGGAATCGTTGGAATAAATCTCAAAATCATCCGGTTTGCCCGGCGGCACTTTGCGCAGTTGCCGCAGGATTCCCCTCACTTGATCCACCGTGTTGTCGAAGTCCGCCAGACTTCGCGCCTGCACCAAAATGCTCACGTCGCTCCAGCTTTGGTTCTCGTATCGGTTGATGCCCGTGGTGATCGGGATGATGGCGAAGTCGTCCTGCCGCCCCCCCTCCATGGTCCCCTTGGGTTCAAGCACGCCGACCACCGTGTATTTGATCCCGTCCATCGTCACCCGTTCGCCCAAGGGCGAGCTGTGGGGAAACAAATCCTCCGCCAGGCTGCTGCCCAGCACGCAGACGTCGCGCTGGCTTGAAACATCGGAATCCAGCAACGCCCGCCCCTGCGCGACTATCCAGTTCTGCGCCGGAAAACTGCCGGGCGTTTCCCCCGTCAGCGGAATGTTCGGCGGCCCTTTGGCATAGCGCGAATTCATCTGGCCGCTGGTCAGATTGCCGTCCTCCAGACCCACGCTCAACGCCAGTGTCGCCCGGCGCGCCACTTCCAGCCCCACAGGCAAATGAATCCTTTTGCGCCGCCAGTAGGATTGCTCGCTGCCCCCGCCTTCAAAGTGAAGGTGCGACCACGTTTGGACCACGAAAGTCTGGCCGCCCAGGCGATTGATGTTGGATTCGATGTCCTGTTCCATCGCCCGCATGGAGGTCATGACGATGATAATTGAAAAGACGCCGACCAACACGCCCAGCAGAGTCAGGGCGGAGCGGAGCTTGTGCGCCACCACGGCGCCCATGGCCATGACGAAGCTCTCCTTCAACTCGCCGCCCAGCCTGCTCATCGCTTTGATCATCGCCGCCTCCTTTACTCGTTGCGCAACGCATCCACCGGATTCATCCGCGCCGCGCGCCAGGCCGGCAGAAAGCCCGATGTCACACCCGTGAGCACGGAGGTCAACATAGCCAGGCCCATGACAGGGACGGACATCGCGACCGGGAAGTAGGGAAAGCCCCGCGCGACCAGCAAGGTCAGGCTGTAGGTGATGCCCAGGCCGACCAGCCCGCCAAGCATGCAGATGGAGGCCGCCTCGATGAGAAATTGCAGCAGGATCGTACGGCCTTTGGCGCCGATGGCCTTTCGCACGCCGATCTCCCGCGTGCGCTCGGCCACCGAGACAAACATGATGTTCATGATGCCGATGCCTCCGACAAATAACGACATCCCCGTGATGACCAGGCCCACCGCCGCTATGGTGCCGGTGAGCCGGTTAAACATCTGGACGAACTGTTCTTGCTGGTTGATGGCAAAATCATCCGCCGCAGCCGGCGCGACGTGCCGGATTCTCCGCATCAATCCCCGCAACTCCTCCGTCGCGTCGTCCAATTGATCCACACTCTTGACTTTGACCTGTATGTCAAAACTGGGATGCCGCCAGTAGCTGAACACAAATTGCCCGATCGGCATGATGACCTCGTTATCAAAACTATCCATGCCCAGGAAGCTGCCGCGCTTTTCCAGCACGCCGATGACCTGCAGTTGGTGCTCGCCTATCTTGATCTTCCGCCCCAGCGGGGACTCATGCACGAAGAGATTGGTCGCCACGTCGTTGCCGATCACGCACACCGGCCGGCCCCCTTCCACTTCGCTGGCCGTCATAAAGCGGCCCAGGCCGATGTTGAAGCTGCTGGTGGTCAGGAATTGGTCGGTCGTGCCGACTATGGACACGCGCCCGGCCCGGCGGTTCTTGTACCGAACCGACCGCACGGTATCCACCGTCGGCGCCACGGCGCGGGCCAGGATCATTTGCCGTTCCACCTTGCGCGCCTGCTCGCGCGTGATGTCGGGCCGCCGGAAATCGTGCAGCCATTCCTGATAGGTGTGGTCCTGCCAGTTGATCCGGCTGACATAGAGCACGTCCGCCCCCAGAATCGAAATGCTGTCGCGGAACGCCCGGTTCACCGCGTCAATGGCCGTCGCCATCGAAGTGACCGTGACGATGCCGATGACGATGCCCAGGGTCGTCAACACCGAGCGCAGCTTGTTGGCGCGGATCGCGTCCCAAGCGATGAGCAATCCTTCTTTGGTTTCGATCAGAAAATTCACGGCGCGCTCATTCTTTGTTGGCCGAGTCGTCGGCTATCAAGCCGTCGCGGATGCGGATGATGCGCCGGGCGTGCCGGGCGACCTCCTCCTCATGGGTCACGATGAAAACGGTGTTGCCCTTGTCGGATAGGACCCGCAGCAGGGCCATGATCTCGTCGCCCGTTTTCGAATCCAGGTTGCCCGTGGGCTCGTCGGCCAGGATGATGGATGGCGAATTGACCAGAGCGCGCGCGATGGCCACCCTCTGGCGCTGGCCGCCGGACAACTCATTGGGCTTGTGCTGCACCCGGTCAGCCAGCCCGACGCTCTCCAGGGCTTGCAAAGCAATGCGTTTGCGCTCGCCGGAGGGAACGCCGGCGTAGATCAGGGGCAGTTCCACGTTGCGCAGCGCATTGGCCCGGGGCAGGAGGTTGAACGTCTGAAAAACAAAGCCGATTTCCCGGTTCCGAATGTCCGCCAGCCGGTTGTCATCCAATTCGTTCACGTTGGTGCCGTTCAACTCATAACTGCCGGAGGTGCAGGTGTCCAGGCAGCCCAGCAGGTTCATCAACGTGGATTTGCCCGAACCCGACGGCCCCATGATCGCCACCGATTCGCCCCGCTGGACCTCCAGCGAAATGTCGCGCAAGGCATGGATGACTTCCGCGCCCATTTGATAGAGCCGCGAGACGTTCTGAAGGCGAATGAGGCTCACCGCTTCTCTCCGGGTCAGTAAGTCTTGGTTTCTTTGTCCTGGCCCGCGGCGGCGGCATTGACCACGATCTTTTTCCCGTCTTCCAAATCACGATTGATCGCCTTGTATCCGCCGCTCACGACCTCCTGGCCTTCGTTCAATCCCTCGGTGATCTCCACGTAATTGTCATCGCTGATGCCCCGCTTGACCGGCGCCGTCTTTACGTGATCGCCCTGGACTATAAAGACAACCTCGATCGGTTTGGGCGGTTCATCCGGTTTCTTCGCCCCGGCGGCATTGGTGCCAGTTGCATTGGTGCCGACGGTGTTTGTGCCAAGGGCATTGGTGCCAGTGGCATTGGTCGCGGCAGAATTGGCGACGGCGGAATTAGTGGCGGCGGCATTGGTTCTGGCGACGTTTGTGCCAAGGGCATTCGTGGAGGCGGCATTGGTGCCGGCGGCGTTGGTTCCCAGGGCATTGGTGGCCGGCAGCCGCGTGGTGACACTTTGGATGGGCACGCTCAACACGTTGGTCCGGTAGCGGCTCTCGATGTCCGCCGTCACGGACATTCCCGGCAGGAACCGCTTCTTTTCCTCGACGCGGATTCTGACCTGGAATTTGGTCGCGTCGGTGCTGGTGGAAGAGGAGGAAGCCGCGGTCGAAGTGTCGTTGTTATTGGCCGAATCGGCAATCTCGGTCACGGCGCCGTGAAACTTCTGGTCCGTGAAGGCATCCACTTCCAGGATGGCCTTTTGGCCCAGCTTGATTAAAGGAACATCTATCTCGCCAATATCCACACGGGCCTCCATCGTGTTCAGGTCCGCCACCGTCATGACCTCCGTGCCGGCCATTTGCGCCGTGCCGACGACCCGCTCGCCCAATTCGGAGTTCAATTTGCTCACCGTGCCCGTCAAGGGGGAATATACCGTGGTTTTCGCCAAATCGGCCTCGGCGGAATCCAATTGCGCGCGGGCAATGCTGATTTGCTCCGCCGCCGCGGCCAGGCCGGTTTTGGCGACGTCATAAGCCGTTTTGGCCGTCAGGAAATCCGATTCGGATATCAGCTTGGCCTTGAAAAGCGCGTCATTGCGTTTGTACTCCAAATCCGCCTTCTCCAGGTTCGCGCTGGCCGTGTCCCGGTTGGCTATGGACGATTTGTAATTGGCCTGGGCCGAGTTCCGCGCCGCAACGTAGTTGTCCGGCAGTATCTTGAACAGCAGGTCGCCCTTCTTGATGTCCTGGCCCTCCTTCACCGCCAGTTGAATGATCTGGCCCGATACCTCCGGGCTGATCTTGACTTGGAGCACCGGTTCGATCTTCCCGTTGGCGACCACAATCTCTGTGATGTTCCTCCTCGTCACTTTTTCGGTGGCGACGGTGATGGCCGGGTCCGCCTTGAAATGCTTGCGCGCCACCAGGCCCCCGATAACAAGAACGCCAACAATCGAAAAGACGATTATCTTTCTCTTTCGACGTCGTTTCATGAGCGTAAAACAGTCAACCTTATTAACAAGAATACGCCAAAACGGCCGGTTTGGTTACAACCGGAAGTCCCCGGAGCCACATGTGGCCCACGGCTGGCGGAGAGAGCACGACAACCCCGCCTTTCTTCTTGGCCATCGGCTCCTCGTAAAACTATTGGACACTTCTCGGCGCAAATCGTTTCGGCGCTGTTTTCCTCCTACGCGGCACTTTCAGACGCCCACGGGCCAGCCCGCCGCCACCATCGCCCGGTAGCCGCCCGCCAGCGATAGGACATTTTTATAGCCCATCCGCTGGGCCACTTCGGCCGCCAGCGCGGAACGATAGCCGCCCCCGCAGTAGAGTATGCACTCGGTGTTCGGATCGGGGATCATTTTCTCAATATCCCGTTCCAGCACCCCTCTTCCCAGGTGGACGGCTTGCACCGCATGGCCCGCCGCCCATTCTCCGTCCTCGCGCACATCCAGCAAAACCGCCTTGGGATTGCCCGCCAGCCGCCGGCGCGCCTCCTCCACCGTCACCTCGCTGATGCGGGGTCGGACCTCCTCAACAATCTTCAAAAAGCCGGGCGCATGTTGCATGTCCGCAGAATAGACCGGGCCGAGGCGGACGCAACTCAATTCTTACGCAATCCCGGCAACGCCATGGCGAATTCACGAAAGCAGGCAAGGGGCGAAACCTGATCCGTAAGTTATTTCAACATATTCAACGCCGCTTGCTTCGCGGGAAACGTCAACGTCGGGTGAACCGGCGCTGACATCGTCGGCATGGCCGTTAAAGGCCGGTGGCGGCGGTGACCAGGAGGGTTTGCTCGAGGGTGGAGAGGCCTTCGCGCACCTTTTCCAACCCGACGGTGCGCAGGGTCTTCATGCCTTGCTGGATGGCCAGCTTGCCCAGCTCTTGCGCGCCGACCCGCTGGATGACCAACTTGCGGATGTCATCGGTCATGGTCATGGCCTCGATGATGGCCATGCGGCCGGAGTAACCGGAGTTCTTGCAACGTTCGCAGCCGCGCCCACGATAGAGGGGCGCGCCGCTGAAATAACCCGGATCAATGCCCAGATCCTCGAACATTTTGTCGGGATAGATGACCGGTTCCTTGCAACTGGGGCAGATTTTGCGCATCAACCGCTGGGCGCAGGCCAGAATGACGGCGGAGGAAATCAAAAAAGGCGCGATCTCCATGTCGTCCAGCCGCGAAATGGCCCCTGGGGCGTCGTTGCAGTGCATGGTGCTCAGGACTTGGTGGCCGGTGAGGGCCGACTCGACGGCGATTTCCGCCGTTTCGGTGTCGCGGATTTCGCCGATCATGATGATGTCGGGGTCCTGGCGCAGGATGGAGCGGAGGGCGTTGGCGAAGGTGAGGCCGATTTCCTTCTTGACAGGGACTTGGTTCACGCCGGGGAGCTGGAATTCGACGGGGTCTTCGACGGTGACGATGTTGTATTGGGGGCCGTTGAGTTCGTTGAGGGCCGAATAGAGGGTGGTGGTCTTGCCGGAGCCGGTGGGGCCGGTGACCAGGATCAGGCCGTGGGGGGCGTCCACCGCCTGTTTGAAACGCGTAAAAGTCTCCGCGTCAATGCCCAGTTTGTCCATGCTGGCGGAGAGGTTGGACTTGTCCAGGATGCGCAAGACGCATTTCTCCCCATGCACGGTGGGCAGGAAGGAGACGCGCAGATCCACGTCGCGCCCGCCGACGCGCACCCGCATGCGTCCGTCCTGGGGCAGGCGCCGCTCGGCGATGTCCAGGCTGCACATGACCTTGATGCGGGAGGCGAGGGCGACCTGCATGTTCTTGGGCGGGGGCGGCATGTCAAGGAGCGCGCCGTCAATGCGGTAACGGAGGCGGACGGTGCTCTCGAAAGGCTCGATGTGGATGTCGCTGGCGCGGTCTTTGATGGCTTGGACAAGGATGAGATTGGCCAGCTTGATGACGGGGGCTTCCTCGCTGGAGGCGGCCAATTGGGCCAAGTCGGCCGTTTCGACGGTTTCCTGGGTGATTTCCAGGTTTTCGGCGTCGGCGTCCGCCTCGGCCTGCTTGGCGGCGTCCTGGATGATCTCCTCCATGCTGGTGGAGCGGGCGCTGTCGAGGTTGGCCAGCTTTTCAACAATGGCTCTTTCGGAGGCGATGAGGGGGGAGACCTCCAGCTTGGTGGTGCGCTTGACGTCGTCCACGGCCAGGACGTTGAGGGGATCGGCCATGGCCAGGTAGAGTCTGTTGCCCAGGCGGGAGACGGGCACGACTTTGTAATTGCTGGCCATGTCGCGGGGGACCAGTTCGGCGACCTCGGGGGCGATGCCCAGGCGGGAGACGTTGACCGGCGGCGTGTTGAGGACGCGGCCCATCGAGACGACCAGATCGGTGTCGGTGACGTAGGCCTTTTCGACGACCAGCTTGATGAAGCGAGTGCCTTCCTTTTTTTGCTTTTCCAGCAATTCCTCCACCTGCTCGGCGCTCAACAGGCCGTCCTCGACCAGGGCGTCGGCGATGCGTTCTCCGAGTGACTTGACGGGTGGCATAGGAATCAACGGAAGGCCTTGCCCAGGATGCGGATCAAATCGTCGGGCGTGGCCAGGTAGAAAAGCAGGCGGCAATGCAGGGCGGCGCTCAGGTCTGCGACGGCTTGTTTGTTGAAGGGATTGGCGGTGGCGATGAGCATCGTCTTGCTCATCTTGTCAAAGGGCGCCACGCACCAGCGCTGGCAGACTTCGCGCGTGGCCGAGCGCACCAACTCGATGTCCAGTTCGTAATGATCCAGCGGGATGAACGCCAGGCGGGAGCGGTCGGCCAGGACTTTGAGAGATTTATCCACCGCCATGATTTGCCGTTCGGCCAGGCGATGGACAAAAGGCTCGACGGTTTTTGTCGGCGGGGTGGTCAGGCTGGGGGCAGGCCAGGAGGCGTCGAAATCGCCGGCGGTGATCAATTTGGCCTCCACAAAGTACTTGAACATGGTCTGGCGGCCGTCGTCCACCTCCAGTTGGGCGGCGGACTTGGCGGCGCCTTTTTTTGCGAAGGTAGTGGCAGAGCTTTGATCGGTCATGGCCTCCAATTCCGGGACAGGTTTGGTCAGGTTGTTGGCCTTGCTTTCGATCTGCGCCATGGCGTTCATGGCGTCCTTGTCTTCGGGATGGCGCTGGAGGATCGTTTCATACTCGAGGATGGCGGAGGAGAGCTGGCCCAATTGGACGTAGGCCTGGGCGATGCGTTTGGAAGTTTGGACGACCTCCTTTTCCAGGCCCAGCTTGAGATAGGCCTCCTTGAGGATTTCCAGGGATTGATAATCCTGCGGCTGCGATTGAGTGATGACCTCGAACATCTCAATCGTCTGCCGCAACTGGGCCTCTTCCCCGGGATTTAGGGTGCCTAACATGCCATTGCTTTGACTCTCTGAACTTAGTCGCGGGCCGTTCTCAAATCAATCTCGATTCGCGCAATTCTCGCCAGCGGGCAAAAGAGCAGTTTTCAGGCCAGAATGGGTCATGAAATGGATACCAGCACCTTGCCCATGACCTGTCGCTGGCGCAAGGCCGCAAAAGCCGACGCTGTTTGCTCCAGTGGATAAACTTGCGCGATGGCCGGTTTGAGCCTGCCTTGCGCGGCCCAATCCAGCGTCGCTTCGATGTCTTTGCGCCCGCGCCCGTAGCTGCCCACCAGCTTCTGTTCCTTGACGAAAAAGGGCCAGAGATTGAGGGTCACGTCGCGTCCGGCCGTCGCGCCGCAAGTCACGATGGTCCCGCCGCGGGCCAGGCAGGAGAAACATTGGGGCAGGACCGCGCCGCCGATGTGTTCGACCACCAGGTCAACGCCGCGCTTGCGCGTGATCTGGCGCACGTCCGCCGGCCAGTCGGGCCTGGAGGTGTCAATAACATGGCCGGCGCCCAGGCCCAGCGCAAACTGGCACCTGGCCTCCGTCGAGCCGGTGCTGATGACTTGCGCGCCCAGTTGCCGGGCGATTTGAATCGCCGCCGAGCCGACGCCGCTGGCGCCGCCCATGACCAGCACCCAATCGCCGGGCCGCACGGAGGCGCGCCGTGTGAGCATGTGCATGGCGGTGCTGGCGGCGAGCGTCAGCGCGGCGGAGGCGGCGAAATCCACATTGGCGGGCAGCCGGACCAGGGCCGAGGCGGGCACGGCCACAAGCCCGGCGAATCCGCCGTCGCGTTGGATGCCCAGAAGCTGCCCGTTGAGGCACAAGGATTCCTCCCCGCGGGCGCAAAACTCGCAATGGCCGCAGAAGAGATTGGATTGCACGGCAACCCGTTCGCCCGGCTGCCAATCGGCGACATCGGCGCCCACCGCGACGACCTGGCCGGAAATCTCCGAGCCGGGAATGCGGGGCAAAGTGACCGGAATGGGCAGGCTCCCTTCCTCCAGCCACAAATCCAGCCGGTTCAGGCCGCAGGCGCGCACCGCGACGAGCACTTCGCCCGAAGCGGGAACGGGGTCGGGCGTGTCGGAAAAATCGAATTGACCCGGCGCGCCGTGGGCGATGAGCCGGACGGCTTTCATCTTACCTGCCGAGTTCCGCCGCGTGAGTCAGGTGGCTTTTGTTTGATCTCATGCGGGCTGATTACAACAACGCGGCCCGCGCGGCCAGCCATTTGTGGCCCGTCTGAATTCTAAACCTGATTGCGGTCCGGGGAGGGAGATTAGGAATAGGATTAAGATTAAGATTAGATTCTTAATTCCCAAATCTCATGAGTTTATCTCTCAGATTTTGAATTCGTGTCCAACTGTGTCCATCTGTGTCCATCTGTGGCTAAGAATCTCAAATCCTTTTGGCTGGGATTAGGAGGGGAAAGACAGCCTATGCGCTCAAGCGGCGGGGCGGGGCGGCGGTGTCAAAACGCAAGATGCGCGGCTCGTCTTCCAAGGCTTCCGGCCCGGCGGTTTTGGCGGAGAGGCCGTCGCGGTAAAGGGTGATGGCGAGGCGCTCGTTTTTGCGGATGCACTCCTTGATCGCCTCCGGGTCCTTCTCGCAGTGCAGGAGCGTTTTCCAGGAGTAGATGTGTTTGGGCTTGTGAAAATCGCTGTTGGCCAGGAAGGCCAGCCGCTTGAGGCCCACGGGAGTGAAGATGTTGTTCCGGTTGGCGATCTCCCACGCGTCAATCAACGGCGCGAAAATGTCCTGGTTCTCCCACAAGTAAAGCGTGTTTTTGCCCCACTCGCTTTTCATGATGTGAGGATGAGAGGCGACGGCCAGCGCGCCTTGGGCGTGGATTTCGGCGATGGTCGGCGGCAAATCCAGGGCCGGGTTGATCGGGGCCTTGAGGTCAATGCCCAGCAAATGCGCGGAGCTTTTTCGGGTCAAGCCGTCCTTGTTGAACTCCAGGCCGGTCATCACCAGCATGTTGTACTTGCGCCAGGCGCGGCGGCGCTCCCGCTCGATGACGTCGAAATACTCGTCCATTTGCTCGGGGCCGAGGGTCAGGTTGAGCAGCTTGCTCAATTTGCCGATCAACCGCCGCGGATCGCCCAGGTGGTCGGTGATGCAGATGCAGTCAAAGCCGCGCTTTCCGTAAAAATCCACCACTTCCGGCGCCGTCAATTTGCCGTCCGAATAATTGGTGTGGATGTGGAAATCGCACAGCAGCATCCGCTCTTGCCGGGCGCCGCCGGCCTCGCCGGCCGGGGGGCGCGGCGCGGGGTGCGTGATGCCCGGCGTGTTGGACTCGAACAGCCGCCGTGGCGGCCCGTCGGACTCGCATTCGTGCAAAGCCAGTTCCGCGATGCGCAGGGAGGCCTCGGGCTTGGAAACTTTGGCCAGGTTCTCGCGCCACTTCTTCCACAACCGTGCCTGCCCGGCGAAGGCTTTGTCAATCCACTCGGCGACTTCGCGGTTTTTCTCCGCCACAACGCCGACGTCCAATTCGCGCACCAATTGCGCGTTGCCGTCCTCCTGGCCGGGGATGACCTGATTGAGGATCATTGGGCATTGGCCGGCGATGGCTTCCTGCACCGTCGCCCCGCCGGCCTTGGTGACGACCAAATGGTGAGTCAACATCAAACGGGGCATTTGGTTGGTCCAGCCCAGCACGCGCACCCGCTCGCCGAAGGTTTCCGCGCGGCGGACGAGCTTCTCCTTCAATTCCGCGTCGCGCCCGACGGTGATTGTCAAATGAACGCGGGGATTCTCCAGCAACCGGTCAACGGCCTTGCCGGATTTCTTTTTCCCGGTGTTGATGACGTAAAGAATTTTCAGCGGCCCGCCCTCCTCCGACGGCGCGAGGGACTGCTCGCGGTTCTCGGCGAAGAACGGATTGACCGGGAAGCCAAAGGCCTTGATCTTCTGGGCCGGCACGCCGTTATTGCGCAGCACCCCGGCGGTGGCCTCGTTGGCCACGCAATACCAGTCGCTGGGCGCGCGGAACCAGGAGGAATTGACCGAGATGGAATCGGTCACGACCGTGATGAACCGAAAGGGCCGCTCGGAATGGTCGCGGTAAATCTCGCGGATGACATGCGCATAAACGGGGTAGGTGGAGAGCACGCAGTCGGGCTGCGCCTGTTCCAGGATGCGTTCCAGGGCGCTTTTGAGGTTGCCGAAGGCCAGCAGGTTGCCTTCCAGCCCCCTGGAGTTGTCAAGCATCGAGTAAATCCCGTTCCACGCGCCCGGTGCGAAACGGATCAGGCCCAGGTAGGCCTTTTTTAGCACGTCATTCAACAGGCCCAGGCTGCTCTGGAAAACGTCCAGCACTTCGACCTTGACCTCGTCGGAGATCAAATCCAGGGCGTCGGCCACATTGCGGGCCGCCGTATTGTGGCCATCGCCGAATCCCGCCGTCAGGATCAAGACCTTCTTCACAGCATGACGCTGGCACAATCGTGTGACAATCGGATGGCGATTGCGTTAAATTCTGTTCACAATTCCAGCACGCCACCGACGCGCCCACCAGATCAACTCGCTGAATGAATGGGCTTCAACCCATTTTGCGCCCTCAATTTGCCGGGGGCAATGAGCGCCAATGATGTTTCTGAGCGTCACCGGCCCGTGAACGTCTTGAGGGCCAGGCATAAGGCATCGCCAAGTTGGAGGGCGAGACAGTCGGGTTTCTTTTGGACACTGGCAACGGGCGATTGAGCCGCCGGGTTTGGGCCTTCCGGCAAACCCAACTCTGAGACGTAATCCTCCCCTTCGAGCGCAGGGGCGGGGAATTGGATTGTTTTTCCAACTAGCGCCACGGGCGTGGCATCAACCGAGGCATAAATTGCCGCGGCGGTCTGATGTCTTGCAACTGAGGGCGTCAGCGGGTGCTGGCAACCCGCCAGCACGATTGGGCAGCAGAGGAGAATCAACAAGGATGGGATTCGCAGCAATTGTGACACGCCATTGGCTGTGCCCACATTGGAGGCAATTAGTTTCGATCTTTCAGCCATGAATTCTTGCGAGCATTAGCCGCGCCACACCCGGCCTTGGCGAGTGGCGCCGGCAATCGCAGCCAGCCGGCGCGGTGTTAGAACAGTTGGAAGGCATTCACCCGCAACGAGTTTGAGATGCATGAGACGATCAGCAAGAGAGAGCCTTGGATGGCGGCTGGAGTGACCGATATTGCCACGGCTGCCGCTGGAAGGCAGAAATGTCCTATTATCGGCCACCGCGCCTCAAGGGCAACCATCCACAATTGCGGACATTTCTGCCGCGCCCCATAATCCCGGCCTGCCGGCCACTACGGCAATTCAATGACGTAGAATTGCCCCGAAGTGGCGGCGCCGATGGGCAGGTTGACCGAGAACGCGCCCGTGTTATCGAAGTTTCCTGAGGCGACAGGCATCCACGAGGATACCGGCACGCTCAGATCAGTCGAGGAGAGGATGACGTATTGGCCGCCGGGAGTGCCGCCGCCGCCGCTAAAGACGAGATTGCTGCCCGACTGGGCCGCTTGTTGGACCGCTGGCAGCACGGGCGGCAGAACGTTGATCAACACCAAGCCGGTGGTTTGCGCAAAGGGATCCGAGACATAGTAATTGAACGAGTCGTGACCGACAAAGCCCGAGGGCGCTGTGAATGTGACGACGCTGCCTCCGCTGACCGTTGGGGCCAAACTAACGCCATTTGTCGTCGCCCCGTCCCATGTGATCGTCAACAACTCGTTATTCGGATCACTGGCGGCCAGGAGCAGTCGCGACATATCAATGTTGATGGAATTGTTGGAGTAAACCCCAAAGGTGTAGTTGGGGGCAATGGGCGGCCGGTTGGTTTCGACGATCGTCAGCGTGGCGACGGTACTGGTGACAGAACCGGAATCGTTGCTGATGACGACGACAAAGTTGGTTCCCTGCCCGCCGTTTGTCGGGCTGAGGAAGGTCAAGGTGCGGCTGGTCGCGCCGGCCAACGGCCCGACTTGTTGGTCAACCCATTGGTAGGACAAGGGCGGACGGCCCGTGGCGACGACGGAGAAGGTCGCACTGCTGCCCGTTGCGACACTGGCGTCGGTCACGGTTACATTTGTGGCCGGCTCCGTGACGATTTGCGGCAGGCCGGGCGCCAAGGCTTGGCCAAGGGCTGAGGAAAACTCAACTCTCAAGGCCGATTCGGGATAGGAACCGTTGGGATTGACGCACGGGACCACGAAATCCAGCGTGTTGAGGCCCGGAACAAAACCGTTGGTAATGACAAACTGAGCCGAGACTGTGCCGCCGTTGGTAATGCCGGTGGAAATGTCGAGGGACACGCCGTTCAGGAGGATGTCGGATCCGGTGGTATTGCCCCACCAAGTCCCCTTCACTGTTGCCGGCTGAGTGGTATCAACGGAATCGGCCAAAACATGCGTTCGATACACGTAGTTTCCTTGCGGCGAGGTGTAAGTGGCTCCGCCGCTGTTCCAAGTCGGTCCGATCCATTGGGAAGTGCCGTCAATGTTGGCGAAGCCGCCGCCGTTGGCCGCGATGGGAAAGGCGGTCATCAACCAAACAGCCGTCGCCGGTCCGGGGTTGGCCGCGTCGCCGCTGTCCGAGAGCATGTAGTGCAGATCGTTGGAGCCGGCCAAATTCGTGCTCACCACGTCCTGGGCGTCGGTGCCGGTGTTGAACACTTCGGAGAAAGCGGCGCCGATGGAGACATTGACGACGGTGCTGTTCTTCACTTCTGGAAAGCCATTGATGTTATTGCTGGCGACCAGGCGATATTGGGTCGCCGCGGCAAAAGTGGCGTCGCTGATGTCCAGCGTGTTGTTGGTTTGGTCGGCGATATCCACCCAACCCCCGCCGCTGGTGTTGGTTTGTTGCCACTGAAGGGCCGGGGCAGGCGAGCCGGAAACCAAGGCGCTGGCCGTCAAGGTCTGGCCATAGCCGATAAACACATTGGCGGGAGGCTCCTTGGTAAAACTGGGTGTTGCGCCCACACTATTGGTGCTGAAAACGAAACTGCTCGCGTCCCGGCACAGCGCGCTGACGCGGACTTCGGTGATCATCCCTTGGAAGGCGCCGCCGTTGCCCACCCCGTGGGTCGTGCGCTGGCTTCCGCCCACAGCCGGAGAAGGCGTCCCACCTATGGTGCCCAGAGCGCCGTTGGTGATGCTGCCCAAGACGTCCGCATTCGTCCTGTTGGGATCCAGCAACGTCCAATAAAAGGTCAACACTCCCGCCGTGTCGGAGTTGGTGGGCGTGTTTCCCGTGTAGGTCACAGCCACATGATACCACTGGTTGGTCGCAAGGGCGTCAGGGCCGCTGGTGGGGAGAGTGAACGTCTGATTAACTGAACTTCCACCGCTGGCATTGATGAAGTTGAAGTCCATCACAGGTGCGGCGGCGTTTTGGAGCCGGAATTGCCATGAGCGCGTGCCAACAGAGTTGTCGCCGCAGAAAATCTCCCATTCGCCCGATCCGGCCGAGGAGCTGAAGATATTGCCTTGAGGATTGACCAAGGCCTCGAAGGTAAAAGCGCCGCTGCTGACGTTGCAGAAGTTGGTCGGCAGCATGTCCTCGGGGCCGGCGGCCATGGCATGGGAAGCCCCCAGAGCCGCATTACCATCATCGGGCAGTATTTGGAGAGCTTCGTATAAGCCCGGCGCCACGGCGCTTGCCGCCAGGCCAATATTGGTGAAGGGCGGGCCGCTGGTCGGATAACCAAAATTGGTCAAAGTAATCGAGGTGTTGGTGTTGGCGATGGCGTCAGATTCCGTGTAGCTGCTTACCCCGTCGTGGAAATGCCAGAGGTGCAGCGTGTCTGCATCCGGCGCGTATGGCACATTGAGGCTCGCCTGGGCTGCGTTGGTGTTGAACGCCAAGTCTGTCGCGCTTCGGCACAGCGCGCTGACGCGGACTTCGGTGATCATCCCTTGGAAGGCGCCGCCGTTGCCCACCCCGTGGGTCGTGCGCTGGCTTCCGCCCACGGCGGGAGAAGGCGTTCCCCCTATCGTGCCCAGAGCGCCGTTGGTGATGCTGCCCAAGACGTCCGCGTTGGTCCTGTTGGGATCCAGCAACGTCCAATAAAAGGTCAACACTCCCGCCGTGTCGGAGTTGGTGGGCGTGTTTCCCGTGTAGGTCACAGCCACATGATACCACTGGTTGGTCGCAAGGGCGTCAGGGC
>Ga0326727_10011453_pt1 | contig 20637 bp, 20 predicted proteins | sample MB2enrmetagenome_FD_207643 | JGI IMG/M metagenome (GOLD analysis project Ga0326727, IMG submission 207643) | Lab enriched peat soil microbial communities from McLean, Ithaca, NY, United States - MB29MY | ecosystem: Environmental > Terrestrial > Soil > Wetlands > Peat | place: USA: New York...
TTGCAAATGGTGAATAGTAAATAGTGAATTCCCTCCGCTTTTTACCATTCACTATTCGCCATTCACTATTCCTAACCTGAATCCTCTCCGCACTGCGCCTTTCCACCCGAACACAGTTCTCTAACCCATAGGCTCGCAATATTGTTTCCAGAAAATCGGCAGGAGGCTACAAATTTCCTACGGGTAGGAATTTTGTTTGATTGGGGCGCTTAAATTTCCTACCGGTAGGAATTGCAGGGTCGGTGTGGGAAAGCTCGGAAGCGCGACCGGAGACCTGGAATCGGACTTTCTGGCCGACGGAGCTGCCTTCAGGATTCAGTGTAGCTGCGGTTATTATCTTTGTCAAGCGGAAAATAGCCCAGAGGCTACAAAAAATAGACGAGGACAAAAGGTCATGAGTTTTTCGTACCGGTGGAGAAAATTCTTTGGAGAGGGTGCGATGAGCCCTGGGTTGGGAATCAACGAAACGGCCGGCCGGCGCAGACCCGTGTTCCGGCGAATCACCAGTTGTCGCACATTCTCCCGTAGGGACAGGGCGTCCGTCACCCGATGGTCGGACAATTTGCAGGGGCACCCCTCGGAGTGCCCTAGTACTTGCTTGATTTAATTAGCGTCCGTAACTGGTTGTAGATCGCCCTTTGATTTCAATGACTTAAAAATGCGCGAATTAATCCAAGCAAGTACTAGGGCAGGGCAAGCCCATCCCCTACGAGACGTCTTTGGCTGTGGCTCCGCCACGCGGCGCTTCAGCGGGCCATATAGAGCTGGTGATGTCCACCCACAAGCCCCATTTGGCGCGGGGACGGCGTTGGTCTCCGCCGAAGGCCTCGGGTAACCGGAAAATTCACCTTGACAAGAGTAGAATGACGCATCATTCTATTTTGTACCGGGGAGTCACTGTCTCCCTGAATGTGAGCTTACGCGAGGTTCTGGATGCCGTATCGCACGACGCGGAAAATGGCGGAGCGAAAAGAAGCGAGGCGCAAGAAGCTGCTGAGCGCGGCCATCGGCATCTTCGGCGGGAAGGGTTATCACGCCACGACGGTCCCCATGATCGTGCGCGCGGCAAACAGTTCCGTCGGCAGCTTCTATTTCTATTTTCGCAACAAGGAAGACATCTTCGCGGCGGCTTTGGAGGCCCTGGGCGAGCAAATCTCTGCGGCGCTCAACGAAGCCCTTCGAGCCGCCGGCCCTGACGTGCTGGCGCAGATGAAGGCGGCGGTGCGAGCTCTGGTGCGGTTCTTGGCGGACAACCCGGAAGAGGCGCGGATTTTGATTGTCGAATCTTCCGGGCTTGGCAAGCGCCTGGAAGCGGTGCGCCGGCGGGTTATCGAAAGCCACACCAGGAGTGTGGAGCAGGCGCTCCGCGCGCTGGCAGACCGGCTGCCCCCACTGGACGCCGCGGTGGTGGCAAGCTGCTGGGTTGGCGCGGTCTACGAGGCTGTGTACCGCTGGCTCGGCCAAGCTCCAGATGAGCGTCCCTCGGCGGAACATCTCGGCGAAGCCATTGCGGAATTCAACCTGCGAGGAATCGGAGCCCCGCAAAGCGAAAGGAAAATGAAATGACCCATATTCTGACCAGCTTGGTTGCGGTTCCCCATACCCAATTCTTCTGGGCATGGATTGCCCTCTGCCTGGCGCTGGCTCTCCATATCGCGGACGAAGCCAGCACCGGATTCCTTGCGGTCTACAACCCCACGGTTTTGGCCCTGCGCAAAAAACTGCCCTGGTTTCCTCTTCCGGTTTACACGTTTGGTGTTTGGCTGGCGGGTTTGGTAGCAGTGAACATCCTGCTTTTATGCCTCTCGGTCTTTGTGTTGCGTGGCGCCTACTGGATGCGGCCCCTGGGATATGTGTTCGCCCTCATTATGCTTGCCAATGGCTTGGTTCACATCGCGGGAACAATCTTCGGGCGCACGATCGCCTCCATCCGTTTCCCGCGGCCGATGCCGGGATTCTATTCATCTCCATTGATGCTTTTGGCTTCCGCCTACCTGCTCTGCGCGCTATGAACAGAAGCTACAGACGAAACCACGGAGCCGGCAACGTACCCAACGACCAAGCTGATGGCCAAAACGGTAGAATTGAGTATTGAGTGACGGAGGCGGGAACGCTCCGGCTCGGGGTGTCTCCCACATCCAATGCCGCCTTGTTCAGCGCAGGTGGAAGTGCACCTGCTCCAAAAGTGCGCGGGTGCCGTTCCATAGAATCTGCACACCGATGCACACGAGTAGAAACGACGTGAGTTGCACGATCACGGTCATCCCCGTCGGGCCCAGGATCCGTCCCAGGCGATCCGCGAATCCGTAGCAGAGAAAGATGCTGAGCGCGAGCAAAACGGACCCGACAATCGGGACCAAGATTTCCAAGAGATTGAGCCCGTGATGTTGCGTGGCATTCGCGCCCAGTGTGACCGCAATGGAAATCGATCCGGGTCCCACGGTGAGGGGCAGGGTCAAGGGATAAAACGCGTTGCGGAAGGGGTCGGTGGGCTGAATGTTCTGCTTCACTTCCTTTGGCTCACTGACGTTGCCTTGCGTGAGCAGCGTCCAGCCCGTTGCGATGACAACCATTCCCCCGCCCACTTGGACGACGGGCAGCGAAATTCCAAAGAAGGCGAGGATGTGGGATCCGATGAAGTACGACCCAACCAGCAAGAAAAAACTGTTCATGGCAATCCGCCAAGACAGTTTTCTCCGCGTGCCCGGTGAGTAATCCCTGGTCATCGCCAGGAAGAGGGGGCTTCCTCCCAGCGGATCAACGATTGGAAACAGTGCACTGAGAAACAGGAACAGGCTCTTTGCTGCCTCAATCATGACGTTTCTCCGGGGTAGGCTTGCCCCATCAGGCCAAGGCTGCAACGACATATGACGAGAGATTATGTTACTTCAAGTTTGTCCAAATAACGGTCCGACGACTGTCCGATGACCTGCGGCTTTGCCGCTTGCTATGCGGAAAGGCTCGGCCTTTCCGTGGCGGGAGAGCGCCAACAACCCCTCCGCGCCGCCGGAGAGTCGTCGCCTTCCCGGCTGCGCGGAGGGGAGAGAAAGTGCTCAAGCTGGGCCGGAAAGGCGGAGCCTCTCCGCACAGCGGGGCGGCAGAGCCGCATCGAGGACGAGGGTTTCCCCTCATTCGGACGGCCTTGATATTGCTAAAACCACGGAGACATAGAAAGCGCAGTGGATCAACTATGGGGCCATTAAGTTGGAACGGCGCTGGCCTCCGGCAAAGGCCCTTGATAGAATGAAGGTGGGTCTCCTCAGGCGGGCAAACAAGAAAATGTCCTTTTCGGAAAAATACGACGTGGTGGTGGTGGGCGCGGGACACGCGGGGTGCGAAGCGGCGATGGCAGCGGCGCGCATGGGGCTGAAAACCGCGCTTTACACCATCAACCTCGACCTCATCGCGCAGATGTCCTGCAATCCCGCCGTGGGTGGAATCGCCAAGGGCCACTTGGTGCGCGAAATCGATGCGTTGGGGGGGGTGATGGGTCAAGTCATCGACGCCGTGGGAATCCAGTTCCGCCTGCTCAACACCAGCCGCGGCCCGGCGGTTTGGTCGCCCCGCGCCCAGGCCGACAAAAAGCTTTACCGGGGGAAGATGCGGCAAGTACTCGAGTCGGAGCCGAACCTGCGCATCAAGCAGGCGGAGGTGATCGACCTGGTCCTTGAAGACTGTAGCGCCAGCATCCTGCCGGGACATTCCGCGGCTGCGTCGGCGAACCCCGAAAACGCCCGCAGGATGCCGGCGGTACGTTTGCGCGGCATACGCCTGCTCGACGGGCGGACGGTGGAGGCGGGCGCGGTCATCATCACCACCGGAACTTTTCTCAACGGCTTGATCCATTGCGGGGAAAACCAATATCCGGCCGGGCGCTCGGGCGAGCCGCCCTCGGTGTTGTTGGGCGAGGCGCTTCGCCGCCTGGGCTTCGAAGTGGGCAGGCTTAAGACCGGCACGCCGCCGCGGCTCGATGCCCGCACCATCGATTTCTCGAAGTTTCAAGTGCAGGCGGGCGATCCGGTTCCTACGCCTTTTAGCTTTCGCACGCGGGCCATCACCCAGCCGCAGACGGTCTGCTGGATTACTTACACCAATGCCGAGACCCACCGCGCCATTCGGGAGAACGTGCATCGCGCCCCGCTTTATTCCGGGCAGATTAAAGGCATCGGACCTCGCTATTGCCCCTCCATTGAAGACAAGATCGTAAAGTTTCCGGACAAGCCGCAGCACCAGATTTTCCTTGAACCCGAGGGTCTGGACACCAACGAAATCTACGTCAACGGCATGTCAACCTCCATGCCTATCGACGTGCAGATGACCATGGTGAAGTCGATCCCCGGTCTCGAGAACGCGGAGATGATTCGCCCCGGTTACGCCATTGAGTATGACATGGTGCAACCTACCGAACTTTATCCCTGGCTGGAGACGAAGAAGATCCAAAACCTGTTTCTCGCCGGGCAGATCAATGGAACCACCGGATATGAAGAAGCGGGTTGCCAGGGGATGATGGCGGGAATTAACGCCGGGCTGCGCGCGCAAGGGAAGCAGCCCATCACCATTGACCGCACGCAGGGGTACGCTGGAATCCTGATCGACGACTTGGTGAGCAAGGGAGTGGACGAACCTTACCGCATGTTTACGTCGCGCGCCGAGTTTCGTTTGCACCTGCGCATCGACAACGCCGACGAACGCTTGACTCCTTTGGGATACCAGGTCGGCACCATCAAGCAAAAGGACTACGAGGCGTTCGTGGAAAAGAAGCTGCGCATCAGCGCGGCAACGAAATTCCTGCTCGAAACTCGCCTGGACCCACGCTCGCGGGTGGGCCGGGAAATTTACGCCAAGCTGGGACTGATGGACAACGGACATCTGACCGCACCCTCGCCCTTAACCGGTGCGCAATTGCTCAAGCGGCCGGAGCTGGGGATAGACGATCTGATGGAATGGGTCAGTGAGGGACTGCGGGGTTCCATCGCGAATAACATCCCTCGCCCCCTTGGGGGAGAGGGTGTCCCGCAGAGCGGGACGGGTGAGGGGGCTCATCCCGCTGCTCTCCTCTCTCGCGAAGAAGCGCGGCGAGTGGAAACGGATTTCAAATATGAAGGCTACTTGCAGCAGCAGGAACGACAGATGGAAAGGATGAAGCGCGCCGAATCGCGGCACATTCCGGAATGGTTCGAGTACGGCAAGGTTTCCGGCCTCTCGCGTGAGGTCGTGGAAAAGCTCACCAAAGTCCGCCCGCTGACGCTGGGGCAAGCCTCCCGCATCCCGGGCATCACCCCCGCCGCCGTCTCCCTCGTCAATTGCTATATCGAACTTTTCCAGCGACGGGCGGGGGAAGAAAATCTGGGTCAAGCCGCATCCGCTTCGTAAGTGGTAAACTCCTGATGCCATCCTGCCCATCTCCGGCAGCGCGCCGCGGACTCGAAGGCTTACGAAGGGTCGCGACGAATGAACCGGAAAAAGATGGCCACCGAATTCTGGTAGAGGAGGTCATCATGCCCAATCATTTATCCCGACGCGATTTTCTGGGGCGAACTGGAACTATGGCTGCCTTGGCCGTGGCGAATCCTCCCGTGTGGGGAAAGGCGGATAACCCAAGCGCCCGGCCCCTGCGCCTGGGTGGCCCCATTTTTCTCAAGTCTCAAGACCCCGCGGAGCTTGCCCAGGAGCATCTCCGGCTGGGGTACCGTGCCGCTTACGCTCCCAGGGAGTTGGGGATCAACGATACGGACCAGATCAAGGCGATCATCAAAGAATTCGCCGCCCGCGATGTGGTGCTGGCCGAAGTGGGCGCGTTCCGCAACATGCTTGATGTGGATCTTGAGAAGCGGCGCCAGACTCTTGCCTGGGTGCAGGATCGCTTGGCGCTGGCCGAATTGCTGGGCACACGCTGTTGTGTCAACATTGCCGGCTCTTACAATCCCCATTATTGGTGCGGCCCGGATCCCAAGAACATTACCGAAGAGTTTATCGACGCCACCGTGGAGAATTGCCGGCACGTCATCGACGCCGTTAAGCCCACGCGCACCAAGTTCACCATTGAAATGATGCCCTTCAATTTCCCCACGGGGCCGGATGATTATCTGAAGTTGATCAAGAAGGTAGACCGCAAAAGCTTCGCGGTTCATCTGGACGTGTGCAACGTCATGAACTGCCCGGAGCGTATGTACAACAATGGCGCAGTCATCGAAGAATGCTTCCGGAAGCTGGGGCCCTGGATTGTCTCCTGCCATGCCAAAGACTTGAGCTGGGAGGACTACGTCCAAGTATCGTTGCGCGAAGTCATTCCAGGCCGCGGCCAGATTGATTACCGCGCCTACCTGCGAGGGCTCTCGGGGCTTCCGGTTGATGCTCCCCTGATGCTGGAACACTTGAAAACTGCGGAAGAGTACGATGAGGGGCGGGACTATATTCAAAGGGTGGCGCAAGAAATGGGTCTTTCCTTCGGCGCCGCCTCGTCGTAGGGGTACCGGTAGCGTCTTCCGGTTCGATCACTTTGATCCAGGGCATAGGGCTAACCTCCTAAAGGGGTCGTGCCAAACCCTCATTACGTGTCACGGAAGTCCATGGTGAGCGGGCGCCCGCGAAACCCTCGAGTCTTGATGGCCGCGTAGAGCAAGCCAGCCCCCAGCCAGACCGCTCCCCTGAGCAAGGAGGGTTTGGAGAGGTTACACCAGATCCACAGGCAAAATAAAAATCCCACTAAGGGAACCACTGCATCCTTCAACAGATGCCGCTTTCGTCCCGGCCGCTCGCCGAGATAAAACTGCGCAAAACAGGCGAAGTTCACCCCCATAAAGGCCAGGAATGCGCCGAAGTTTAGCATCTCAGCGGCAAGCTCGTAACTGAAGATTTGGCTGAAGAGGAAGGCCAGGACGCCAAGGATCAAGACGTTGGCCGAAGGGACTTTGGTGCGGCCCAAGTAGCCAAGAGGTTTGCGGGTCGTAGAAGGGCTGCGTCGAGAAAAGGCCGCCAACCCCTTGGGCCATGAAAAGATATCGAACGGCCATGATGATGAAAACGCCGATCACGGCGGTCATGACTGCCAACATGATTTCATTGGCGCGCGCCGTGACGCGAATGCTGCGCAAATTGATGTAGGTCATGAAGGCTGCGCATCCAGCCGCCAAGTCAATGTACGGTACGCCGGGAAGCAACCGCTGGACGGTAAGAGCGGCGTAAATGCTGTTGATGATGGGTTGGTCCAGGTAGTCAAGAAGCATCGCCCAGCCGACCATAAAACCCAGGTGGGGGTTAAGCCCTCGGCTGATGTAGGTGTAGGCCGAGCCCGAGGAAGCATACAGGGTGGCCATCCGGCCATAGCTCACTGCAGTGATCGCCATCGCCCCCATGGAGAGCAGAATGCAAGTGGTGGCATAACCGTGCGAAAGTTCATGCGCCACACCGAACAGCGGCACGGCAGCCATTGGAGAGACCAGGACCACGCCTAAGAAGACCACATCCCAAAGACCCAAGACTCGGCTCAAGCGTTGGGGGCTTCCGCTCGGCGGGATTGCTTCCACAGATTGTCCCATGCGTGTGTGACGGGGTCAGCTCAAGGCAGCCTAACGCCGCATCCTTTCATCTCCGAATGTCAATAGGGTCTTTTTTCTGATGCGGTCTGGGCATACTCCCGCAAGATTTCGCTGTTCGGGATTGCAAACGATCTGCCGACCACGCGGGAGCCTGCTCCGTACTCCACCCCCCCGTGAGCAGCAGATTTCTTGCGAAAGCCTGCCAGTATCTCATGAGCATCATGCAGGGGTATACGAAAATTCCCCCTCCATGCGGCGCGGGGCGGAGACATTCTTGCCCGCCTGCACTTCCTCGCCTGCTTCACGATTCGCCGGAAGCTATGTTACGATGAGAATTCAGCGAAATCTCGGCGGTAGGTAGATTGTCAGGGCCTATCGAGGCTTGACAAAATGTTTTAGGCATCAGTAAAGGCGAATAGTGAATCACAACACTTCTCAACGCCCGCGCATTCTCAGCGGGATGCGGCCAACTGGCGAACTTCATCTCGGCAATCTGGTGGGCGCTCTCCAGAATTGGGTGAAGCTGCAAGATGAGTACGACAGCTTCCACTTCGTCGCCGACTGGCACATGCTGACGACGGGCTACGACAATACGCTCGATTTGCACCAGGACACCTGGGAGATGGTTACGGACTGGCTGGCCTGCGGGCTCGACCCCGCCAAGGCAACGTTTTTCGTCCAATCGCGTTTGCCGGAGCACGCGGAACTGCACCTGCTTTTGTCCATGGTAACTCCGCTCAGTTGGCTGGAACGCGTGCCCACTTATAAAGAGCAGCTCGAAAACATTCGGGACCACGACATCAACACCTATGGCTTCCTCGGCTACCCGCTGTTACAGGCCGCCGACATCCTGATGTACAAACCGCGTTACGTTCCAGTGGGTGAAGATCAGGTTCCACACGTGGAGCTGACGCGCGAAGTGGCGCGGAGGTTCAATCAAGTCTTTGGCCGCTTGGAAGTGAAAAAGCGTTCCTTCCAGGAGTGGCTCCAGTGGGGTGAGGGAAAGAAGGAGATGACCTCACCTCCCGACGTCAATCCTGAACAATTCTGGCTGGACCGTTACTACCGTGCTTCCTTGGACGGTCGCGCCGATATGCTGAATCGCGACGTGGGGACTCTTGAGCCCATCTTCCCCGAGCCGGAAGCGCTCCTTACTTCCGCCCCCCGCCTGCCGGGGACGGATGGTCGCAAAATGTCGAAGAGTTACGGCAACGCGATTTTCCTGACCGACCCACCGGAGGTGGTTTCGAAGAAGCTTGCCACGATGGTGACCGATCCGGCTCGCAAGCGGCGCACCGATCCCGGCAATCCCGACATCTGCCCGGTGTTTGACCTGCACAAGATTTTCTCCGCGCAGGGGACAATCGATCGGGTGAATCGCGAGTGCCGCACCGCGGAAATCGGCTGCTTGGATTGCAAGAAGCTTGTGGCCGGGCATCTGAACGCTTTTCTGGCGCCGATCCAGGAGCGGCGGAAACCCTTCGAGCAGGATCCCCAGAAAGTGTGGGATGTGCTCGAGGAAGGAACGGCAAAAGCGCGCGCCGTAGCGCAGACGACCATGGCGGAAGTCCGCGCCGCGGTGAGGCTGACCTGAATGGCCGACGAACCTCACGAGCCCAATCCGGAGACACCGACCGATGCGGGCGAAGTTCCTGCTCTGACGGCCAAGCGCGTGTCGCATCTGCCCGCGCCGCCTCCGCCCGTAAAGGTCGACGTCTACGAGGGCCCGCTCGATCTGCTGCTCGATTTGATTCGCAAGCAGCAACTCAATATCTATGACATTCCCATCGCCAAAATCACCCAACAATATCTTGAATACCTGCATCTGCTGGAGGAATTGAATATCGACGTGGCCGGCGAGTTCATTTTTATGGCGGCCACCTTGATTTACATTAAGTCGCGCATGCTCTTGCCGCCCGACCCGACGGCGCCACCCGAGGAACAAGGAGATCCGCGAGAGGAGTTGGTGCACAAGCTTCTTGAACACGAGCAGTTCAAGAACGCGGCGGAAATGCTCAACTCCAAACGACTTTTGGAAGATGCCATGTGGTCGCAGCCGGGCATTGGTGAATTTGCCGAAGCCGAAGACGAGCCCGGGCTGGTGGTGTCAGTCTTTGACCTGATTTCGGTGTTTCGTGAAATCCTGGAACGCGCCAAGAAACGGCAGCAGCTCCAGATCCGGCGAGAAGAAGTTACCGTGGCGCAGATGGTTGAGCACGTCAAGCAGGTGCTGCGCGCGAGCCCCGGCCCGGTTCCGCTCGAGGATTTGATCGGAGACTTTCTTTGGCGGCAGGCGTTGATCGCCCTGTTCCTGGCCTTGCTGGAGATGGTCCGGTTGCGTGCTGTACAGCTTCGGCAAAAGGGTTTATTTGCCGCCATCACGGTCGCCCGGAGTAAGAGGTTTGAAGAAATTTTGGCGGCCACAAGCGCGGAGCAACTTGCCGCGGGACTGGACGAGGAAAATCTGAAGGGTAAAGGGTAAAGGGTAAAGGCTAAAGCACGCGATCGTTTGTTTCACTTTACCCTTTAACCTTTACCCTTTAACCTTTAACTTTGAAATCTTATGCTGACCGATGAAATTTTGAAGGCCCTTATCGAGGGTATTATTTACATCACGCCGGAACCCGTTACTCTCGACGGCATCGTCAAGGTTTTGGAAGGCGAAGAGCGCGAGCGGGTCAAGGCCAAGCTGGCAGAGCTTACGGCCGACTACGAGCAGAACTCTCACGGGATACAAATCCGGCAGGTGGCGAATGGCTATAAGTTCTCGACCAAGGTCGAGCACCACGAAATCCTGCGGAAGTATGTGAAAAGCCTGAAGCCGCCGATTCGGCTTTCCAAGCCGGCGCTGGAAACGCTGGCGGTGATTGCCTATCGGCAGCCGGTGACGTTGCCGGAAATCGAGGAAATTCGCGGCGTGGATACCGGGGGCGTGATCCACACCCTGCTCGAAAAGAAATTGGTGGTGACGTCGGGCCGCAAAAGCGTGGTGGGCCGGCCGATCCTTTACCGCACCTCGAAGGATTTCCTGGTGCATTTCGGGTTAAAGGATGTGGGGGAGCTGCCCAGCCTGAAAGAATTCGAGGAATTGGCGAAGCGCGCCCTGGGTTCAGAGTGGAGCATCGGGGAAGCACCGGCGGCAGCAGGTGACACCGCCGCTCCCAGCCCAGAAGCCGACTCTGCGGCGGTCCAAGCGGCCCCAGAAACTCCGCAGGAAGCTCCGCTTCCGGTTGGCGAGGGGACCACGCCTCTTGCGAATCCGGCAGCAGCCGAACCTGCAACAGCTGCAACCCAGGATACCGGTGCGGTGATTATCGAAACACCTCCTGTTCAGCCTCCCGAACCTGAGCCCCCTGCGGCCGCCGAGACGGTCTCCGCAAGTGATTCACCGGCGACTCCGGAAGGCCCTGAACCGAAGCCTTAGAGAGGTCTATGTTGAGGCCGTTCTGGGCGCGGAGGTCACAGAGACACTTCCCATGCAACAACGCCTTCAGAAAATCATCGCGGACGCCGGGATTACCTCACGCCGTAAGGCGGAACAGATCATTCTGGAAGGCCGCGTTACCGTAAACGGAAAACCCGTTTCCAAGCTTGGGTCAAAGGCTGACCTGGAACACGATCACATTCGTGTGGACGGCCGTTTGTTGACCCGCCCCACCGAATATGTCTACTTGCTTTTGAATAAGCCGGTCGGTTACGTTTCCACGGTCAGCGATCCGCAGGGGCGCCCAACGGTGATCTCGCTGGTGCGCGGGATCAAGCAGCGCGTCTATCCGGTTGGCAGGCTGGACTATCACTCCTCCGGCTTGATGATTTTAACCAACGATGGCGAGCTGGCGAATTTCCTGATGTCGCGAGCCTCGGCGGTCCCCCGCACGTACCATGTGAAGTTGGAAGGCCGGCCGGAGGCCGCGGGCATTGCCAAGCTCCAGACCGGCATCGTGCTCGACGGCCGGAAAACAGAACCTTGCCAGATCCGGGCCCTCGGACAGGAAGCCAAACCGTGGTATGAAATCACCCTTGTGGAAGGCCGATACCATCAGGTCCGCCGGATGTTTGAGCGCATTGGCAAGGGAGTGGTAAAGTTAAAGCGCGTGCGGATAGCGTTCCTGACCGACCAGGGCTTGGCGCCCGGGCAGATGCGCCATCTGAAGCGCGCCGAAGTGACGCGACTGAAAGCGTGGGAGGAAAATAAAGGATAAAGGCTGAAGTTTAAAGTGTAAAGGCTAAAAGGTATAGGATAAAGGTTAGGACTTGAATGGCGACAGGAGCAAGTCAAAAGTCAAAGCGCAAAAGGCAAGAGGCAAAAGTAAGAGGCCCGGCGGCTTTGACTTTTGCCTTTTGCGCTTTGACTTTTGACTTGCCTTTTTGCTTTACCCTTCAAACTTTACCCTTTACCCTTTAACCTTGCAGGTTGTCATGCCTCGATCCTCGATTTACGATATTCTCCCTCCGTGGTCCAGCCGCATTCGGCCCTATCCGCCCGGCAAGCCGATTGAAGAAGTCGAGCGCGAACTCGGACACCCAGCCATCAAGCTAGCGTCAAACGAAAATCCCCTGGGGCCTTCCCCCAAGGCGCAGGAAGCCATCCAGAACTATCTTAGTCATATTCATTTCTATCCCGACGGAAGCGGATATTACCTGCGAGAGAAACTGGCGGAGATTCATGGCCTTCCCCCGGACCAGATCATCCTGGGCGCGGGTTCTACTGACCTGATTGAATTGGTGGCCAAGACCTTCCTTTCCGGCAGCGCTGACGAAGCGATCACATCCGAATCGGCCTTCTATATGTACCGGCTGGCCGTCGAAGACATGGGCGCCGGACTGGCGCAGACGCCGATGCGCGATATGACCTTTGACCTGGCGGCGATTGCCCACGCCATCACGGCGCGCACCAAGGTGGTTTACCTTGGTAATCCCAACAACCCGACGGGCACCATCTTCACGGCTGAAGAACTGGACCGCTTTCTGGCGGCCATTCCGCCGCGCATCCTGGTGGTGCTGGACGAGGCCTATTTTGAATACGTGCAGCGGCCGGATTATTCCCACTCGGTTGACTGTGTGCGCGCCGGAAAGAACCTTCTGGTGCTGCGGACCTTTTCCAAGGTGCATGGGCTGGCGGGAATACGGCTCGGGTACGGCATGGGGCATCCGGACCTCATCGAATGCCTGCAACGCATTCGCTCGCCGTTCAACGCTTCGAGCTTGGCGCAGGTGGCGGGCCTGGCGGCCCTCGACGATAGCGAGCACGTCGCCAAGTCCGTGGAGAGCAACCGCCGCGAGATGAAATTTCTGACGGGCGAGCTGACACTCGCCGGAGTGCGCTACACACCTTCCGCCGGGAACTTCCTGCTTGTCGATTCCGGGCGGGATTGCGAAGAAGACTTCATCCGTTTGCTCCACGAAGGCGTGATCGTGCGGCCCATGAAGCTTTACGGTTTCCCCACTTGTCTTCGCGTGACGGTGGGAAGACACGAGGAAAACGAACAATTCCTGGAGGCGCTGCAACGCGTGTTGGTGAAGTCAGAAGCTAGAAGTTAGGAGCTAGAATCAAGCATAACGTAAGGCAGCCGCCTAGCTTCTAACTCCTAGCTTCTAACTTCTCATTTTCAATGTGGATTGCGCAGAGCGAAGCTCTGCGGGCGGTCGAGACGCAGAGCTTCGCTCTGCGCAATCCATGTATCATTGTGTTGCAGTTCCACCAAACTACGCGACCTTTGTGCATTTAGGACTTGCATGTCTGATTCGATTAGAGAAATTCTCGAGCAGAGCAAGACGCTGGCGGTGGTGGGCTTGTCCTCCAAGACCACGCGCCCCAGCCACGGCGTGGCGGCTTATATGCAGCGCCACGGCTATCGAATTATTCCTGTGAATCCCCACGAGGAATCGGTCTTGGGTGAGAAGGGTTATGTGTCACTCGATGCGGTGCCCGAGCCTTTCGATGTGGTGGTGATCTTCCGCCGTTCAGAGTTCGTGCCGGAAGTTGTGGAAGCCGCGATTCGCAAGGGCGCAAAAGTGGTGTGGATGCAGGAAGGCGTGATCCACGAGCAGGCTGCCGAGCGCGCCCGCGCCGCTGGCCTCAAGGTCGTCATGGATCGATGTATTTTGAAGGAACACGCCAAGCGCTTTGTAGCCGAAAGAATTTAGGGGGCACTATTACGAGAAAAGCCTACGGCCGGAACGGCACTGACCGTGACCCCCGCTCTGCTTCCTTGTTGCACAAAGGGTCCTTTGTGCAACGACGCCGCGCGGATGTCAGAGACGAGCAGTGTTATACTTGCTGGAACGCTTCTCGGCAGGATGGGCAATGAACGAGACGGCCATACGCGACAGGCTGGTTGAGAAGGGCCGGAGTTTGTTCGAAGCTCCAAAAGAAAAATTGATTGAGTTCACAGGCGATCCCGCGGCTGATGCCCTCCTCAATGACTTGACACCCACCTTGGCGCAGCCGCTGACACAGAGCCAAATTGACGCCGCATCCAGGTTCTGGGCCGGCTCGGAGAGCAGGGAACTCGTTCAACTGAAACAAGCCTTCCCGGAGCGTCACGACGCGATCCGAGTAAAGGCCATCGTGCTGAACACACTGTACGGGACAAACGTGATCGCAATCTACAAAGTCGCCGGGCTCCTCGAAGAACTGCTGGAGAAAACCCACACAACCGGTCCGCTCCTTGTCGAGGAGCTTGTCGACGCCATTAAGAAAAAAATTACGGGGCGCGCGCATTACAGCTTCGTCGCAAAGTTCGGGCACTTTTTCGTCGACTCAAATCTCCCAATCTTGGACAGCTACGCGGAGGAGATGGCCGCTTGGCACCTCGGGCAGGCTCAATCCCGGAAACCCGAGCGCTACATCAGGTTTTGCGAAAACATCGAAACACTCAGTAAATTAGCCAGCCTAACTTGCGACTGTGCAGGGCTCGACGCCTACCTTTGGGTTGCAGGGGAGTATCGGGCCTGGTTGAAGAACAGCAAGCGTCAAATCAGCTCTGACCTGAGGCCTTGTTTTGAACGCGTGCAGAAAGACCCCGAAAGTGAACCGGACCTCAGAGACCTCCTCGGGCCAATCAGGGCATAAGACCTAGATGGTCGCTCCGCTTTACTTCGTCGAGGCTCAGCGCAACACCGTTCAATCTCGAACGCGGCGACAGCCTCACCGTCTGGAAACTCGACCGGCTAGGGCGCAGCCTTATCAGCGAACGGACCCGCGCCGAGGTGAATGCCGCGCAGCGCCGAGGCGTGAAATTCGGACGCAAGCCCAAACTGACGCCGCAGCAGATCGAGCACGCACGCGAGCAGATCGACAAAGGCAAGCGCCGCGAGGACGTTGCCGCGCTTCTGAACGTGGACCGGACCACCCTTTACCGGGCACTTGCGACTTGATTGAGGGTAGTGTCCTAATTTGGATTGTTTTTAGGTTGCTTCGTTGTAGGCGGGAGGGCCACCCACGCGAAATCCAGGCGGATTAAGCACGGTTCCGTCTGGTGCGGTAATCACGCCGCCCCACTTAAATTCGTAGATGTAGCAAACGCGGGTTTTTCTTCTCCACCCAAAGGCGTCTTTATACTCGATGAACCCATATGCGCACATGATTGTTTTTCCGTCCCGCAGCTTCTCCCATTGCTCTTCGGTCATAGTCGGAGGGTCAAGCCGAATCCGAACCTGAAACCCCGCATCTGGTGGCAACAGTCTGCCCTGGGCGGGGATTTCTGGGTCAATAAATCTCGGGCCGTAATCGGGGATTGCTGGCAGGTCCGGTTCGGGCGGCTTAACCCCCTCTTTTGCGGGTACCGGGCGCAAGACAAATTGCGACGCTATGACTCGGGCTGGTGTTTCCCCAAACACGTTAAACTCAAAAACCATACCGGGGAAATAGCCCGGTTTATCGGGAGCGTACCACCGCTCTGGGTCACCCGTTCTTTTGACGAGAACCCAAGCCCGTTGTTCTTGTTGCTCCGAGCTGGCTTGAACAAATACAAATACGGCGGTTACAAAAGCGAAGAATGCAATAACCATGGTGGAAGACGCATTCGCTCGCTCGATCCAACCAGCCGGGCACCACACGGCGACGCAACCTATAGCGACCGCGACGATGGCGAGCAGGACTGCAACGCCGAGTATTTTCATGGCACAATAATTGTACCACTCAAAAGTCTGAGGAATTCAAATTAGGACACTACCCCCGCCCTGCCCCCTTGACCCCCTGAATGTGTCTCAGCCCGCCGTTTAGCCAGACATAACGTCCTTTATGTCCGGCTATCTCCGCATCTCCGGTCTGCCGATGGCGATCTGCGTTACGCCTTGAATTATTCGGCGCGCTCGATCGAGTAGGTTGCTGTCGGAGCAAATACAACCATGAAGTTGCCGCTAAATGACTGATCAAACTCATCCATAACTGCCAAATAGATCAGCCCATTCTTGAAGTCCTCGCGCACCCGTGCCACAAACACACCGGCGATCCAGCCTTCTTCGCCCACGCCGCGCGATAAAACGAGTTTCTCATTGCGGATATCTCGAAGAGTCTCTCGAATGACCTCCGACTTGCTCCCCGTCTCAAACGGTCTAAGCACCCGGCGCCTCACCACAAAGTTCGACAGATGCAAAAGTTGCGCCGTATAGATATCAAACTTAACGTCCGTTGCGGCGTCAATGGAACTCAATGAAACGCCATCTTTTGGAACCCTGACGGTAAGCCCCCAACGCCTGATGGTGGTGCTCTGGTTTGCTGTGTTCGCCAGGCGGCACCTAACGAAAAGGTACGTGTCCTCACTAGCACCGGGATTGAGCTTCGCAGCGGCCTCTGAGGGGAAATATGCATCAAGGATTTCGACCCTTATGTTCGGAAGGTCGGATTGCTCGCGCGGAAGAGCGTTCCGAGCGGCCAAATGTCTACAGTCAGCCACGAGTTTGTACAGTTTGGAGCGCGCGTGCTTCACTTCTCGGATGGTGTAGTTCTTGTGTTGGCTCGTTTTTGAGTCGAAGAGGCTGTGGTGGTCCATGCACATCCATGCAAGATTGTCTTCGGCTCCGTTAGTTCGGTCGCCGTCTAAGTGTGCAATCTGGCCGTTCTTTTCAGTCAGGTCGCCCGACAGGTGGAAACAGAGCGCACATCGCCGGGCGCTCTTGGCAAGGACGGCCGTTTCAACGTTCGGCTGGGTTCGCTTCCGGAGATGCCGTTTTGTTGCCATGGGCTCTTGCGAAGGACTTTATTATACCCCTAAGAGCGCACTCCCGCCGCGTCACTGCCGTAGCCCGGCACTGGGCTCGATTGGTCGAAACTCCCGACGCTTAGAACTGCTGTGGGCCCCTCCCAGGCGATCACGAGGTTGCTTTGGCCGATTGAGTCTGGAATGACCCTTTTCGCGGGGATATGCAAAAACCCCCTACTTCAAAATCAACTTGCGGTGGAGGACGGTGTACTTATCACGGCCCGGCTTGCGATGCTCGGCAAAAATCTTTTCGAGTATGCGCGATGCCTCCACCTCTGCCTTCAGTAGCTCGATGAGTGCTTGAAGCTCCTCCTCGGTGGGCTCCAACCCCTTGAAGGAGACCATGAAATCAAATTGTGCGCCGTGCCGGTACAAGCGTCCCGGCAGCGGATAGTCCTCCCGGTCTCCAAGCATGATTCCGTAACGGAGGTAGGGCTGGACGGCACGGTGGAGGCCCGCCTTATGGCTGTAAGTGATTGCACCATCGCTGGTGACCGTACCGAGCTTGGCCTCGACCACCACACGCGGTTTCCACCCCTGGTGAAGGCTCTCCACTATGGCTAGGTCCGTTTGAAATTCGGAGGCCATCGCTCTTGGCTTCTCCGAGGCTTCGCTTGGGTACACGTCAATCTCATACTGGTACGCGAGTTTGACGCGAGTCTTTATTTGCAGTGATTTCTTCAAAGGGAGCCGCGTTCGCAAGATTTCCGCTATCCGTTCCACCCACTGAGCTTCCGTCAAAGGTCACCCCCTCAAGGTCGCGCAGGCAGGCCGTTTCTCGCTGGAGGGCGAGGAGTATGACAGGTTCAGACCGGAATTTCCATTATCCACTCCTCTCATGGTCCGTCCCGCCCGTGGCGTGACCAGGCTCTACGCGCCCGCCGGCAGCGACCGGCTGGGTTCCCCGCTTTCCTTCACAGATCGCAACCGGAAGCCGTCGCAGCAAATTCCCAAATCCCGGAGGGCCGCCACCAGCGGGCCGTCGCTTCGCTGTGGGGCCCATGTCGGCGGCCTCCTAACAGAAAGGGAAATCACATGATCGACTATTTTCACCTGCGCTGTCCCGAGTGCGGCAGTAGCGACCAGATCGACGTCAATGCGTCCATATGGGCGCGCGTCACCAACGACGGAACCGATCCCAACTTATCGAAAGACGGCAGTCACGAATGGGATGACGACAGCCCCGCGCGCTGCGCAGCCTCCGCCCACTCCGGCAAAATCGGAGTTTTCCGGCAAAGCGAGTACATGGCGTATTTTCGGACCACGGCTGGAAGCGCTCACGACATTTTCATCGGCCACACCCCCGAGCAAGCGCTTCGTGCCGCCCAAGACTGTTTCCAAACCAATCCTGAAAAATTGGGCATCACTCCAGGCGACATGGCGGAACTTCAGGAGATTCGTCTCGTCAGCGAAGAAGCGGAGGAAGTGCTGACCTGGATGACCGACGAATACCGGCTCCAGCTTTATGCCCCTGAACTTCTGAAAGCTCTCGAATCCCAGGTCGAAACCACCCGCAAAATTATCGACGCATGGGACGAGATGAATGGTCTTTCGGAAGCCGTCGAGGACCTCATCGAGGCTCTCGACCGGCAAAGCGAGTCTACGCGGGCCGAACTCAACGCTTGGGGAACCAGCGATCTCGCCGGCGCGGTCGGCGATCTCGAAGACTCCCTGGCCGTCGCCCTCAAAGCCATCGCCGACGCGAAAGGCGGTGCGGCATGATTACGAATCTCGACCGCGCCAATTGGGCCGACAAGGCGGTGCTGGCTTTTCGCGAAGAGACGTACTGCGACCATGAGGAGAGCTTGGGAGACCTCCTCTGCGACCTGATGCACTGGGCCGACACCCGAAACTTTGACTTCGACGCGGCGCTTGACCGCGCACGTCACAATTACCAGGAGGAACGCGACGAAGAAAGCTCCACATCTTCCCTCCCGGAGGCCATTCACGACCTCATCGACGCCCTCGAACGCCAAACAGAGGCCGCGCGCGTAGTTATCGATTCCTGGGAGCAGGGAGATCTCGCGGGCGCAGTCCACGGGCTTGAAATGTCGCTCGATGAAACCCTCGCCGCCCTCGCCAAAGCGAAGGACGGTGCCGCATGACCGCTGCTGGAAAGACGGACCTGTACGGCCGGATTCCGTTCAGGAACTGGTGAGACCGAGCCAGCCCGGAATTGTGAATCGCACAGTTGCCGGCGGAGCGTGCAAAGGAGGAAGCGACGCGCAGTTCACCCTCGTCGCCGCCCGCACCGGGCCCGCCGGTTCATCGGTGTCACACTTGACCGAGAGCATTTCCTGACCGCCTCACGCCGCCTCCAGCCCTCGCCGCGCCCGCAGGCCCGGAAGTCGGATTGATGACGGCCAGCTCGCTCATGGAAACCGAGCCTATCACGTCTCCCGATTTAATGCCACATAACGTCCTTTATGTCGCCACTTGCCAGCGATTTCACAAACTTCCTAACGTAGTAACGTAGCTGTGGGCCGGTTGGCGCAGGCCCCTGCTCTTTGGGGTCTGTGATTTCCCGATAGGGGCTTGTGGGAATCCTCGACCGACAACAAAAAGCCGCGGACTTACCGGACAGGTCCGCGCTACGATTGTTCGCCTGGGTGTACTTGTAGAACGGCGCGCTGCCGGAGAGTATGCCGGCGCCAGGGCCTTGCCGGAAGCGGGTTTCTCGCCTCACAGTCCCGACCCTAAGGAGTTCTTCGGGTCGCGCATTTTCCGCTTGACATCCGAACCACAATAGGCTAGCATAGTTGTCCTATGCTGAACGCCGCCACGGGGCGACGGAAGGGGTTCCGAGATCGGCGCGGGAGTAAGGAATGCCGCAGCAGGATTCAGGATTCAGGATTCGGGATTCAGGGAAAGAACGGTGTCAGGTGATGTGTCATTGCCTGATGACAGCGAAACTCGATAACGCCACAATGTCCGTTGTGGCCGCCGCAGTATGATAAACTCAAGGAACGAAGCTGGAATGTCTATGAAAAAAAAGGACGACAGCATTCAGGGCGCGGGACTGGCAGGAACTACAGGGATTCTTCGGCCCCAAAGAACGTGGCCTCAGAATGACAATTCCCAACGTGAGCGCCTCGAACCCCATTGTGGCAAGCTCGGCCCGGTCACAAAGTCCGTTGTGGCAGTTGCAGGATTAAAAACTCGAGGAACGAAGCTGGAATGTCTATGAAAACAAAGGATGACGGGATTCAGGATGTGGGACTCGCAGAAACTACGGGATTCTTCGGCCCCAAAGAACCGGGCCTCAGAATGACAATTCACTCAAGCCGAGCGCCTCGAACCCCATCGCCGCAAGTTCGGCCTCGTCACAAAGCCTGCTGTGGCAGCCGCAGTATTCTAAACTCGAGGAACGAAGCTGGAATGTCTTTGAAAACAAAGGATGACGGGATTCAGGATGTGGGACTCGCAGAAACTACGGGATTCTTCGGCCCCAAAGATCCGGGCCTCAGAATGACAGTTCACTCAAGCTGAGCACCTCGAACCCCATCGCCGCAAGTTCGGCCTCGTCACAAAGCCTGCTGTGGCAGCCGCAGTATTGAAAACTCGAGGAACGAAGCTGGAATGTCTGTGAAAATAAAAGATACAAGACTCGGGTGGGGGCTTTCCAGAAACTTCGTGCATCACGGGTTTCCACTGAGCAACTTCGGTGTATCGGAGAGAGATACTATTTTGACGGAACGAACTTAACGATCTACTGAAAACAAATGACTTAGCGTTTTTTGAGGCCAAAAACGAACTGGTTTTCGAGTGCAAACGAACTCAAATCAAGGCCAAAAAAGTGGCCGAAACCCCACCAATTGTGCGGGACTGACACTGAAGGGATGAAGATGAAAATCAATTCCAAGGATTTCCGGGTGCGGCCCGGAGAAAAGGTC
>Ga0326727_10011454_pt1 | contig 20636 bp, 10 predicted proteins | sample MB2enrmetagenome_FD_207643 | JGI IMG/M metagenome (GOLD analysis project Ga0326727, IMG submission 207643) | Lab enriched peat soil microbial communities from McLean, Ithaca, NY, United States - MB29MY | ecosystem: Environmental > Terrestrial > Soil > Wetlands > Peat | place: USA: New York...
ATCGCTCCAGAAGGCGGCTACAGCTTCACAATGCCCCAGATGCCCACCATGCCCGTGCTTCCCCGGATGCCGATGGATTCGCCTCGCCCGATGCTGCTTTGGAAAAACGGGTCAGTGGGCATCGAAGCCGAGTCACTATCCGGGCAGCTTGCGGACTATTTCGGCGTTAAGGACGGCGTGCTGATTCGCTCCGTCGCTAAGGACTCCCCAGCCGAAAAAGGTGGATTGAAAGCCGGCGATGTAGTGACAAAAGTGAATGGAGAGGCGGTGACATCCCCGGGTGAAATCTCTTCCCAGGTGCATAGCGGGAATGGAAGGCGATCGATTCCGTTTGTGGTGATGCGCAACCATCACGAGCTCACCGTCAGTGTGACTCTCGCCGATGGTTGGCAGAATCAGGATCGGGGCGAAGAGCTTTAGCGTCAGGAGCTCAAAATCAGTGAGATGTGTTTTCCGGCCCCGGTGACAGGATCACTGTCTCAATCGGACGCTTGGCTGCGTCGAGCTTGAGACCCAGAGCTTTGATCGCGGCGTTTGCCGAAGCCGGGTCTTTAGGGGCAATCTTGAGATTCATCATCACCTTCCCTGAAAGGCCCGTTTCGTTTACCACGGGGATATGAAGAGCTTCTTCGAGCGCGCTTGCCACGTCATCGGGAGCGGCATTGAGGCAATGCAGGGTTTGCGTCTTGGAATTGTAGAACGCGCCGCCGCCGGCGCTGGACTCGGTGAAATGACTATTGGCTTCCACCGCTGCCGTCAGCACGTAGGCATCCTCGGTGTCGGTATGGTGTTCGATGTGCACATGCGCTCCGGATGCGATTGCCAACTCGATCGCCTGGGTGAGCTGCTTTTCGGCCGCGTTGGGAGCATTGACGTGCAGGTTATACCGCGCCGTCGGCAAATCGCCGCTCTTATGAATGCGGGTTGACGGCACGCCTGCGCCGAAGCTCAACAGGCTCGCGATTGTTGCGTCCGTGATATCCATCCGGCCGGGACCCAGCATCATCGCGTGCGAGTTCAGTTCCTTGCCCTCCGTCACGGGATCCCCCTGTGTCAGGCTGATTTCAAACAGGGCGTTAGACAGGTCGCCCGTTCCGCGCGTCTCGGCCGTCATGGCTTCGGAGATGGCCGTCTTCAATTGAGCCTCCACCTTGGGATCAACGTCGCCTCCGAGAACCACTTTCTTCCCCTCCGCCAGAGCCAGAAGCTGATCGCGCTTCAGTTGCTCGGGGCGAACCGTCGTGCTCACCACGCGGCCGTCCGGATCGATGACTACCGTCGTCGGGCGGGCGCTTACTCCGTAGTGATCGAAGAGCGTGCCGGAGTTGTCAATCCCGAGCCAGCCGGAAATTGGCTTCTTCTTGAGGAAGGCTTCGACGATCTCCGGGTCTTCATCGTCGACGGAGACGAATTGCACCTTCGCGCCATCGAGCGAGGATACCAGCGCGTTTAGGATCGGTATCTCGGCGACGCAGGGCGCGCACCAGGTGGCCCAGAATTCAAGCACCACAACTTTGCCGTGCAGGGAAGGCCAGTCTACTTTGGTCCCGGCCGGCGCCTGCAGGAGTTTGGTGAAGGTGAGCGCAGGAGCGGCATCGCCCGGCTTTACGTCATCTGCCACGGCGCAGGATGCAGCGATCAGCAACGCTGAGACTATGTGTAGCGGCTTAAATATCATCGGTTTCTCCAATGGACGAACCGTCGTGATTCCCGTCACTGTGGAACGACGTGGATGTTGAGGAAACACTGGTGAAATGCCTTATCGCATAACAGTTGATAGCCGGTTCGAGGTCCAAGTTGCAACAATAGCTTCGCCAGCGCGTCCCTGGCGGGCTCCTTGGTTGCCCCCACGGTGACCTTGGAGGTGATCATCAGCATCGGGGGCCCGTTGCTCGATACCTTCGCGTTCGTGCCTTGAGATACGCCACTGAGTATCAGATCGACAGTGTCTGCGGCGCTTCGCTGTTGGTACCAGAAACTCACCGGGGAGTCGAGAATACGTCTGGTTTTATCTACGGGTATCACGAATGAAAGCCCCTCTACGGAAGTTCTCTCAAAGGCTCCCGTGTAGCCGCGCAAGTTGTTCGCCTTGATGAGCGAATCGATAGCTGGAGCCATGCTCATCGCGTTCCAGCCGGGTGGTTGTTCCAGCGTAAACGCCGTCTGGCTCCCGGTGTAAGACTGAGGCCCATCCTCGTAGTTGATCGCCCTCCCGAGGTGCGCCTCAAGTTGCGTCAAAGCAGCAGCTAAGGGCGTGGGTCGGTTGCAGGTCGCGTTGTCGGCCCCAACTGCCCAAAGGCAATCGCCGAAGCCAGAAGCGCACTAACGAAACAGAGTATTCTCATCTAAACCGGCTTGGCTATATCTCTGTGGGTCGCCTTCGCGTTAAAGCCCGCGGCACTCAGATTCTTACGAATCTGGTCGGCTATCATTACTGACCGGTGATGGCCCCCCGTGCATCCGAATCCAATAGTCAGGTAACTCTTCCCTTCTTCTATATAGTGCGGCATCAGATAAATCAGCAGTTCGGAAATGCGTCCAATGAACTCCGTGGTTTGCGGGAAGCTGCGGATGTACGCCGCCACGGCCGGATGCCGGCCGGTGAGCTTCTTGAACTTAGGAATGTAATTCGGGTTGGGCAGGAAGCGCACATCGAAGACCAGATCGCTATCGGGCGGGACGCCGTGACGGTAACCGAAGCTGGTCACGTACACCATGATCTTCTGTTCGTCTTCCGCACCCATAAACTTGTCGCGCACAAAGTCCCGCAACTCATGGACCGTAAACTTCGAGGTATTGATCACCAGATCCGCCAATTCGCGAATGGGCGCAAGCTGTCGAATCTCCGCATTGATGCTGTTGCTGATCGATTGCCCTGTTCCCAGCGGATGCGGCCGGCGCGTCTCGCTGAAACGCCGCATCAGCGCTTCGCGATCCGCCTCGAGAAACACCAGCTTGGTGGGAATACTTTGCCGGATCTTGGCGTAGAAAGCGGGAAAACGTTTCAGTCCCTCGCCTTCTCTCACATCCACCACGAGGGCGGCTTTATGGATGCTGTTGGAATCCCTCGTCAACTCCGCGAATTTCGGAATCAGGTCGATGGGCAGGTTATCGACGGAATAGAAGCCGATGTCTTCCAGGGATTTGAGTACCGATCCCTTACCGGAACCGCTGAGACCCGTGATGATGACGAGTTCGGATTGCGGAGCTTTAGCGGGAACAACCTTGCGCGGGGTTGCCTTCTTCCGTTTCGCTACGGCCATTCCAGATAGTTTAAGCTGTCGCGTTGCCTCAGCCGCGGTGTTTGGTTAAGCCGTTTCTTTCAACTTGGTCTTAGGACCTTCCACGCGATTGCCGTCCCGCCACTTTTCGCGCACCTTAACGGCCTGCTTTTCCAGCTTCAGGACGGCGTCGTGCAATGCCGTGAAGGCGTCCCCATCCGAAGCAAGGCCAACCAGCGCATGGTTATGGTAGTTGACGGTGACCTCGGCATGATGCAGGTGCCGTTCATGCGAAAGCCGCACATGCGCTTCGCAATCGCCTTTCCCGTCCAACAGCTTGGACACTTTGGAGAACAGCCCTTCCACCTTTTCGAGCTGCGCCGGCGGAAAATCCACCTGCCGGCCGGTATACGTTATTTTCATAAGCCTTATTCGCGGACTCGCCGCTGGTGCGTGGACGGAATCTTCATGTCCTCGCGATACTTGGCCACCGTGCGGCGCGTGACATCGATCCCTTCGGCTTGCAGCAGGGACGTGATCTGCTCATCAGTCAGAGGCCGCCGCGGGTTTTCGTCCTCAATCATTTTCTTCACCTTGCGCTTCAGCAGCAGCAGCGGCAAATCGCCTCCGCTGGGGCCTTGCACGGATTCGGAAAAGAAATAGCGAAGTTCGAATACGCCCTGCGGGGTGTGCGCGTACTTGCTGGAAACGGCCCGGCTCACCGTGGAAGGGTGTACCCCCACCTCTTCGGCCACATCCTTGATCATCATGGGCTTCAGATAATCAAGGCCCATGGCGAGAAATTCGTACTGGCGCCGCTTGATGGATTCGCAGACGCGCAGGATAGTCTGCTTGCGCTGCTCGATGTTCTTCATCAACTGGATGGCCGACGTATAGCGTTCGCGGACGTAGTCCCGGACTTCTTTCGGTGATCCATTCTGCCGGTCGAGCATGCGGTGGTAATCGCGATTGAGCCGCAGTTGCGGTAGCTCGTCGTCATTCATCTGGATCAGGTAATCGTCCCCATCCTTGATGAAGTAGACGTCGGGCTCCACGGCGCGTGCTTCCTGCCCGGAAAAACGAATGCCCGGGCGCGGATTCAGATGTTGAATCACGCTGACGGCAATCTCGATGTGTTCGAGAGGACGGCCCATTACCTTCGCCAGTTCGCGAAATTGGCGCGTCTCGAGCAGCCGCAGATGGTTGGAAACGATCTGCCACGCGACGCCATCCTTGGCATTGCGGCCTTCCAGTTGCAACAGGAGACATTCGCGCACATCGCGCGCCCCGACGCCCGCGGGCTCCAGCGATTGCACCGCCTTCAGGCCGGCTTCCATATCCTCAGCCGAGTGACCGCCCAGCATGGCGATTTCATCCAGCGGGGACGAGATATACCCGTCTTCATCGAGGTTGCCGATGATCGATTCGGCGGCGTCCCTCACGTCATCGTCGATCAGGCTCACGCTCAGTTGGGACCGCAGGTGGTCGGGCAGGGTCTGCGGCTGCGAAAGAAAGGTTTCAAAAGAAGGTTTCTCAACGGATTCCGATGCAGGGCTCTTGTGGCCCGGATCCAGGTATTCGTCGAAAAATGAACCAAAATCGATCTCATCGAAAGGATCGCTAGGGGCCTCGACGACCGGCTCGGCAGTTGTCTCGCCGGCGTATTCGGACGCCGCGGAGGCTTCGGGCGTCTCGGTGTCGGGCGCTTCCCGGAGCGCTTCCAGCAGACCTTTGTCGGCTGGTTCGGCGACGCGCTCGGCCTCGCCCTCCAGCATGGGCTGAAGTTCTTCCGGCGAGATCTCTTCAACACCCTCGGCAAGCTCCTCCAGGACAGGATTGTTCACCATTTCCTGGTTGATCATCTCCTTCAACTCCAGGCGGTTCATCTGGAGGACGGTGACCATCTGGACAAGGCCAGGGGTGAGGACTTGCTTCTGCGAGACCTTGAGTTGCAGTCTGTGCGAAAGCGTGCTCATTAGGTCCTATTATAGGCTTTCAAAACGGAATGCACTTGTCCCGTTTGTAAACGGTAGTACGAACCCAGCTGGCCCGTAGTCGCCACGTAAATGATTGCTCCGGCGTGCCTACCCGGAACTCTAGTCAAAAGCCATCCGGTTCTTGTGGAACCCGCGCGATGTTTTTGTAAATTGGGTAGGGCAGGCAAAACCACCTGCCCTACCTTGCTGAATCCGCCTACTGGATAATGAGGCTGTTGGGGAGCACGGCGTATTGTGTGCCCGTGACAACCTGGATCGGCCAGGGTTGTATGGCAGCCCCAGAGGCGACAGTAGCCTGCACCGTCATCGATGTCGGGCTGGTTACCGTAGTATTCGCGAACGTTACGCCGGGGATTGGGTTCACCAGGCTAAGCCCCTGCTGGAAGTTCGTGTTCGCCCCTGTAATGGTCAGCGTGGCTATCTGTCCCTGGGTGAGGGTATTGGGGCTCACCGAAGTGATGGTCGCCGTTCCCGAGGGCAGCAGCTGATTGAATTCGCCGCGCATGATGAAGATAGCCATATCACCTCTGGTGACGTTTTCCGTTGGGCAAAACAGAGTCGGCGAACAACCGGAAGTAATGTTGTCTTGCCGCATGCGCTGGATCTGGTCATAAGCGAAGGCGCCCGGCGGCACGTCCGTAAAGTAAGGCGTCGAGGGGTATTCGATCACCTGATTTGCGCCAAGGCGCGCATTGATGATAAATACCGCCATCTGCTCCCGCGTGATGTTGTCGTTGGGGCAGAACATGTTCGCGGCGCAGCCATTGGTGATTCCCAGAGCCGCGAGTTCCTGTATCTCCGTGTAGCCAAAACTCCCCGGCGGAACGTCGACAAATTTCTGCGTTGTCGGGGCCGTGTACGGTGTGCTTCCCCACACGGAACGGACAATAAAGATCGCCATCTGAGCGCGCGTCACATCTTCGAGCGGACAGAAATCGAGCGGCGGCGAACTGCAACCGTTGGTGATCCCGTAGGTGTACAGCAGGTTGGCCGCGTCGAAATAATACGCCGACGGTGGAACATCGTTAAAGACCTGCATGGTCTCATCTTCGGTGACCGGGAAGTCTTGTCCTGCCACAAAGACGTTGCCGCTGCGCGGCGCCCCGGAGGAATTAGGCGCCACCGTGACGGTTACAGACCCGGGGCCGGTGGCTCCAGCTGAGGAGAGCGAAACCCAACTGGCGGAATCCGTAGACGCAGCCCATTGGCAGGTTCCAAAGTTGACCGCGACATTGAGAGTGACGCTGCCGCCATTGCTGGCAAACGCGACGGGTCCGCCTGTGACGGTATAGACGCAGCTCGACGTATTGTTGGTCAGCGGGAAAGCCACGGTGGCGGAGCCGACACTGGCGATCACATTGAAGAGCCCGGTGGTCTGGTTTGCGTTGAGTATGGGCGACGTAGCCACGCCGTTCGATCCGGTGACCGCGGTGGCGGTGAGACCGGACCCCGAGAAACTGGCGCTCGCCCCGGAGGTGGGTGCGGAGAAGGTGACCGTGACGCCCGCCAGAGGAAGTCCATAGCCTGTAGCCTTGACCTGCAGCGGCGCGGTGTAGGGAGCGCCCACGGAGGCGGATTGGCCGCTTCCTCCCACTGCCGTCAGTGTGGCGGTGGAATCCAGCAGCACGCTCACGGCGTTGATGCTGCTGTTAGCGACGGCCACTTGATCTTTTCCATCGCCGTTAAAGTTATTCACTACCAGCGAGACGGGGGACGCACTGGCCGGGAAGGAAACCATGGGTTGGAATGTCCCGTTGCCGATGCCGATGAGAACGGCCACATTTCCGCCCTGGTTAACGGCGGCCAGATCGAGAATGCCATCTCCATTGAAATCGCCCGTGGCGACAGCCAGAGTGCCCGAACCCGTGGGGTACTGGAGCGCGTTCTGGAACGTTCCGTCGCCGTTACCTAATAGAACTGTTACGTTGCCGCTGGCGCTGTTGGCAACCGCGAGGTCGAGTTTGCCATCGCCGTTGAAGTCCCCCACGGCGATGCCCACGGGAGTGGTTCCGGGCTTGTAACTCACCGGCGCCTGGAACTGCCCGTTACCTTTGCCCAGCAGTATCCAAATGACGCTGGTGTTGCTGTCGGCGACCGCGACATCGACGTTGCCGTCGTTGTTGAAATCACCCGCGGCAACGAACGTGTTCGTGACTCCCACCGGAATAATCGCGGTAGTACCCAGCGTCCCGTTCCCGTTGCCGTAGATGAAGCTGATGGATCCGCCCGAGGTGTTCGACACCATCACATCGCTCTTGCCGTCGTTGTTAAAGTCGGCGAGTGCGATGGAGGATGGCGCAGTTCCAGCAGGGTAGCTGGTTCCCGGGCCGAAGGTACCGTCTCCGTTGCCGGTGAAGATAGTGACGTTGTTGGTGACCGAATTGGAGACGGCCAGATCGGGTTTGCCGTCGCTGTTGAAGTCTGTAGTGGCCACGCCTGTCGGCAGGGTGCCGGCGTTGAGAGTGACGCCCGCCGAGAAGGTTCCATCGCCGTTGCCAAGCAGGATGCTGACCGTGTTGCTTTCCGAGTTAGCGACAGCCAGGTCCATGCGGCCATCGAGATTGAAATCGGCCGTGGTTACCGAAACCGGCGCCGTGCCCACCGCGAAAGAGGTGGCGTTACCCAGGCCGAAGCCCGGCGAAGCCGCGACAGTAAACGGAAACACCGGGGAGATGGCGAGAGCGTCATTGACGTCCCCGTCGTACCGCGCATAGAGTTGCAGCGCACCGGCCGGCAGTGCGGAAGTGACTAACTGGGCCTGCCCCGCTGAGACCACGGCAGTGTCGATCAGGTTGCCCGTACCGTTGTAAAAGCTCACAAGACCGGTGGCCCCGGTGTTGTTGATGGTGGCCGTCAGAGTCACCGCCTGGTGAAGCGCCGCCGGATTGGGAGTCGCCGTCATCGTGACTGCGATGGGCTGTTGTGCGATGGTATCCAGCACCGCGGGGGATGTGCTTTGGCCGTACACCATGTCTCCGCTATAAACCGCCGTCAGGCTCTGGACTCCGGAGGGCAGGGAAACGGTCAGTGTGGCGGTTCCGCTGACGAGCGGCGATGTACCCTCCACATTAATGCCGTCCATGAATGTCACCGAGCCGGTAGCGTTCGACGGCGTTACCGTGGCGGTGAACGTGACAGGGCCCCCGGTGGTATCCGGATTGGGCGAAACAGAAAGCGAAGTGGTGGAGCCGAGAAGCGCCAGGTAAATGCCCACCGCACCATCCGGGTTACTGACATTCCCGCTGGAGGAGTCGATGACTGCCAGATCGGTCTGACCCGTGGCGTTGAACGATCCCGCTGCCAGAGCGACCGGCGCCGTGCCGCCCGCGTAGTTAACGGCTGCGGCGAAACCGCCTTGTCCGTTACCGTAGAGGATGCTCACGTTGTTACTGCCTTCATTGGCCACCGCGATGTCCTGGAAGCCGTCCCCATTGAAGTCGGCCACGACAGCGGATTGCGGGAACGTTCCCACTGGGTAGCTGGTGGCGGCGCCGAAGGCTCCATTGGTCCCGTTGGCAAGCAAAACGCTGACCGTGTTGTCCTGGCTGTTGACGACCACCAGATCCTGCAAGGTGGGGGAAGCGTTCGCGAAATAGCCGCTGGTGACGGCAAAAGTTCCAGTCCCCGTGGCGTAGTCGACGGCGCCCGAGAACGTGCCGTTTCCGTTCCCGAAAGCCACGATGACGCCGCCCGTTGCGGTGACGGCCACATCAGGTTTACCGTCGTGGTTGAAGTCGCCCACGGTGATGGCCCGCAAACCGCCCACCGAGATCGTGGTGCTCACGGCGTTTTCAAATGTTCCGTTCCCCAGGCCGGGAATGACGCTGACCTGATTCGACCCGCTGTTGATTACGGCGATGTCCAGGTTGCCGTCGCCATTGAAATCTCCCACCGCGATTCCGAGCGGATCGAGGCCTGCAGGCACCAGGATGGCCGGCTGGAACGTGCCGTCTCCATTACCGAGCAAAAGAGTAACGTTGGAGGAGGCGGAGTTCGAGACAACCAGGTCCGGCTTCCCGTCATTGTTGAAATCTCCAACTGCGATGGCTGTGGGGTTCTCGCCCACCAGGACGGGGCTCCCGGTGGGTTGGGTGAACGTACCGTTGCCGGCGCCCAGGAAAATACTGACAGATCCGTCCGTCATAGCCGTGGAGTAGTTGACTACCGCCAGATCGGCCATTCCGTCACCATTGAAATCGGCCAGGACAACGGCGGTGGAATCTACGCCCGGGGTAAGAGTGGAAGCGGGCGTGCCATAGCCTCCGGCCTGGGCTGGGGTTACGGTTTCGGTTACAGGGGCGGAGACCGAGGTCTGGTCGCCGCTGTCGCCGCTGTAGCGCGCGGTGATCGAGTGCGGTCCCGCCGGCAGCGTCGAGGTCGTTAGAATGGCTTGACCGTTCGAAAGCACGGCCGAGCCGATTTCGTTGGCCAGGTGGTCGTAGAAAATCACCGAACCCGTGGCCGTGATCAGCGAAACGTTGGCCGTAAACGTCACGGGCTGTCCCAAAGTGGAGGTAGGCGTAGAGACCGTCAGCGTCGTCGACGTGGAAGCTTCCACCAGCAGGATCACGGGTGAGGACGTACTTCCCTGATCTGCGCCGGTCGGAGTATAGACGGCGGTCAAGCTGTGCGAACCGGTTTGCAACGGCGTGAACGAGGTGATGTAAGTGGCCACGCCGCTTGCAAGGGCGATCGGCGAGCCGTTCAAAAGCGTGCTTCCGTCAAAAAAGTTGACGTTGCCGAGGGCGGTCGACGGCGTAACCGTCGCTGTCAACGTCACGTTGGCGGAGGGAGCGACAGGGTTCGGAGTCGCGGTGAGCAAGGTGGTTGTAACAGGAACCCCCACTAAGATGCTGATCTCGTTGGCGGTCTCATCGGCTACCGCCAGATCAACGAAGTTGTTGCCGGTAATAAAGCTCGCGGCCACGATATTTCGAGGGCCGTTCCCCACCATGACGGACGTTGCGGGCTGAAACGTTCCACCTGCATTCCCCATGAGAAGACTGATGTTGTTGGAACTGTTATCTGTAACCAGGAGGGAAGGCTGTGAAGTGCCGCTGACATTGACGGCAAGCACGGAAGCCGGTCCTTCCCCGGCCGGGTATGCGATGGAGGTATTGAAAACACCGGCGCCCGCGCCAAGGAGCACGCTTACTGTGTTGTCGCCTTTGTTCGCTACGGCGAGATCGGGAACGCCGTCACCATTGAAATCGGCCGTAGTTACCGAGACCGGCGAGTTGCCGGGGGTATAGTTCACGGGTGACCTCAGGGTGCCGTCGCCGTTGCCCAGGAAAATGCTGACGTAGTTGCTGGTGGAACTGTAATTGGCTACCGCGAGGTCGGCGAATCCATCTTGGTTGAAGTCTCCAACTACCAGGCCCTTGGTCGTCCCCGGGGTAGTGTAGGTGGTGAACGCATCGAAGAAACCGGTGGTTCCTGAATTCAGGGCGATGGCCACCGAGCTGTGATTGGTGCTGGTGACGGCGATGTCCGGTCGGCCGTCCCCGTTGAAATCGGCCACCACGATGCTATGGGGGCCAGCCAGAGTGGTTACCGTCTGGGCGGTCTGGAACGTGCCGCTTCCCGTTCCCAGCAGGACGCTGATGGTGTCGGTTCCCTGATTCACCACAAGGATATCCGGAATGCCGTCGCCGTTCACATCGGTGATGGCCGCGGCGTTCGGATTGGTGCCGACGGCGTACGCAACGGGCGCCTCGAAACTCCCATCGCCGTTGCCGAGAAACACGCTGACGTTGTTGCTGGTGTAGTTGACCGCCACCATGTCGTTCTTGCCCACGCCTCTCAGGTCGGCCGTCTCAACGTCTACAATCTCCGTACCCACGGGCGTCAGAGTGGGTGTCGGCCCAGGGGCGAAACCGCCGCCACCCCCGCTCGAGACGGTCACGGGAATCTTTGCCGAAAGGCTTGGCTTATTGGTGGTATCGCCGCCGTAGTAAGCCGTCAGCGAGTGGGGGCCGGGTCCCAGTGCGATAGTGCTGAAATGGGCCGTGTTGGTCAGAATCCCGGCATCGCCCAGCACGGTTGCGCCGTCATAAAAAGTGACCACTCCGGTGGGAGAGCCAGGTACCACCGTGGCGGTGAGAATCACCGGGGAGCCAAAGGCCGGGGACGCGGGCGAGAAAGAAAGCGTCGTCGTGGTGGTCGTCAGGCTGCGCGCATGCTGGGCGAACGCGGGGCGTTCCATCAAGGCGAGAGAGACCACTGTGGCAAGGCAAGCGAGTGTGTGCGCGGCGCGATTCATATTTTAGGTGCGGCTCCGGATCAAAAAAAAGACTTGGTTTCGTATGCGGGGGAACAGGAAGCCTCTATTGTCGTACAGCGACTCCCACCCGTTCTTTTACCGTATTCAAAGATTATCCTTGAACCAATGCCCAGATTCCAAAGGATCTGCAAATCCTTACGTTTCACTACGCTGGGTTGGGTCCAGGTTTGCACCCAGTACTGTTACTGAATCGCCAGGCCATTGGGGAGGACCGCTTCCTGAGTACCAGTCTGGACGTAGATCGAATTGGGATTTTGCGGCGCCGATGCCGACGCGGTTAGGCTTACGGTCATGCTGGTGGGGCCGTTTACGTTAATCGTATTCACCGTAATTCCAGACAGGCTCCCGAACACGAGGGTCGTCTCTCCTGCCACAAAGTTCGTGTTGACCCCGGTGATCGTGAACACACCTGTTTGACCGGCGGTCAAAACAGCTGGGCTGATCGACGAGATCAAAGGAGTTCCCGCGGGCAGCAGGTCATTGAATTCGCCGGCCATCACAAAAATAGCCATATCCCCACGCGTGACCAGATTGGTAGGGCAGAACAGGGTGGTGCTGCAGCCGGATGTGATGTTGTCGTATTTCATGCGCTGGATCCACTCAAATCCAAAAGTGGATGGAGTGACATCGGTGAAATAGGGCGTCATGGGATACGTGAAATTTGTGCTGGCCCCGAAGCGGGCGCGGATGATGAAAACAGCCACCTGGGACCGGATAATGCTCTCAGTTGGACAGAAGCTCGGCAGTGTGCTGGGCGGCGCCGGCGGCAGGCAGCCATTGGTGATCCCCAAAGCGGAGAGCTCCTGTATCCAGTTGTAACCAAAGGTCGAAGGCGTCACGTCGGCGAAAATCTGGTTCGAGGGAGGCGTGAAGTTGTCGCCCCCAAAAACGGACCGGACAATGAAGATGGCCATCTGAGCCCGCGTCACATCCTGGGTGGGGCAATACATCGTCGGGGTGCATCCATTGGTGATGCCTTTTGCGGCCATCAGGTTCACGGCGTCAAAATAATAGTCGGAAGGCGGAACGTCGGAATAGACTTCTTTCGTTCCGCGCTGCGTCACGGAAATGCTCTGCCCAGCCAGCGTGAAAGTGCCGGCCCTGTCGATTCCAGTGCCGTTGGCGGAAATTGTCAACTGCACTGATCCGCTGGAGCCGGAGCCGGAGGACGGGCTCACCGATAACCAGGAATTCGTGTTCGAGGCGGTCCAGGTACACTGCGACCCGGTACCCGCCAGGCTGATTGTGAACGTGGCGCTTGTGTCGTCCTGGTAAATAGTGTTGCCGGAAACAGAGTACGTGCAGCCTTCTCCCAGCATCACGTTCAATCCGCCCGGCGGCGCGTCCTGGCCCTGGTCGGCCACCACGAGATCGGTGACGCCATCGTTGTTGAAATCGCCGGCTGCCAACTGGACATAGTTGCAGCTGGGGCACAGGCCGTACGTTCCCTGCGCTGTCAGCAGGCTGCCGTTAAATTGCAGGCTGGTATTGATCAGAACCGTCACGGTGTTATCGGAGCTGTTCACGACCGCAATGTCGGGGATGAGATCGCCGTTGAAATCGGCTACCACCAGGCTGTCGGGCTGGTTGCCAACGTCGATAAATGCTTCGGAGGTAAATGTTCCGTTCCCATTGCCGTTGAACACCTGTACCTGATTGTCGGTGGCATTCGCCAGGACCAGGTTGAGATTGCCGCTGGTGTTGACCAGCGTGGCGATGTCATTGGGTTGGTTGCCCGTTGCGAAGGGACTGCCAGAGGCCGGGTTGAACGTTCCGGAACCTGTTCCAAGGAAGACCCATACAGTGCTGTCCAATACGTCAGCCAACGCGAAGTCCATATTCCCGTCATGATTGAAATCACCAACCACTACCGCCTGCGGTTCATCGCCGACAGGGTACACGGCCCCGGGCAGGAATGTGCCATCGCCTTTTCCAAGGAAGATGCTCATGCTGCCTGCAAGCCCGTTGGTGACCACCAGATCCGGAACTCCGTCGCCATTGAAATCCGCCATCGCAAGACCAAAAGACGAAGTTCCGGAACCCGAGGCCGGGGTAGAGTACGGAACATAAGATCGAAACTGCCCGTTCCCGGTGCCCAGCAGAATATCGACGCCATCATCGGAGGTGACGGCGAGATCCTCGAAGCCGTCGCCATTGAAATCGGCGATCACTAGCGCGTATGGATTGGGTCCAACTGCGAAGATCAGCGGACTGTTAAACGTCCCGTTGCCGTTCCCTAGGGAAACGGCCACTTGATTGGTGCCGCCAAGAAGAGAAACCAGATCCTGCTTTCCATCTCCATTGAAATCGCCTACCGAGACCCAGCTGGGGATGGGGGGCGGATTGGTCCCGACGCTGACGACGGTGTATTGGGGGAACGCAACTCCGGGGTTATCGGTCACGGTCTGTGGGAGCAATGGTGACGTGGCCGGCAGAAAGGAAGAGCTGCCGTCGTAGTGCGCCGTGAGAGAGTCGTTTCCCGCGCTCAGTAGTTCGGTGGAGAACGTAGCGATCCCATTCGCCAGGGGACTCGCGCCGACGGGGATGCCCGCATTGTAGAACGTGACCGTCCCCGTCGCCGTATTGGGGGTCATTTTCGCCGTGAGGGTAACGGGCGAACCATACCGAACCGGGTTGGCGCTGCTCGAAAGGGTAACGCTCGTTGAAGTAGCCCGCGGGTACACCTTTTTCGGCTCTGGATTGGCGGCCGCAGGCAACCCTGAAGATACTTTCCTGCCGGGCACGCCCGCGGGTTTAGGCATCTCTCCAGGTCGAACTTTCGAGAATGCGAGAGGAACCGCGGCCAGCAGAGTGAGTGCCAGCGCGACGTGGGTGACGGAGTGGTTGCGCATCATGGGTGCTTCGTGTGCGGACGTATGAAGATGATAATACTTATTACAGGTTGAACCAGAAATCGCTCGAACAGTGTAATTTGTTGTAGTCTGGTGAGCGCTCTACTACTGAATCGCGATCCCGTTTGGCAGAACGTCCTGCTCGGCGCCTGTGATTGCAACCAGACCTACCGGCTGAACGGGTGCCGATTCAGCGGCGTTCAAGTCCACCGTGAGTACCGTGGGACTCAAAACCTGCACGTTACTGACCGATACGTTGGGCACGGTGGAAACCGTGGTCTGCCCCTGGACGAAATTAGTGCCGGACCCTGTGAGGGTAAGCGTGGTTGTCTGGCCCCGCACCAGCACCGATGGCGAAACCGAGATCAGAGCGGGAGTCCCCGCCGGGTAAAGGTCGTTAAACAGCCCTCGCATGATGAAAATCGCCATGTCGCCGCGGACCACGTAATTCGTTGGGCAATACGTGGTGGTGGTGCAGCCGTTGGTGATTCCGTCGAAGCGCATGCGCTGAATCCATTCAAAGGCGAAGGCTCCGGTAGGGACGTCGGTGAAGTAGGGTGTTGAGGGCGAAGAAAACAGGGCGGTGGAACCGAATCGCCCGCGAATAATGAACACGGCCATCTGCGCGCGAGTTACCGAACTGGTGGGACAGTAAAATCCCGTCGAGCATCCGTTCGTAATCCCCAGTTCGGAGAGCTTCTGAATCCACTTGAAGCCGAATGTGGAGGGCTCCACGTCGCTGAAAATGGGCTGTGAAGGGTAAGTGAAATTATCTCCGCCATAAACTGAGCGCACGATGAAAATCGCCATTTGGGCGCGTGTAACGTCTGCCGTGGGACAGAACAAGCCCGGGTCGCATCCATTGGTAATCCCCTTCTCGGCCAGCAGGTTGGCTCCGTCGAACTGATAACTCGACGCCGGAACGTCGGAGAACTGCTGCGCCGTGAAGCGCTGCGTGATGGAGACAGCTTGCCCGCCGACCATCAGGGTTCCGGTACGGTCCGCTCCTGTCGTATTCGCCTCAATTTGAAATCCGAACGGACCGCCGCCGAGGCCGGAAGACGCCTGGGGAACGATCCACGCATCGGAACTGGCGGACCATGGACAGCCCGTGGCCGTGGCGCCCAACGACACGGACGCCGTCACCTCGGAGGCACCGTATATCAAAGCGCCCGGTGAAAGTGTGAAGGAGCAAGTGCCCGCGCTTCCAGTGAGCACGTACATCAGATTCTCGTTTCGATTGATCACGGCAGCTTCGGTCAAAGCAGCCCCGTCGAAAGACCCGATGACCAACGCATCTGGAGAATCGCCCGCTGGGTACGTTTGCGGCCCCTGCAAAGTGCCGTTGCCGTTGCCGGGATAGGTACTGAAGGTACCGTCAAAACTGATCACCCCGAGATCGAGATCGCCGTTGCCATCGAAATCGGCTGCCGCAATGGCCAGGACATTCGGACCCGTTACGGCGACAATCGGCGCCTGGAAAGTGCCATTGCCGTTGCCCAGAAGAATCTGAACGCCGCCTCCTGTGAAACTGACCGAGTCTCCGAAGTCGCCGACCGCAATGTCGGTTTTCCCGTCCCCGTTGAAATCGCCCACCGCGATGGAAGCCGGTCCGGTTCCAGCGTTCAATACCGATTGGAAAGTGAAAGTGCCGTCGCCATTGCCGAGATATTCAGCTACGCCATCGGGGCTGGAACCCACGATGGCAACATCGGGTTTGCCGTCGTTGTTGAAATCCGCCACGGCGATTTCCGTGGCCCCCACCGCCAGGGGCACAGGGTTGCCCAACACGAATGTGCCGTCGCCGTTCCCTGTCAGAACGGTCAGTGTGTCGTTCTGGTTGTCTACCACCGCAATATCGGCGATGCCGTCTCCGTTGAAATCGGCTACTGCCGCCGATACCGGGTCCGAACCGAAAAACATCGACGCCAGAGTTTGAAAAGTGCCGTCTCCATTGCCCAGCAGAATCGTTATGGAGGGGTCTCCGCTGTTGACCACGGCAAGGTCTTCAAAGCCGTCGGCATTGAAGTCTGCGACGGCGATTGACATTGGGTTTGTGCCCGTCGGCACGTCGGGCATTTGCTGGAACGTGCCATCTCCATTGCCCAGGAATATGGAAACTTTCCCATCGCCCGCGTTCGCTGTGATGAGGTCGGCAATGCCGTCGTTATTGAGGTCCGCGGTGACCACCCATACCGGCGTCACCCCCACCGGGAAGATGGCGCCGCCGGGGAAGCCGGTGCCGGGGGCCACCGCGACGGTTAAAGCCAGGGGACTTGACAGGCTGGTTGCGAATGAAGAGTTCTGGTCGAAGCGGGCGGTCAGAACATTCGCTCCGGCGGGCAGAAGCGCGGTCGATAATACAGCCTGCCCCGCGGATACCATAGCCGTTCCAAGGAACGCGGCGCCGCTATAGAACGTGACTGTGCCAGTGGCGCCGGACGGTTGGATGGCAGCCGTCATGATCAGTGTCTGACCCAACAGCACGGGATTTGCCGATACACCGACCGTGATGGAAGTGGGAGCGGCGATATCCGGATGAATCTGGGGGAATGAGAGCAGGCTTGCCAGCAAATAGAAGATCATGAGAACGCCATTCGAAACGGAGTGTCGGCGAATGGCCGCTCGTCTCACACTTTTTTTTCGAACAGGTTTGCGGCGAATTCAGCGAGTTTTGCGCCGCGCGCTTCCCATGTTTCTGTTGCTACAAATTCACGCCGTTGCTCCCGCTTGTCCGCGCACTGCGGGGCAGTTATCTGGTCCAGCTGAGAGACGAGCTGAGCCGGCGAGTCGTAGAACGCGACAAGATCGCCAAAGCGCTCTAGTTCCGGCATTCTGCAAGCAGCCACGGGTAGCCCGCACGCGAGATATTCGTAGGCCTTGATCGGATCGGTGGCCTCGATCAGCGGGTTGAGCCGAAAAGGGATCATGGCGGCGGTCCAGCGGCCCAGATGCTGGGGCAGTTCAGAAAACCGAACTTCCCCCATCAGGTGCACATTAGGCAGTGCGGCAAGGGCGGATACCGCGGGGTTCTCCACGCGTCCAACCAGTTCGAATCGCCAGTGCGGACGGGCCTCGGCAGCGAACCGGACGGCGTCCGCATCGAACCACGAATCGATCGCCCCGGCGTAGCCGATGGTGACCTGTTCCGGCATTTCTTGCTTGACGGAAAAAAATTCATGGGCGGCGGCATTCCGCAACAAAACACACGGCGCGGGCGTCTCCGCGGCGGCCCGGTTCATCAACGAGTTGGCGGTGCAAACGATCAGATCGCTGGACCGAAACAGATCCGCTTCTTTCTGAATGATTTCATCGGCTACGTTCAAAAATCCGGCCAGGTAATCGTGGCAATCGTAGATAAGCGGCGCGCCGTGCGTGGCCCGGATGGCGACGGCGGCATCCAGCCAGATAGGGAGCGAGGCAATCTGCACGGCGCGCTGAGCACCCGTCCGCTGCAGCGCCCGCGTCACGGCGTCACGGATTCTGAGAGTCTCGTCGCTGGTCAACAGCCGGTGGTGAAACACAGGTTCACGGGGTAGATGAACATGCAGTTCCAGCAGATTGCTTGCGATTTGCATAAGCCGTTCTTCCCGTCCGCGGCGGAAAGTGTCGGGAAACTCACGGCCCAGATGAGGATTTACATAAATCACCGGGTACCCTCGGCGCGCCAGATCGCGAGCCAGATGCTGGTTGCGCTGGGTCCGCGTATGCCAGTCATTCATCGGCAGGAAAATGAATGTGAGATCTTTACTTGACTTTTGCAGTGGCGGACAAAACTCGGGTAAATTCCAGCACGATGAGAAGTAATTCGGTTTACTTCCTGCAACCCACTTGAAGTAAACGTGGCGTAAGTACCAGGGGCGTAAACGCTCGATCACGCCGTTGAGAAGAGCCGTTCGCACCTAGGGCTAGTATACGAGCTAAGTGTATGAAATGTATGGAAAAGCTCTTTTACCTGGTTTGACTTGCCCGGTACCTGCATGTTACTTTTGTGCTATTGGCAAAAGAGTTGCACCCATCTAGTTGGTTGGCGCATGAACGAGGCCACCCGCGCTTTTTCCCTTCGGAGATTTTATGAGACTCACGGCTAACACGAAGCCTCACTATTCGCAGTTCTTTCCGATGGTCGTCTATTTGGGTTTCAGTTTGGTTGCTTTTCTTGCTATTTGCAGTACGACCATGAATGCGCAGCAACAGTCCCAACAATCCTCCCAAAGAAATAGCGACATGAATGCCGCTGGCGGGAACCTGCCCATGCAAAAAATCGGCAGCGACGATCTCGTCTCCGTTCAGGTCTACGACTCCCCTGAACTCACTCGCACCGTCCGCGTCGGCCAGGACGGTGAGCTGCGCATGCCGCTGCTCACCAAGCCGATTCAGGCTGCCGGGCTGCTGCCTTCCGAACTGGAGCAGCGCATCGGCGATGAGCTGAAGAAGGAAGGCATCCTGGTGCGTCCCATCGTAAGCGTCTCGATTGCCGAGTACCGCAGTCGCCCCATCAGCGTGGTGGGCTCGGTGAAGCACCCGCTAACTTTCCAGGCGTTTGGTAACGTAACCCTTCTGGACGCCCTAACCCGGGCGGAAGGGCTAAGCGACACAGCAGGCTCCGAGATTCTGGTAACGCACCCTGGAACCAACGGCGCCTCGTCGCTGGTGCAGCGTATCCCTGTGAAGGCCCTGCTCGACGGCTCCAACGAAAGCCTGAACATCAAGCTGGATGGCGGCGAAGAAGTCAGAGTGCCGGAGGGCGGCCGCGTTTATGTGGTGGGCAATGTCAAGAAGCCGGGCGCCATCCCGGTCCACGAGCTGAGCGAGTTAACCGTGCTCCGTGTGCTGTCGCAGGCTGAAGGGCTTTCGCCCTACGCTGCGAAAGAAGCGTTCATCCTGCGGCACGGGGACACCCCCAACAGTGAAATCCCGATTCACCTGGAAAAGATCATGGAGCGCAAGTCGCCCGACATCGCTCTGATGCCGAACGATGTTCTCTTCGTTCCCGACAGCAAGGGCAAGCGGACCACCGCCAAGCTGCTGGAAGCGGTAACGGCTTTCGGAATCGGCGCCGGTTCGGGATTGCTGATTTGGCACTAACTCAAATGAGATCGCGAGAAAAGAAACAGGCATGAACACGAGTAATTCGCGCAGCAACGGTAACAGCGACAGTGAGGCTCTGGTACCGGCTGGCGAACTTCTGACTCGCGCGCTTGCCGCCTATCAGGTTCAGGCCGGTCCGCCGCGTCTCGGTCCGGATTCCCCCAGCACCGAAACCTCTATCCCGCTGGCGCATTACCTGTGGGTCCTCCGCCGGTTCCGCTGGCACATGTTCAGCTTCGTAGCCATCTGCACCATCGCGGCTTTCATTATTTCTTCCCGCATGCAGCCGATGTACGAATCCACCGCGACGCTCGATGTGGATCGCGATTCCCCTACCGACGTGGTGGGAGACAATTCCAACCGCGGACCCTCCAACCCGGACGTCGAGCAGTTCATGACCACGCAGTTGCAGTTGATCGAGTCTGATTCCGTGTTGCGGCCGGTGGTTGAGAAATACGATCTCGTGCGGCATGAGCGTGTAACCGGGCTTTTTCATCGAGGCCCGGAACCTCCGAAAAACGTAGTGCCGAAAGGGCCGGTACAGCTGAAGCGGTTGACCGTGTCGCGCCCCGTGAATACGTATTTGATCCAGATCAGCTACCGCTCGCCTGATCCGGTGCTGGCCTCCAAGGTCGCTAACGCAATTGCGGCTTCGTACCTGGAGCACACGTATGAAATTCGCGCCCGCGCTTCAACCAGCGTCTCGCAATTCATGGAGCAGCAGCTCGATGGGTTGCGCGCCAAGATGGAGCGTTCCTCCATGGCGCTGGCCGAATTCGAAAAGCAATTGGGTGTCATCGACCCCGCACAGAAGACCGATATTCTTTCCGCGCGCCTGCTGCAGCTGAACACGGAATACACCAACGCCCAGGCGGACCGGATGCGCAAAGAAGCCGCGTTCAACTCCACGCAGACCGGCTCGGTGGACGCTGCCCAGGTCTCAACGCAAGGTGAGGCCTTGAAGAAACTGCAAGAGAAACTCAACGACGCGCAGGAGAATTTCGCGTTGGCCAAGCAGAAGTGGGGGCCGAACCACCCGGAGTATCAAAAGGCGGCCGACTTAGTGACGGAACTGCAATCGCAGTTCGATGCTTCCGCCAAAAGCGTCAAGCGGCGCAGCGAAGTGGAATATCGCGAGGCGCTCAACCGCGAAGCAATGCTGAAGTCGTCGGTTCTTGAAACCAAGGCGGAA